>Ga0335077_10012370_pt1 | contig 10674 bp, 8 predicted proteins | sample Lox_Sample_31_FD_207151 | JGI IMG/M metagenome (GOLD analysis project Ga0335077, IMG submission 207151) | Soil microbial communities from Loxahatchee National Wildlife Refuge, Florida, United States - Lox_Sample_3.1 | ecosystem: Environmental > Terrestrial > Soil > Wetlands | place: USA: Florida...
TTACAAGCCGGGCCGAGCTTCTTTATCGAGAAGAGCAAGCGCTGCATGATCGCCGAAGATATCGCTGCTGCTCTGCACCTGGCGTAGGCTCATTCGTGCTTTTTCAGACTCGCCTGGGCCGTGTAGGACGCGTCAAGTCTGCACGGAATCGATCAACTCGTCCCACGCGAGCGTGTATCCGAGTGCACGCTTCACTTCCCGATGCCGGGACGGCGCCAAAACTCCAGCCCGAGCCTCGAGCCACATGCGCGCCGCGGTGCGGATATTGTCGAGGTTGATCACACAAGTCATCGGAAGACCCTCGCGACGGCCTATGCGAACCTCCACCGGGATCGAACGTATGGTTGTCGTAATCTCTGCCACGATAAACTTGCTGAGGTACTGATAGGCGTCGTTACGGCTCAGCAGCAAAACCGGCCGCCGGCCTGCGGGCGCAGGCAGATTCGCCCACCAGATCTCGAATTGCTTCACGGCCTGTATTCCTCGGCAGCCGACCAGTCATCGGCATCCTGCGATGAATCCGGCTGCTTGCGGTACGCCGCGCGCATCGCACGGTACTCCGCTTGACGAATCGCCTGGCGAATGGCTTGCCTGACGAACTCCGATCGTTGGCGCTTTCCGGGCGGCGCTACGCGATTCAGGGCAGCCAGAGTTTGTTCATCCAACTGGATGAGAAGCGACTTCATCATATGTATCTATTATATAGAAGTTCGATATATTTGCGGCCCGCCAAGAAGCACGCCGTTCACGGCACTTTTGTCCACCGAAAGCCCCCAGTTTCATCTGGATAATGCGGCTGATCGATTGGTTACTTGGCCTTCGTGTTTAAACTGGAGACGCCTGGTGACCGAGATGCTATCCGTGCTTCTTCAGATTCGCTGGACGCAGAATCATCATCACCGGAATGATCGCCAGGAAAATCACTCCCAGCATCCAGAAGCCATCGATGAACGCTTTCATAGATGCTTCCCGTTGCACCATCCCATACAGCACACCTTGCGCCTGATGAGCCGCATCCGCGGCGCTCGTGCCTTTTCCGATGAGCAGATGCGTGGTCTGTTCCAGGAACCTGCGGCAGGTCTCGTTTCCCGCCGTCAGATGACTCACCAGCACGCTCTGGTGATACTGCGAACGGCGTGCCAGCAAGGTCGTTACGGTGGCGATGCCCGCGCTGCCTCCCACGTTGCGCGCCAGGTTGATCAAGCCAGTCGCGCTGTTAGCCTTCTCCTTCGCAATGGACGAGAACGCCATCGTGTTGAGCGGCACGAACAGGAACGCCATGCCCGCGCTTTGGATGATGCGCGCCTCCATGGCAGTACGGAAGTCGACCTGCAAATTAAACCCAGCCATGTGGAACAGGCCGATCGCGGAGACCAGAAGCCCGAACATCACCAGCCAACGCGCCTGGACTTTCGACACCAGCATGCCCACCAGCGGCATCAACAAAATGACGACCACGCCTCCGGGAGAAAGCACCAGTCCGCTGAGTGTGGCGTTGTATCCCATCAATGTCTGCAAAAAGATGGGCAGCAGGACCGTGCTGCCGTAAAGCACGAATCCCAGCAGGAACATGGTGCCGGTGGCCACGCCGAAGCTTCGGTTGCGAAGAAGGCGCAGGTTCACCACGGGGTCGCTCGTCCACAGTTCCCAGAACACCGCGGCAACCAGGCAAATAGCCGCGATCGCACAGGAGAAGACGATCAGGTGGGAACCAAACCAATCGTCGCGCTGGCCGTTATCGAGGAACATCTCGAGAAAACCGAGTCCCACCGCGATGAAGCCGAGGCCCGCATAGTCGATGTGCAATGCCTTCCAGTTCCGCCGCTGGAGATAGGGGGGGTCGAAAATCAGAATGGCAGTAAGGGTAAGGGAGAGCAGTCCCACCGGGATGTTGATCAGGAAAATCCAGCGCCAGCTATAGCTGTCGGTCAGCCAACCGCCGAGCGTCGGACCGATGATCGGCGCCAGTACCACGCCCATCCCGTAGACGGCCATCGCCATGCCCTGTTTCTTCTTGGGGAAGCTCTCGACGAGGATGGCTTGCGAGATCGGCTGCAGAGCGCCGCCGCCCAGCCCTTGCAGAATGCGAAACAGAATGAGCATGGTCAAGTTCGGCGCCATACCGCATAAGAAGGAAGCCAGGGTGAACACTCCCACGCAAATCATGTAGAAGCGTTTGCGCCCGAAGATGGTGGAAAACCAGCCGGCCAGGGGTAGCACAATCGCATTCGACACCAGGTAGGAAGTGAGGACCCAGGTGCTTTCATCGATCGTTGAGGCCAGATTACCGGCGATGTGCGGCAGCGCGACGTTGGCCACGCTCGTGTCCAGCACTTCCATGAATGTCGCCAGCATCACGGTGAGTGCGATCACCCAGGGATTGATGGCGCCGTTGGAATCGCTAACGGCGGCCGGTACGCTAACCGGTGGCGGGGGTATTTCTTGTGGTGGGATGTTCGGAGGGTATTCTTCGATGGCTGTGGAGCCGCTCGTCGATGACCAACGGCTCCTCGGATCGGCCAAACCCAGCCTCCCTTACCCCTCAAGAGGCAGCCCCTAAGCCGGCATCACCCGGCGGCTGGCAATGCAGCACCTTATCTTCCTATGAAAAGACCGGACCGTCAGAAGGGCTGCCACTAGAAGTGACGCAACTTCATAGTAACAGGTTTCTATATCCTAAATTGAATAGGGCCGGCCTTTTCCGGGCTGCCGCCAAGCTTCCGCTCGGCGTGCCGTCAGCAGCCGACCCAGAGTGCGCCCCGCAGGCCGAAGGCCTGCCCCAATGTTACGGCCCTGGTTACTTGCAGCGAGCTGGGTCGCGCTAGCGGCGGCCCGCGACGTGGGGGTCTTCGGGCGAACTCACGCGCCCCGTGCGGCCATTCCCGTTGCCGCCGGCTATCTCGCGCAAAACGTCGCCCATGACTTCTTCCGCCCGGTTGGAGTGCAACTCGTCGCGCATGCGCCGCAAAGCCACGCCGATCACGTCGCGATGGTGTAGCTTGGAACCGGGTCCGCGAGCCGTCAGTTCGAGCCACAGACGGTGCACCAGGTCGATATCCTCGGGCCACAGCCGCGGCGGATGCGGTCCCAGGTTGAAGAAGACAGTGTCCTTTTGGTTTTCGAGCACGATCTCGAGTGACAGGGACGGCCGCGGCTCGGGAAGTTGCTCCCAATAACGGCCCACCAGTTCGCCCTGCTCAGCCGGCGTGAGCTTGGGAGACAGACCCATGACGATGCGCGAAGATCCGATTCGCGCCGCGGTTTGCACCACGGCTTCGTAAGGATCGGTGCCGGGCACGACCATGAGTTCCACGTGCTTGCCCGCCTTCTCCGCCAGCGTCACTACCTTTGTGAATACGGTGGTCTCGTCGTCGGAGAAGATCTGATCCGTGCCCAATGGATGTTCGCCCGATGCAGCCGTGGTGACCTGCCGCACGGAGAGCACCACAATATCGAGACGGCGCGTGTCGGTCTTGCGGAGAATCCGATCCAGGTGCTGCAAGCGGTTGGGATTGCGCACGGCTACCAACACATTGCCGGGACGCACGTGGAGCGTGTCGGTGGTGAGGTCGGGTCGAGCATCCACCCGGAACTTCTCCAGTTCCACCTCATGTGCAGACTTGCGCCGACGGTTGTATTGCTCCGATAGCTCAAACACGATGAAGAAGACAATCGTAAACGTCACGCCCGAGATCGTGGCTACCCGTTTGGTGAGCACGTTAATCATCGCCAGGGCAAAAAGCGCCACCGTAATCATCGTCAACCCAAGCGGGATCTCCACGCCGGCAATATGGAAATTCAGGGGTACTTTCCACTCGCGGTTCGCCGGTTGCTTGTAGCGCAGTACCAAAACGGACAGCGCCTTCATGGCGAAGCTCCACACCACGCCGAACGCGTATGCCTCGCCCAAGACGTAGATGTCCCCGCGGCTGATGAAAATCGTGGTCAGTTGCAGGATCACCACCAGGTTGATCAAGCGCGACGTCGTTCCGAACTTATGGTGCGGATGGCGGAACCAATCGGGAAGGACTCCGTCCTCGGCCACGCGGTTGAGCACGCCATTGGAACCGATGATGGCGGTGTTGACTGCGCCCGCCAATATGAGTGTGCCCACCAGCACGACGAAAACGCGGAACAGCAGTCGCAACGGCAGCGGCCCGATGAGGTACATGGAAATGCCGCCGATGAGGTTGTCCAGTACGTCCTTGCGCGCGGAATCGGGAATGATCATCACCGCGAAGAACGACACCAGCGAGGTGAACATCAGGCTGTAGACGATGATCACGAACCCGGCACGCTCCAGGTTCTTGAGTTTGGGATGGGCCACTTCGCGGTAGACCTGGGCCAGTGTTTCAAAGCCGCTCATTGCCAGCAGCGAGTGCCCGAGGCCGACCATGATGGCGATCACAGTGATCGAAGGCGCCACCGTGCCTTTCAGCCAGCCCAGCGCATCGTCGCTGAAATGCAGATTGCTGAGTACGGGCGCGGGAACCGGGTTATAGCCGTTTTTCAGAATCGTGGCCAGGCACCAGAAGATCAGGATCACCACCATCACTGTGGTGACTTGCATGATGCGCAGCGCTTTCTCGCTCGACTCATGCATCCCGATGATGTTCTTGCGCCAGAAGTAGATGGTGACGACAGCGGCAAAAAACGCCGCGAAGTACTGCGCATTTACATGCAAGCCGGGGAGGTGGAGGCTTTGGCCCGCCTCGTTGATCAGGCCGCCCAGGTACAACCCCGCGCTGACGCCGCTGATGGGGCCGGTGAGCACGTAGTCGAACATCAGAGCCGAAACGGAAAACTTGGCGAGTGTCCCGCCCATGGCCTCGTGCACTACGCGATACACGCCGCCGCGCACAAACATCGAGCAGCTTTCGATGTAGATGGCGCGTACGGCGTAGGAGAACAGCATGATCGCCAGGATGAACCACGGCGCGGCTTTTCCTATAGCCGTTTCGGCGATGCCGCCGACGTAGTAGGCCGACGAGGCCATGTCCGCGAGAACGATCGCTGCGGCCCGCCAGAAGGAAATGAAGGACAGCATCACGGTGGTGGCGACGACCACCTTGACCGCCCCAGGCCGATTTTGCAATGTCACGGAAACCTTTCCTTGCTCACCGAGACGGTGACTTTCAATTTGGCCTGCGAGGTTAGCTGACGGGCTAGAGCTTGAAAGTACTCTGTCGGACTTGGACTTCGCCCCAAGAATCGGTTCCCCCGCCTCCGGGTGGAGTTCGGCTAAGCCATATTAGCATAGGGTGATGGAGCCAGAGGCGCTTGCACGCAATGTGGTGGCAACGCTGCGGAAGTCGGGGCAGCAGGCCTACCTGGTGGGCGGTTGCGTGCGCGATCTGCTCCTGGGCTGTCGCCCGAAGGACTTCGACATCGCCACCGACGCGCCGCCGGATCGCATCATCCAGCTGTTTCCCAAATCGGGCCGGGTGGGCGCGCACTTCGGCGTGGTTTTGGTTCGCGACGATGGCGCGCAAGTGGAAGTGGCTACGTTTCGCAGCGATCGCGATTATACCGATGGCCGCCATCCCGCCAGCGTGCATTTCGAATCTGACCCACGCGAGGATGTGCTGCGCCGCGATTTCACTATCAATGGGTTGATGCTGGACCCGGAGTCGGGCCGGGTGCTCGATTTCGTGGAAGGCCAGGCCGACCTGAAGCGGAGGGTAATCCGCGCCATCGGCGATCCTGCGGTTCGCTTTCGGGAAGATCACCTGCGATTGCTGCGGGCCGTTCGCTTTGCGGCGCGTCTCGGCTTCGAAATCGAACCGGCGACCATGGCCGCGATCCGCCTGCATCACGCCTCCATTCAGAATGTCTCGGCCGAGCGGATCCGCGAAGAACTGGTGCACATCCTCACGGACGGCAGCGCCCGCCGTGGGTTTGAACTGCTGGACGAAACCGGCCTGCTCAACGACATCCTGCCCGAAGTGGCAGCCATGAAAGGCGTCGCACAGCCGCCGGAATTCCATCCCGAAGGCGACGTTTGGGTGCATACGCTGCTGCTGCTCGAAAAACTCGATCGAGCTTCTCCGGCCTTGGCGTGGGGCGCGCTGTTGCACGATGTCGGCAAACCGGGGACGTTTCGCGTGGCCGAACGCATCCGCTTCGACGGCCACGTGGAAGAAGGCGTGCGCCTGGCGCGCGCGATTTTCCACCGCCTGCGCTTCTCGCGCGAGGATGCCGAGCAGGTAGAGGCGCTGATTGCGCATCACATGCAGTTCCAGGATGTGCAGCGCATGCGCGAGAGCACGCTCAAACGCTTCCTGCGCATGCCGAAATTCGAGGAGCACCTGGAGTTACATCGATTGGACTGTCTATCGAGCAACGGCCACTTGGAAAACTACAATCTGGCGCGCGAGAAGCTCGATGAGTTCGGGCAGGAGCAACTCAAGCCGAAACCTCTGGTGACCGGCTCCGACTTGATCGCCGCAGGTTATCAGCCCGGCCCGCAGTTCTCGCAGATGCTTTCCGCCGTGGAAGACGCGCAACTGGAGGGGCGCATTCGAACGCGGGAAGAGGGACTCGAACTGGTGAAGCGGCTCTTCGGGTGACGCCGCGGCGAATCCGGTATTCCACCGTTGCGGGTTATATGCCGGTCATCGTGAGAAAAATCCTTTTTCAAGATTCATCGTGCCCTGCCGATAAGGTAAGTGCCAGGCCCGCCTGGGAGCGAGCCACTGGTGTATTCCTCCGGGAGGGCGTTGTGACGATCGATCGAAACGGCTGGCTGCGCCTCGTGCTTCCATTGCCGGTGGCAATGTTGGTGATGTCGGCCGGCGCGAGCACAAACCAGTTTCCCAATGACGTGGTTTCGGGCACCATCACGTTTCAAGGGGCGCCGTTGGCTGGTGTCACCGTGACCGCCTACAACACCAATACCAGTTCCATTACCCAGGTGACGACCACCGATGAAAATGGCAACTACTCTTTGGGACTGCCGGCCTGGATCAATACTGCGGGAACGGCGTCCGCGGACTACCATCTGTGGGCTATCAAGCCGGGATATGGGTTTTATCCTTCGGTTGCTTCGGGCGCTACCGTTACCAGAGCCGATCACACGGGTGATTTCATGGGCAACGGACTTACCGATATTGCGATCTACTTGACCGTCATCCACTATGTCGCCTTGCCGAATTTGGCCGATCGAGGCCTCCCAGGCCCGCCCTTGACAGGAGCGAATTTCATTGCGTACGACGGCAGCAACCCTCTGATCACGGTCGCCGCCAGCAGCGATACGACCAGAGGACTCGCCGGGAGAGGCCGCTTCACCGACAATCAGGATGGCACCGTCACCGACACGATGACCGGTCTGGTCTGGCTTAAGAATGCCGGCTGTTTCAGCCCGGCGAACTGGGATACCGTGCTCGGGTTGGTAAACGCTCTGGCCAGCGGCGCCTGCGGCCTGGCGGACGGATCCGCCGCGGGGGACTGGCGGCTGCCCAACCTCAATGAACTCGAGAGCTTGGTGGATGTCACCCAAAGTAATCCGGCCCTCACCCGCGGCAACCCCTTCACCAACGTATCGAACGCGATTTACTGGTCCTCTACCAGCTACTTCGGCGGGGAAAGCGGATCTCCGTCTGCCTGGGCGATCCGCATTGGCGATGGACGCTATATAAATGATGGGGTCTCGAACAACAAAGAAGCAGCGTTGAACCAGGTTTGGGCGGTCAAGGGTAATGGAGGAGGCGTGGTTAAGCTTCAATCCACGGGACAGTATGTCCATTTTGCCGATGGCGACGATGGCAGTGTTCAAGTGGGCGTGCCGCCGACCTTTCCGCGTTGGGTGGACAAAGGCGATGGAACCATTGCCGACGCGGTCACTGGACTGGTGTGGCTGAAGCAAGCCGATTGCATCCATCAAAGTTGGGCCGGCGCCATCGCCGCGGTGAACGCGCTATCAAGCGGCCAATGCGGACTGACGGACGGCTCCCAGGCGGGCAGCTGGCGGATGCCCAACCGGAACGAAATGCAGAGTCTCTCCGACAGGATGGAAAACAACCACGCGGACTTCTTTAATCACACCTACCAGTATCGCGACGGCACCTTGTTCCAACCGGCGATTTTCACCACCTTTGTCGTGTCTCAGTACTATTGGACCTCCAGCACGGATGCCGCGGACACCACCGAAGCGTGGACCGTTTTCAGTTGCGACTTCGGAGTCTACGACACTCCCAAAGACAATTCCGGATATACGCTCGCAGTCCGCGCCATGCAGGATACGGAACAACCGCGAAGAGCGATCCGGCCTGGCCCGCGGCCTCAAGGCAACCGCGAATAAGAGGTTCGAGCCCTCTTTTCCGGGTCTCATTTCTTGGTATCTGTTTTGTCAGTCGACTTAGTATCCGCAAGCAGCTTCGAGACCATAAGTCGCCCAACGATTCTGGTGGCCATTTGGTACGCTTCCTTTTCCATGCCCAGCTTCTTATAAGCCGAAAGAAGTGCCTGATCAATCCAACCTCTTTCGAAGTCATCGTCGACGAAGTAAGCATCGGAATCGTCTGAACCGGCAGATCTCCCGTCCAGCAGACGATTCAGCCCGGCGCGAACTTGTTCGGGCTCGGGCGCCAGAGTCATCGCTTGAGCCCCCAGAATATTGGCGAAGGTCCTATTCACGACGGGCACTGTCACGGTGGCCCCCCATCGCCTGGCAGCCTGGAATTCATCGATGCCCTCCTCAGAAGCCTTGTCCCGCAGATGCAAAGGAATACTTTCGGGGCGTTCTGTTAGAACATTGGCGAAATACCCGACGCCCGTGACGGTGCATGCCGATGACTCTTCGAGCACGACCGGCGGCCGTGGCGCCTTAAAGCTAAGGCCGCAATTCGCAGCCTTCAGCTGAAGAATGTTGACCATCCAGAATCCCAATTGAGCATCAGCCAATTTACGGCTCATGGAGGCGAGCGAGCCTGCTTCCAGGCCTTCTTTTAGGGCCAATCTAGCCCGGTCGTATTCCACAAATGCGATCTGTGAACACGCACTCTGAAGACGATCCTTGGTTTCCGCGGCGGACGAAAGCTGGCCCAAAAAGGTGTTCAAAAACGGGCCGGGTTCGTCCACCCAGCGCTCCTGAATCCAGGCATTGGTCATCCGTTGAAGCTGCAGTAGCAACACTATTTCAGCGAAGGTTGCCTGATCGATCTCCAGGCAAGAGTGACAGTGGTAATACAGATCGCCTAATGGCCCGGCCACTTTTTCCTGTTCCGCCGAGCGCATCATCGGGATGATGGCTTCAACGCGCGACAGCGCTTGCCGAGCGAGTTCCTCGGGCCGCTCCAACAAACCTTTGCCAGCTGAAGTCAGATCCAGGTAGAACCTGTCGGTGATCAGAGATTGCTCAGCACGGTGGATGACATCCTTTAAGATGTCGCGGCATTCCTGAGCATCTGGCATTTCTGGCATATCCATGATGATCACGTTGCCCTCGGGAGCGGCCTTTCGGTACTCCCCGGGGTCGACATTGACATAAGTGAAGCTTCCATCCGGCTGTTTCAGGCGCCACCACACTAGTTTGTCTTCGACCCTTCCCGGATAGCTGGCTTGGAGAGCCGTTTGAAACCAGCTCTGTTCCGTTATGTCGAACGGATAAAGGCGCAAACCCATCATGATCCGGTGAATGGCAACCTTTTCGATACCGGGAATCACGACGTCACCCAGCAGCTTCCTACTCTCGGCCATGAGGACCTCCGGTATTCATAAGCGATCGCTCCACTAGCTGCCGGATTGCCTTCGAGTGCTCGTCGGCGACGCTTTCGTCCATACCAAACTCCAGCAGTGCCTGTTTGAGCGCCATCTGTCCGTCGTCCATCTGAGGAGCACTCACCACTGGCGGCGCTAACGCCAGGGCATCCGATGCGACATTTTGAAGGTTGAGTGTTTGGATCAGAGGCTCTAGATCGCGACTGGAGCGCCAGCCTTTTAGTACGTCGCCGATTGCTTGCCGAGCCTTGACTCCCAAACTCTTGAAATCGACGAATCCGTTCAGGAATTCCAGCACGCACCCGACGGCGATTCCGTTGACAATTTCAGGAGGTATCGAATGGAGCGAGTCAGGATAGATATAGTAGACATCGTGGCCCAGAGAGTCGGCGATGTCTTCGAGTAAGGCGTTCGTCTGTTTTTGGCTCATGTGTGATCTCCACTGAAACTGAATTCCTCACCATGAGGTCATGTTTGTCTAAACGCGAGACTGGCGGAACGGTTTCGCTAGGAATTTGAAGGCGCGAACCGTCTCAAACGCCAAATTTACCACGCGAGTGAGAGACGGTGCTTTGGATCGGGAATGATGATGAGCATGCCGCACACCCAGCTTTGCGATAATGGCCGAATGCTTCGCGTCATTGCATGGATCTCGTGTACTGCATGGGTGGCTTTTGGGCAGGCGGGCGGCGGCGCGCCCGATGGCAAAGCCCTGTTTGAAAAGAACTGCGCGATCTGCCACAAGCCGGGCGCCGATAACCGCGCTCCGCTGCCGGAGGTTCTCGCGCAACGGCCGAATCAGTCCATCGTGGACGCGCTCGAATCGGGCATGATGAAAGCGGAAGCCGCCGGTTTGAGCGCCGTCGAACGGCGAGCGATCGCCGATTATCTGGTGCCGAGAACGGGGGCAGCCGTCGAAACGGCTCGTGACAACGCTTGCCCTGCCGGTGCGAAGCC
>Ga0335077_10012373_pt1 | contig 10673 bp, 10 predicted proteins | sample Lox_Sample_31_FD_207151 | JGI IMG/M metagenome (GOLD analysis project Ga0335077, IMG submission 207151) | Soil microbial communities from Loxahatchee National Wildlife Refuge, Florida, United States - Lox_Sample_3.1 | ecosystem: Environmental > Terrestrial > Soil > Wetlands | place: USA...
ACGCGACGAAAAACAGAAGCAGCAGATTGATCTTCGTCAGCCGGCGATCCACCCCTGTGCTCAGCGAGATGATCACGTGATGGCCCATCCACACGAGCCCGATCATGAAGAAGCTCGTGACGTAAGCCAGGTACGACGGCCACAGATGGAAAATGGCGTGGAGCAGATGCCGGCGGCCGGCAGCTCCGATCGCAAGATCGAGCACCAGCAGCGTGATGGCGATCGCGAACACACCGTCGCTGAATGCCTCAAGTCGTGAGCTCGAGAAGGGAGCGCCGACGACAGCTCGCTCGGTGTCACTCCCGCGGGACGTCTCCGGCCGCTCCGTCAAGATCGACGGAGTATCGCGCCTGTTTCGCGGTCCTACGGGAGGCTTAGTTCTGGTTGACGCGGCGCCGGGATGGTCGGCGCGAGGTGCCAGTCCGGTTTGACGTGGCCTTGGTGGGCCGCCGATCGGCAGCCCGCTTAGCGGAGGAGGGTTGGGCCAGTTGCTGACCGATGCCATCCAGCAAGAGCTCGAGGCCGTATCTGAACCGCTCCGCGGGATCGGCGGAGAAGGCTGTGGCAGCAATCTTGTTCTCGACCCCATCGACAACGAGCTTCGGCTCCCAGGCGCCGCGCTCGACCAGCTCGATCTGGGCTTGTTCTTCGATGGTGTGGCCCAGCACATAGTGCATGGCGGCAACGGCGGTCCAGCCCGCCCGATCGGGGGCGAGTCCGGCGGCTTGCAGAATCTCGACGGCGGTGTTGCCGAGCAGGAGGGTGTTGGGCTCAGCGACGTACGTGCCGGCCATGACCCGGGCTCCGTCACGGTGAGACAGAAGGGCTTGGCGTAGCCGCCAGGCCAGCGCGGACAGCTGCTCGTCCCACGACCCCTCCGGCAAATCGGCGACGAGGCCTTCGAGGAATCGGTCCGCCATCGCATCGAGCAGGGCCTGCTTGCTCGCGAAGTGCCAGTACAGGGCGCCGGCCTGAACTCCCAGCTCAGCAGCGAGCTTGCGCATCGTGAGCGCATCGAGCCCGGCGGCGTCCAGCAGCGCTATCGCCACGTCCACCACATGCTCGCGCCGCAACCGCATCTCGCTTGCTCCTCTGTCTCGGTCATCTGTCTCGCCCGCTTGACGGATGACCATACCGAATGTACGCTGAACTTGTTCAACTTGAACTTGTTCAATTACCCGACGAGGCATCTACCGGAAAAGGAGTCGTTCTCATGCCCCCCGCCACCGCCGCGTCATCGCGACCCGTCGAGTCGGTCGCCCGATCCCACGTACCGCTCGGCGCGATCCTCGCCATCGCATGCGTGGCCAACTTCATGGTCATCATCGACACGTCGATCGTGAACGTCGCACTGCCGGCGATGAAGGCCGCGCTCGGACTCTCGCCGGCGCAGCAGCAGTGGGTGGTCGATGCATACCTGATCGCCTTCGGCGGATTCCTGCTCCTCGCCGCCCGGGCCGGTGACCTGTTCGGGCGCAAGGGCGTGTTCCTGGTCGGCCTGGTGGTCTTCACCGCCGCCAGCCTCGCCGGCGGCCTGGCCTGGAGCCCGGGAGTGCTGATCGCGGCGCGCGTCATTCAGGGCGTCGGCGCCGCGGTCCTGGGCACGTCGAGTCTGAGTCTGGTCACCGCCAGCCATCCCGAAGGTCCGTCCCGGACTCACGCGCTGTCGCTATGGGCGGCGGTAGGCGCCTCCGCCGGCGCCGTGGGTCTCGTGCTGGGCGGGGTACTCACCGCCGTTCTGTCCTGGCGCTATGTGCTGTTCGTCAACGTCCCAATCGGCATCGCGCTGCTCGCGGCGGCCGCCGGCGGCCTGGCGCCATCGCCGGCCAGGCGTGACCGAGCACGCCTAGATCTTCCCGGTGCGCTCACGGCCACGGTTGGTGTCGGCGCACTGGTCTACGGCGTGTCCCAAGCCAGCATCAAGGGCTGGGGATCGGCCCCCGTCGTTGCCGCCCTGGCCGCGGCCGCGGTGCTCCTGGCCGCCTTCGGGATCATCGAGGCCCGCAGCGAGGCGCCGCTCGTCCCGCTTGGCATCTTCAGGCAGCGCAGCTTGGCCGTGGGCAACACCGTGATGGCCGGTCTCGGGATGGTGATGACCGCCGGGTTGTTCTTCCTGTCCCTGTACTTCCAGCAGATCGTCGGGTACAGCGCCCTGCGCACCGGCGTGGCGATGGTCCCCACCAGCGTGATGCTGGCGGTCGGGCCGCTGGCGGCCAAACGGCTGCTACCACGCTTCGGCCCCCGCTCCCTAATCCTCATCGGCGGGATCCTCGCGACGGTCGGCTTGGCCTGGGTGTCGCGGCTCCCTGACCACCCCAACTACGCAACTCAGATCCTCGGCCCCCTGGTCCTGATCGGAGTCGCCATCGGGCTGATGATGCTCCCCCTCGCGGCGTCCGCTACCGCCGGCGTCGAACCGCGGTACGCCGGATTGGCCTCGGGCCTGTTCAACATGGCGCGCCAGCTCGGCGGCGCCACCGGTCTTGCCGTACTCGTCACCATCGCCGCTACCGCCACGCGTCACAGCCATCTCGCCCAGCCCGCGTCGACCGTCCACGGCTACCGCATCGCACTGCTTGTCGGCGCGGGCGTCAGCCTGGCCTCGGTGGTCACCGCCCTGCTCATGCCGGCGTCAGCCAAACCCGCCCGCGTATTCCACACCGCGCGGCCGGCACCGGCGGCCGGCGCGCGCTGATTCCCCGAAACCCCGCACCCAGATCCTGGAGGACCCTGATGCATTCCATCCCCTCCGCCGAGCCGCGCTCGGCGGCCCGCTCGATACCCCACTCGATCCCGGAATTGCGCGCCGCCCTGCTTGGCCGAGTGGTCGCCCGCGGGGATCCCGACTACGAATCGGCACGCCTGGTCGTCAACGGCGCGGTCGACCGACGGCCCGCGCTGATAGTCCGGCCCGCTGACTCCGCTGACGTATCGCTCGCCGTGTCGCTCGCGCGCGCGAACGGACTGGAGCTCGCGATCCGCGGCGGCGGCCACAGCCTGGCCGGTCACGGCACATCCGACGGCGGCTTGGTACTCGACATGTCGAACATGCGCGGACTGCACATCGACCCGCAGCGTCGAATCGCCTGGGCCCAGGCCGGGCTCACCGCCGGTCAGTACACCGCTGAGGCGGCGCGGCACGGTCTCGCGACTGGATTCGGTGACACCGGATCGGTCGGGATCGCAGGGCTGACCCTCGGAGGAGGCATCGGCTGGCTTGTCCGCAAACACGGTCTCACGATTGACGACCTGCTCGCCGTGGAGCTCGTGAGCGCGGACGGCAACCGGCTGCACGTCGATTCTCAGCGCCACCCGGACCTGTTCTGGGCACTCCGCGGTGGCGGTGGGAACTTCGGCGTCATCACACGCCTGCAGTACCGCCTCCACGAGGTCGACACGATCCTGGGTGGGCTGCTGATCCTGCCTGCGAGCCCCGGGATGCTGCGCTCGTTCGCTGCCACTGCGGGAGACGCGCCGGACGAATTGTCGACGATTGCGGTTCTCGCCCCGGTCCCCCCGCTCCCGTTCGTGCCCTCAGAACATCACGGCCGGCCGGCCTTGATGGTGCGCCTGGCCTACGCGGGCGATCTCGACGCCGGCCAGCACGCGATCGCTCCGCTGCGCGCACTCGCGACCCCGCTCGCCGACGCGGTCACGCCGATGCCCTACAGACAGATGTATGCGGAAGAGGGGCCCGGCGCCGCACGAGTCCGGATGGCCACCCGCTCGATGTTCCTCGACGAGCTCGATGAGGACGCCGAATCGATGATCTTCGATCGCGTCCAAGCGCGACCCTCGCCGATGTCGGCTGCGCAGATCAGGGTGCTCGGCGGTGCAATGGCACGCCTCCCGGCGGATGCCACCGCCTTCGCTCACCGCGAACGGCGCCTGATGGTGACATTCGTGGCCGGATACCAGGACGCAGCCCAAGCCGCTTCGCACGAGACGTGGGTTGCCGAATCCCTGGCGACGATGCGCCCAGCCGCCCACGGCGTCCAGGTCAGCTTCCTCGGCGACGAAGGAGCAGCTCGCATCCGCGAGGCGTATCCCGGACCGACCTACAAGCGGCTCGCCGCGATCAAGCGACGATACGACCCCACCAATCTCTTCCGCGTCAACCAGAACATCACGCCACACGGCTGACCTCGTAGATGGGCGACAACGAGCCGCGATCGCCCGCGCTCGTTAGGCGGGGTTCAGGTGGCTGGCCGGCAAGCGGCTGAGCTGGCTACGAGAGGTGATGTCGAGCTTCAGGAACACCTTGCGCAGGTGGTATTGGACCGTGCGCGGGCTGATGAACAGCTGGGCGCCTATCTCAGGGTTGGAGAGACCGTCTCTAGCCAGCCGCGCGATGTGCGCCTCCTGGGGCGTGAGCACGGCGCGTGCATCGTCGGTACGCCTCCGCGCGGTCTCGCCCGTGGCCGAGAGCTCGTGACGGGCGCGCTCGGCGAACCCCTCGGCCCCGATGCCGCTGAACATTTCGTGGGCAACGCGGAGCTGCTCACGCGCGTCGACGCGTCGGTTCTCGCGACGGAGCCATTCCCCGTAGAGGAGCCGCGCACGGGCAAGGTGAACCACGCCGCGGCTGCGCGCGAGTCGCTCGACGGCCTCGCGGAACAAGGGCTCCGCATCAGCGCCCTCGCTGAGCAAGGCGCGCGAGCCGGCCTCGATGCCGAGCGCCCACTCGGTGCCGCTCGCGCGCGTGCGTTCGCTCAGCCGGTCGAGCCCGGCGTCGGCCTCATCACGCCTGCCGACCCGGACGGCGGCCTCGACCAACTCGACGAGGGCCCAACCGTACGCGATGACATCCTCGTGCTCGCAGGCCCGCTGCGCGGCTACTAGCGCCGCCCCATATTGGCCGTGGCCGTTGTGCAGCAACGCGGTCATCCACGAGAGCAGGCCGAGCGACAACCCCTCGCCTCGCGTCATCGCACCGGGGAGCGCGCCGTCGGCGATCGCCTGCATACCCGCCTGGTCGCCGCGCCACGCGGCCATCTTCAACGCCGCGTAATTGAGCGGCGGGATTCCAGTCGCCTGGGTAATCGCACGAACCTCGTCGATGAGCTCCGCGGCGTTGTTGACGGCCCCGGAATGGACGTTGAGCGCGGCAAGAAAGTTGGCCATGCCCGGAAGCAGGGTGAGGGCGCCGGTGTCGCGCGCGACGCGCACCCCCCGGGTCGCGAGATCGTGCCAGAGCTCGTCGTCCCACAGATCCTGGGCCAGGCGACACGCCAGCCAAAGCCAACGCACGTCCGTCGCGGTCAACCCCTCCACGTGGCGAAATGCGCCGAGCGCCTTGCGCAGCGGCGGCACCCCGGCCGGGTAGCCCTCGGTGAACCTTGTCGCCAGTCCATCGAGGAGCAGGTCGATTGCGCGTGGTGGCTCCTGCGCCGCCGGCGCGGACTGCGCGGCTTCCGCAGCCTCACGTACGTCCGGCGTGCCGCCGAGGCGACCGGCGAACATCGCCGCCGTTATCGCTTCGAGATGCGTCTCGCGAGCCATCGCAGCGTCGAGCGGCTCCAGGCGCCGAGCCGCGCCGAGCAACAGAGCCGGAGCGTTACTGCCGCGGGTACGCTCGAACGCGATCTCCGCACGCAGCCGCTCCAACCGGGCGTACTGAAGCTCGTCGAGCGGGGCGAGTTCTGCGGTGGCCAGCAACTCGAGCGCCGCCTCCGACGCCCCAGCCTCGAGCTTCGCGCGCGCCGCAGCCAGAGCCCGCTTACCTCTCTCCGCTGGGTCCGGCGTCATCTCCGCCGCGTGCGCCAGGAACGCCGCAGCCGCCGCCGCGCCGCCTCTGGCTCTCGCCCGGCCAGCCGAGCGCTCCAACTCGGAGGCCACCTCCTCGTCCACACCGACCGCCGCGTGCGCACGATGCCATGCCAGACGATCGGGATCGGTATCGGGATCGGTCGCCTCCGCCAACGCCCCATGCGCAACTCGGCGCTCAGAAGAAGTCGCGGCTCGGTACACCGCGGACCGCACCAGTGGATGGCGGAAGCGGACACGGGTTCCGATTTCGACCAGCTGCGCGTCTTCTGCCGCGGCGAGCGAGCCCCTTTCGACGCCGAGCATGTGAGCAGCGCGCCACACGAGCGTCGCGTCGCCGATCGGCTCGGCCGCGGCGAGCAGCAGCAGCTGCCGCGTTGCCTCCGGGAGCTCACCGGCGCGCCGGAGATAATGATCCTCGATGTGGCGCGGCAGGTCCGTCGCAGGGAGTAGACCAAAGCCGCCTTCGAGTTCCGAGGCACTCATGCTCCGAGGTAGATCGACCAGAGCGAGCGGGTTGCCACGGGTTTCCCCAACGATCCGGTCGCGGACGCGATCGTCCAGCCGGGTGGGGACGGCCCGCATGAGCAGGGTGCGCGCATCCTCCTCACCTAGGCCGTGGAGAAACATCTCGGGCAGGCCGTCGAAATCCTGCCTGGCGGTCGGCTCGCGGACGGTGACCACCATCGCGACTGACTCAGCCAGCAGCCGGCGCGCGACGAAGCCGAGAATCATCGCCGAGGCGCCATCTAGCCACTGAGCGTCCTCGACCAGACACAGGAGCGGCCGCTTTTCCGTCGCGGCCGACAGCAAGCCGAGCACGGCGAGTCCAACCAGGAAGCGTTCCGGAACGTCACCGGACGCGACGCCCAAGGCGACATTCAGCGCGTCCCGCTGCGGCTGCGGCAGCGCGTCGAACTGGTCGAGCAGTGGCGCGCAGAGCTGATGGATCCCGGCAAACGGAAGCTCCATCTCCGCCTCCACACCGGTGGTCTGCGCGACGCGGAACCCCGAGGCATGACGAGCGGTATACCGGAGCAGCGCCGTCTTTCCGATCCCCGCTTCGCCCCGGATGACCAGGACGGCGCTCTGACCCTCACGCACGCGTGCCAGGAGTCCATCGAGCATGTCACGCTCGCTGGTCCGGTCAAGCAACCCGGACGCAAGGGTGGCGGCCATTTGGCAGGAACGCTACCGGCCGGCGACGGTCGACGAATCAACGCGGAGCCGTGAGCGTTGCCGTGCTTCCTCAAGGCGGCGTAGATTCGTGACATGACCGCCTCACAATCCACTGAGCTCCAGAGCCGCTGCGACCTGCTGCGGTCGCTACAACGCCCCGGCACCCCCCTCCTGCTTCCGAACGCATGGGACGTGGCCACAGCGAGAGCCGTGGTCGCGGCCGGTTTTCCGGTGGTCGCTACCACAAGCGCGGGGGTAGCCGAGACGCTCGGCTATGAGGACCGCGAGCATGCCCCGACCAAGGAGATGCTCGCCGCCGCCGCGCGGATCGCGAGGAGCGTCGACGTGCCCGTGACGGTAGACGCCGAGGCCGGCTACGGGATGGAGCCAGCCGACCTGGTGTCCGCGCTGCGGCTCGCGGGCGCAGCCGGCTGCAACCTCGAGGACAGCGACCACGCCGCCGGCCGCCTCCGCGACCTCGATCGCCAAGCCGAATGGCTCAGGGCCTGTCGCCGGGCCGCGTCGGCGGAGGACTACCGGCTGGTGATCAACGCGAGGGTCGACGTCTTCCTCGGTCCTCTCCTCGCCGGTGCCGGCCCCGGGACCCAGGAGAAGCTCGTTCCGGAAGCAGTACGGCGCGCGAACGCCTACCTCGAGGCCGGAGTGGATTGCGTCTACCCGATCGCCCTGTGGGAGACCGACGCGCTACGCCACTTCATCTCGGAGGTCCGCGGCCTGGTGAATGTCTTGCGCCTACCGCAGGCGCCGCCGCTCGCCGAGCTGGCCGCGCTGGGCGTGGCCCGAGTGAGCTGGGGACCGTTCCTGTACCACGAAGCGATGGGTCGCTTCGCGGACCGGCTCACTTCGCTTCAGCAGTGACGATCGGCCGCTGCCGCGACTAGCCAGTCAGGCTGGCCACCTAGCGGACGCGAGGGCGCCCCGGCTGCGAGACCCTCGCGGCATGCAAAACACATCGCCATCACCCACATCGGTCGTACACGAGATCCACGTCACCGTGGTCAGCCCGGAAGAGGCGTCGTTCGGCGTCGCAGAGTTCTGGTCGGGAGGCCGACTGATCGGATTCACGCGCATGGAGGCCGGCGAGCTCACCCTGCGGATCGGGCCAAGCTCCGACGACGTGGTCGTCGGCACGCGCGCGCTCGCCGAAGCCCTCGTTGAAGCCAACCGGCTACTCGCCCTCTACTGAGCACGGGACCGAAAGGGCACCGATGAAGATCGTCGTCGTCGGCGGAACCGGCCTCATTGGGTCGAGGCTCGTCGAGAGGCTGCGAAGCGACGGTCACGAGCCGCTGGCGGCGTCGCCTCACTCGGGAGTCAACGCGTTCACGGGAGAGGGGCTCACCGAAGCGCTCGAGGGCGCCCGGATCCTCGTCGACGTGTCGAACGCCCCCGCCTGGGACGACGCCACCATTCTCGACTTCTTCCAGACCGCAACCCGTAACCTCCTCGCCGCAGAGACGGCCGCGCGCGTCGAGCACCACGTCACGCTCTCGGTCGTCGGCGCCGATCGTGTCCCCGAGAGCGGCTACTTCCGCGCGAAGGCCGCGCAGGAGGAGATCGTGAAGGGCGGACCTGTCCCCTACACGATCCTCCGCGCAGGACAGCTCTTCGAGCTCATCGGCCAGATCGCCGATTCGAGCACCGACGGGGACACCGTTCGGCTTCCACCCGCAATCGTTCGGCCCGAGGCAGCCGATGACGTCGCCAGCACTTTGGCCGATATCGCGGTCGGCTCACCACTCAACGACACGGTCGAGCTGGCGGGCCCGGAAGCGTTCCGCCTCGACGAGCTCGCGCGACTCGTGCTGAAGGCAACCGACGACCGGCGATCGGTGAAGACCGACGTTCACGCTCGCTACTTCGGGGCCGAACTGAACGACGGGTCCCTGGTCCCGAGCGGCGACGCACGCATCGCCTCGAGTCGCTTCGAGGAGTGGCTCAGCCACTCGGCGACCACTCCCCCGCGTCCTTCTTGAAACCAATCACAGCCGAAAGGATCTGTCATGCCCCCTACGATCGTTCTCGTCCACGGCGCCTTCGCCGAGTCCTCAAGCTGGGACGGCGTCATAGATGTGCTGCTCGAAGCCGGACACCCGGTGATCGCCGCGGCCAATCCGCTGCGCAGACCCGCCACGGACGCCGCCGCCGTCGCCGACGTCGTCCGCGCGGTCGACGGGCCCGTCGTGCTCGCCGCGCATTCGTACGGCGGCGCGGTGATCTCGAACGTTCCCGCCGACGCGGGCGAAATCGTCGGGCTGGTCTACGTCGACGCGTTCGCCCCGGCTCCCGGCGAGAGCTGCTTCGCGCTGGCCGGCAAGTTCCCCGGCAGCATGCTCGGCGAGACGACGCTCCGGCCGGTGCCGCGCAGTGATGGCGCGACCGATCTCTTCATCGTCCGGGATCGCTTTCACGAATTGTTCTGCGCGGATGTGCCCGCTCCGCAGTCGGCGCGGATGGCGGTGACCCAGCGCCCGGCCACGCAGGAAGGGCTCGTCGAGCCTTCGGGTGAACGGTCGCTGTGGAAGGACGTGCCGTCCTGGTTCATGGTTGGCGAGGACGATCGCATCATCCCGCCGGCCCTCCAGCACTACATGGCCGAGCGGGCCGAAGCTCACCAGACGGTTGAGGTCCCGGGCGCTTCCCACGCGATCACCGTCTCGCATCCGACAGAGACCGCGCAGCTGATCCTCGAGGCCGCCACGTCACCTGTGGTCGCCTGACCATCACCGCGCGCGACTGCCCCCATCACGATCACACGAGAAGGAGTTGCAGATGTCAGTCATGAACATGCACGCCCCGGTCATGCTCGAGCGGGCTCCGGAAAAACGGGGGCGTGATGCGGAACTGCATGATCGTCCCTCTGATTCCGAACGTCACACCGTCGGCGAATTCCTTCGGGCGGTCGTGCCGTTGATCTTCTTCGTCCCGGTGGCGGGTCCGCCGGCGATCCTGTTGATGGGCCCTCTGTTGCTTCTGGTGCTCCTGCTGATCCCGCCGGCCGCGTTTCTGATCACACTCGCAGTCGTCCTAGTGCTCGGCGCAGGGCTTCTCTTCGCGGTCGGGGCGCTCATCGCATCGCCGTATCTGCTGGTGCGTCACCTGCGCGCACGGCACTCAATCGCTCGCCCAGCACCTGCCGCGTCAGAAGTCGCTCGCGGCCGCGACGGGCGGGCCCTCAGGCGGTCCGTCCGCCCGCACGTCATTCACGTGACGACCAAATAACCCGCACATCAAGATCACACGGGAAAGGAACCAACATGAAGATCGTAGTTATTGGCGGAACCGGCCTGATCGGATCAAAGCTCGTCGCCAAATTGGATGAGCACGGACACGACGCGGTGCCAGCGTCACCGGACACAGGTGTCAACACGGTCACCGGCAAAGGGCTCCCTGAAGTCCTCATCGGCGCATCAGTAGTAGTCGATGTGTCAAACGCCCCCGACTGGGACGACGACGCGGTGATGCATTTCTTCACGACCTCATCTCGCAACGTTCTCGCAGCAGAGGCAGTCGCGGGTGTCGGACATCACGTCGCGCTGTCGGTCGTCGGCACCGACCGCCTCACCGAGAGCGGCTATTTCCGCGCGAACTGGCCCAGGAGGAGCTGATCCAGGACGGTTCGATCCCGTACACGATCGTTCACGCGACCCAGTTCTTCGAGTTCATCAACGGCATCGCAGAGTCGGCCAGCGACGGGAACACGGTTC
>Ga0335077_10012374_pt1 | contig 10672 bp, 3 predicted proteins | sample Lox_Sample_31_FD_207151 | JGI IMG/M metagenome (GOLD analysis project Ga0335077, IMG submission 207151) | Soil microbial communities from Loxahatchee National Wildlife Refuge, Florida, United States - Lox_Sample_3.1 | ecosystem: Environmental > Terrestrial > Soil > Wetlands | place: USA: Florida...
TTCGGCGTGCAATTCCACGTCGAGACTTCGTTTTTCAGCATCTATTTCGGAAAATTGGATCGCGGAACCTTAAAACCGGTGCGTTGGGGAATCCCCGATTCCCAGCTCGACCAGGTGAAGTCATTCGGCGTGAAAACCTTCCAGGATTTCACCTGGAAACACATCCTCGATTTCTATTCCTGCGCGGATTGCGGCCGCTGCTCCGACCAGTGCCCGGCTAACGCCGTGGGCCGTCCGCTCTCGCCGCGGTTCATCACCATCAAAGCCCGCGACTACGCCTACGCGCACTATCCGGTGTTCGGCGCTTCGAATAACAGCCACCGCCTCATCGGTGGCATCTACTCCGAAGACGAAGTCTGGTCGTGCACCACCTGCGGCGCGTGCGAGGCCGAGTGCCCGCTGCTGGTCGAGTATATCGATAAGATCGTCGACCTGCGCCGCGGCATGGTGGATGACGGCAACGTGCCGCAGTCGCTGCAGAAGCCGCTCAAGGCCCTGGAGAGCCGCGGCAATCCTTTCGGCAAAATGGACAAGAAGCGGGGCGATTGGGCCAAGGCCAAGGATTTCCAGGAGATCTGCAATGTGAAGGTGCTCAACGGCAACGGCAATTCCGCCGGCACGCTGTATTTCGTGGACAGCATTTCGTCGTACGACGACCGCATCCAGTCGATCGCGCGCGCCACAGCGCGCATCCTCAACCATGCTGGCGAGGACTTCGGAATCCTCGGCGCGGGCGAAAAAGACAGTGGCCACGACGTGCGGCGCTTCGGCGAAGAAACGCTTTTCATGGCACTGCGCGATCACAACACGGAGGCCATCAAGGCATCCGGCGCGAGCCGTGTAGTCACCGCCGATCCGCACGCCTTCAACGCGCTCAAACACGATTACCGCGGCATGCCTCCGGTCGAGCACATCAGCCAGACGGTAGCCCGTAACGTGGAGTCGGGTCGCATCAGATTCAATCCGGCGGAAGACGGCAGCATCTACACCTACCACGATCCCTGCTACCTGGGCCGGCACAATCAGGTGTACGATGCTCCGCGCCAGGTCCTCGACGCCATTCCCGGCTTGCGGCGCGTGGAGATGCAACGCTCGCGCGATCGCTCCTTCTGCTGCGGCGGGGGGGGTCTGGCCCTGTTCTACGAGCCCAAAGAAGACGAGCGCATGGGAGTGAAGCGCGTGCGCATGGCGGCCGATGCAGGCGCGAACGTCATCGTCACCGCCTGCCCGTTCTGCATGGTGAATATCGAAGACGCCATCAAAGTGGCCGGTCTGGAAGGGAAGATGACCGCCATCGACCTGACCGAACTGGTGGACAAACAAATCGCGCGGGAAGCCCCCGCACAAATGTGAGGTGTACGTGGAAGTCCTGGTTTGCGCAAAACGAGTACCCGATACGTCGGAAAACGAAATTCAGATCGCCGGCGGCGGCCAAGATATCGAGCGGGACGATCTAGTCTACTCGATCAATGAGCCGGACAATTACGCCGTCGAAGAAGCCCTGCGCATTGTCGAGCGTGCGGGCGGCAACGTCACGGTGGTTACCGCCGGCGGCGAGGACGACGAAGAGATCCTGCGCCGCGAAATGGCCATGGGCGCCAAGAACGGCGTGCTGATCTCGGACGAAGCCTTCAACGGATCGGACGGCAGAGGCATCGCCACCATTTTGAGGGCCTTTGTGAAGAAGGGCCACTATGACCTGATCCTGACCGGCGTGCAGGCGGATGACGGCGCGGCCCAAGTCGGCGGAATGCTGGCGGCCATGCTGGATTATCCCTTCGCCTCCCTGGTGAACTCCATCGAAGTGCTGGATGGCGGCAAGTTGAAAATCACTCGCGAGATCGAGGGCGGCAATAAGGAGATCAGCGAAATCGATCTGCCCTGCGTGCTCTCCATTCAAACCGGCATCAACGAGCCGCGCTATGTGGGCATGCGCGGCATCCGCCAGGTGGCCTCCATCCCCATTCCGACCTACGGCGCGGCGGAGCTGAGCATGAACGGAAATGCGGTGGGCGGCGCCGCCGCCAAGGTAAAGCGGGTCGACTACTTCATCCCGCCAGCGGGCAAGGGCGCGGAAATGCTGGAGGGCGGCCGCGAAGAGGTCATCGGCAAACTCATCGGGATGCTGAAAGCCAAAGGAGGGTTGAAATAATGCCACGCATCTTCGCCTACATCGTACACAAGGCAGGGCTCGCCGACGACACCGCGCCGGAGCTGATCGCCGCCGCGGCCAGGATCGATGCCGGCTCCCCCCCCACCGCCGTGGTTACCGGCTGGGGGCCGGAACTCGACACGGTTTGCGAATCGCTGCGCTCCTCCTACACAGAGATTTGGAAAATCGCGCGTGAGGAACTGGCCTATCCGAATGCCGAAGCCGTGCGCAAAGCGCTGGTGAGTGTGATCCCAGCGGGCAGCATCGTGCTGGTTCCGCACGCGCATTTCGGAGTGGACCTGTCGCCCGGTCTTTCGATCAAGCTGAACGGCGCCTATGTGCCGGATGTGGTGGATATCGAAGGCGCCGACGGCGACTGGCTCAAACTGGTCCGCCAGGAGTTCGGCGGGCAGATCAGCGCGCACGTGCGCTGCGATATCTCTTCGGGAGCGGTGATCACGGTTCGTCCGGGCGCCTTTAAGCCGGTGGACGGCGCGCCAGCGAACGGGCAGGTGGTCGATAAATCTTCCACCGCCGGTTCGCTGGCCTGCGGGCGGCGGTACCTCGAAACCGTGGCCGCCGAGACCGGCGACATCGACATTACCAAATATCCCGTGCTGGTCTCCGTTGGCCGCGGGATTCAGGAAAAGGACAACATCCCCATAGCGGAGGAACTGGCCGAAGCCATGGGTGCGGCGGTGAGTTGCTCCCGTCCGGTGGTGGATGCCAAGTGGTTGGACAAATCGCGCCAGGTTGGTTCGTCCGGGCAGACCGTGAAGCCCAAGGTCTACCTCGCCTGCGGCATGAGCGGCTCGTTCCAACACCTGGCTGGCATCAAGGGCAATCCCTTCATGGTGGCCATTAACAAGAATCCCAAAGCGCCCATATTCCGCGTGGCGGACATCGGCATAGTCGACGACATTTTAGAGTTTCTACCGGAACTAACCAGCAAAATCCAGGAGCAATAAGGAGCCGCGGATGATCGCAAAGAAGACCTTGAAACTGAGCTTGAAATCCCTGCGGGATTTCGCCAAGAAGCGCCTGCCTGACCAGGAACTCATCAACCTGGACGAGCGCGACGAGTGCCCGCTGGAGATCGTCCGGCACATGTGCAGCCCTGACAAGTTGGGGATCCAACTCCTGTTTGTCCCCGAGGAATACGGCGGCATGGGGGGAGGCGCGTTCGACGTCTATTGCATCTGCGAAGAAATGGCGCGCATCGACCTGGGCGTCGCCACTGCGGTGCTGGCCACCTTCCTCGGTAGCGACCCCATCACGGTCGGCGCCACCCCCGAACAGAAGAAGATCTGGCTAGGCCGCATCGCCGAGGAAGGCATCCTGTTTGCCTACGGAGCCACGGAGCCCGATGCCGGGAGCGACCTGGCCGCGTTGCAAACCACCGCCGACCGGGTGATGGATGGTGACAAGATCGTCGGCTACAAGATCAACGGCAGCAAGCAGTGGATCAGTAACGGCGGCATCGCCGACGCCTACACGATTTTAGCCAACACCGTCTCGGGTCCAAGCTGGTTCATCGTCGAAAAGGGCGCCCCGGGTTTCGCCCACGACGAGCCGGAAGATAAGCACGGGATTCGCCTGAGCAACACTGCGGCGCTATCGCTGACCGACGTGTTCGTCCCGGTGGACCGTCTGGTTGGCGGCGTGGAAGGGCAGGGGCTGAACCAGGCTCAAGCCGTGTTTGGCTACACCCGCCTGATGGTGGCGGCCTTCGGATTGGGCTGCGGCTGGGCCGCGCTCGACCGCGCTATCCCGTATTCCACCAAGCGAATCCAGGCAGGCGCTCCGCTGTCGGAAAAACAAGGATACACCCACAAGCTGATCGTGCCGCACGTAGCGCGCCTGGAGGCAGGCCGCGCTTTCATCGAGGAAACCGCCAGCCGGATCGACGCCGGCGAGGGCAGCCTGAACACCGAAGGCGCCATCGCCAAGTACATGTGCACGGAGGCGGGCAACCAGGCAGCCGACGCCGGCATTCAGGCCTTGGGCGGCTACGGCTACACCCACGAGTATATGGTGGAGAAGATCAAGCGCGACGTGCGTATCACCACTATTTATGAAGGCACCTCCGAAATCATGGAGATGACCATCAGCCGCGACCGCTGGCAGCTTCACCTGAAGACTCGCGGCCAGCACTACCACGACCTGGCTCGCCAATGTGAATCGCTGCATGCGCTCCACCCGGAGGTGGGCGCTAACTTCGCGGCACTCTCGCTGCACGCCTTGGCGGAAGTGATGGAGCGCTGCCGTGTAGGCCGCCTGACGCGCCATCAGCACATCCTGTTGCGCCTGGGCGAGTGGATCGCCTTCGCGGAATCCGCCGCCTGCATGGCCCGCCGCGCGGCAGCCATGGCCGAAGGCAAACTGCACGAGAAAGCGAATGAACGGTTCGATAAGCCCGCCTTTGCAGCGGTGAGCCGGGTGTTCGCCCGCGAGGCAGCGCTCAGGGTCGCCACCGAGGGGCTGCGCTGGGTCGTGGGATCGGGCGGCGTCGCAGACAGTGATGTGGCTGCGTTTGAAGCAGCCGCGGGATTCGCCGCCATCCATCGCGCCCAGTCGGGCCTGATGGCGGATATGGATTTTGTGGCCGACGTGCTGTATGGGCGCGTGGCCAAGCGCGTCGCCCCGGCCGCCTAGCGCAGGCCGGGTACGGAGCCGGTTCGGAACAAGGAGTGAATCATGGAAGACACTGGGTTTCGCGCAGTCGCCATTGTGGGTGCGGGCGCCATATTACCCGACGCCCCCAACGTAGCGGCATTTTGGCAGAACATAAAGACGGGCCGCTATAGCATCACGGAGGTTGCGCCGGACCGCTGGGATCCCGCATTGTACTACGATGCCGACCCCAGCGCCCCGGACAAGACGTATTCAAAAATCGGCGGGTGGGTGCGCGAGTACCCTTGGGACCCGATCAAATGGCGGATGGCGGTCCCGCCGCGCGTGGTAAATGCCATGGACGAAGCCCAGAAGTGGGCCATCGCCTGCACGCGCGAAGCTCTGGAAGATTACGGCTACCCGAAGCGGCCCTTGAACACCGACCGCACCGCGGTGATTCTCGGCAACGCCATGGCCGGCGAGAAGCACTATTTGACTTCGCTCCGAGTCCACTTTCCGGAGTATGCGCGCGAACTGGCGGAAAGCACCAGCTTCGCGGCCCTGCCCGACGCCGTGCGGGGAGATATCACACGCGAACTGCACCAGCGAATCGCCGGCCGCCTCCCGGAGGTTACCGAAGACTCCATGCCCGGCGAACTGGCCAACTGCATTGCCGGCCGCATCGCCAATATCTATAACTTGCATGGCCCAAACTTCGTAACCGACGCCGCCTGTGCCTCCGCCATGGCTGCCTTCAGCGGCGCCATCGAGGGGTTGGTCAGGAGGGACTTCGACGTGGCCATCACCGGCGGCATCGATCGCAACATGGGCGCGCCGACCTTTGTCAAATTCTGCAAGATCGGCGCCTTGTCGGCCACCGGCACGCGTCCTTATGCGGAAGGCGCGGACGGCTTCGTCATGGGTGAAGGAGCCGTGATCTTCCTGCTGAAGCGCCTGGCCGACGCCGAACGCGATGGCGACAAGATCTACGCCGTAATCCGCGGCATCGGCGGATCGAGCGATGGCAAGGGCAAAGGCATCACCGCGCCCAATCCGGTCGGGCAGAAACTGTGCATTCAGCGCGCCTGGGAAAATGCCGAGCTCTCGCCGGCCACCGCCACTTTGATCGAAGGCCACGGCACGTCCACCCGCGTGGGCGACGTGGTTGAAGTGCAGAGCTTCACCGAAGTGCTGGGCGCGTTCCATCTTCCCAAGGGATCGGTGGCGCTGGGCTCCGTGAAATCCAACATCGGGCACCTCAAAGGCGCGGCGGGATCGGCCGGGTTGCTGAAGGTGGCACTGGCCCTGCGTGACAAGGTCCTCCCTCCCAGCGTGCATTGCGAGCATCCCAGCCCGGATATCGATTTCGCGCATTCCCCGCTGTACGTCAATGGCGAACTGCGTCCCTGGACTGCCACGGCGGAGGGTGTCCGCCGCGCCGGCGTCAGCGCGTTCGGCTTCGGCGGCACGAATTTCCATGCGGTGCTCGAGGAGTACATCCCGCATCGCTTGAACGGCAACGGCAAGAAGACTATCGCGGTCGGCGACGTTCCGCGCGAATCCACGGCTCCATCTCCACTTCGCGGCGCCCTGGTGGCGGGCGGCGCTTCAAGCGCAGCACTGGCCGAACGCCTGCGCGCGGTGCAGAAAGAAGCCGAAGCCGGCCGCGCGCCCGCTCCCTGCGCGCCCGCCGAAGGCGATTTGCACGCGCCGTTGCGCATCGCCATCGACTACGGCAATGCCGCCGAATTGGCCGACAAGTGCGCCAAGGCACAAAAGGCGCTGGTGGCGGATCAGCCCGCAATGTGGAAAGCGCTGCGTTCGCAGGGCATCTACCGCGGCCAGGGCCCGGCGCCCAAGGTCGCGTTTCTCTACACCGGCCAAGGTTCCCAATACGTCAACATGCTGCGAGCTCTCCGCGCCGCCGAACCCGTAGTCGCGGAGACCTTCGCCGAGGCCGACAGAGTGATGACCCCGCTGCTGGGCAAGCCCCTCAGCGACTATGTATTCGTGGATGCCTCCGATGCCAAGGCGGTCGCGCAGGCGGAGGACGATCTCCGGCAGACCGCAATCACCCAGCCCGCCGTGCTGGCCACCGACTTGGCCCTCACGCGGCTGCTCGCCAAGTACGGTATCAAGCCCGACATGACCATGGGCCACAGTCTGGGCGAATACGGGGCACTTGTCGCCGCCGGCGCGATGCCGTTCCACGAAGCTTTGGAAGCCGTCAGCGCCCGCGGACGCGAAATGACCCGCGTAGCGATGGCCGATAACGGCCGGATGGCCGCAGTCTTCGCGCCGCTCGCCGAAATCGAACGGATTCTGAAGACCGTCGATGGCTACGTGGTGATCGCCAACAACAACAGCAGTAGCCAGGCTGTGATCGGCGGCGCCAGCAAAGCGGTGGAACAGGCCATTGAACTATTCCAACAGGCCGGCTACAATGCTGTGCCTCTGCCGGTCAGCCACGCTTTCCATACCGAGATCGTGGCTCCCGCCAGCGAACCCCTACGCCGCACTCTGGAACGCCTGCACATAGAATCGCCGCACTTACCGATCGTCGCCAACGTGAACGGCGAGTTCTATCCCATGGGACCCGGCGTACTGCCCCAGATGCTCGACATCCTCGGCCGGCAGGTCGCCTCGCCGGTGCAATTCGTCAAGGGTCTGCGGACTTTATATGATGCCGGCGCGCGCGTCTTCGTGGAAGTTGGACCCAAGAAGGCATTGCAGGGTTTCGTGGAAGACCTGCTGGGCGACAAACCCGATGTGCTGGCCCTGTTCACCAATCACCCGAAGTTCGAAGACGCCGCCGCCTTCAATCAGGCCCTGTGCGGCCTCTACGCCGCCGGGTTGGGGGCGCCGAAGTCGATGCCATCGGTGCTGTCCACCGCTCCTTTGCCCGAAGTGGTCCGCTCGGCGCCATCCCCTGCCACCTTCCCCGTAGCCATTACCGGCGCCGCCCTGGGACTCCCCGGAACCGCCCGTATCTTTGATGACGACAATCTCGCCCGCATTTTGCGCGGCGAGCAGTTCATCGATGTCATCACCACCCGCTTCCGCCGCGCCATGCTGGATAAGAACATCACCCGCCTGGTCAAAAGCGAGCAGGGTGGCCCGGTTTTTGAACGCATCAACAACCTGTCGGAGGTCATCAAGCTGGCCGGGCGCGGCGGTGCGTTCGATCTCGGAGAAGAGTTCGGCATCTCCGCCGAGCGTGTGGCTGCTCTCGACCGCGTTACGCAACTGGCGATGGCCGCCGGGCTCGATGCCTTGCGCGATGCCGGCATCCCCCTGGTGATGCGCTACAAGACTACCAGCAAGGGCACCCAGTTGCCGGAGCGCTGGGGATTGCCGGATGCCATGCGCGACGATACCGGCGTGATCTTCGCTTCGGTGTTCCCCGGTTTCGATTCGCTCGCCGGCGAAATCGCGCGCTACTATACGGATCGCGCCCGGCGCGAGCAGTTGGCCATGCTGGAGAGCATGCGCGCCCGCCTCGTCGAGGCGGACGGGTCCAGTGTGGGCCGGGAAATGGAGCGCCGCATCGATGAGCTGAGCTTCGCTCTCGCGAAGGAGCCTTACACCTTCGACCGCCGGTTTCTGTTCCACGTCCTCTCCATGGGACATTCGCAGTTTGCCGAGTACATCGGCGCGCGCGGCCCCAACACGCAGTTGAATGCCGCCTGCGCCAGCACCACCCAGGCGGTGGCCGTGGCCGAAGACTGGATCCGTGCCGGCCGCTGCCGCCGCGTGATCGTGGTGTCGGCCGACGATATCACTTCCGACAACCTGATTGAATGGTTCGGCGCGGGCTTCCTGGCCAGCGGCGCGGCCGCCACCGAAGACATTGTGGAAGAGGTCGCCGTGCCGTTCGACCGGCGCCGCCACGGCATGATTATGGGAATGGGCGCCGCGGCGCTGGTGGTGGAGAGCGCTGAAGCCGCTCAGGAGCGCGGCGTCCGCCCGATCTGTGAAGTAATCGGCGCGGTCACCGCCAACAGTGCCTTCCACGGCACGCGGCTGGATGTCGAACACATCTCTCAGGTGATGGAAAACCTGGTGCGCCAGGCCGAAGCACGCAGCGGCATCCCCCGCGAAGAATTGGCCGCCCACATGGTCTTCGTCTCCCACGAGACGTACACGCCGGCACGCGGAGGCAGCGCGGCGGCGGAAATCCATGCTCTGCGCCGCGTCTTTGGACCCGCCGCCAGCGGCATCGTCATTGCCAACACCAAAGGCTTCACCGGACACGCCATGGGCACCGGCATTGAGGATGTCGTGGCGGTGAAAGCTTTAGAGACCGGGCACGTTCCGCCCGTTCCCAACTTCAAGGAAGTGGATCCCGAGTTGGGCCAGTTGAACCTGTCGCAAGGCGGCATCTATCCCGTTCAATACGCCTTGCGCCTGGGCGCCGGGTTCGGCTCGCAGATCAGCATGACGTTGTACCGCTTGCCCGCGGCGGTGGCCAGCGGCCCACGCAGTCCCAATAGTCTGGGCTATGCCTACCGCATTACCGACGAGAATGCCTGGAAGACCTGGCTGGCTCGCATGGCAGGCCAAGCGGCACCCGAGCTTGAGGTCGCGCGGAGGACCCTGCGCGTGCGCGCTCCGGAACAGGCCGTGCCCGCGCCCGCTCCCAAACCAGTTCCCGCTGTCGCGGCAAAGCCGGTAGCCGAAGTCAAGCCTGTCGTGGTTGCGAAACCGGCGCCTCCTCCAACGCCTCCTTCCGCTCCCGCTCCCGTTCCGGTTGCGGCTCCGTCAAAACCCGCCGCGCCGGCCGACCCGGTGAAGGAGCGCATCCTGGCCCTGGTCGCCGAGAAGACCGGCTATCCGTCCGACATGCTCGACCTGGATCTGGACCTCGAAGCCGACCTCGGCGTGGACACGGTCAAACAGGCCGACCTGTTCGCCACCATCCGCGAAAGCTACGGCATTGCGCGCGACGACAAGATCAAGCTGCGTGATTTTCCGACGCTGGCGCACGTGATTCGCTTCGTGCATGACCGGCGTCCGGACCTGGCCGCGGCACAAGCGGAGCCTTCGGCGGCAGCCGCTCCTCCTCCGCCTGCGGCCCCAGCCGCAGTGCCAGCCGCTGATCCCGTCAAGGAGCGCATTCTCGCCCTGGTCGCCGACAAAACCGGCTACCCGTCCGACATGCTCGACCTCGACCTGGATCTGGAAGCCGACCTCGGCGTCGATACCGTCAAGCAGGCTGATCTGTTCGCCAGCATCCGCGGAACCTACGGCATCCCGCGCGACGACAAGATTAAGCTGCGCGACTTCCCCACGCTGGCTCACGTGATCCGCTTTGTGTACGAGCGCCGTCCGGATCTGGCGGCGCCCGCGCCGGCGCCGGTCACAGAGGTCAAGGCGGCGCCCGCACCCGCCGCGGCGCCTCTTCCACCCCCCCCACCCGCGGCGGTGCCGGGCGATCCCATCCAGGCACGGGTCCTCACGCTGGTCGCCGAAAAGACCGGCTACCCGTCCGAAATGCTGGATCTCGATCTCGACCTCGAAGCCGATCTCGGCGTCGATACCGTCAAACAGGCCGACCTGTTTGCGTCGCTGCGCGCCGAATACGATATCCCCCGCGACCCCAATCTGAAATTGCGTGACTTCCCGACTCTGGCTCACGTCATTCGCTTCGTCCACGACCGGCGCCCCGATCTTGCCGCGCCCGCTCCTCCCTCCGCACCCGAGCCACTGGCCGTCGAGAAACCAATCGCCGCCCCACCCGCGCCCGGCGATCCAGTTAGAGAACGCGTCATTGCCCTGGTCTCCGAGAAGACCGGCTATCCGACCGAGATGCTGGACCTCGATCTGGACCTGGAAGCCGACTTGGGCGTCGACACCGTTAAACAGGCTGACCTGTTCGCTACGCTGCGGGCCGAATACAACATCCCG
>Ga0335077_10012375_pt1 | contig 10672 bp, 11 predicted proteins | sample Lox_Sample_31_FD_207151 | JGI IMG/M metagenome (GOLD analysis project Ga0335077, IMG submission 207151) | Soil microbial communities from Loxahatchee National Wildlife Refuge, Florida, United States - Lox_Sample_3.1 | ecosystem: Environmental > Terrestrial > Soil > Wetlands | place: USA...
GAGCAAAAGCTGGTTCGGCGTCTGCCACAGCACGCCGGCGCAGCCATGGATCACCAGGAGCGCCATGGCCTGCGTTATGCCGAGCGTGTCGGTAATGAAGAAGTAGCCCCAGCCAAGCGAGGCGGTGATGAAGAGCAGCATGCCGCACTGGATGATGCGGCGCGGATCGAAGCGGTCTGCGAGCGCGCCGGAGGCCACCGAGAACAGCAGGAATGGCAGCCAGTGCGACAGCACTGCAAAGCCGGCCAGCGCTGGCGAATGGAATTTCTGGAACACCACCCAATAGCTGATGACGTGCTCGATATTGTCGGCCATCATCGCCAGCACGTAGGTGGAGAATTGCGCGCGAAAGCCAGGATGGCGCATCGCAGCGAAGGATCGCGTCGACGGCGACGATGCGGCTTTGGCGGCAGACGGCGTGACGGTCACGCGAGAACCTTCATGACAATGGCGCGCAGGCCCTTCTTCGCGTTTCCGTCTCCTTCCGGCACGGTTCGGTTTGGCATCAATGTGAGCCGGCGCCAAGGGCCGACGGCGCGCAAGGCCTATGCAAGAATGCCGCAAGAGACGACAATGCGCTCGCGGAGCGCGGCGTGAATGCGCATCGCAGACTGCAGGTCGCCACGCCACGCGCAAAGGGAGGACCGTCGTGACAACACATTCGCTCAGCCCGCAGGCGATGGAAGCCCGCGTCGCCCGTTTCAACAAGCTGCAGACCTATCAGCGGCAGAATTTCGATAGCCACGGCATTCCGCCAGGCGCGGTGGAAAAGATCACGGCGCGGCGCGTCTATCCGGTGATGGCGCCCGCCGACTACCAAGGCCGCAGCGCCGGCGCCCCGGTCAAAGGTCCGCGAGGCCTGATCGTCAGCATCGCAGAATGCGAGCCGGGCAACGGGCCAGGCCTGCACCGCCATCTCAACACCGTAGAAAATTTCATGTGCCTGTCCGGCCGCTTCGAGATCGCCTGGGGCGATCGCGGCGAACATAGTCTGGTGCTCGATCCGCTCGACATGATCTCGGTCCCGCGCGGCGAGAACCGCAGCTTTCGCAATGTCTCGAACGAGACCGGCCGGCTCCTGGTCATGATCGTGCCGGAGACCGCCGAACAGGCCGACCCGATCTCCTACGCCTCGACGCTCGCCAAGGAGATCGAGAGTGAATATGGCCGCTCCGCGCTCGAAGGCCTGCAGAAGGTCGGCTTCAGGTTCGAGGACGAGCCGGCGGTCTAGCAATTCGCGCGGCGCCAGGACGTTCAGCATCTCGCCGGGCGGGGTTGCATGAATGCGGACTGCGGATCTGATCATTCGCAATGCCCGGCTGCGGCAGGACCGCGCGCGGCTATTCGACATCGCCGTCGCCGGCGGCCGGATTACTGAAATCGGCCCGCGCCTGCCGGCGACCGCGCCCGAGGAAATCGACGCCGCCGGCGGCCTCGTCACTCCATCCTTCGTCAATCCGCACATGCATCTATGCAAGGTGTGGACGCTGCCGATGATGTCGGAGGAGGCGCTCGAAGCCTATCAGGCATCGGGCATGACCGGGGCGGCCGCCGCCATCGCTCTCGCCAGCAAGATCAAGCACTCCTACGACGCGTCTTGGATAACGAAGAACGCGCGCCGTGCCGTCGCTCTCGCTGCGCGCTACGGCACCACGCACATGCGCGCCTTTGCCGACGTCGACACCAAAGCACGACTTGAAGCCGTCAAGGCCTTGTTGGCTTTACGCGAAGAATTCCGCGGCATTGTCGCGATGCAGGTCGTTGCCTTTGCCCAGGACGGCATTGCCAAGGAGCCAGGCGCCGATCGGCTGATGCAAGAAGCCATCGCGCTCGGTGCCGACGTCGTCGGCGGCATTCCGTGGATCGAGCGTACGCCGGCAGAGATGAAGGCCCACATCGCCTTCTGCTTCGATCTTGCGGTCGGTGCCGACAAGGACGTGTCGATGCTGCTCGACGACGCCGGCGATCCGAATCTGCGGACGCTCGAAATGATGGCCGATGAAACGCTCAGGCGCGGCTGGCAGGGACGCGTCGTCGCCCATCATTGCCGTGCCATGGCACTCTATCCGCAAAATTACCTCGACCAACTCCTGGCGCTGCTGCGGCACGCCGGAATCGCCGTGGTGACCAATCCGCAGACCGGCCCGCTCCACGCCAAGATCGCCGACATGCAGGCCGCCGGCATCAATGTTTGCCTCGGCCAGGACGACATTTCGGACGCCTATTATCCGTTCGGTCGAAACAACATGCTGGAAGTGGCGTTCCTGGCGTCGCATCTATTGTGGATGATGTCGCGTCGCGACATGGAGACGCTTTATGACATGATCACGGTGCGGCCGGCCGCGGCGTTGCGCATCGCCGATTTCGGCCTCGCGCTCGGAGCGCCCGCGAACATCGTCGTGCATGGCCAGCCGGACGTCGTCGAAGCGCTGCGCTGCCATGAAGCGCCGCGCGCGCTGATCAGTCACGGTCGCACCGTGGATTTGACGCTGATGCGCCGGTTGGCCGAGCAGCCGGCAGACTTCAGACCTTGATCTTCTCGTCGGCGATGACGCGGCCGACCGCCGGGCGCTTCACCATGCGGTCCTTGAAGGCGCTGTAGTTCTTCAACTCGCCCATCGGCAGCTCACGGCGCACGCCCCAGGTATAGAAGACGAAGCCATAAGGATCGAGCACGGAGTAGCGGTCGGAGAACCATTCCCGGCCGGCCAGCATGCCATCGATCTGCTTCAGATAATTGTGGAAGGTTTTCAGGCCGGCCTCCCTGATGCCGGGAAAGGCACTGCTGTCCGCTGTGTAGCGCTCGGGCCGGCCGACATGGGCATGGGCCGGATGCACGCTCGCGGCAAAGAAGCCGATCAGCGACAGCGCCTTCGCTTCCGCGATCGGGTCCGTCGGCCATAGGCCGAAACGCTTGCCGAGGTAGGGCAGGATCGCCGTGTTCTCGGCCAGTGGCTCGCCGTTGTCGAGCCGCAGCACCGGCACGCGGCCCTGTGGATTGATCTTCAGATAGGATTCGGTGCGCTGCTCGCCGCCGGCGAGGTCGACCTTCTTACCCTCGTATTTCTCGCCGCTCTCCTCGAGCACGATGTGCGAAGCCATCGAGCACGCACCCGGACAGTAGTACAGCGTCAACATGTCGAAATTCTCCTGGCGACGTTCTGCGTCAATTGTAAGTGACGAGACTGCATTGCTTGGCATTATTACTTGGCGTTGCGGTCGAGCAGCTCGATCGAAACGCCTTCCGGCGCGCGGATGAAACAGACCCGCACGCCCGGCCGCACCGTCGTCGGCTCGCGCGTGAACTCGACGCCTTTGGCCTTGAGGTCGGCAGCGATCGCGTCGATGCCGCTCACCGACAGACCGAAATGATCGAGGCCGCGATATGGCGTGGTCGGCGCCCCATGGACGCCGTCGCCCTCCTTCACCGGGGCGATGAAGATGTTGGCGCCGCCGACCTTGAGGTCGATGCGCGGCTGACCTTCCTGCATCGAGCGCACGATCTCGGCGCCGAGCATCTTTTCGAACCATTGCGCCATGCCCTCGGGATTGATAGTGCGCAAATGGATGTGATCCCAGTTGAACTTGGCCATGGCGTGCTCCTCCGTTTTATCGTTTCAAGGCTAAAGCAAGTCGGCGGCCGATTCCACCACATTCCCGAGTCGCCGCCGAACAGCGGGCCGGCGATCGGCCCAAGGCAACATGGCAACAAGGCAACATGACCGACCGCGACGCAATGGCGGCGTGCACGCGTCCGGGACGCCGCCACTTCCGGTACTGCGATGCGGCGTCAAGGAGCGGGAACTAACTGTGCCGGCGCTTGTTAGGTCCCATGTGGCACCGGGACGTAAGCGTCAATGATAACGATCGCTTTCACAATTATTTTGTTGTGGGTGAATTACGAGTCACCCATGACACACGCGATTCTGACAAAGCCGGACGCGCGACCCAGCCGCTCGACGCTTGTCGAGAACCTTGATCGCGACGGTAAAACAGGCAAAGTCCCGACGGCCGGTTTTGAGGACAGATGGAATGCTGGCGCCTGGAATGCGGGTGCTGCGATCAAGCCGCCAACCCCGCCGCGCCGTGACGATAAAGTCCTCGACGGCTGCGAATCGGCATTCAGCGTTCTCGTCAAGATCGGCAACTTCAGCACGCGTTGTGTTGCGGATGCCGATGCTGCGGGGGAGAGCATGAGGCTCGGTTAGCCGAGACGCGGCTCCGGTGGCGGGCGCTTCAGGTCGGTCGCCGCCATTTGCCGGTGCCTTCCGACACGGCACCTCGGCCCTTGCAAGGACGGGCACTCACGGGTGAAATGTCGTCATCGAGAGGGCAGCTCCGATGACGACTGACGCGATCGCAATGTCGATCGAAAATGCGCTCTTCGAGCGCTTCGGCGAACGATTCAAAGTTGGCTCCGATCTGCAGGGCCTCGATGAGTTGGCAAGAATTGCCGGCCATCGCTCGCATCGGAAATTCGCGCCCCGCGCCGTCGACCCCGATTTGCTCAGGCTGCTATGTGCCTGTGCCTTGTCGGCGCCGTCGAAAAGTGACCTGCAGCAATGCGACATCATCGTCGTCAGCGATGCGGCGAAGCGAAAGGCCGTGGTCGCGACCATTCCGGACATGCCGTGGATCGAGGAGGCTCCGGCATTCCTGGTCTTTGCCGCGAACGGCGCACGGCTGCCGGAATTGTGCCGGATGCACGACAAGCCGTTTCCGAACAACCATCTTGACCAGTTCTTCAATGCAAGCGTTGATGCCGCGATCGTAATGACGACATTCATACATGCCGCAGCGGCCGTCGGGCTCGGCTCGTGTCCGATCAGCGCGATTCGCGATCATCCGGACGTGATCAGCGACGTGCTGCGATTGCCAAGCCGGGTGGTTCCGGTTGCGGGCCTCTGTGTCGGCTGGCCGTTGCAGCCCGGCGAGATAACGCCACGTCTGTCGTTGAGCACGACAGTGATCGAGAATGGCTATGGCGCTCGCGATCTTGATGGCGAGATCGGTGGCTACGATCGGCGGCGCGCGCAGGTGCGGCCATACCGAAGGCAAAGAAATGTCGAGCGCTGGGGCGAAGCGTGCCGATACGGCTGGTCGGAAGACAAAGCCCGGCAATATGCCGAGCCGACGCGAACCGATTTTGGTAGCTTCGTGCGGGGAAAGGGATTCTGCCTCGATTGACCAAGTCCGCCGCGTTCGCGGCAGCGAGCAAATACCAAGGCCGCATGCGCAGAGAGACATCGAGCCGGGGCGAGCGCCTCGCCCGATCCGCGACCGCGACGAAGCCTAATATCTGCAACTGCAATGCCGGGAGCATTATCTTGAAAGTCGGCCGGAGACACTTCCTGAGACTGGCCGCAGGCGCGGCGGCGATACCATCCTTCTCTCGGCCGGGAATGGCGCTCGACTACCCGACGCGGCCGGTGCGCTGGATCGTGGCGGTCGCTCCCGGCGGCGGCAACGATATCTTCGCGCGCCTGATGGCGCAGTGGCTGACGGAGCGGCTCGGCCAGCCATTCATCGTCGAAAACCGGCCGGGCGGCGGCAACAATCTTGGTACCGAGATGGTCGCGAAGGCGCCGCCCGACGGCTACACGCTTCTGCTTGCCAGTACCAATAATGCGAGCAACGTGGCGCTCTACGAACATCTCAGCTTCGACTTCATTCGGGATATTGCGCCCATTGCAGGCATCGCGCGCACGACGCTGGTGATGGTCGTCAATCCATCCGTGCCGGCCAAGTCGTTGCCTGAATTCATTGCCTACGCCAAAGCAAACCCGGGCAAGGTCAACATGGCCTCCTCCGGCGTCGGCAGCATCGGCCAATTGTCCGGTGAACTGCTCAAAATGATGGCCGGTATCGACATGGTCCATGTTCCCTATCACGGCAATGGACCGGCGCTGACGGGCCTGCTTGCTCAGGAAGTCCAGGTCCTGTTCCCTTCTCTCGCTTCGGCGATTTCGTATATCAAGTCCGGTCAGCTGCGCGCACTGGCGGTGACCAGCGCGACACGTTCCGAAGCGACACCGGACATTCCGAGCATCGGAGAATTCGTGCCGGGTTATGAGATCAGCACGTGGTATGGTCTGGGCTCGCCGCGGGGCACGCCGGTCGAGATCATCGACAAGCTCAACCGGGAGATCAATGCAGGCCTTGCCGACCCCAAGTTGATGAAGCGCTTTGCCGAGCTGGGTGACGTTCCGATGCCGATGACACCCGAAGAGTTCGGCAAGCTGGTCGCCGCCGACACGGAGAAATTGACGAAGATCGTGAAATTCGCAGGCATCAAGCTGCAGTGACCGCATCGCGATGAAGTGAAAGCGCTGCGCGGCGTCGTAAAGCATGCCGGCGCGAAAAGAGGGACGCCATTCAACATGAAAACTTTGTTCGACAAAGTCTGGGACAGCCACGTTGTAGCGCGGGAGGAAGACGAGACGCTGCTTTATGTCGATCGATGCCTCATTCATGAAGGCTCTCGACATACATTCGACGCGCTGCACGAGCGAGGTCTGGCGGTCGCCCATCCCGAAAAGGTCTTTGCCTTTTCCGACCACTACATTCCGACGGATCCGCGCGCCCGCGTGCAGGGCGTCGCCAGTATTCCGGATCCGGAAATCCGCAATATGGTCGAGCTTTTGATCCGTAACACCGACGAATTCAAAATCTCGCGGTTCGGCTGGGGTGACGAACGGCAGGGCATTCTCCACGTCGCCGGACCCGAGCTTGGTCTGAGCCAGCCGGGGATTGTCCTGGTCGGCGCCGACTCGCACACCTCGACCCACGGCGCGTTCGGCAATTTGTCTTTCGGCATCGGCGCGTCGGAGACCACCCACGTGGTCGCGACCCAGACGATCTGGCAGCGACGCCCGAAGTCGCTGCGCATCACGATCGACGGCCGGCTTGGCTTCGGCGTGACGGCCAAGGACATCATCCTGGCAATCATCGCCAAAATCGGTATCGGCGGCGCCATCGGCTACGTCATCGAGTACACCGGCTCCACTATCGCCGGCATGACGATGAACGAGCGGATGACCGTCTGCAACATGTCGATCGAGGCCGGCGCCAGGGCCGGCATGATCGCGCCGGACGACACGACCTACGCGTTTCTCGCCGACCGCGCCTTCGCGCCGAAAGGTCGTGCCTGGGACGAGGCGCTAAAATTCTGGCGCAGCTTGCCGTCCGACGCGGAGGCAAAATTCGACAAGGACGTTCAGCTCGATGCGACCGGCGTGGCGCCCATGGTGACGTGGGGAACGAATCCCGAGCAGGCACTTCCCATCACCGGGAGCGTGCCGGACCCCGGACGGGAGCCGAACGGCGAGCGGCGCACCGAATACGCAAACGCGCTGTCTTATATGGGCCTCTCCGCCGGCATGCCGCTCACCAATATTGCGATCGATCGCGTGTTCATCGGTTCTTGTACCAACAGCCGGATCGATGATCTGCGCGCGGCCGCATCAGTCGCCAAACTCGGGCACGCGGTCGTGCCGGCCTGGGTCGTTCCCGGCTCCGAGAGCGTTCGGCGCCAAGCCGAAGCCGAGGGTCTCGACCGTGTTTTCATCGCGGCAGGCTTCGAATGGCGCGCGCCGGGCTGCTCGCTCTGCACCGCGCTCAACGGCGACCAGCTAAAGCCCGGCGAGCGCTGCGGCTCGACCTCGAACAGAAACTTTCAGGGACGGCAAGGCCCGGGCGGGCGCACGCATCTGATGAGCCCGGCAATGGCCGCTGCAGCGGCGCTGCGCGGCCGCCTGACCGACGTGCGTGAATTGAGCGCGAGGAATTGACCGCCATGGAACCATTCTCGACTTTATCCGGGATCGCCGTGCCGCTCGACGAGGCGAATCTCGACACCAATCAGCTCTGCCCCACCCGCTTCAACAAGGTGCCGAAGGGACCGCGCTTTGCGCAGATTCTGCTGCACGATCGGCGCTTCAACGCCGACGGCTCGGAAAAGCCCGACTACATTCTCAATCAAGAGCCGTACCGTCGCGCGGTAGTCGCCGTCGCCGGGCGCAATTTCGGCGTCGGTTCGTCGCGGGAAACCGCCGTCTTTGGGCTGATCGGCTTCGGCATCCGCAGCGTCATCGCACCGAATTTCGGCGACATATTCTTCAACAACTCGCTCAAGAACGGCTTGCTGCCGGTACGCCTGCCGGCCGCGACAGTCGAGAAGCTGATGCGGCAATTGCTCGCCGAGCGCGGCGCAAGGATGACGGTCGATTTGCCGAACCAGACCGTCATCGGCCCCGACGGCGAGAGCTATCGGTTCGACATCGAACCATTGAGCAAACGCCGATTGCTCAGAGGTCTCGACGAAATTGCGCACACTCAGGAATATTCCGGCGCCATCAAGCAATTCGAAAACGCGCAAAAGACGGCCCTGCCTTGGCTCTATTCCTGAAGCGAAAGTCGAATCCAAAACCCCCACGAGGCAATAGCCTCATTGCGAGCCGACATAGCGGAAAACAGTCGGCTGCCACCAGTCGCTTTCGACCACGCCGAGAAGGGCGATATTGAGCGGCTTTTGCAGAGCGCTGCCTTCCGGCAGCGCGAACGCGTATTCCTGGGTCTCGAATGTGGTGTCGACGAGTTCAAGCGACGATGAATATTGATGTCGAATGATCCACGACAGCAGCGGCTTGTCGTAGACAAAGGCATCGAGCGAATGCGCACGTAGCGCCTTGAGCCCATCGTCCGGCGTGGCGTATTTCCGATAGGCGACGCGCATCGTGGACAACGCTCCCTCCGTGGAGGTGCCGGCGACTGCGCCGACGCGGACCGAGGACAGATCGCTCACCTCGTGCACCCGCCCTTGCAGATGCTTTATGGTCAACGACGAGGTGACACTCGCGGTGAAGATGGCGATGGCGACGATCGAGCCGACCATCCACAGGACGGCGACAAGGCGGCCTGGCAGGGTTCGTGGTCCGAGATCGCCGGTATAGCGCTGGGTCATCGCCACGGTCGACCACCACACCCCGGAGGTCAGTCCTTTCGCCAAACCACCGCCGAAATGCTCGTTATGACGGCGCTCAAAGAGCCAGATCACAAGCCCCGTCACCAGAGCGAACCCGACCAAACCGGCGATCGCCTGGGCAAAGCCGAATGACGTCAGTGTACGGATCACCGGCGCCCAGCTTGCCTCGCCCCCGACAGGCACTGCGATGCCCAAACCGGTCACATAAAACGGCTGGGTGAAGTCGATCACTCTTGCACGGGCCGCTGTCACCGTCAGCGCCGCGACGGCGACGTCATATTTTCCGGTTGCTACGCCGTTGATGAGGCCCTCGACGTTCGATTCTTCGGCAAAGCTGTAGCGCAGATGTAAAGCGTCCGCGACGCGCCGCCACAGATCGATGCTGATGCCGCTCCAGTTGCCGTCGGAGTCCTTGATGGCGAAGGGAGGCGCTTCCTTGGTTCCGATCACCAGGTCCTTTTGCAAAGTCGGAGCGCTCGTTGTCGGTCCCGGCGTTTGCGCGTAACACTGCCCAGCGAACGTCAGGAACAATCCGGCGAGCGCGGTCAGGATGCGCCTGTCGCACATCGTTGCCGTCACGTCGCGCTCGCCGTCCTGAATGGTGCGTCTTCCCACGGCAGCTAGCCGGCTCTGCCCTATTCTGTGTTGGGGTCTATATTGGGCGAGCCGCGTCGCGACCTCAATACGTCGTGTTCAACCGCAATTATCTTAAATTCTTACGGGCGAAAATTCTTGATGATCGGCACGCCGACATTCAAGCAAGTCCGGCTGCGGCTCGATATGGTCGAACGGCGCCACTTGGTTGCGGTGCCGCCCTGCTGCGGTGCCGCCTCGTCGCCCAGTGAGGCTTGGCGTCGAAGGCGGCCGAATTGACGCAATGCTGCGAGATGACGCGACGCGCCAATGGCCGACGTGGCCCGGCCTACTCGATCACCTCGTCGGCACGGCCGAGAAGCGAGAGCGGAACGGTAAGCCCCAGAGTCCTTGCGGTCTTGAGGTTGACAGCGACATCGTATTTGGTCGGGGCTTGTACCGGCAGGTCGGCTGGTTTCTCGCCCTTGAGGAAGCGATCGACGTAGGCGGCCGCGCGCCGTGGCTTGCCGGCGGAAGCCCCGGACAAGTATCACGTCACCGTGGTACGAGCACGCGCAGCGCCTGCGGCCGAATTTTGTAGTGAAGCGGCGCATCCATGACGTTTACTTCTCCATCTGTGGATACGTTGACGCGCGCGGTTCTGGGCTCGACCCATATTTCTTCCGCTTCGAAGGCATTGAGCTCTCGATCGGCATCGCCTCCCAAGAGGACCCGTAGCGCAATGCGCACGGTATTTGGACGGCTGTGGCGCGTCGTCAGGCTCCCCAGCAGGACTGCGACGATGCTGGTTACAAAGATGCCGTCGAATGTGCCGGCGCCACCGATGGAGGCGATTGGCGCGCCAAGCCCCGCGACCTTGTCGAGGTTCAAGAGATCAGCGCCGATCAAAGTACCAAGGGCTCCGGCGATATACGCGAGCGGGCCGACATATTGCGATCGAGGAGGAGCGCGATGATCGCGGTCGCAATCGCAGGCACGAAGATTGGGATCGCAATGCCGAGACCCGGAACCGGGGTGGCCAGAGAGTAACACACTGCGGCGACGCCGATCGTGGCAATGGTTCCCCTGAGCCACAGATTGTAATGCCACAGCAAG
>Ga0335077_10012377_pt1 | contig 10671 bp, 9 predicted proteins | sample Lox_Sample_31_FD_207151 | JGI IMG/M metagenome (GOLD analysis project Ga0335077, IMG submission 207151) | Soil microbial communities from Loxahatchee National Wildlife Refuge, Florida, United States - Lox_Sample_3.1 | ecosystem: Environmental > Terrestrial > Soil > Wetlands | place: USA: Florida...
GCAGCTGACCGGCGGCGGCGGCGATCCGGGATCGGGCCTGGTCCTTGGCGGTCACTGGTCGCCCGGCACGCCATAGGCCGGCGCGCTGGCCGGGTGCAGACCGCGGGTGATGTAGTCCTGGCGTTGCGGCTGCCATAGCGCCCAGAGCCGGCTCAGTTCCGCGATGGGTTCGTCGTGCCAGTCGACGCGCAGGTCGGTGTCCGCCCAGCCGGCGGTGGGGTGGGTGACGGCCAGCCCGGCGGAGTGCACCGGGCCCGCCTCCCCGCCGGCGGACAGCGCCGCGGTCAGGGCGTGCAGCAGCCGGGCGGCGAGGGTGCCGGCCGGGTCGTGGTCGAACGCGGCGAGCATGACGTCGATAACCTCGGCGGAGGCGAGCAGGTTGCCAGCTGCGACGGCGCCGTCACCGACGGCGAGGTGGTGTGTGCCCAGCGTGTGCCGGCCTGAGTGACCGGCGGCCCGCCCGGCGGTGTCCACGACGGTAAGTTGCCGGTAGTCGGCGGTGGAGTCGGCCGCGACGACCGCAGCCATCGCCTCAGCGGCGCTGTCGCCGGCCGCGAGCCGGTCGAGCAGCCGCTCGCCGAGGCGGGGGTCGGTGATGTTCTGCGACGCGGACGCGCCGACGCCGGGGCGCAGATGGCTGCAGCGGGCGGCCACGGCGGGGCTGGAGGAGCTGATCGCGATGCCGAACGCGCCGGTGCCGGGGCAGCGGGCGGTGAGCGAGAACGTCATGATGTCGCCGGGCGGACGGCGGTGGCGTCGATCTCGACCAGCCACTCCGGGCGGGCCAGCGCCGAGACGACCAGACCGGTGGAGACCGGGTACACGCCTTTGAGCCAGCGGCCCATCACCCGGTACACCGGCTCGCGGTAGCGGGGGTCGACGAGGTAGACGGTGACCTTGACGATGTCCTGCAGCGAGGAGCCGGCCTCGCGGAGCAGCAGGTCGATGTTGGTCATGGCCTGCTCGGCCTGCGCGGTGACGTCGCCGACGCCGGCGTCTTCCGACGTGTCGAGGTTCTGCCCGATCTGCCCGCGCAGGTAGATGGTGTCTCCGGCGATGACGGCCTGGCACAGGTCGTTGTCCAGGTTCTGCTCGGGGTAAGTGTCGCGGGTGTTGAACGGGCGGATGCGGGTGTGCGTGCTCACGCTGTCCCTCCGGTTTGTCCTGGTCCAGTGTCCTGGTCTAGCGTGCACCCCTCAGAGACATCTGTACAATTGATGTTTTCATTGTGAAAGTTCGGTTCAACCTCTGCAAGCCCGGGGGTCGCGGTGGCCGAGTACACGCTGCGCCAGCTGGAGTACTTCGTCGCGGTCGCCGAGTCCGGCAGCATCACCGGCGCGGCGGCCCGGGTGCGCCTGTCCCAGTCGGCCATGTCGACGGCGCTGGCCGACCTGGAACGCGTCCTGGAGGTGCAGTTGCTGCTGCGTCACCATGCGCGCGGGGTCACGCTCACCGCGGCCGGGGAGCACCTGCTGGCCGCCGCCCGCCGGCTGCTGGCCCAGGCCGAGGAGCTGAAGGCCGAGGCCCGCGAGTTCGGCCAGGAACTCACCGGCGCGATCGCGGTCGGGTGCTTCGAGGTGCTCGCGCCGTATGTGCTGCCCGAGCTGCTCGCGACCTGCGCCGAGCGCCACCCCGGCCTGCGCCTGGACACCTACGAGGTCGACCTCGACACGCTCGCCCAGGGGGTGATCAGCGGCCGGTTCGAACTAGGCCTCGGCTACGAACTGGACCCGGACGCGCGGCTGGTCACGAGCCGGGTGTTCACCCTGCCGCCGTACGTGCTGCTGCCGGCCCGGCACAAGCTGGCGAGCCGCACGAAGGTTACGCTCACCCAGCTCGCCGGCGAGCCGCTGGCGCTACTGGAACTGCCGCAAAGCCGCGACTACTTCCTCGGAATGTTCGCCGCCGCCGGCGTGGAGCCGGACATCCGCTACCGGAGCAGCAGCGTGGAGACACTGCGGGCGCTCGTGGGCCGCGGGCTGGCCTACACGCTGCTGAACCTGCAACCAGCCGTGGCAACCTCACTGGACGGCCACCCGGTCGTGTCCCTCGCCCTGGAGGGAGGCGGCACGCCGCTGGAAGTCGTGCTGGTCACCGCCGCCGGCAGCCGCCCCACCCGCCGCGCCGCGGCGGTCGCCGCCGTGAGCACCGAGGTGCTGCGCCGCCACGGCGCCCTGGCCGGCTAGGCGAAGATCGGCTAAGCCGATGCTCTAGCTCAAATAAATCGGCTGGACAAGTGCCTGCGATGTCCCCATGCTGGTGGCAATCGAGCAGACCCGCTCCAGGCTGGCCTGGCCGCCGGCTTCGCGGTCCTCGTCTCCCCCGAAGGAACGGCACATGACCCAGCACCCCCTCGACCGTCTCACCGGCGGCGAGATCGAGTTGAACCGCATGATCCTGGATCGAGCCGGCCTCGTCCGGCCGACTACCCGGTTCCCGCTCGTCATGCTCCATGAGCCGCCGAAGCGCGAGGTGCTCGCATGGGAGCCCGCGCACCTCCTCGACCGGCGGGTGCGCAGCGTCTTGCTGGACCGTGCCACAGGCCAGGTCACCGAAGTAATTACGTCCCTGACCACAGCGACGGTTCTCTCCTCACGCATCGTGGACGTACGAAGCGAGGGCCAGCCACCGATCATGGCGGAAGAGTTCGACCTGGTGGAGAAGGTGCTGTGGTCCGACGCGGACTGGCGGGAGGCCATGGCCAAGCGCGGGCTCACCGACCCCGCCCGCATCAGAGTGTCGGCGCTCAGCGCGGGAGTTTTCGGACTCCCCGGCGAAGAGGGCCGCCGCCTGGTCCGCTGCCTGTCGTTCCTGCAGCTCAACGACGACGATAACGTCTGGGCCCATCCCATTGACGGGATCGTCGCCTACGTCGACCTGATCAGCTGCAAGGTGACCGAACTGATCGACGACGGCGTGTTCGACATTCCGCTGACGCCCGCCGACTTCCACCTCGAAGACCCGGCCCGCCCGGCCCGCACCTCGCAACGGCCCATTGAGATTTCCCAGCCCGACGGTCCCAGCTTCACCGTCGACGGCAACCTGGTGACCTGGGAGAAGTGGCAGCTCAGAATCGGCTTCGACCAGATTGAAGGTCTCACGCTCCACCAGATTGGCTTCGAGGACGGCGGACGCCTGCGGCCGGTCATCTACCGGGCATCGGTCGCGGAGATGGTGGTTCCCTACGGGGATCCGTCACCCGTGCGCTTCTGGCAGAACTACTTTTGATGCCGGCGAATACTCGCTGGGCAAGGAAGCCAACGCCCTCACCCTCGGCTGTGACTGCCTCGGCGAGATCCAGTACTTCGACGCCACAATCGCCGACGACGATGGCCGGCCACGGACCATCACCAACGCAATCTGCATGCACGAAGAGGACTACGGCCTGCTGTGGAAACACACCGACATGTACAACGGGAGCTCGTCCACGCGCCGTCAGAGGCGCCTGGTGATCTCGTTCTTCATCACCGTCGGCAATTATGACTACGGCTTCTACTGGTACCTCTACCTTGACGGGACCATCGAGCTCGAGTGCAAGGCGACCGGAGTTGTCTTCGCCTCGGCCTATCCGACCCCGGGCGACCCGTCCTACCCGTGGGCGAGCGAGATCGCCCCCGGGGTCGGTGCCCCGTAGCCTACGCCCTGCACGCCGAGGGCGGCCCCGTCCTGCTCGCCGACCCAGACTCGTCCATCGCGCGCAGGGCGGCCTTCACCACCCGCCATCTGTGGGTCACCGCGCAAACTGACGACCAGCGCTATCCTTCAGGCGCGTTCGTCAACCAGAACCCCGGGGGCCTCACCGGCATCGACACCTGGATCCAAGCCGATCGCAACATCGATGGGACCGACATCGTCCTCTGGCACACGTTCGGGCTCACCCACTTCCCGCGGCCAGAGGACTGGCCCATCATGCCGGTCGACTACACCGGTTTCGTGCTCAAGCCAGCTGGCTTCTTCGACCGCAACCCGGCGCTCGACGTACCGCGGCCGCCCGCCGGTCATTGCCGCGTCTCAGGCGCTGTCAGCGAGCCGGGACCCGGCCACTCATGTCAATGATCTGCATCGGGCGAACCCCCGACTGCGCGATCATGCACGGTCCGGTCCGGGCTGAACGTGCCCGCCGCCTAGCCCAGAAACACGACTCCTAGCGCTCTGGCGTGCCCGTGGGGGCGGCCGGCCCGGCAGTCAGGACGGCCGCCGCCGCGCGGTGCTCGCGCAATGACTCGGTCTGGGCCAGCCGTACGAAGGCCCCGGCTGCGGCGATCCGGTACCGGTCTCGGTGCCACGCCAGCCCGACCATGCGTGGCGGTACCCCGGCAAGAGGGCGCACTCGCAGGTCCGTGCGGTGCGGGTCCATAGACAGCCAGGAGGCGACCGCGACACCGACGCCCTCGGCGGCTAGCCCCAGGATCGTCCCGTTGTCGTTGGAGCGGAAGATCACCTGATCAGCCAGGTCGGGGCGGCCGAGCCGGTTCTCGATAGCGTGGACCGGGCGCATGTGCGCGTAGGTAATCAGCGGAACGCCGGACAGTTCTCCCACGTGCACCGGGCCGGTCCCGCTCGCGAGCTCGGCGTCAGCGCCAACTGCAACGACGTACGGGTCGGCCAGCAGCTCGACGCCCGCGAACGGGCCCGCCGGCAGCGGGTAGACGATGAAGCTGAGGTCCAGCTGGCCGCGCTCAAGTGCAGCTAGCAACTCGCCGTCGTCTTCGATCTCGGTGAGCTGAACGTCGACGCGCGGCCAGCTCGCGCGGAAGCTGCGCAGCAGCCGGGGCAGGATCCGGACGCCGACGCTCTGGTAGCAGCCCACGCGCACGGTGCCGGCGATGCCCTCGGCCAGCGCAGCCAGGTCGGACCGGGCACTGTCCAGGCGGGCTGCGATGGCGTCGGCGTGCCGGGCCAAGATCTCGCCGGCGGCCGTCAGCCGTACCGGCCGCGGGCCGCCCGGGCGCTCCACCAATTGCTGGCCCATCGCGTGTTCCAGGCGCCGGATCTGCTGACTGGCCGCCGACTGGGTGTAGCCGAGCTCCTCGGCCGCGCGGCTAAAAGAGCAGTACCGCCCGATCGCGGCCAGCGTCAGCAGCTGACGCAGGTCCGGCACCGTGATCGCGCTCATGACCTGATTATAAGCATAGCTACTGAAATGAATCAGTGACCTGACTTGTACTTATCATTAGTTCTCGCGACGCTAGCTGGTAGCAGCACTCGAGACGAGGAGCAAGGAGCGTCGCCATGACCGCGCCGACCACCATCAACACCAGCAGCAGCAGTGCCGATTGGGCCGATGTCGTCGACCTCGACCGCTACCCCATCCACAACCTGGGCAGCGCCGCCGGGCAGGAGCTGATCGGCCGCTGCCGGGCCGAGCTGGCCGAGCACGGGCTGTGCAGCCTGGCCGGGTTCATCCGTTCCGCAGCCGTGGCCGAGATGATCGCGCTGGCCGACCGGCTCGCCGGCCATGCTTGGCCTTCCGATCAGCGGCACACTGTCTACTTCGAGCCGGCCGACGACACTGTGCCGGCCGGGCACCCACGGGCGCACGCGATTCGTTCGGCCAAGCACGGCATCGCCTACGACTACATCCCGGCCGGCGCGCCACTGCGCCGGCTCTACGAGTCCGGGGAGATGACGCGCTTCATCGCGGCCGCGCTGGGCAAGAACGTCCTCTACCGCAGTGCCGACCCGCTCGATGCACTACAGATGACCACGTTCAGCGCCGGCGAAGAGCTCGGCTGGCACTTCGACCGCAGCGAGTTCTCGGTAACCGTCATGTACCAGCAGCCGGAGGCCGGCGGGGAGTTCGTCTATGCCCCTGGCCTGCGCTCTAGCACCGACCCTAACTACGCGGGCGTGCAGCGCGTGCTACAGGGCGACACGGCCCAGATCAAGGTGCTGCCCAGCACACCCGGCACGCTGGCCTTCTTCCACGGCCACAACGCACTACACCGAGTCCTCCCCATCGAGGGAGCCCGGAACCGGATCAACTCAGTGCTCACCTACGGTGAAGTCCCGGACATGAAATTGAACGACCTGACCTCCCAGCTGTTCTACGGGCGCACCTCAAGGGTTGAACGCGTTGACGCCGGTCGGCTTGCCCGCCGCCGCGGACCCCGGCCGACGGGTAGCTGACGGCTGCGGCGACCGCGGCGGCCTTCTCAGCGGGTCAGCAGAGCCGGGCAGTGCCGGTCACGCTCGGCGCGCAGCGCGTCGGGGTCGATCGCGGTGATGCCCCGGCCCGGATCCACCGGCACGAGGAGCCCGTCGGGCTGGTCTCCGACCAGTCCGAAGTCGTGGATGCTGTCGTCAATCAGCACCCACGCGCGACCGGCCGCGTAGGCTCTGATCGCCGGGAGCTTGCGGAACTGAACCGGCAGGAACGGCCACGGCTGCTCGGGCAGGCCGAGCACTTCGCGCAGCGCGGGATGCGCGTTGTGCGACCAGGCGCTCGCCCAGACGATGTCGAAGCGCTCCGCCAGGCGCGCGACAATGCCTGGCGCAGCCGTCGGCACCCGCACATGACGAGCCCATTTGTTGCCGTACGCGTGCACCGTAACCTGGGTCACCGGCACCACCGGGTCTTCGAGGACCAGCACGCCGTCGACCTCAAGGACCGCGACCGGGCGCACGTCAGTTTCTTCGCTCAACGTCACCTCACCTAGGACCGGATCGTTACAGCTCGATGACCAGCCGTTGCGATCGGCTGCGGGACACGCAGATGAACATCGTGTCCCCCGCCGCTTGCTCCGCCGGCGTCAGCAGCGAGTCCCGGTGGTCGACATCTCCCTCGAGAACCGCGGTCTCGCAGGTGCCGCACACGCCCTCCTGGCACGCCGATACGACAGGCAGCCCCGCGTCCTCAAGTGCCTCGAGCACCGTCTGGCCCGTCGCCGCGCTGACCGTGACGCCAGAGCGCTGGCTCAGGCGCCAGCGGGGACGCCATCAAAGTAATTACCCGGCACGACGTGGTAGGGCACTGTGTCCACGCCGAGCGTGACCCCGACGGGATTACCACCGTTCGCCACGACCTTGATCTGCTTTGCCATCATCCGGCGCAGCATCGCAACGCCGTGATCTGTCGTGGCGAGGAACTCGCGGGAGTGGACTGGGATGTCGCCCTGGGACTTCTGTGATTCGTAGTCGCCGGGGTAGCGCTGGTGCTCCTCGTCGGTGAGCTCGTCCCACCATTTTCCGTCCGCCATCCTCGACCTTTCACCGAGCAGGTAGTCGGGACGGTCCACCCGGGCGAGCGTGAACACGCGGAAGTGCGTGTCGTCGAAAGGCACGACCCATCCGATGAACCGCGCCTGCCCCGACGCTGTCAGCTTCGGCCCAGGGACTAGCCGGATGTTGGGAAAGAGCACCTCGGTGATCCTGGTAAGCACTCGGCCGTCAGCGAATGACCGCAGCGACGTGACACGCACCCCCGCGCCGGTGTAGGAGAACTCGCATTCAGGGATGATCGCCATCTCTGGCACGAACTGGTTTCCCGAGAACCGGGCGTGCAAGATCGGCACGTGGAACGGATCGACCACGTTCTCCCAGTGCGACAGCCATGAGAAGTCTAGGTCAGCAGGGCCGCCGCCACCGAAGCTGCTGTCGTCCGCAAGCACGAACTCGCCCTCGTTGAGGTTCTCGAGCACGTCGTAGACGGGGAACGCTGGCTTGCGGTCGGGCGGCCCCATGTATGCGAAGACCACGCCGTGGTACTCGCGGACCGGGTACCAGGGCTGGCGCACCAGGTCGCGGTGCCTGCCAAGGTCCGGCTCGCACGGCTGCTCCAGGCAGCGGCCCTCAGTATCGTAGACCCAGCCGTGGTAGCAGCAGCGGATGCCCTCATCCTCGACCCTGCCGTAAAACAGCGACGCCCCCCGGTGCGCGCAGTCCGGCACGACGAGCCCTGCTTTGCCGCGCTTGGTCCGGAAGAGGATGAGGTCCTCGCTGAGGATCCTCAGCCGCTTCGGCGTCGTGGTCGCGTCTGCGGACAGCGCGACCGGCTGCCAGTACCTGCGCAGTACCTCCCCGTACGGCGTGCCCGGCCCGACCTGGGCGAGTTCGAGTAGCGACGTTCCCGCTGGCCGCCCGTACGCGGTCCCGGTGTCCATGGTGCTCACATCCTTCAGGTAATCAAGCGGTCCGCGAAACAGCCAGGAAAACTCCGGCCAATGAGAACCGGTGAGATGACGCGGACCGTTTTGAGCCGCGTGTTCGCGTGCCGGCCAGCCAGACCGAGTTCCTCGCTGATACAGGTACACGAGACCGATAGGTACGAGCGCCGATCCCGGATTCGCAGGTCAGGCCTCCACACGCAAGGATTCGGCGATCGACGCCTGCGCTCACCGCCGTTCCCGGCCGGACCAAGTGGCCAGGCACTAGCCCATACGATCGGCTGGGCCGCATCGGATACCACATTGACTGGCGCGCTGATCGGCTGGTGCCATAGCGTGAGCGCCACCGTCGGCCCGGCGCGAATCGAACGCGGACCTGCTCCTTAGGAGGGAGCTGCCCTGTCCGTTGGACTACGGGCCGTGGAGACGCGCCCGGGAATCGAACCCGAAAGCGACGGGGTTGCAACCCGCCTCCCGCGCCAGCGAGATGCGCGCCGTGCTCCCAGCAGGACTCGAACCTGCGATCTCTGCCTTCGGAGGGCAGTGTCCTATCCGCCTGGACCATGAGAGCCGAAATGTGCGCCGGGGAGGACTCGAACCTCCGTGTGGGATGCCTGATTTACAGCCAGGTGCGGTCGCCGCTGCGCCACCGGCGCTTGGGGTGACCGGAGGGACTCGAACCCTCTAGAACCGGCTTCACAGGCCGGCTCCTCGGCCGCTTTGGATTCGGCCACCGTGGGCGGCGAGGGACTCGAACCCCCAGCCTTCTGGGTGTGGACCAGACGCTCTTCCAGTTGAGCTAGTCGCCCGTGCGCGTCCCCCGGGGGATTCGAACCCCCACTCTCCTGGTTCGTAGCCAGACGTGTTATCCGTTGCACCAGAGGGACATCGTGGTCACTGGAGGTGTCGAACCTCCGGCCTCCCGCTCGTCGGGCGGGCGCTCTTCCGCTGAGCTAAGCGACCATGGCGATGACGACGGGGGTTGAACCCGCACCTTCCACCTTGACGGGGTGGCGCACTACCGGTTGTGCTACGTCATCACGGCTCCGGCGCAGGGACTCGAACCCCGATCACGTGGTTAACAGCCACGGGCCCTGCCCGATTGGGCGACACCGGAATGGCGGGGACGGGACTCGAACCCGCATGCTCCTGGTTATGAGCCAGGCGAGAGACCTGTTCCTCTACCCCGCAGTAGCCCGACAGGGAGTCGAACCCTGTTCCCGGGGTGAAAAACCCCGGATCTTAACCCGTAGACGATGGGGCCATGCGTGCTCCGTGCGGGGTTCGAACCCGCAGTCTCCAGGTTGAGGGCCTGGCGAGATGTCCGTTTTCTCCAACGGAGCGTGAGCGCGCCGCCGGGGAGTCGAACCCGACCGTCCGCTTAGAAGGCGGACACGCTTTCCGTTACGCCAGCGGCGCATCCGAGTAGGCCGCCAGGGGATCGAACCCTGAACCGTGAGATTAAAAGTCTCCTGCTCTGCCATTGAGCTAGCGGCCCCTGCTATGTGAGCAGGGGCTGTTTTCCACGCATCGCGATCTCCCTTCTTGTGGGGCGGGCAGGGCTTGAACCTGCATATCTTCCGTGTATAAGAGGGACGCCTTCACCGTTTGGCTATCGTCCCGTAGCGAGAGTCAGCATCGAACTGACGACCTCCCGATCATGACCCCTGATCATCGTAGCGACGGGTGGACTTGAACCACCGGCCTCCGGATTATGGGTCCGTTGCTCTGGCCGTCTGAGCTACGCCGCCGCGTCTGGAACAAGAAGGAACTTCTCGGCCAAGTTCGTCCTGCTGACCTGGCCGTTGCGAGACGGCTCCAGCCGGAGCCACATCTCCCGCTTATGACTTGCGACCACCTCGATCGGCACAAGGTAAACACGCCGTGAGTCGGGCGCTCCGGCCGACTGAGCTATCTCGCCATGGTTGGCCACCGCGGGATCGAACCGCGCAATACCTGCTTATCGGGCAGGCCCCTTCGACCAGCTGGGTCGTGGCCAGCGGAAGCGGAGCGAGTCGAACGCTCAAGGCCGAGGCTCGTCCGGGTTCAAGCCGGGTGCAGTCACCAGTCTGCTTGCGCTTCCATGAGCGGAGAGGGCGAGAGTCGAACTCGCAAGGCCGAAGCTCAACTGCTTTCGGGGCAGGTCCCGTCACCAATCGGGTTGCCTCTCCATGGCGGAAGACGGAGAACTCGAATCTCAGGGTCTTGCGACCCCCACCCGGTTTCCAGACGGGGACCACCACCTGGTGATTTCATCTCCCATGAGCGGAGAGCGGAGAACTCGAATCCCACGCCGAAGCGCGCACTCGTTAGCAGCGAGGCCCAGGCCCCTGCCTGGTTCACCCTCCGTCAGGTCCTCACGTTTAGGGATGACCTGGGCAAATGGGGCCTGGCGGGTGGTTCGCTTACAGGTTAAGCGCGCTGAACCCACACCGGCCCGGGCCCTAGCGGTTCCAGCGGGGATCGCTGTCGGCGATTTCCTGGCTGAGGGTTTCCAGCTCGGCGATCAGTTCGCGGAGGCGGCGCTGGTTGTCGAACCAGGGCTGGTAGTCGGCGATCTGGTCGT
>Ga0335077_10012379_pt1 | contig 10670 bp, 8 predicted proteins | sample Lox_Sample_31_FD_207151 | JGI IMG/M metagenome (GOLD analysis project Ga0335077, IMG submission 207151) | Soil microbial communities from Loxahatchee National Wildlife Refuge, Florida, United States - Lox_Sample_3.1 | ecosystem: Environmental > Terrestrial > Soil > Wetlands | place: USA: Florida...
AATCCACCTCAATCATTCGTCGGAAGAGTCCACTAAGCTGGTGGAGCCCGACATAAACAAATTGAGGCCATGCATGTCCAGCGTGGTTCTGAGCGCGAACTTTCTCCTCGATGCCCTGCAATATATTGATACGCTCCGTATCGTCCTCCAGGAGCCTTGGATGGATGTTAAGCGTTCTCTTCGTCGTAAATTCATGCAAATACTGCCGTATTCCCCGGTCGATATAGCAGTAAACGGTCTTGATTTTCCGCAAGTCATTATTGAGCAAGTAGCTCTGGAAAAAGCCGGTGTATTTCTTCTCCAACTCAAGCCTGGTGAACTGGGGTTTGCTGAGCCCACCCATGTGCGTGAACACTACTGCGCTGGGCTGGTTAGCAGTCATTTGTGAGTGGCGAGGTGTAGAAGCACGACGGGTGCCTCCATCCTTTATCGCCCGCATGGGAACGGGGTCCATAGCCGACCGCCTCCAGGATTTGTGGGTCTCAGTACACCATATGGGCATCGAGTTGTCAATTCGTGGACTTGGCTTCGTGGACTTGGCTCTCGTTGCTTTGGCCTTCGTCGCTTTGCCCTTCACTGAGTCAGATCGGTTAGGCCCCCAGCCATCTTTCTAAGGAGTAAGTTGCACAGTCCTGTGAGCTCAGGGCAGACTAGGAAAGTGCCACCCAAGGTCCGCAAAGCCGTCTTCCCCGCTGCCGGTCTGGGTACGGGTTTCCTTCCCGCCACCAAAGCTCAGCCCAAAGAAATGCTTCCTGTCGTGGACAAGCCCATCATCCAGTATGGGGTGGAGGAGGCAATTCATTCCGGAATTCAGAACATTATCATCGTGACCGGCCGCGGCAAGAGCGCCATCGAAGACCACTTTGATGTCAGCTTCGAGCTGGAGAATCTGCTCGAGACCCGCGGCAAGAAGGATCTGCTGGCAGCCGTGCGGTCCATCTCGGACATGATCAATGTTTCGTACGTGCGGCAGAAGGAGGCGCTGGGTCTCGGGCACGCCGTGCTGCGGGCTATGGAACTGGTGGGACACGAGCCGTTCGCGGTGGTGTTGGCCGACGATTTGATCGACGCTGAGACGCCTTGTCTGCGGCAGTTACTGGACGTGTACGCGTTCTTCGGTTCGCCGGTTCTGGCCGTGATGGAGGTCCCGCGCGAGAACATTTCCGCTTACGGCTGCATCGACGCCGAGGCGATCACGCACAACGGCAGCAACGACCGCGTCTTCCGCATCCGCGACCTGGTGGAAAAGCCCAAACCGTCCGAGGCTCCCAGCAACCTGGCGATTATCGGACGCTATGTGGTCACCCCCGAAATCTTCGACTCTCTACAGGCAATCGATCCCGGATCGGGCGGCGAAATCCAGCTCACCGACGGGCTCAAACACTTGCTCCGCTCACGGCCGATTTATGCGTATCGTTTCGACGGTACGCGCTACGATGCCGGTGACAAACTCGGATTCCTGAAGGCGACCGTCGAATACGCGCTCCGCCGGCCGGATTTGGGAGGTCCTTTCCGGGAATATTTGAAGGGTCTGAGGCTCTAACCGCTACGCCATGGGCGTACGGTTGTCCAGCAGAGATCCAAGCTCGTGCAGCAGCGTCTTCAAATTCACAGGCTTGGTAATCACTCCATCCATCCCCGCCGCAAGGCACTGCTGGTGCTGGGATTGGGTGGCATGCGCCGTCAAGGCAATGACCGGTGTGTGCCCGAACTTGCGCCGAGCTTCTTCCTGCCGGATGAGCCTGGTGGCTTCCAACCCATCCACCTCGGGCATTTGCACGTCCATCAGGACCAGGTCGAATTGGCTGCGCAAGAAGGCCTCATACGCCTCCTTGCCATTGGCCGTGAGCACCACCGCCCAGCGCTGCCGCTTTAAAACGGCACAGATCACTTTCTGGTTGATGGGATTATCCTCGGCCACCAGCACCTTGAGATCCGCGGGCAGGGGCAGGGACTCATCGTCCGCCGCAAGAACGGGCTCGGTACCGGCAGGCAAAGGCAGTTCGATCGTGAAACAACTGCATCGCCCCGGTTTGCTTTCGACCAACAGCTGGCCGCGCATCAAATCGACGAGCCGGCGCGTGATGGTCAGCCCCAGGCCAGTGCCCCCGAAGCGGCGCGTGTGCGAGCCATCCGCTTGGGTGAATGGCTCGAAAATCGATTGCAGCTTTTCCGCCGGAATCCCAATACCGGAGTCGGCGATATCGAAGCGCAGCCGCCCGTCGTCCACGCGCCTCACGGTCACAATCACGGCACCGGAAGCCGTGAATTTGACGGCGTTGCCCACCAGGTTAACCAGCACTTGTCGCAGGCGGACGGGGTCGCCGTACACCCAGCGCGGACAATCCGGGCCTACCGATACGGCCAGCTCCAGATGCTTCTCCCGGAGCGCAATGTCGAACATCCGTAGAACTTCCTGCAGGGTGTCGCGAACGTCGAAATCGGTTTCGTCCAGGCTGAGCTTGCCGGCTTCGATCTTGGACAGATCTAGTATGTCGTTCAGAATCGCCACCAGCGACTGCGCGGCGCGCTGGGCATCGCTGAGCTGCTGGCGCGCTTCCGGATCCTGGTCCGAAAATTTTCCCAGAACCAGTCCGATCATTCCCAGCACCCCGTTCAGGGGCGTGCGGATCTCGTGGCTCATGTTCGCCAGGAACTCAGCTTTCAGGCGTGCGGCAACCTCCGCCCTCTCTTTTGCGATGAGCAACTCGGCGTTCACCCGGCTGCGTTCCGCCACCTCTTCTTCCAGGCTGCGGCGGTGATGCGCCAATTCCGCGTCGCGCCGTTCTATCTCATCGATCATGGCGTTGAAGGAGCCGGCCAGCACCCCCAGTTCGCCTCCAGCGGTTACTGCCACCCGGTCTTCGTACCGGTGTGTTTGCGCGATCCGTTGGGCTACCTGCGCCATAGCCAGGATCGGCCGCGATACGCGCGATTGCAGAAAGACTGCCACCACCATGGCCACTACCAGACTGAATGCCACGATGATGCCCGCAGTCCCCAGGTAATTCTGCATCACCTCGCCCAGCGACGGCACCCCCATGGTCACCGCCAGCGTGCCGACACGCTCGCCGCCTTCCTGGACTGCCCGCGTAATCGTAACCGTGTTGTGGGTGTGACTGATCCCATCCCGCGGAGGGGCGGGGCAGTTTACCGAAGCCACGCGGTGAAACGCGGCGAAGCAAGGCTGGATTACGTTGAACTGTGTGGCGTTGGCATCGTACAAAATAGCATCGCGGATCTGACCCTCGGCGCCGAGCGAGCTCAGAACCTCATTCGCTCCTTTGCGGTCGGAGAGACTGAAAGCTGGCCCCACCTGGTCGGCCACGATGTTGGCGATCGCCGCCACTTCCGAATCGGCGTAGGATCCGTTGCGTTCGACCTCCGACCAGACGAAGCCCACGGCCGCCAATACCGCTCCCACCACGCTCCCGCCCGCTATCAGAAAGGCCAGTTTCCACCGCAGCGACAGGTATCTCATGCTGGCGGCTTCCCCTTTCCGCCCTTGCGGATCTGGCCGAAGCGGAGCAGTTTGGAGCTGATCGTGATGCCCGACCGCTCCAGAGCCTCGCGGTTCACTTCAAAACTCATCCGCCCGTCGACGATCAGGAGTTGGATGGCTCCGCCCAGTTCCAGGAACTCTTTCGACACGCCAATGGTCAGCGCACGCATCCCGAGGGCGGCGGCCAAGGCCGGTCTGAGATCGGCCGGTTTCTCGCTCGCCAGAAAAACGATCTGGCAGCACGCGGATGCAGGCTCCGGTAGTTCCAGCACTTTGACCAGCCGGTTGTCTACCTGTTTGCCCTCAAGTGCGTTGCGGAAGGTGGCCACCAGCGAGGGCCGGCCGAGCACGCCCACGGCCAGGAGGCGGTCGGACGCGGTTGCGCCGGGCCACTCCGAGTAACGCAGGAAACTCAACACCGTGGCGGCTTTCAATTCGTCTTCGGGCTCGGATGCGGTCACCCCCCCGGTCGAGAGAACGATTGCCAGAACTGCCCACCACCGAGCTTGCCTACGGTATCGAGAATTGAGCTGCAAGCCTGTGCTCCTGCCCGCTTTAAAAACGCTGCGTCCACTGGATCACGAACGTTCGCCGCACCGGTATTGCGGGAAAAACCAGTTCCGAGTAGCCTTCGAGAACCTCGCGCCCTGCCAGGTTCTGCACCGACAAATTGAGAGTGCCGGTATGCGTCGGCCTATAGGAAAGGTGTGCGTCGATCAACATCCAGCCGGGAAGTTGCAGGCCCACGTCGCGCGAACGGGCGCGAACGCTCAAATCGACCTGCCAGGCGCGCGAAAAATCATGCTCGAGCCGCAGCCAACCCTGGTGGCGCAAATCGGAGGGAAGGTAGTTCCAGCCGTAGAGTCTACCCGGTACTGTTGGCAGCCACCGCACATCGTCTGCGTACGCGTAAGACGGCATCAGCTTCCAGCCCGGAGCCATCTGCCACGTGGCCCAGAGTTCGCCCCCGTGCGAGGAGCCGGCTCCTGCGTTGGTCATCGTCGTGGCTACGACAAAAGTGGGAACGCCGTTCGTAAAACTCACCTGCGGCATCGCACTGCCGCTGATCCCGATGAGGCGGCTGTAATAACTGCGGAAGCCGGATATGTCGATCGACCAACGCTGGCCGGACTGGAAACGGTAACCGGCCTCGACTGCGTCATCGACTTCCGACAGCAGCGACGGCGAGCCGGCGATCTCGAGCAGAATCGGGATTCCATTCTGCGTTTCGGGGAGTTCCGCACGCTCAGCCATGTCTCCGTGGTTCGGTTCCCTCACCGCGCGGGAAATGGACGCCCAGATCGACTGGTGCCGGCTAGGCGTGTACATGAGGCGTACGCTGGGCTGAAATTCCAAACGGCCGTACGAGTTGTAGTCCAGACGCAGGCCCGCCGAGGCCATCAGTCGGCCCGGAACCATCTGCCACTCGTCGCGGATCACGACGTCACCATCCCGGTATCGAAAGGTCTTGGGGTTTAAGCCAAACCCCGGATTTCCGTAGGTATCGTCCCCATACTGCTGGAAGCCGGCTCCCCAATAGATCTCGTGGTTCTCGCCGGTGAGGCGCCGGTTTTGAAAATCCATCGTCAGGTTGGAACTGATGCCGCCCACGAACGAATAGTCGATGTCAGTGCGGTCTAACGAGAATTGAAGCACGCTTTCGGTTCCGGCCGGCGTGGTATGACTCCAGCGTGAGTACAAAGATCCGCCCGCGGACCCCGAGTGCCCCTGAAGGCTGTCTACCAGGTCGGGCAACAGAACCGGCGAGTCCAGCTTATCCTGGCGGCCCATCTTGTAGATATCGCCTTCCACCATCAACTGGTCGCCTTCTTTTAGCTGGGCGTCCACGCGAAAACCGAGCCGGCCGCTTTCCGCGTTGAGATTGTTCACCGAGGGCTCCCGGTAGATCGAGTTCACATAGTTGTAGTAAGCCGGGGAGCCGAAGGCGGGCTCGCGATCGTCCAGTTTGCCCCAGGCGCGAAATGCCAGATGATCGTTGGGCGCTGCGCTCCATTCGCTTTCCAACTCGCCGCGTAACTCGTTTCCCGCCGCCGCACTCGCGCTGCCGCCTTTGGTGGCTCGGGAGCTCTTGGTGATGATGTTAATCACGCCGTTCACTGCGTTCGGCCCCCACATCACTGCGCCCGGCCCGCGCACCACTTCGATCTGTTCGATATCTTCCAGTGGAACGTCGATGGTGTCCCAGATAACGCCCGAAAACAGCGGTTTGTATAACGACCGCCCATCGATCATTACCAGAATCTCATTGGCGTACAGCCGGCTGCCCCCACGCGCCGAAACCGACCACGAGCGTCCATCCAGCCGGGAAACCGTCAGGCCGGGCACCCATTGGAGCGCTTCGGGGATCGAGGTTGCGCCGCTGCGGCGAATATCCTCCGCCGTGAGCACAAAGACGGCCGCGGGCGCCTTCGAGAGTTCCTGGGCCTTGCGTCCCACCGAACTGACTTGGACGCTAAACAACTCATCCACGCTCAGATTGGTCAAATCGTCGGTGGGCGAGCCGACGCGTTGGGCCCAACCGATAGGCACGAGCCAGCAGGCACAGACCCATACAATCGGAAACTTCATATCCAGCTTTTCGGCCGGAATTCGGTAAGTCTGAATGTTTGCCTGATCTAGCGGGCTGCCGAAAAAGCCCAAGAACCGCTGGCTTAACGCGCGCGGAAACGCGGCATCGAGTTCACAGGCAGTTACCGAGCCGCGACCGCTAGGGAGCGGAGGTTTGGCGGTTTTTTTTCAGCACCCTGCTAGAGCGGGCCAGCGGTCGTATTAAGGGCCTTACAAGGCGCGCCGCCGCATCTCCGCGCGCGCCTCGGCTTCCGCCGTCCGCGCCCGGTCCGCTTCCCGTTTGTCGTGTAGTTTCTTGCCTTTGGCCAGCGCCACCTCGCATTTGATGCGGCCATTCTTCAGGTAAATCTTGGTCGGGATCAGCGACAGGCCCTTTTCCCGCGTCTGGCCCAGCAGCTTGTCGATTTCGCGCCGGTGCAGCAACAACTTACGGTTGCGAACGGGGGCATGGTTTTCGCGGTTGCCATGCGAGTAGGGGCTGATGTGCGCGTTCAGCAGCCAGGCTTCGTTCCCCAGCACCGCCGCATAGGCGTCTTTAAGCTGAATTTTGCCGCCTTTGGCGGCCTTGACCTCGGTCCCGGTGAGCACCAGCCCCGCCTCAATCCGGTCCATCAGGAAGTAATTATGGCCGGCCTGGCGGTTGTCGCTCAGGATTTTAAAGGTACCGTCTTTGTCCGCCAACTTTTGCTCTCAACACCCCAAAGCCTAACATCGTCAAAGAGTTTAGATGCGAAAGGGCGATCCAAGCGCACTTCATCCTAGTATAGCCTGTTCGGAGTGCCTGAGAAACACGGAACCATGTCTGTTTTCAATCGATTAGTTGTCATACTGGCGGCCGCGTTGCTGGCTGCGCCAGTCCTTCCCCTGGAAGCCAAAACCCGCAAAGGAGACAAGTACTTTGCCGATGGGCGCGCGGCTGAGGCCAAGAAGGATTGGGACGCCGCTTTAGAGTCTTACGAGAAGGCCCTTTCCGAAGACCCTGCGGAAATCGTGTACCAGATGGCCGCCCAGAAATCCCGCTTTCAGGCCTCGGAAGCGCACATCGATAAGGCGCTGACACTGCGCTCTCAGGGGATGCTGAACGACGCCCTGGCGGAATTTCAAAAGGCGTATGCTCTCAATCCCGGCTCCGCGATCGCCACGCAGGAGATTCGCCGCACCCAGGAGATGATCCAGCGCGAGCGGCAACACGTGGACGCTACCGGCAAAGAATCCCCACCCGAGATCCGCGCGCTCACGCCGTCGGAAGAGGTCAAGAAGGAGAGCCTGGAACGCATCGACCGGATGCTGCCTGTGCCCGAGCTGAAACCGCTCAATCCGGAACTGATCAACCTCAAGATGAACAATCAGTCCCCCAAGGTTCTGTTTGAAACCGTGGCCAAGGTGGCAGGCATCAACCTTTTGTGGGATCCGGAATACCAGGCCGGGCGGCCGCTCTCGGTCGAGCTGAATAATTCGACCCTCGAAGAAGCGCTGGACGATCTGGCCATCCTGACCAAGTCGTTTTGGAAGCCGCTCTCCGCCAACACCATCTTCATTGCCAACGACAATCGCAATAAGCGCAACGACTACGAAGACCAGGTGCTCAAGGTCTTCTACCTGCAAAACATCAATCAGCCGCAGGAGCTGCAGGAAATCGTGAATGCCGTGCGCGCCGTCACCGAGCTCACGCGCCTGATGCCGTATAACACGCAGAACGCCATCATCGCGCGCGGCGAGGCGGATCGCATCGCGCTGGCGGAAAAGATCATCAACGATCTCGATAAGCCGCGTTCCGAAGTGGTCGTTGACATCCTGGTGCTCGAAGCCACCACCACGTTTTCGCGGCAGATCACGGCCGCGCTGGCTTCCACCGGGCTGAATGTTCCCGTGAACTTCACCCCGCGCTCCGGCTTGCAAGTAGTCACCAATCCCACCACCAGCGCTACGTCCTCCAGCACCAGCACGACCGGCACCACAGGCACGACCAGCACGACCAGCAGCACCACCGGCACGGCGATTCCGCTTTCCAATCTCGGCCACCTGGCCAGCTCGGATTTTTCGATCACGTTACCCGGCGCGCTGTTGCAGGCGGCGCTGAGCGATGCCAACACCAAAATTTTGCAGTCGCCGCAGGTCCGCTCGCTGGACAACGTGAAGGCGGTTCTGAAGATCGGCGACCGTGAGCCCACCGCGACCGGCAGCTTCCAGCCCGGTATCGGCGGTGTGGGCATCAATCCTCTGGTGAATACCCAATTCACTTATATCGACGTTGGCGTCAACGTGGAAATCACCCCCCGCGTCCACGAAAACGGAGAGGTCTCGATGCACGTGGATATCGATATCTCGGCGGTGAACGGTGAAGTGAACCTGGGCGGCATCCAGCAACCGATTATCGGGCAGCGCAAAGTCAGCCACGATCTTCGCGTGAAAGAGGGTGAGGTAAGCCTGTTGGGCGGCCTCATCCAGCAGCAGGATAACAAGACCGTGACGGGCATCCCCGGCCTCTCCAGCATTCCGCTCCTGCGCCGCCTCTTCAGCGGCGAGAGCGTGGACCACAATAAGACCGAGCTGATGATCGCGCTCGTCCCGCACATCGTGCGGCGCCCGGACATTACACCTGAGAACCTGCGCGCGATCGCGGTGGGCAACGCCACTACCATCAAGCTCAACTATGCCCCCCTGGCGCCGGAACCGGCGCAAGTGAAGCCGGCCGCTGCGGCGGGAGCGCCGCCGGCGACCGCGCCGGCAACTGCCCCGGTTGTCATTTCGAACCCGGCTCCGGCGGCTCCCAATGCGCCGGCGGCTCCGAATGCGCCACCCGCCGCCCTGACACCTCCGGCGACCGCACCGCCAGTGCCGCCGGGGACTGCGCCTCCGGGTGCCGGTCCGCGCGTTGTCTTGCAGCCTCCGGCCACTCCACCCAAGGTCGGGGAGCCCTTCACTCTCACGGTTGCGCTTGAGAATGGTACCGACATCATGGGCGCGCCCATGCAGATCCAATATGATCCGCAGGTTCTGCGGCTCAACGACGTCACCGCCGGGGACTTCCTGGCGCAGGGCCAAACCCCCAGATTCACCAAGAATGTCCAGAACGATTCGGGTTTGGCGACCATTCAGCTCAGCCGCAATCCAGGATCGCCGGGCGTTTCCGGGATGGGCGTGCTGGTCAATCTTGTTTTCCAGGCTGTCAAGGCCGGAACCACTAACATTTCGATTCCCAACCTGAGGGTCACGAACACGCAAGGGCAGCCGCTGGCGGCGCGGCCCAACTCGTTGGCCGTCACCATCCAATAGAGAGCAGCATGCGGCGGCGGAATCAAAAAGGGCTGACACTGGTGGAGCTGATCGTAGCCTTCACGATCATGCTGATCCTCACCACCATGGCCGTGCCCCTGGCTCGCTCCAAGGTTCGCGCCCAGCGCGAGCGCGACCTGCGCCGGGCTCTGGACGAGATCCGCCACGCCATCGACAAGTACAAGGATTACGCCGACGCCGGCCAACTCGGTCCACAGAAGCAGGGAACCAACGGTTATCCGGAGTCTCTCGACCAGCTGGTGGAAGGCGTGAAGCTGGCCGGTCCCAAAGACCAGAAGATCCGCTTCTTAAGGCGCGTTCCCACCGACCCGTTTACGGGTAACAAGGACTGGGGTTTGCGCAGCGACCAGGACGACCCGGACTCAACCAGTTGGGGCGGCCAGGATGTTTTTGACGTTTACAGCAAGACCTACGAAAAGGCCGCCGATGGCACATCCTACTCGCAGTGGTAATGTAGCCATCGCCCACGCGGGCCACCCGGCTCGCCGGCGCCGCCTTGGGTTCACGTTTATTGAACTCATGGTCGTGCTGACCATCATCGTGGTTCTGGTCACGATGGCCATCCCGATTTATCAAAAGTCCATTCTGCGGGCGAAGGAAAGTGTCCTGAAGAACAACCTCTTTACCATGCGGACGGTCATCGATAACTACACTTACGACAAGCAAAAGGCGCCCCAAAGCCTGCGCGATCTGGTGTCGGAAGGCTACCTGCGAGACGTGCCCATGGATCCCATGACGGGCTCCAACCAGACCTGGAAGACCATCATGGAGGACTCTTCCCAGAGCGTCAATCAATCCGAGCCAGGCATTTTCGACATACGTAGCGGCTCTGATAAAATCGGCCTCGATGGGACCCCTTATTCAGACTGGTAATCGGGCTCTAGCCCTCCTAGCACTGCTAATTCCAACAATTAGCATCGGTTATGCTCAGACAGCAGGTTCGTTCGGGACATGCGCGGTTTCCGCAGTACCGCGCCAGGTACGTTCCGAAGGTGTCACCGAACCGCTGGGTAACATTATTCTGCAGTGTTCCGGTACCCCCAACGCAATGTTCACTGGGAACTACACCATCCTCCTCCCGGTCGACGTGACCAATCGCATTAACTCCACCAGCATGACCAATGACGCCGTATTCTCGGTTGACTACGGCATCGGCGCCACCCCGGTTCCGGGCCTTTCCGGCCTGATCAACGGCCATAACCTCACCTTCAATGGTGTAACCATAAATGTGCCGGCGAATGGCAAATTCATCATCCAGATTTCCAACATCCGCGCCAACATC
>Ga0335077_10012380_pt1 | contig 10669 bp, 13 predicted proteins | sample Lox_Sample_31_FD_207151 | JGI IMG/M metagenome (GOLD analysis project Ga0335077, IMG submission 207151) | Soil microbial communities from Loxahatchee National Wildlife Refuge, Florida, United States - Lox_Sample_3.1 | ecosystem: Environmental > Terrestrial > Soil > Wetlands | place: USA...
AGCCAAACAGCGCATCCGCCACCTTGCCAGCAAAACGTTTTCGCCCGCGGTGCTCGGCGGAATCGGCGGATTCGGCGCGCTGTTCGCCCTGGACCTGAAAAAATGGAAAGATCCCGTGCTGGTTTCCAGCGCCGATGGCGTGGGCACGAAACTGAAGATCGCCACGGCTATGGGAGTTCACTCCACTGTCGGCGGCGATCTCGTCAATCACTGCATCAATGACATTCTGGTGCAGGGCGGCGAGCCGCTGTTTTTCCTAGACTACCTCGCCATGGGCAAGCTCGAGCCCAACGTGGTCGAGCAGCTCGTCGACGGCATGAGCCGCGCTTGCCGCAAAGCCGGTTGCGCGCTGATCGGCGGCGAAACCGCCGAGATGCCGGGATTCTATCCGCAGGGAGAATACGACCTCGCGGGATTCATCGTCGGCGCCGTCGATCGCAAGAAAATTCTATCTGGCAAATCCGTGAAACCTGGCGATACGCTGCTGGGATTGCCGTCGGCTGGATTGCATACCAATGGATACTCGCTGGCTCGCAAGCTGGTCTTTGATGTCGCCAAAATTAAGTCCGAAACCTATGTCGCCGAAGTCGGCAACAAAATCGGCGCCGAGCTGCTCAAGCCGCATCTCTGCTACGCGCCCGCGGTAAAGAATCTACTCGTCAAAGGCTGGGTCTCCGCGATGGCCCACATCACCGGCGGCGGCATTCCCGGCAATTTGCCTCGCGTCCTGCCAAGCGGCGTCAAAGCTATCGTCGACCTGGATGCCTGGCCGATCCCGCCGATCTTCAAATACCTCGCCAAGCTCGGCGAAATTGATACCGACGAACTCCTGCAGTCCTTCAACATGGGCATCGGCATGATCGTCATCGTGCCCGCGGAACATGTGAAAGAAGCGGAAGCGGACCTGAAGCGCCGCCGCGAAAAATTCTTCCGCGTCGGCCGCGTCGAACGCGGCGACACCGGCAAGGCGCGCCTCATTTATTCCGGCGCCCTCAACCTCAGCTAGGTTTGTCATTTCCTCCGGAGTCCGAGTAGAAAAATCTCCCTTGTCTTCGTTCAGCGGAGAGAGATTCCTCGCTACGCTCGGAATGACGGTTTCGGTTGGACAAAAACGCTACGCCTTGGCCTTGCGCACCCGGCTCCAATACCACCACTGACACTTCTCCGCCGGTAAACGCGGATTACGCGCCTGCGCTACCGCCGCGTGGAATACATCCAGCACGCACGGGTCCTGCCGCTGGCCGGTGAGCCGCTCCAGCTTCGAGTACATGCGCTTCGGATCCTGCTTCGCCAGTTGCGGAACCGAATGGATTCCGAGCATCTCGAAATCCCGCAGCATCGCCGGACCAATGGAAATGAGATCGCCAAGTTGCCTTTGAGTGGTGGCCATAGGGCTCCTCCTTGCAATTCGCCTTTTGTTCGCCATAGACCAGGATACTCTACTCCTGCGCCGCATCTCCCGCAACCGCTCTTTTTCGGGCGCCCCGTCATTTGGCCAGCCCCTGCAGTTGTGTTAACGTTTTTTGTTTATGATCAAGCCAATCGGCGTGCTGTTAAGTGGGCGCGGCTCGAATTTCGAGGCGCTGGCCGATAGTGTGTCCGCCGGACGCATCCCCAATGCCGAAATCGCCATTGTCATCAGTAATCAGCCCAACGCCGCGGGATTGCAGAGAGCCGAGGCGCGCGGCATCCCCACACGCCTGATTCCGTCAAAGGGATTGCAGCGCGAAGCCTACGACCGCCAGGTGGTCGCTGTGCTCCAGGAGTTCAATGTCGATCTGATCTGCCTCGCCGGCTACATGCGCTTGCTCTCGCCTTATTTTGTCGCGGCGTTCCCGCAAAAAATCCTGAATATTCATCCTTCGCTCCTGCCGTCCTTCCCCGGTCTCGAATCCCAAAAGCAGGCCCTCGACCACGGCGTGAAATTTGCCGGCTGCACCGTGCATTTCGTCGACGAAAATCTCGACGCCGGGCCGATTATCCTGCAGGCCGTCGTGCCGGTCCTCGATTCCGACGACGAGCACACGCTTTCCGCGCGCATTCTAAAGGAAGAACATCGCATCTACAGCGAGGCTGTGAAGTTCATTCTGGAAGGGAAATACCGCATCGAAGGCCGGCGAGTTCTTCATGCCGGGGGTTAGACGGGGAAAATGACCACAACGCCATTCAAAGCGGTGGAAGAGCAACTCGCCTACCTCAAAAAAGGTGTCGCCGAAATCATTCCTGAAGACGAGCTGAAGACGAAGCTAGTGAATTCCGCCAAAACCGGCAAGCCTCTGCGCGTTTATCTCGGCGTCGATCCCACCGCGCCGGATATTCATCTCGGCCACACCGTAGTGCTCCGCAAGCTGAAACATTTTCAAGACATGGGCCACACCGCCGTCTTTCTCATCGGCGATTTCTCCGCCATGATTGGCGATCCCACCGGCCGCTCTGAGACGCGCCCACCGCTCAGCCGCGAGGAAGTGGACGCCAACGCCAAGACCTATCTCGATCAGGTCTACAAAATTCTCGATCGCGATAAAACCGAAGTGCGCTTCAATAGCGAGTGGCTCGGCAAAATGTCCAGCTATGATGTCGTCCGCCTCTGCGGCCACTATCGCCTGGCACGCATGCTCGAACGCGAGGATTTTCGTTCGCGCCTCGACAACAATCTCCCGATCTCCGTGCACGAGCTCCTCTACCCGTTGCTCACGGCCTATGACGCCGTGGAGTTGAAGTCCGACGTGGAGCTCGGCGCCACCGAGCAGAAATTCAATATTCTGGTCCACCGCGAAATTCAGCGCGAATACGGCCTCTCGCCGCAAGTCGTCTTTACCATGCCGATTCTTGTCGGGCTCGATGGCGAACGCAAAATGTCCAAGAGCCTGGGCAATTACGTCGGCATCAACGAGCCGCCCGCAGAAATGTTCGGCAAGCTCATGTCCATTCCCGACCATCTGATGTGGACCTACTACGAGCTGGTCACCGACCGCTCTCCGCAGGAAATCGCGGAACTGAAGGGGCAAGTGCAAAGCGGCAAACTGCACCCCATGGATGCGAAAATGCGCCTCGCCGAAGAAGTCGTCGGCGATTTTCACGGTGCCGAGGCGGGCCGCAAAGCCGCGGACAATTTCCAGCGCGTCTTCCGCGACCGCCAGGCACCGGAGGAAATGGTTGACGTACGATTATTTAGGCGGGATAAATCTCTCGAACACGCAGGCGGTGTGATTAGCACCCAAACTCCTAAGTGGTGCCAGTTGTTCGCATTTCTTCGTCTGGCCGATTCTGTCGCTGAGGCCGCCCGCCTCATCGAGCAAGGTGGTTTCGAGGTCGATGGCGCAGTTGTGAGAGATTCGACGGCGAGAATTGATGCGACGGTGCCTTCCTCGTACAAAGTAAGGTTGGGAAAGAAGAAATTTCTCCGTTTGGTCATTGAATAGTAGGACGACAGGCGCACCGCCTCAGACGGCGGCCCCTACAGGAGGATCGGGGCCACCAGCCCCGCCACGTGCCGCGCAATGGCCGGCGCGGCGGTTAGCCCCGGCGACTCGATCCCCACCAACTGAATTACCTGCGGCACTTCGGAATCCGGCTCAATCACAAAATCCGCAATGCCTGAACCACCCGGCGGCACCAGCTTTGGCCGCAACCCGCTGTACGCCAATTGCAGGTCGCCCTCTTCGATTTCCGGCACCATCGTCTTCACGTCCGCAGCAAATTCAGACACCGTCATCCGCCCGCGCTCGTAGTTTTCTTTTCCATCCACGTATTTTGCCGTCGGCCCCAGCAGCAGCGTGCCCCATAGCGTCTTCGTGAAATGCAGCCCCAGGCTCAATCCATCCTTGTGCGGCAGCGGATACACCAGATTCCGCACCAGCCCTGCCTGCGGCCCGCGAATTTCGCAATACTCGCCGCGCACCGGATAAATTTTCCAGTTACGCAGCCCCACGAGTTGCGCCACTTCATCCGCATACAATCCCGCCGCATTAATCACGCAGCGCGCTTCCACCGATTCCTGCTCCGACGATTCCTCATCCCCAATCCGCAGGCCCACGCGCAACAATCCGTCGCGCGGTTCAAGTGCTTCCACCTTGGCGTGGCCCAGCAGGTTCGCGCCCTGATTCTCCGCCACCCGCGCGAACGCATGCACCAGATCCTCCGACGAGCAGATTCCCGTCGATGGCACATCCAGCGCGGCAGATCCTCGCACATGCGGCTCTTTCGCGCGAATTCCGGATGCATCCAGGATTCGCAGGCCTTCCACTCCGTTGTCTTCGCCTTTTTTCTTCAGCGCCTGCAGCGCGGCCTCTTCTTCCTTGGCCTTGGCCACCACCAGCTTGCCCGAGGTGCGGTGCGGCACGTTGTACTTCGCGCAGAACTCTTTCGTCAGCTGGTTGCCTTCGACGCACAGCCGAGCCTTCAACGAATTTGTCGGATAGTAGATGCCGGAGTGAATCACCCCGCTATTACGCGTGCTGGTGGCCATGCCAAACTTCGGATTTTTCTCAACCAGGAACACATCCGGCCAGCGGCGCGAAAGAACCTCAGCGATGGCGCAACCCACCACGCCGCCGCCGATAATCAGAACGTTGACCTGGTCCATAACCCTTTAGGATACGCCGAGCCCGCCCTTTGGCGCGCGGCAGAATCAATCTTCTTCGTGACCCACTTCGTCATAGAAGGTCTTGCAATTCTCGAGCCGCCCTTCGCCGCCATCGTTCACCGCGAATTTCGCCACTTTGCCCGGCTCGTAGCCGTTCTTCCACAGCGATGCGCTACCGTACTCGCCGTCCTTATTCACGGCGTAGAAATACAAATGGAATGTTCCCAGCTTTTTCTTGTCGCCATTGTAGTTCCGCACCACGCGGCCCAGCGCTTCCAGGCATGCGTCGCTGGGTTTCATGCCCTTGCGCATCATTTCGACAATGGTATGCCCGCCGGCAATCTTGATGTTCTCTTCGCCCTTGCCGGTGGCACCGGCGCCTCCCACGTCGCCATCCACAAAAAGTCCCGCGCCAATCACCGGAGAATCGCCCACCCGTCCCGGAATCTTCCACGCCAGCCCCGAAGTTGTCGTCGTGCCGCTCACTTCGCCCTTGGCGCTCACTGCCAGGCAGTTGATCGTTCCTGTGGGCGGATGCTCAATCACCCGTATGGCGTACGCGGTCTTTGCGGGATCGTGTTCAAACAGTTCCGATACGTGCTCCTTCCACTCCGGACTGTCGATTCCCGGCCGCCAGTTGAAGCTGGTGCGCGCTTTCCACGCCAGCCAGATTTTGCGCGAGTGCTCCGTCAGCAGGTTCATCTCCTCGAAACCTTGGTCCACCGCAAACCGCCGCGCCCCGTCTCCCACGATCATCACGTGATTCGTCCGTTCCATGACCGTCTTGGCCAGCCGCGAAACGTTCTTGATTTTCTGCACCGAAGCCACACTGCCCGCGCGCCGTGTCGGGCCATGCATCACGCAGGCGTCCAGCTCCACCACGCCGTCTTCGTTGGGCAGTCCGCCGTAGCCCACGGAATCGTCGTTGGGATCGTCTTCCACAATCGTTACCGCGGCCACCGCCGCGTCCAGCGTGTCCCCACCGCCCTGCAAAATTTCCATTCCCTTGCTGAGCGTCTTCACGCCATTCGCCGAAGAAATGATCACCGGCCGTTTTCCGCCGCTCGCTTGCGACAACACCGGCGCCTCCGCGGCACTGGCTTCCGTCGCCAGCCCGTCCTTTCCCAGCAGGTGCAGCCCTCCCGCGAGCGCTCCTCCCGCCAAAGTAGTCGTGAAAAACTTACGCCGCGTCCATTCATTCATCGCGCATCTCCCGTTGCCAACATGAAAAGGCTGAACGTGCCTTTGGCACTCCAGTTCAATTGCACTTCAAACGAAACTGTCTTGCAGAGGATGTGAGCGAACTGCTCAGTCCGACCCGCCCAGCGGTAGAAAATACTGCGTGCCTTTCACCGGTTCCTGGAGCCGCCGCAAAAGCTGCTGCAAATCCTCGCTGCGCTCCACGAAATCAATCTCTGAAGTGTCGATCACCAGCAGGTCCGCGCCTTCGTAGCGGAAAAAGAAATGTTCGTAGGCGCGGGAAACCTCTTCCACGTATGCGGGAGAAATTTGCATCTCCTCGCGCGCCTTTTTCTTGGCAATGCGCGCGCGCAACACATCCGGCTTGGCTTGCAGATAAATGACCAGGTCGGGTTGCGGCAGTGCCATGGTCAGTGTTTCGTAATAGCGCTCGTACAATTTCAATTCCGCGTCATCCAAATTCAAATTCGCGAAAATCCGGTCCTTCTCCATCAGAAAGTCGCTGATCACCGGCCCCGGCGCTTCCGCGGCCAGCGCTTCGCGGATTCGTTTCTGCCGTTCCATCATAAAGTACAGTTGTGAACGGAACGCCGCCCCCGGTCTCTCCGCATAAAAATCCGCCAGGAAGGGATTGTCTTCGCAGTCGTAGATTCTCCGTGCGTGCAAACGCTCCGCCAGCACGCGCGCGAGCGTGGTCTTCCCCACGCGCAAGGGGCCTTCAATAACGATAAATCGGGGAGGTTGGGAACCGGGTTGGGGTTGGCGCGCTCGTTTTGCCGAGGAGGATTCGGGCATTTGGCCTCTGGCGGTTACGAAATGCCTTCGCGCCGGATTATAGCAGTTCTACAGCGGATGTGGGGCGCAGCAGGTGCGGGGGCCAACCAGGTTCCAGTACAAAGGAACTACCGCCAGGTCCTAGAGATTTCCTCACCCGAGTACTAAGTCGACATGACCAAAGGTCCAGTGACGCCTGTCCTCTGGTACAGTAGAGTCAGTCCGTTGCAGTCACCAGGCACCCTCCCCCGGTCTGCAATACTGAGGTGGGTTCTTTGATCCTTTCAACCCTTGCTCTCTTTTGCTGTGCTGCACTTTCCGCAACGGCTCCCGCAGCTTCGACAAGCTCGTCTGCTCTCGTGACCCCGCTTTCCGATCCGCCGGCCGCGGCTTCGGAACCGGACTCGAGCGCTGTTGCGAAGACTACGAAGCCGGACGCGCCAACTCCCAAATTCAATATCGCCGCCAATGGAGATGCCGAATCCAGCAGCTTGGAAATCGAGCCTGCTTCAGCTGCCTCGCCCTTGATATCCCCCGTTAAGCCCGCTTCGCCCCAGTCGTATGAGACTGCACGCCAGCGCAAGATCTGGTATGGCCTGATGGCCTCCAGCCACGCCGCCGCGGCTTTCGACGCTTGGACCACCCGGCGCGCGATCAGCGGTGGCTACGGCACGGAGGGCGATCCTTTGCAGCGCCCGTTCGCGAATTCCGGCGCGATTTATGCCACTACTCAGGTGATGCCGGCGTTGATGGACTTCTTAGGCCATCGCATGATGCGCAGTGAAAATCCCACGTTCCGTAAATTCTGGTGGATTCCTCAAGCCGCGAGCACCGGCGTTTCCCTCGGCGCGGGCATACACAACTATCGCGTGGCCCACTGATTCCGCACTACCATCCGCACTGTCGCTAGACTCCAAGCTCATGTCGGCCTCCGCCGCGGCGATATTCCGAGGAACAAATTTTCCAAAGTCGGGTTAAGATTCGCAATCCGGGACGCGGATTCCCGGGCGGTTTGGGACCTTAGCTGCTCGCAGAGGGAGTGTATGACGAAGCTACTGACGGGAACGATGCTGTGGTTGGCCCTCGCGTATGGGGTGAGCGCGCAAGAAGGGGCGGTGGCGGATAGCCGGGGGAACGCGGCGGCGGATTTCAGCGCCACGTCGGCGGCGCAGGCGAGCCTGTTCGCCACGGACGCGGGGGCGCACGATTTCTCCGTAGCCAATGCGGAAGCGAATGCGGCCATGCCGGAGCCGGAAGCGGCGCCAGCGCCGGCAGCCAAGCCGAAATATATTTTCGGTGAACGCGATGATTACCGCTGGCAGCTCGGTGTGGGCTTTGAGTACATGCGCTTCCGTTCGGGTCCGATCGACACGAGTTTGATCGGGTTGAACACCACGCTGAGCTATTTCACGAACAGCTGGTTTGCGCTGGAAGGAGACGTGATCACCACGTTTGGCACGTCGACGGTCTATGGAGCGACGCCGAAATTTTTTGGGGGAGCGGGAGGATTCCGCGTCGGCGGGCGCCGGCAGAAGTGGGAACCGTGGGCGCACGGGTTGGTCGGCGGAAGCCACTTGCAGCCGCAAACCGCCGCGGGTGGACGGACAGCGATGATGGCGCAGGCGGGCATCGGAGTGGATTACCGCATCCACGCGCGGCTGTCGCTGCGCGCGCAGGGCGACTGGCTGTTCACCAACTACTTCAACCAAAACCAGAACAGCTTTCAGGCCATCGCCGGCATCGTCCTGCACTTCTAGAAGATTCGTAGATTCGTCAAGCTTCCGCGACAGCTCACGTGATCTTCACAGCATTTCGGAATTCCGATCATGCGTCAGCACGGAGCGCCTTAGTGGAAAGCAGTGCATCCCTGAATTGCAAGTACATCATGCCGGAGCGGAGGCTACGGTCGCCCGCCGTGAAAAGCAGCCAAACTCGCTTCTCCGCCCGGTAGCGCACCTCCAAGGCGTCGAACCACTTGCATACATCGGTGGGAGGGGCACCGGGGCGCTTCGCTATCGCGTCCTGCTTCTCCCATTCCCTCTCGGCGCGGACGAAAGCCTCGCACGCATCGTCGAAATCCATTTGGCGGATCGTTTCCTCGTCGCTGACGAGGCGATTGAACATGGCCTTCCCGTCCGGCGCGACCTGCGTTTCGATTGTCTCGTCGAACATATCCATCACTCTTCCTCCGAAAAGAACAGGTTCAAGCTCCTCGCGATAGGCTCCCAGAAGCAAAGCTGGGGACAATCCGTGCGGATACATTGCAGGTGCGGCATGATCAATGCCTCCGCTTGACCCTGTGTGATCTTCATTGAGCGATCTTTGCCGTCGCACAACGTGAGAATCTTGTTCGCGAGGCGCTTCCTCTGGCGGGGAGTAGCGTGCGGCACGAGGACGGCAAGGCAGCGCAGTTCGGCGCTCACGCGTGCGTGGGCGACGTAGCAGATCCCCTTGAAATCGGGGTCGTGGCGTCTGCGGCTCATTTTCCGAAACGAGATTCGCCGATAAAAGTTTCGGTTTTCACCTTGCCCGTGTTTCGATCCCGCGTGGTAATGATTGTCACGTTGCGGGTTTCATGCACCGTCACAACCCGGTCTCTTGACACCCTCGTGTCGATGCGACCGATCTTCTTTCCGCTGTTGTCATTGATCTGCATGTTTTTCCTGTCGAGAACGCAGCGCTTGTAGCCGAGCTTGCATCCGTAACATGTCCTGTCAGTCGCTTGCCCTTCGCGTCCAGCACAAGTTGGCAACGAACACGCGGGGGCGCTCGACCTTACCCACGAATCGCGCTCCAAAGGATCGTGAACGCCAGTGGCAAGTAGGTCGAAATCGGGAAGATGCTCCGCGCCAGCGGCGACGGGGGTATCGCGGAGACGTAAGCGAACTCCGAGCCGTAGGAAAACGCGAGAGAGGCGAACATCCATGCGGTCGTCTTGGCGTGCCTCCAGAGGAAGGAGCCGTGGCGCAGTTTCCACTCTTCCACGCTGCCCTTCCCCCTCCAGAACCGTGAACCCACGAGGACATAGGCGGCTACACTCCAAAAGGCGACCACCCACGGCGAAGCCCAAAAGACGACCTGCGCCCCAATGGGATCGCGAACCAGCCAGAAGCTCGTTACGGGCAAAATGAACGAAATGAAAACCAGCGTTATCAGGATGAGCAGGCGTTCCAGCAGCGTCTTCAAAAGCCATCTCAGCATCGGGTCTCCTTAGCGGCTCAGTCGTTTCAGAATGTATTCCCTTTGAGACAGCCATCAAGTGGCTGGTCTGGATTCGATAAGTGCTTCCCGTGAGAACAGCCGGAAGCAGCTATTTCCACCCCTTGTGAACCGACACCCCGAAGCTCCCTTACAAGGCGACAAACGCTGGCTTTCGAGATGCGATGAGCTTTTGCGATTTGACTCAAGCTGAGACCGCACTTGCGGTCACGCAATATCGCATCGCGGTCAACACATAACGGCACACGCCCAATCTGCCGACCTTCTAAACGCGCCCGCCTCATGCGAGCCTTGACTCGCTCAACGATGGCTTGCTTTTCGACTTGAGCAATCGCCCCGACACTGACGACCATCGCTCTGCCAAGCGGACCTCCGGTGTCAATGTTCTCCCGCAGGCTGACGAACTCGATGCCAAGGTGATTCAGTTCGTCGAGCACTTCCAGAAAATGCCGCACGTTGCGTGCAACGCGGTCGAATGCCGCCACCAGCACGACGTCGAATCGCTTCCTACGCGCATCTGCCATCAACGCATCAAGCCCGGGTCGCCGAGCCTTGCTGGCCGAGATTCCTTTGTCCTCGTATTCCTTCACGATCTCGGAGCCACGTTTCGCCGCAAACTCGCGGAGATCGAGGAGTTGACTTTCAACATGCTGATCGGCGGTGCTCACCCGGACGTATAGGGCGATTCTTTTCACCTGATCAATTCCTCCTGTCTGTGGAATAAAGCCGAGGCATGTCCGTGGCTCGCCGGAGACGCAGCGCGGCTTCGGCGCAGACCGTCGCCTCGGGAGCCAAAATGCGCATCCTCGCGCAGACCTCATCATCCAGCAGTTGGCCGATCTCGGAGTTATCGAGCAGCCGCAGCCGTCTTGATAGCTCGGCGGGGATCAT
>Ga0335077_10012381_pt1 | contig 10668 bp, 8 predicted proteins | sample Lox_Sample_31_FD_207151 | JGI IMG/M metagenome (GOLD analysis project Ga0335077, IMG submission 207151) | Soil microbial communities from Loxahatchee National Wildlife Refuge, Florida, United States - Lox_Sample_3.1 | ecosystem: Environmental > Terrestrial > Soil > Wetlands | place: USA: Florida...
GATCGACATGTCCACCAGCGTCCCGGCGGTGGCGGACAAGGTGCGCGCCGTCGCGGGCCCCGGCCACCCGGTCCTGGATGCGCCGGTCGCCGGCGGGATAACCGGCGCCACGGACGGCACGCTGCAGATCTTCGTCGGCGGCGCCACCGAGGACTATCTGCGGGTCCGGCCGCTGCTTGAGGTCATGGGCGACCCGGAGCGGATCCTGCACGTCGGGTCGCACGGCGCCGGGTACACCGTCAAGCTGATGCTCAACCTGCTCTGGTTCGCCTCCGTCACCCTCACCGCCGAGGCGCTGACCATCGGGGTCAGGGCCGGCGTCGACGTGGCGACGCTCCGCCGGTCGCTGCTGACCAGCGCGGCCGCCAGTCACTTCCTCGAACACGACGTGCTGAGCGTGCTGGAGCGCGGCGACTTCGACGACTCCTTCGCGCTCGCACTCGCCTGCAAGGACCTGGGGCTCGCGGTCGACCTCGCCCGGCAGACCGGCGTCCCGGCCGAGATGAGTGCCCTGGTCGAGCAGATCTACCGGCGGGCGCGCGCGCAGTACGGGGACGCGGGCGGGCAGCTGCTCCCCATGAAGCTGATCGAAGACCTCACCGCCACCCCCCTCCGCCTGTCAGAACCGCAGGAGTGACGATGCCCCAGGTCGCCGGCACCAGAATCGTCCTGAACCCCACACCGCCCGCGCACTTCGGCGCCGGCGCGGTCGACACCGTCGCCGGCGTCGTCAACGGCACCGGCGGCCAGGCAGCGGTCGTCGTCACCGATCAGGGCCTCGCCGCCACCCCCGTGGTGGCCAGCGTGGTAGGTGTGCTGACGGCGGGCGGCATACCGGTGACGGTATTCAGCGGCGTGCATGCCAACCCCACCACCGGCGACGTAGCGGCCGGGGCGGAGGCGGTGGCGGCGCTGGCCACCGGCGGCGGCCGCCCGGCGGTGGTGGCGGTCGGCGGTGGCTCCTCCGTCGATGCGGCCAAGGGCATCGCGGTCGCGGCGGTCAACCCGGAGCGCGGCCGGGATCTCGACTACCGCCGGACGTTCTCCGCGCCCGCCCTGCCGCTGGTAGCGGTGCCGACCACCGCGGGCACCGGGACGGAGACCAACGCGTTCGGGGTCATCACCGATCCGGTGACCCGGCGCAAGTTCTACGTGGGGGGCGCGACCGCACTGCCGGCCGCCGCGATCCTCGATCCGGAACTCACCACCTCACTCCCACCCGGGGCCACGGCCGCGACCGGGATGGACGCCCTGGTCCACGCGCTGGAGTCCTGCATGTCCAGGCGCGCCAACCCGTGGTCGGAGGGGATCGCCCTGCAGGCCATCCGCATGATCTCGGCGCACCTGCCGCGCGCCGTCGCCGACGGCGCCGATCTGGAGGCCAGATCCCAGATGCTGCTCGCCTCGCACCTGGCGGGCATCGCCTTCGCCAGCACCGGGCTCGGCATCTGCCACGCCATCGGCCACGCGCTCGGCGGGCGGTTCGACATCGCCCACGGCGTGGCCCTGACCATGGTGCTGCCGGGGGTGCTCCGGTTCAACCTCCCGGCCTGCCGGGAACGCCTCGCCGCGGCTGCGTTCGCCTTGGGCGCCGGGGACACCGCGCGCGGCGCCGGGTGGAACGCGGACGCGGCGATCGGCGCGGTCGCCGCGCTGGCTGACACGGTCGGGATGACCCACCGGCTGCCTGACTTCGGGATCACGGCCGCCGATTTCGATGCCATCGCCGCGGACGCACTCGCCGATGAGGTGCTGGCCAACACGCCGCGGTGGCCGGCCGGTGACGACATCCGGGCCATCCTCACCGGCGCCCTCGACGGCACCGGCCGGGTCCCGCCCACCCGGGCCGCCGGGCCGGGACCGGGCGGGGGATGATGAATCCCTCGGGCCCGGTGATCCGTCAGGTCGTTAAGGCTGGTGGCGCCGCTGGCCTGACGACCGAGCCGATGAGAGCTGACTCGATGAGGAGCCACCGATGACCGCCACCCCCGCCGGCCGGGCCGCCTCCGGCCCGCGCCCGGTCCGCGCCCCCCGGGGCACCACACTGACCTGCCGGGGCTGGCCGCAGGAGGCGGCCATGCGGATGCTCATGAACAACCTCGACCCCGAGGTGGCCGAACATCCCGACCAGCTCATCGTCTACGGCGGCTCGGGCCGCGCCGCCCGCAGCTGGGCCGCGTACGACGCCATCGTCAGGTCGCTGGAGGGCCTGGCCGGGGACGAGACGCTGCTCGTGCAGTCCGGCAAGCCGGTGGGGATCATGCGCACGCACGAGTGGGCGCCGCGGGTGCTGATCGCGAACTCGCTGCTGGTGCCGCAGTGGGCCACCTGGGACGAGTTCCGGCGGCTGGAGTCGCTGGGGCTGACCATGTTCGGCCAGATGACCGCCGGGTCGTGGATCTACATCGGGACCCAGGGCATCCTGCAGGGCACCTACGAGACGTTCGCCGCGGTCGCCGCGAAGCGCTTCGGCGGCACGCTGGCCGGCACGATCACGCTGACCGCCGGGCTGGGCGGGATGGGCGGCGCGCAGCCGCTGGCGGTGACGATGAACGGCGGGGTCGCGATCTGCGTGGAGTGCGACCCGTCCCGGATCGCCCGCCGGATCGAGCACGGCTACTGCGACGTGGCCGCCGACGACACCGACGACGCGCTGCGCCGGGCGGAGGCCGCCGCCAGCGCGGGCGAGGCGCTGTCGATCGGGCTGCTCGGCAACGCCGCCGACGTGCTGCCCGCGCTGCTGGCCCGGGGCGCGCCGATCAACGTGGTGACCGACCAGACCTCGGCCCACGACCCGCTCAGCTACCTGCCCCGCGGGGTGGCGTTCGAGGACATGGCGGCGCTGCGGGCGGAGGACCCGGCCGGGTTCACCGCCCGGGCCAGGGAGTCGATGGCCGCCCACGTGGAGGCCATGGTCGGGTTCCAGGACGCGGGCGCCGAGGTGTTCGACTACGGCAACTCGATCCGCGGCGAGGCCGAGCTGGCCGGGTACACCCGCGCGTTCGCGTTCCCCGGGTTCGTGCCCGCCTACATCCGGCCGCTGTTCTGCGAGGGCAAGGGCCCGTTCCGGTGGGCGGCCCTGTCCGGGGAGGCGGCCGACATCGCCGCCACCGACGCGGCCATCCTCGACCTGTTCCCCGGTAACGAGCCGCTCGCCCGGTGGATCCGGATGGCCAGGCAGAAGGTGCACTTCCAGGGGCTGCCCGCCCGGATCTGCTGGCTCGGGTACGGCGAGCGGCACCAGGCTGGCCTGCGCTTCAACGAGCTGGTGGCGCGCGGGGAGATCGCGGCGCCGATCGTGATCGGCCGCGACCACCTCGACTGCGGATCGGTCGCCTCGCCCTACCGGGAGACCGAGGCGATGGCCGACGGCTCGGACGCGATCGCCGACTGGCCGATCCTGAACGCGCTGGTCAACACCGCCTCCGGCGCGTCCTGGGTGAGCGTGCACCACGGGGGCGGGGTCGGCATCGGGCGCTCGATCCACGCCGGGCAGGTATGCGTCGCCGACGGCACCCCGCTGGCCGCGCAGAAGCTGGAACGGGTCCTGTCCAACGACCCGGGCATGGGCGTGATCAGGCACGTGGACGCCGGGTACGAGGAGGCCGCTGAGGTGGCGGCCGAGCGCGGGGTGCGGGTGCCGATGAGCGAGGCCGCGGCGCTGCCGTGAGCTTCGAGGCCCTGTGGGAGTCGCTGCTGCCGGTCGGCCGGGACGGGGCCTCCGGCGGGTACCGCCGCTTCTCCTGGACGCCGGAGGACGCGGCGTGCCGGGCATGGTTCACCCAGACGGCGGCCGAACGAGGGCTGCGCGTGCTCACCGACCGCAACGGCAACCTCTGGGCGTGGTGGGACCCTCCCGGCGCTCTGCCCCGGGAGAGCGCTGCCGGGGGGCCGGCCGCCCCGGCCAGGACCGGTGCGGTGGTGACCGGCAGCCATCTGGACTCGGTGCCGGACGGCGGCGCCTTCGACGGCCCGCTCGGCGTGGTGTCCGCGTTCGCCGCGCTCGACCTGCTGCGGGAGCGCGGCTGCCTGCCCGTCCGCCCGCTGGGCGTCGCGGCGTTCACCGAGGAGGAGGGCGCCCGGTTCGGGGTCGCCTGCCTGGGCAGCAGGCTGCTGGCCGGCGCCATCGACCCGGGCACGGCGCGGGCGCTGGCCGACGCCGCGGGGATCACGCTGGCCGAGGCGATGGCAGTGGCCGGGCACGACCCGGAGGCCATCGGCCCCGACGATGACCTGCTCGCCACCGTCGGTGCCTACGTGGAGCTGCACATCGAGCAGGGCCGGGCGCTGGCGGACCTGGACGCGGCGATCGGGATCGGCGAGCAGATCTGGCCGCACGGGCGCTGGCGGCTCGGCTTCACCGGCCGGCCGGACCACGCGGGCACGGCCGTGCTCGCCGACCGGCATGACCCGATGCTGCCTTTTGCCGCCGCGGTGCTCGCCGCCCGGCAGGCCGCGGCCTCGCATGGCGCGCTCGCCACGGTCGGCAAGGTGGCCGCCGAGCCCGGCGCGGTCAACGCGGTCAGCGCGCGGGTGACGGCCTGGCTGGACGCCCGCGGCCCGGACGAGGAAACCCTGCAGGCGGTGGTCGGCGAGGTGCTGGCGGCCGCGCGGGAGGCGGCGGCCAGCCACGGGGTGGAGCTGGCGGCGGAGCCGGAGTCGGCCACGCCCGCCGTGCGGTTCGACCCGGGCCTGCGGGAGGCGCTGGCGTCCTCGCTGGCGGCGCGGGACATCCGGGCGCCGGTGCTGCCGACCGGCGCGGGTCACGACGCGGGGGTGCTGGCGGCCCGGCTGCCGACCGCGATGCTGTTCGTGCGCAACCCGACCGGCGTCTCGCACTCGCCCGCCGAGCATGCCGAGCCCGCCGACTGCGCGGCCGGGGTGCAGGCGCTCGCCGCCGTGCTGGCAGACCTGGCCTGCCGGTGACCGGGGGCAGGGCGGCTGGCGGCGTGCCGGTGACCGGGGACGCGCCCGGCACCGCGGCGCCGGTGACCGAGGACACGGTGCGGCGGTGGCACGCCGAGCTGGCCTGGCTCCCGGCGGGCGGGGTGCGGCCGGGCGTGCTCATCGAGGCGGTCGGCGGGCGTTTTTCGTCGGTGCGGCCGGACGTCGGTGCGGGCGATGTGCCCGCGGGCACGGAGCGCCTGCCCGGGCTCACCCTGCCGGGCCTGGCCAACGCCCACTCCCACGCGTTCCACCGCGCCCTGCGCGGCGCCGTCCAGGCCGGGCAGGGAACGTTCTGGACCTGGCGGGAGCGGATGTACCAGGTGGCCTCGCGGCTGGAGCCGGACAGCTACCTGGCGCTGGCCAGGGCCGTGTATGCGGAGATGGCGCTGGCCGGGATCACCTGCGTGGGCGAGTTCCACTACCTGCACCATGCCGCCGGCGGCGCCCGCTACCGCGACCCGAACCAGATGGGGCGGGCGCTGATGGAGGCGGCGGCGCAGGCGGGCGTGCGGATCACCCTGATCGACACGTGCTACCTGTCCGGCGGGCTGGGCACCGACGGCTCAGCGGAACCGCTGGCCGGCCCGCAGCTGCGGTTCGGCGACGGCGACGGCCAGGCGTGGGCGCAGCGGGTCCATGCGCTCGGGCCCGACCAGCACGGCCTGCTCGCCGCGCACGCCCGGCTCGGGGTCGCGATCCATTCGGTGCGCGCGGTGCCGCCGGGCCAGATGCATCCGGTCATCGCCTGCTCGCACGCGTACGGGGCGCCGCTGCATGCCCACCTGTCCGAGCAGATAGCCGAGAACCAGGCCTGCCTGGCGGCGCACGGGGTCACGCCCACCGGCCTGCTCGACCGGGTCGGTGCCCTCGGACCCCGCACGACGGTGGTGCACGCGACCCACCTCACCGGGGGCGACATCGAGGCGCTGGGCGGCAGCCGGACCGTGGTGTGCATGTGCCCGACCACCGAGGCGGACCTGGCGGACGGCGTCGGGCCGGCCAGGGCGCTGGCGTCCGCTGGCTCCCCGCTGAGCCTGGGCAGCGACAGCCACGCCGTGATCGACCTGCTGGAGGAGGCGCGCCGGGTGGAGCTGGGGGAGCGGCTCGTCACCGGCCAGCGCGGTAACTTCGGCGCCGCCGCGCTGGCCAGGGCGGCCACCGTGGCCGGGCATGCCTGCCTGGGCTGGCCGGAGGCCGGGGAGATCGCCCCGGGGGCGCTCGCCGACCTGGTGACCGTCGCGCTGGACACGCCGCGGCTGGCGGGCCTGTCGGAGGCGACGGCGCTGGAATCGGTGATCTTCGCCGGCACCGCGGCGGACGTGCGGGGCGTGGTGGCCGCTGGGCGGGACGTGGTGCGCGACGGCCAGCACCTGCTGGTGGGTGACGTCCCAGCCGCGCTCGGCGACGCGATCCGCCCGCTCCTCGCCCCGTAACTCGGTCCCCGCCGGCCGCGTTGCCGCGATGAGTTCCGGGTGCCTGCGCCGTCGTAGGCTGCGACGGGCCAACCCCAAGGACGGGCACCATGGCAGATTCTGAGACCACTCCACCGGCGTCACCAGCGGCGAGCGATGCGAACCACGACGATGAGCCGCGCATGCTGCTGAGCTTCCTGCGATACCAGCGCGACGCGGTGCTGAAGATCGTCGAGGGGCTGCCCGAGGAAGCCTGGCACAGGCCGGTCGTGCCGTCCGGCTGGACCGTGGCCGGGATGCTCTGGCACCTCGGCGGCGTCGAGCATCACTGGCTCCAGCACGTGATCACGGGCGTGATGGAGGAACGGCCGGCGGAGGAGGAAGCGGGGGACGAGGAAGAAGGCGCCTACGATCCCGAGGCCGCCTTCACGTGCGACTGGCCCGGCGCCGACCTCATCGCCAACTACCGCGACGAGTGCGGGCGATCCGACGAGGTCCTCGCCGTCACCCCGCTGTCCGCGGCCCCGCGCGGGCTCGGCTTTCACCATGACCCGGAATACACCAAGCAGATCACGACCGTCCGCTGGATCGTCCTGCACGTGATCGAGGAGACCGCCACGCACTCCGGGCACCTGGAGATCGCACGCGAACTGCTCGACGGGAAAACCAGGCTCGGCGGGCGCTGAGCCGGCCCGGAGCCCTCACGATCTTGATCAACAGGCCGGGGCACGGCGCCTGGCGGGAGGCGCTCGCGGGCGGCGGACAGTAGTTTGAATGTGAACTGTTATCGGCGTCAGGCGGCCACATCCAGCGGCAGGAGGAGTGCGATGCCGGGCGAGCACACACCGCCCCAGGAAGCAGCGGCCCAGGGAGCAGCGACTCATGCACCGGCCCAGGAAGCGGACGCGGAGCGCGGGGCTGCGGCCGGCCGGATGCCCGCCATCTACCTGAGCCACGGGGCGCCGCCGCTCGCCGACGACGCGCTGTGGACCAGGCAGCTCGCGGACTGGTCCCGCGATCTCCCCCGGCCCGCCTCGGTGCTGATGGTCTCCGCGCACTGGGAGTCAGCGCCGCTGGCCATCGGCGCGACCACCACGGTGCCGCTGGTCTATGACTTCTGGGGCTTCGAGGACCGGTATTACCGGGTCACCTACCCGGCGCCGGGCGCGCCCGGGCTGGCCACCGACGTCCGCAAGCTGCTGGGCGCGGCCGGCCTGCCGGTGCAGGACATACCCGAGCGTGGCCTGGACCACGGCGCCTACGTGCCGCTGGTGGAGATGTATCCCGATGCCGACGTCCCGGTGCTGCAGGTCTCGATGCCGACCCTCGACCCGCAGCGGCTGTTCGAGGTCGGGCGCAAGCTCGCGCCGCTCCGGGACGCGGGCGTCCTCATCGTGGGCAGCGGCTTCTTCACCCACAACCTGCGCGCCATGAGCATGGACGGCTCGGTGTCGTCGGTGATGTCAGAGTTCGACCACTGGGGGGCCGACGCGCTCGCCCGCGGCGACATCGACGCGCTGCTCGACTTCCAGCACAAGGCCCCGGCCGCCCGGCAGGCACACCCGCGGACCGAGCACTTCGCGCCGCTGTTCGTCACCCTGGGCGCGGCCGCCGGTGATCTCACCGGCGCGCGGACCGTCATCGACGGCTTCTGGCTCGGCCTCGCCAAACGCTCCATCCAGGTCGCCTGATCGCGCCCGAGGAGCCGCCGGCCGTGGCCATTCCAGGAGTCATCCCGGTATTGCGCCTGCTGCCCATTCGCGGTGCTTGCTGCCTGGTCGCCACGAATCGTGACCATCGCCGCCGGCTTCCCTCTCCAGGGCCTGGCCGGCGACCGGGACACCGAGCTGCAGCACCAGCCAGATCCTGCTGGCGCTGGTGAGCAGGTCCGGTTCCGCCAGCGGGTCTCCGTCGACGATCAGCAGGTCGGCGAGCTTGCCTTCTTCCACGGTGCCGATGTGCTCGGCCAGGCCCAGCGCCTCGGCCGCGGTGCTGGTCGCGGCCATGAGGGCCTGCCGCGCGGTGAGCCCATGGCGGATCATCCGGCCGATCTCCAGCCCGGTGCCGAGACTGACGTCACTGCCGAGCGCGATCTTGACCCCGCCGTCCCTGGCGGCGCGCATGCTGGCGGCGCCCTCCTCGATGTTGCGGCGGGCCAGTTCGGTCAGCATCGGCGTCATCTGCGGGCCAGGCCCGGCCGCCTCGCCGTCCGCATCACCGGCCCCCGCCATCCAGTAGTAGCCCGACAGCGTCGGAACCAGCACCGTGCCGCTCGCGGCCATCGCCGTCAGCAGGTCGGGCCGCCGGTGCAGGTACATGCCGTGCTCGATGGTGTCCACGCCGGCCGCGATCGCCGCCTGGCACCCGGGCAGCCCCTCGGCGTGCGCGGCGACCCTGAACCCCATCCGGTGCGCCTCGCCGGTCACGGCGGCAAGCTCGGCCGCGGTCAGCTGGAGCGGCTCGGGATCTTCCATCTCGTTGGAGCGGGCACCGGTGGTCATGACCTTGATGAAATCCGCCCCGGCCCGGATCTGCTCGCGGACCGCCCGCCGCATGTCGTCGGGCCCGTCGGCTTCGCGGTACATGTCACCGTAGAAGCGGCCGCCGGGCGCGGTGGCCGAGATGATCTTCCCGCAGGTCAGCACGCGCGGGCCCCGGAACGCGCCGTAGCGCATCGCCTGCCTGGCCTCCTGCGGCGCCAGCCCTTGCGACCCGGTGACGCGGATCGTGGTCACCCCCTGGCGCAGGTAGTCCCGCAGCTCGGCCTGCAGGAAGTGCGCCGCCGTCCCCGGCAGCACCCCCTCCGCCCCCCGCAGCACCGCCGGAACGCGGCCCGCCGCGTGGGTGTGGGCGTCGATCAGCCCCGGCAGCAGTGCCCGCTGTCCCGCGTCGATATGCCTCGCCCCCGGGGGGCATGGCTCCGGCCCGGTCACCACCCGCCGGATGACACCGTCCTCAACCAGTATCGCAACGCCGTCACGCAGCGGGCCGCCGGTGCCGTCGAACAGGCGCAGGCCGGTCAGCCACAGCCGCCCCGCCCCGGCCGGCGGAGCCGCGATCAGGGCCGGGAAACGGTGCGGCATGGACGTGGCACCCCAGGTTCGTTCTGCCGCCGCGCCCTCACCGCTATCCGACCGGGGCGGGAGAGGGCGAGTCGAGCGGGCGGAGCTCGTCGGCGTAGCAGACCGACACGCGGCGCATCACGCCGCCGTCGTCGATGGTGTACTGACCGAGCCGCCACAGCGGCGGTGAGTAAGCGTGCAGGGAGACGGTCTGCTCAGCCTCACCGGTAAGCCGGTGGATATGGTCGGGCCCGAACGAGAACGAGCAGCCCGCGGTGACGGCCGTTTGCACCGGCAGCGCCCCGATCCGCAGGTTGGACTCCACGAGCGCGCCGCGCACCACGCGAACCGCGCCAGCGGAGACGTCGTGGTCATGCCAGCCCGTGTCGTTCCCGGGAGACCAGCAGATGAGCCAGATGTCGACGTACTCGTCGCGGTGGATCGACGCATAATGCCGCTGCCCACCGGAGTGGGCGACCTGATCGCCCCACGTTTCCGGGTGGCTGGCCAGCTCCTCTACGAGTTCAGCCAGTTCTCGCTGGTCGAGATACCGGGCGGGCAGTGTGGAAATGGTCATCGCGGTCACTCCTTTCCCTGGTGGGGATGATCAGATCCCGAGGTCCGGGGGACAGCTGGTCACCGCCAAGCAGCCGGGCCGGGTTCGCCACGCGGATCGCGTGGTGGGCAGCCTCGCCGAGGCCAAAATCGGGGTGCGGGTGCGCATACGGCCGGTCCGAGCCGAACACCAGCACGTCGACGCCGAGCACCCGCAGTACCGCGTCGACAGCGCGGTTGCCGTAGCTGGACGTCTCCACGAACATGCACGGATCGACCGTGCCCCGCGCCAGCGGGTCGGCCCCGCCACGGGCGGCCAGGCGCTCGCCGTGCAGCGGCGCGAGACCCGCCAGCGCGGTGAAGCAGACCCGTAGCCGCGGGTAGGCGGGCCGGCCGTAGGCGCGGAACGCGAACCATGCCGCGTGCAGCTGCTGGACGTAGGAGACGACCGCGGCCCACCACGCCGGCCCGCACGCCGCCCCGGCCGCGGGCCCGGGGTGGATGAAGAGCGGGAGATCCCGTTCGGCGAGCACGTCGAGCAGCGGGCCGCACCAGCGGTAGCCGGGCTCGTCGGCGACCGCGGTTGCCGGCAGCTGGAGGCCGGCCAGCCCGCGGTCGAGCTGCTTGGCGAGGCCAGGCGCATCGATCGCCGTCAGGCAGGCCGCGGCCCACCCGGCGAACGGGGCCCCCAG
>Ga0335077_10012382_pt1 | contig 10668 bp, 7 predicted proteins | sample Lox_Sample_31_FD_207151 | JGI IMG/M metagenome (GOLD analysis project Ga0335077, IMG submission 207151) | Soil microbial communities from Loxahatchee National Wildlife Refuge, Florida, United States - Lox_Sample_3.1 | ecosystem: Environmental > Terrestrial > Soil > Wetlands | place: USA: Florida...
TCGAACACGGCAGCATGCGTTCTCGACCTTCCTTCACGTCTGCCTACTCCTCGATGATCTTCGGCACCCGGAAGAAATCGCCGCTGCGATCCGGCGCATTGGCCAGCATCTCGGCCTGCGGAAAGGAGGGACGGACCAGGTCCTCCCGCATGATGTTCGTCATCGGCACGGCGTGTGAGGTCGGCTCGACTCCCTCGGTATCGAGCGCGCGCAGCTTGTCGATGTACGAGAGGATGCCGTTCAGCTCGCGCCGCATCCGCTCCTTGTCTTCGGTCCCGAGCTCGAGCCGAGCCAGGCGCGCCACGTGCTCGACGTCTTTCAACGTGATCTTGGGGTCGGTCATTCCAGGGCATCCCTTCCGGGTCGTGTCGTCACGGTGGATCAGTCTACACCGGCGGCCCGGGCGGCGCGCGTCTCCCGCGTGAGTGAAGGCGCCGTCTCTCGTTGTCAGTCCGACGCGGCACAGGACATGTCGAAGAGCGCGTCGTACGCCAGGGCCCACAGCGGCCGAAGGAATCCCAGCGCCCTCACATCCTCGTGCCAGAACCCGAAGGGCGACGAACGCGAGAACGTTCCGCCGCCGACGAGCCGGCAGATCCGACCCGTCGCCCACTCGGCCAGTTCCGCGATTGCCAGCTTGCCCTGCGTGGCTCGGCGGCGACCCTCCCGTCCGTCCTCCACGCCACGGAGCACGCCTTCGTACGCCTGCTGAACGAGCCAGCCTTCCGTCTCGGCCTTGGTCCACTCGACCCGCTCGTAGGCCCGGATCGTGTCGCGCCGACGGATCACTTCCTTCCGAGCCGCCTCGATGGCGGCGTCGACGATCTCGACGATGGCCGCGGCGAAGCACGACGGGACGAACCCGCCGGCGGCCTCTATGAACGTCAGGATGCTCGTCGGCCGGGCCGTGCGCGTGGCCGGGAAATCAGGTCACCCGTCGTTGGCATCGACCAACCTCTCGGCCCCGACGTCTGTCAGGACGAATCGCGCGGGTGATCAGGGAATCAGATTTCCTCGAGCTGCGCGTACTGGAGCGAGAGCCGCTTGCGCCCGACGCTGGCGAAGCGCACGGTCGCAATGACCTCGTTGCCCTCGCGCTCGAGGCCAACGAGGAGGCCCTCGCCATAGCGCGCGTGGCGGAGCTTGGCGCCCAGCCGGAAGGGAAAGTCGTCCGCAACCTCGGGCTCGGCTTGTCTCCGCGAAGGAGCCGAGGCGGGCTCGGCGGCTCGCGCGTTCAGGATCAGGAGCTGCGACTCGGGAATCTCGCGCAGGAAGCGTGAAGGCTCGGCGGCGGCGTACCCCTGGCTCCGGCGGTGGAGCGCGTAGGACAGGACGAGGCGCTGCTTGGCGCGGGTGATCCCCACGTAGCAGAGGCGACGCTCCTCTTCCACTTCCTCGGCATTGTCCATCGAGCGGGAGTGCGGGAAGACCCCCTCCTCCATGCCCGTGAGGAACACCATCGGGAACTCCAGCCCCTTGGCGGAGTGCAGCGTCATCAGCGTCACGCCGCCCGACTCCGGATCGATCTCGTCGGTGTCGGCCACCAGCGCGATCGAATCGAGGAAGCTCTCGAGCGTCACCTCCGTCATCCCGAGGGCGCGCTGGCTCGTGACGTGCTCCTCGGCCGCGGAGCCCAGCTCCTTCAGGTTCTCGAGCCGCGTTTCGGATTCGGCGGTGCGCTCCGCTCGAAGCGCATCGCGGTAGCCTGACAGCACGACGACCTCGTCGACGAGCGCCGGCAGGGCCAGCTCGGCGCGACGCGCCGCGAGGCGCGCGATCAGGCGCGCGAAATCGTCGAGCGCCTGGCGGGGTCTGGTGCCGAAGTCCCGCGGCAGGGCTCCACACGCGGCCAGCAACCCGAGGCGCTGCGCGCGGGCCACCTCGCCGAGCCGTTCCAGCGTGGCCTTGCCGATGCCCCGAGCCGGCGCCGCCACGGCGCGACGGAAGGCCGCGTCGTCGAGCGGGTTCACGACGAGGCGCAGGTAGGCGACGATGTCCTTCACCTCGCGGCGCTCGTAGAACCGCACGCCGCCGACGATCAGGTAGGGAACGCTGGCCCGCCGGAAGGCCTCCTCGAGCACTCGGGACTGGGCGTTCGTGCGGTAGAACACGGCCACGTCGCGGTAGTCCATCCCGTCGCGGTGCGCCCCGCGGACGGACTGCGCCACGAACCCCGCTTCGCCGATCTCGTCCCAGGCCTGAAAGACCGACGCGCGCTCGCCCTCGCCGTTCTCGGTCCAGAGTCGCTTCTCCTTCCGAGCGATGTTGTGGGCGATGATCGCGGAGGCGATGTCGAGGATGCGCTTCGTGGAGCGATAGTTCTGGTCGAGGACGACGACGCGGCAGTCCGCGTAGTCCTTCTCGAAGTCGAGGATGTTCCTCAGATCGGCTCCCCGCCAGCGGTACACGGACTGATCGGGATCGCCGACCACGCAGAGGTTCCGGTGCTCTCGCGTCAGGAGCTGGACGATGCGGTACTGGGCGCGGTTGGTGTCCTGGTACTCGTCGACGAGCACGTGCATCCAGCGCGTCTGGTACCAGGCGAGCACCTCGGGCACCGCCTCGAACAGCTGGACGACGCGCAGCAGCAGGTCATCGAAATCGACGGCCCCCGCCGACTGGAGCCGCTGCTCGTAGAGGCGATAGAGCGCTGCGACGCGCTCCTGGTTGGCCGTGCGGGCGCCCTGCTCCACGTCGTGGGGCGTGAGCATCTGGTTCTTCGCGTAGCTGATCCGGTGTACCGCGGCGGTGGGCGTGAGCGAGCGCTCGTCGACGTCCAGCTCGTGCATCGCGTCCTTCACCACGCCGAGCCGGTCGTCCTCGTCGTAGATCACGAACGAGGGCAGGAGGCCTGCCTCGCGCGCGCGCTCGCGGAGGATGCGCACGCAGGCCGAGTGAAAGGTCGCGACCATCGGCGGACGGATACCGGCCGGCAGGACCAGGTCCTCCACGCGGCGCCGCATCTCCTCCGCGGCCTTGTTCGTGAACGTGACCGCGAGGACGCGCCGGGGATCCACGCGCTCGACGCCCAGCAGATACGCGATGCGATGGGCGATGACGCGGGTCTTCCCGCTTCCCGCGCCCGCGACGACGAGCACGGGCCCGCTCGTGGCGGTCACGGCGTCGCGCTGGGAAGGATTCAGGGACCGGAGAATGCTCTCGGCCGTCACGGGCGACGCCGACATGGGAATCAAGATTACCACGACACTCGGAGCTGAAGTTGGTTCGCTGACGCCCGTGTCCTGGTGCCTTGAATGCCGACCGCGGAGGGCGAGGGTGGGGGGCTCTCTCGCCGGGACCGTGGCTTCTGTGGCCTATCGAAGCGGAGTCGTGCGAACTTGTGGCTCGTGAGATCGAATGCAGCCGGTTGCGAGGTAGCGCGTCCCGGCGAGAGCCCCCCAGCCTCGCCGGGAACATTCGCAAGCAGGAGGCGGCGCCGACTACTCGACCGTGACCGACTTCGCGAGGTTCCGCGGCTGATCCACGTCGCGCCCCAGCCGGACCGCGACGTGGTAGGCGAGGAGCTGGAGCGGAATGACCATCAGGATCGGCGACAGCAGATCGGCGGCCGCCGGCACCTCGATGAAAGCATCGGCCTTGGAGCGGAGCTCCCGGTCGCCCTCGTTGCCGAACGCGATGATCCGCCCGCTCCGCGCCCGCACCTCCTCGATATTGCCCATGATGCGGTCGTAGGAGCCGTCACGGGGCGCCAGTGCGACCACGGGCATGGCCTCGTCGATCAGCGCGATGGGCCCGTGCTTCATCTCCCCGGCCGCATAGCCCTCCGCGTGAATGTACGACAGCTCCTTCAGCTTGAGCGCGCCTTCCAGCGCGATCGGATAGTGCAGGCCGCGCCCGAGGAAGAGGAAATTCTTGTAGCCCGCCAGATCGCGCGCCAGCTCGCCGACCCGCGGCTCCAGCTCGAGCGTCTTCTCCATCAGCCGGGGCAGCTCCAGGAGCCCCCGGATGTGCTTCTTGACGTCCTCGGCGGGGAGGAAGCCGCGCCGGCTGCCAAGCCACATCGCGAGCAGATGGCAGGCGGTGATGGTGGCCGTGAACGTCTTGGACGACGCGACGCCGATCTCGGGACCGGCGTGCGTGTAGAGCACGCCGGTCGCCTCGCGCGACAGCGCGGAGCCCACCACGTTGGTGATCCCGATGACGGGCGTGCCCTTGGCGCGCCCCGCCTTGACGGCGCCGAGAGTATCGGCGGTTTCGCCCGACTGTGAGAGCGCCACGAGCAACGTGTCCGGGCCGACCACGGCGTCGCGGTAGCGGAACTCGGACCCCAGATCCACTTCCGCGGCGATGCCGGCCAGCCGCTCGATCATCGCCCGCGCCACGAGGGCCGCGTGATACGAGGTGCCGCACGCGACGAGCACGACCCGTCCGATACCCTCGATGACGTCCGGGTCCAGCTGGATATCGGGCAGCACGACGGCGCCGCTCTCGGGCTGAACGCGCCCGCGCAGGGTGTCGGCCACGGCGCGCGGCTGCTCGTAGATCTCCTTGAGCATGAAATGCCGGTACCCGCCCTTCTCGGCGAGAATCGGATCCCACAGGATGCGGATCGGCATCCGCTCCACCGGCCCGCCGTCGAGTTGCGTCACCTCGACTCCGTGACGCGTCACCACGGCCACGTCCTCGTCCTCGAGCACCACGACCTCGCGGGTTCGCGAGAGGATGGCCGGGATGTCGGAGGCAATGAACATCTCCCCCTGGCCGAGCCCGATCACCACGCTGCCCGCGCCCTGCTTGGCCGCGATCAGGCGGTCGGGCCACTTCCGGGACAGCACCACGATGGCGTAGGAGCCTCTGAGCTCCCGGAGCGCGCGACGCACGGCCTCGTCCAGCCGCGGCACGTCCTTCAGGTGTTGCTCGATCAGATGGGCGATCACCTCGGTGTCGGTTTCAGAGGTAAAGCGATGCCCCTCGGCCTGCAGGCGCTCCTTGATGGGCAGGTAGTTCTCGATGATCCCGTTGTGCACGACCACCAGGGCGCCTGACCCGTCGGTGTGCGGGTGTGCGTTCTCGTCGGTGGGACGGCCGTGCGTCGCCCACCGCGTGTGGCCGATGCCGACCGTGCCGCGGACGGGTCGCTCGCGCAGGAGACCTTCCAGCACCTTGATCCGCCCGGCGGCCCGACGAATCTGCAGCTCCGCGGGGCCGACGACCGCCACGCCCGCCGAATCGTAGCCGCGGTATTCGAGCCGTTTCAGCCCGTCGAGGATGATGTCGACCGCGTTGTCGCTGCCGAGGTATCCGACGATCCCGCACATGGCTAGTGACTGCGAGAGACCCTACTCGTGCGCCTCGCCCGTTTTCTTGCGCTTGCGCGCCCGCGCGGCGGCCCACCCCTCGCGCACCGTCTGCGTCGCGCGGGTCACGGCGAGCGCACCGGGGGGCACGTCCCTGGTGATCACCGACCCCGCGCCCACGTAGGCGCCGTCGCCCACTGTGATCGGCGCGACGAGGCTCGCGTTGGTCCCGATGAACGCGCCGGCTCCCACCACCGTCTCGTGCTTGGCCGTGCCGTCGTAGTTGCAGGTGATGGCGCCCGCGCCGAAGTTGACGTTCTCCCCGAGCGTCGCGTCGCCCACGTACGCCAGATGCGGGACCTTGGCGCCGCGGCCGATGCGCGATTTCTTCAGCTCGACGAAGTTGCCGATCTTGGCGCCGGGCCCCACGTGAGACAGCGGCCGCAGGTGGCAGAAGGGGCCGAGGAACGCGCCGTTTTCCACCGTGGAGTCGTTCAGCACACAGTAGGGCAGCAACGTCACGCGGTCGCCGATGCGGCTGCCGCTCACCGATGAGCCCGCACCGACCACGCACTCGGCGCCGACCGTTGTCCGTCCTGCCAGGATTACCCCGGGGTGGAGCACCGTGTCGATTCCGACGGCCACCGTGTCGTCCACGTACGTGCTGGCGGCATCCAGGATGGTCACGCCCTCGACCATCAGCCGGTCCAGGATGCGGCGCCGCATCACCGCCGCCAGCTCCGCGAGCTGCCGACGGTCGTTGACGCCCAGTCCCTCCCGCGGATCGTCCACGGTCACGGCTTCGACCCCCTGCCCTTCCCGGTGCAGGATGCCGATCACGTCGGTCAGGTAGTATTCCCGCTGCTGGTTCCGCGGGCTGACCCGCAACAGCGCGGGCCAGAGGTGGCGGGCGTCGAAGCAGTACGCGCTCGTGCCGATCTCGTGGATGGCGCGCTCCGCCGGGCTGGCGTCGCGGTGCTCGACGATTCCGACCGGGCGGCCCTGCTCGCGCACGACCCGACCGTAGCCGGTGGGATCCTCGAGCTCGGCCGTGAGCAAGGTCGCCGCCGCTCGCGTCTCCGTGTGATGCGTTACCAGTCGACGCAGCGTCGCCTCGGAAAGGAGCGGCATGTCCGCAGGGAGCACGAGGATGACGCCGTCCTGCATACACGCCTCGCGCGCCTGCAGGAGCGCATGCCCGGTGCCGAGTCGTTCCGTCTGCTCGACCAGCGTCGCGTCGCTCACCGCCTTCACGGCGTCGGTCACCCGATCGGCGTCACGCCCGATCACGACGACCAAGCGCGCGCCGAGCGCCTTCGCGGCGTTGATCGGGTACTCGATCAGCGGTCGTCCACAGAGCTCGTGGAGCGCTTTCGGACGGCGCGACCGCATCCGGACGCCTTCCCCGGCGGCGAGGATCACGGCTGTGAGTGCGCTCATTCCGGAAGAAATCTTAGCACGCCACATGCCATGCCCCTCCATGCGCGTTGGCGGACACCTGGCGCACATGCTCCGGAGCGCTCACAGACTTCTGGTGCGAAGATGAGACAGGATGCGCTCGAGTCTGTCGGGAAGATGGGACACCAGCTCGAGCCGCTGTCCGGTGACGGGATGCGTGAACGCAAGTTCCGCCGCGTGTAACGCGACGCCATCGAGCCCGGCGATGAGATCGCCCAGCACAGGGTCTGGCGCGCGCGTCTCCCGCCGCCCGCCATAGGTCTGATCGCCGAGGAGCGGGTACCCCAGGGATGTCAGATGAACACGGATCTGGTGGGTGCGCCCGGTCTCCAGGCGGCACTCCAGGAATGTCACGTCCGGGAAGCGCTCGAGCACGCGAAACCGGGTGACCGCGCGCTTGCCCCGGCCCGCCGGCACCACCGCCATGCGCACCCGGGAGCGCGCGTCGCGTCCGATCGGCTTGTCGATGATGCCGCTGGCCGGCCGCAGCACGCCATGCACGAGGCCCACATACCGTCGGGTCACGCTGCGCCGAGCGAGCTGAGCCGTGAGGGACTCGTAAGCCACGGGTGTCTTGACGAGCACGATCAGGCCGGACGTCCCCTTGTCCAGCCGGTGGACGATGCCGGGCCGCCGCGGCCCGCCGACGCCCGCCATCGTGGGCACATGAGCGAGCGCCGCTGCGGCCAGGGTACCGGCCGGTTGCCCAGCGCCCGGATGGGTGACCATCCCCGCCGGCTTGTCGACAACGAGGACGTGCTCATCCTCGAAGACGATTGCCAGCGGCGTCGATTCCGGCGTCAGCTCTTCGGGAGGCGGCGGGGGGACCCGGACCTCGACGTGCGCGGCCGGCTTCAGTCGATGCGCCACCTTGACGCGCCGGCCGTCGACCAGCACCTCACCGGCTTCGACGAGCGCCTTGATGCGGGTCCGGGACAGATCCGAGAGCCGGGCGTAGAGCCACACGTCCAGACGTGTGCCGGACTCCGAGCCGGCAACCGTTTCGCTGAAATGCCGTGTCGAGGGGGCCAGGCGCGGCCCGCGCGTCATGTCGGCGTGGGGCCGGGCCAGATGATCCGCAGGGCCAGCAGCGCCACGCCCACGCTGATGGCCGAGTCAGCCACGTTGAAGGCCGGCCAGTGGTAGTCGCGCCAGTAGAAGTCGAGGAAATCCACGACGGCGCCGAACCGTGCGCGGTCGATGAGATTGCCGGCCGCGCCGCCGAAGATGAACCCCAGGGCGATCCGGGTCGTCCAGCCCCCGGTCGGAAGGAGCCGGATGCCGACCGAGGCGAGCACGGCGAGCGCGCCGATCGAGAGCAAGGCCACGATCCATCGCCACGCGGTCGGCGTCGAGGAGAGCATGCCGAACGCCAGGCCCGGGTTCATGATCAGCGTCAACGAGAAGAACCCGTCGAACACCCGGATCGGGATCGCCGGCTCGAGACGCTCGAGCGCGAGGAGCTTGGTGATCTGATCGAGGACCAGGACGACCAGGGCCGTCCCGGCGGCGGTTCTCACGGACGCAGCAGACGCACGATCGGAGCGCAACGCTCGCACAGCGTCGGGTGCGCCGTATCCTCTCCGACACGGGCGCTCCATGTCCAGCAGCGCTCGCACTTCTTCCAGCCGAGGTCCTGCGCCGGGACCACCTCGATGCTGAGGCCGGGAATCTCCTGACTCTCGTAGGCGATCGCGACGCTGGCCGGCCCGTGCTCGAACAGGTGGACGCCCGAGACGTTGAGCAGCGTCGTGAGCAACGCCGGGCCCTTGGCCTCGAGCAGCGACCGCCATTGCTCCTCGGGCACGCTCGGAATATAGACGACGGCGTCGACGCTCTTGCCGATGCGCCCCTGCTGTCGAGCCACCTCCAGGGCGCGTGAGACCTCGCCTCGCACCTCGAGCAGCCGCTCCCATTCGACGGCCAGGCGCTCGTCGACCCACTCGCCGCGCTCCTCCGGGAACAGCACGAAGTGGACGCTCTCGGGCTTGCCGCCCCCGGGGATGTGGCCCCACACCTCCTCCGCGGTAAAGGTCAAGATCGGGGCCAGGAGCCGCGCGAGGGCCGTCAACATCTCGAAGCAGACGGTCTGCGCGGCTCGCCGCCGCGGATCGGCCGGCGCCAGCACGTAGAGCCGGTCCTTGATGAGGTCGAGATACAGCGCCGACAGGTCCACGGCGCAGAAGTTGTGGATCGAATGGAACACCACGTGGAACTGGTACTCGTCGTAGGCCTTCCGGACACGCGCGATCAGCTCGCCCAGGCGCAGCAGCGCCCAGCAGTCCAGCTCGTCCATGCCGGCGTAGGACACGCGGTCCTGGTCGGGATCGAAGTCGGCCAGCGCGCCGAGCAGGAACCGGCACGTGTTGCGGATCCGGCGATACGCGTCCGCCAGGCGGTCCAGGATCTCGTACGAGAGCCGCACGTCCTCCGTATAGTCCTCGGCCGCCACCCAGAGGCGAAGCACCTCCGCGCCGTACTTCGGGAGGAGCTCCTCGGGCGCGAGCGCATTGCCCTGGGACTTCGACATCTTCCGGCCCTCGCCGTCCACGAAGAAGCCGTGGGTGAGGACCGAGCGATACGGCGCCATGTCCCGCGTCCCGACGGCCTCGAGCAACGACGAATGGAACCATCCGCGATGCTGGTCGGAGCCCTCCAGGTACATGTCGGCCGGCCATCGGAGATCCCGGCGCTTCTCGAGCACGGCCGCGTGGCTGCAGCCCGAGTCGAACCACACGTCGAGGATATCCGTCTCCTTCCGGAAGTCCGCGCTGTCGCACTTCGGACAGCGCGTGCCCGGAGGGAGGAGGTCCTTGGCGGCGCGCGCGTACCACTCGTCGGCGCCGTGGCCATCCCGCATGATGTCGGCCACGTGCTCGACGATCCGCTCCTCCACCAGCACCGTCTCGCAGGCCAGACAGTAGAACGCCACGATCGGGACGCCCCAGACGCGCTGGCGGGAGATGACCCACTCTGGACGGTGGGACACCATGTTGAAGATGCGCTCTTCGCCCCACGCCGGGATCCATCGCACCGAGTGGCGGATGGCGGAGAGCGCCCGCTGGCGCAGGCCGTCCTTGTCGAGCGCGATGAACCATTGCTCGGTGGCGCGAAACAGCGTGGGATTCTTGCAGCGCCAGCAATGCGGGTACGTGTGGGTCAGCGGGACTTCCGCGACGAGGGCCCCCACCTGGCGCAGGCGCTCGATGATCCGCGGATTGGCCTCCCACACCGTCATCCCGGCGAAATACTCGACCTCCGGGATGAAGCGTCCGTCGTCATCCACCGGGTTGTAGATCTTGAGCCCGGCCTTGCGCCCGAGATCGTAGTCCTCCTCGCCGTGGCCTGGCGCGATGTGCACGAGACCGGTGCCGGTATCCATCGCCACGAAGTCCGCCGTGAGCACGGGAGCATCGCGGTCGATCCAGGGATGCCGGCTCACGGAACCCTCGAGGTCCGATCCGGACAGCTCGAGCGGCAGAGGCTTCGCCCGTCCCCGGACGCCGTCGAGCTGGAGAAAGGCCTCCACGAGGGGACGGGCCACGATGAGGGCCTCGTTGTCGAGCTCGACCGCGGAGTACATCTCGGCCGGATGCGCGGCGACCGCAAGATTGGCCGGGAGGGTCCACGGCGTGGTGGTCCAGATGACGAGCGAGGCGCGCCGACCGTGAAGCGCCCTGGCCAGAGCCGGCGACGCGGTCTTGATCGGGAACCGGACGTAGACCGACGGCGTCCTCTGGTCCTCGTACTCCACCTCGGCCTGGGCCAGAGCCGTCTTGCAGTGCATGCACCAGTGCACGGGCTTGAGGCCCTTGTACACGATGCCACGGCCGACGAACCGTCCGAACTCTCGCGCGATCGTGGCCTGGTAGGCGGGCTCCATGGTGATGTACGGATGCTTCCAGTCGCCGAAGACGCCGAGCCGCTTGAACTCCTCGCGCTGGATATTGAT
>Ga0335077_10012383_pt1 | contig 10668 bp, 9 predicted proteins | sample Lox_Sample_31_FD_207151 | JGI IMG/M metagenome (GOLD analysis project Ga0335077, IMG submission 207151) | Soil microbial communities from Loxahatchee National Wildlife Refuge, Florida, United States - Lox_Sample_3.1 | ecosystem: Environmental > Terrestrial > Soil > Wetlands | place: USA: Florida...
CGAATCGGGGAAAAAGGACAAGCCTTACGGGTACATCATTCCGGCGAATCAGCCGGACATGACGCGCGTGGCGACCATCCTTCACATTCTGCGGCTGCAAGGCATCGAAGTCGGCCGGGCGAGCGCGGAAGTGAAATTGAAGGAAGGCACTTTCCCGGCGGGATCGTTCGTGATCAAGCGCGATCAGCCGTACGGGCGCCTGGCGAAAATTCTGCTCGAAAAACAGGTGTTTCCCGATCCATCTTTAACGACTTATGACGACACAGGGTGGACCATGGGCCTGATGTCGAACGCCAAGGTGGTGGAAAGCTCGGACCTGGGAGTGCTGAACGTGCCCGCGCCGCTGATCGATGAATACGAGGCGCGCGGAACCGTCGGCGCGTCGGGCGCGCCGTACTACGCGGTGCTCGATCACGGCTCGAATAACATGGTGACGCTGCGCTACAAGCTGGCCGATGTCGCGGTGAAGGCCAACGAGCAGGCGTTCAAAGCGGGCGACCAGGAGATTCCGGCGGGATCGTTCATCATCGCGGGACGCGAATATGATCGCGTGAAAAGCGCGGTCGAGCCGTTAGGGCTTACCGCGGTCGCGCTCACGTCGGCGCCATCGGTGGCGATGCACGATGTGAATCTTCCGCGACTGGCGGTGTATTCGACCTGGGGCAGCACCCAGGAGGTCGGCTGGGTGCGGCACGCCTTCGACCAATATCAGCTGAAATACGATCTGATTTTCAAGGAGCGCGTGAAGCAGGGAAATCTGCGCGGGTCGTATGACGTGATCGTGATTCCCAACCAGGGCCGCGGCGCGAAAGGGCTGGTGTACGATATCGAGCCGCGTCCGGGCAAGCCGCCGCTGGCCTACACCAAGACCGATCAGTTCAAGAACCTGGGCATGTACGGCGAATCGCCGGATATCACCGGCGGCATGGGACTCGAAGGTGTGGTGGAACTCCGCAAATTCGTGGACGCGGGCGGGGTGATGATCACGCTGGGGACGGCGAGCTCGTTTCCGGCGGAGTTCGGAATCACGCGCGACGTGGACGCGGGGCGCACGTCACCGCAATTTTACGCACCCGGCCCGATTGTGGAAGCGGAGATCCTGCACACCTCGAATCCGATTTTCTACGGCTACTCGGAGACGACGGTGCCGGTGCGGTGGGCCAACGGTCCGCTGCTGAACGTTCCGCAGAAGGATCGCGAGCAGCAGGTTCTGATGCGCTTCCCCGGCGGCGATTCGAGCGTAATGAGCGGGCTGATGCGCGGGGCGAACGAAATTCGCAATCGTCCGGCGATTCTGGATGTGCCAGTGGGCGACGGCCAGGTGGTGATGTTCGCGACGAATCCGTGTTACCGCTGGCAGAATTTCGGCGAGTTTGGGATGCTTTTTAATGCGGTGATGCATTACAACGATCTGAAGCCGCGGTGAGGTCTCGAAGATGGACGACGGTAGGGAAATCCTGCAGGACAAAGATGCCAGGTCTCGCACGCCAGGCAGGGCCGCGTTCCTGTCCCCACCGTCTGGAAGTCCGCCGTACTACGGCTTTCCTCTAATCCCAGAGACCGAGACAGACGGCTGGGTATTTGGGGCGATCACAGCGTACGACGATCCGGAGGGCGCGGACTGGGGTGATGCATTCGTGGTCGCTCCAGACGGGTCGCGCGCCGGCATCGTCTGGTCCGTCGGAGAATTCGAAATCAGGGAGATCATGGAGCCGGACAGCGCCAGATGGGGAGTATACGAGGTGCCGTTCCCGCGTAGAGTTCGCGATCTGGCTGATCTCCTCAAAGGCCTTCGCGCAGTTCTGCCTGACCTTAAGCAGATTCACGCTCGCATCGCGGGTTCCTAGCAAGGAAGCAATCGGCTAGCTCGCGCGCCGCAATTCTTCTCGTAGCACCCTCCGCAGAGTCGATTCGAGAGGCTCCTCTGCCTGGTCGATGAATCTGCGCAGCGCCTGATTCATCAAGGTCTGATAGTTTCCACCGCCGGCCTCCTCTACGCGCGTTTTGAACCAGTCGATGATGTCGTCATCGATGCGGATGGTGATTCGCGACTTGCCAGGCGGCGTCTTCAGAACGGGGCCGCGCCTGGCTTTCGAAAAATCGTATTCTTTTCTCATTATCTTTCCTCGTAAATTCGCAGTTCTCGCGGCGATGCGCGCCGTGCAGAGATGATGCGCACGCGATCTCCGCGCCACGTGAACACAACAGTCAGAAGACGACCCGCGTCGTTCATCCCGATCGTGACCCACCTCTCCTCGCCCTCGCCGGCGTCTCTGACAGTGACTCCATGCTCATCCTCGAGCGCCGTCACGGCATCCGCGAAGCGAACCCCATGCTTGCGAGCATTGCTTGTCGCTTTCTCCGGGTCCCATTCGCACTCCACGATCGCTCACACCCTACGATCAATTATATGCACAAATGTGCATACATGCGATCCAGGGGAAAATAGGAGCGCATGCCTTGCCTGATCCTGATCGTGGTCCTCGCCTTTCCGAGAATCGTGCTGGCGCTGTTGTTTTTTCTTTCCAACTATCTTGAACGCGCCTATCACGGCATTCTGATGCCGCTTCTGGGATTCATCTTCCTGCCGCTCACGACGCTCGCTTACGCCTGGATGGTCAACTCGCACCTGCCGGTGGAGGGGGCGAATGTGCTCATCCTTATCATCGCTGTGATCCTCGACGTGGGAGGCTGGGGCGGAGGCGAATATCACCGCCGGCGATTGTAACTGTTTCCTGCGGCAGCTGGACCGGTTACGATATTAGCTTGCCATGAAGCTGAACAGTTACACGATTACTCAAGGACGCGACCGCGCGCCGGCTCGCGCGATGCTCAAGGCCATCGGATTCACCGACGAAGATCTGAAAAAGCCGATCATCGGAATCGCCAATACGTGGATCGAGACGATGCCGTGCAATTTCAACCTGCGCGAGCTCGCCACGCACGTCAAGGCCGGAGTGCGCGCGGCGGGCGGAACGCCGATGGAATTCAACACCATCGCCATCAGCGACGGCGTGACCATGGGCACCGAGGGCATGAAGGCGTCGCTGGTGAGCCGCGAGATTATCGCGGACTCGATCGAGCTGGTGGCGCGCGGACACATGTTCGACGGGATCGTCGCGCTGGTGGCGTGCGACAAGACCATCCCCGGCGCCGCGATGGCGCTGCTGCGGATGAACGTGCCGGGCGTGGTGCTATACGGCGGTTCGATTATGCCGGGACACTATCACGGACGCGATCTGACGGTGCAGGATGTTTTTGAAGCGGTCGGGGCGAACGCGGCCGGGCGCATCAGCGACCAGGAGCTGCTGGAGATCGAAAACGCGGCATGTCCCGGCGCGGGGGCCTGCGGCGGGCAGTTCACCGCCAATACGATGGCCACCGTGATGGAGATGATCGGGCTTTCGCCGATGAACACTGCCGCGGTGCCGCAGGTGGACGCGCGAAAGCAGAAGGTCGCGTTCCGCTGCGGGGAAATCGCGGTGGACGCGGTGAAGGCGGAGCGGCGCCCGCGCGCGATTGCGACGCGAAAAGCGTTTGAGAATGCGATCGCGTCGGTGGCGGCGACGGGAGGCTCGACCAACGCGGTGCTGCATCTGCTCGCGATGGCGCACGAGGCGGGCGTCGATCTTTCGATCGACGATTTTCAGCGCGTCAGCGAACGCACGCCTCTGATCGTCGATCTGAAACCGGCGGGACGTTTCGTCGCCATCGACGTGGATCGCGCCGGGGGGATGGCGGTGATCGCGAAACGCCTCGCCGACGGCGGATTCGCGGATGGATCGGCGCTGACGGTCACAGGGCGAACGTTCGCGCAAGAGGCTGCGGACGCGAAGGAAACCGCTGGGCAGGAAGTGATCCGGCCGCTCGCGGATCCGATCAAGGCAACCGGCGGGCTAGTGATTCTGCGCGGGAATCTCGCGCCTGAAGGATGCGTGATCAAGGTGACCGGGCTCGAGCGGAAATCGCAGCGCGGAGCGGCGCGCGTGTTCAATTGCGAAGAGGACGCAATGCACGCGGTGACGGAAGGAAAAATTCGCGCGGGCGATGTCGTGGTGATCCGCTACGAGGGGCCGCGCGGCGGGCCCGGAATGCGCGAGATGCTGGGCGTGACCGGTGCGATCGTGGGCGCGGGATTATCGGAGAGCGTGGCGCTGATCACCGACGGTCGATTCAGCGGGGCGACGCGCGGATTCATGGTCGGCCACGTGGCGCCGGAAGCTGCGTCGGGAGGTCCCATCGCCGCGGTCGAAGAGGGGGACACCATCTCGCTGGATATCGAAAAGCGAAGAATCGATCTGGAGATCCCGGCAGAGAAGCTCGAGGCGCGACTACGGGCGTGGAAGGCGCCCGAGCTCAAGTATCGATCCGGCGTTTTCGAAAAATATGTGAAGCTGGTGGGCTCGGCGTCGGGGGGCGCGGTTACCTCGTAGCCTCAGCCAAGATCTTCTGGATTCTTATCGACGTTCAGCGTTCTTTTATCGCTCGCCGTCGATGCGTGGGAGGTTGCCTTCACGCTCACCACACACACGCCGGAAGCGGTATGGGTTACCTGGATCACCTTCTTCTGGTTGGCCGTGAACGTTTCCGTAGTTGTTTTCGACTGGGCGCAAATTTGCCACGCGAACGTTTCTGTCCCGCCCGTTCCGTCCTCGTGAGCGAGCGCTTCGATCTGCTTGGTGGTCCCGTCGTTGGTGGACCTGGTGATTTGTAGGCTGTTGATCATGTAAGCTTCCTCGTTTTCAATTGGTCGACTTGCTGGCCGCGAAGATCGACTTGAGGGCGGACACCGCTGTCACGTCGATGGATGGACCGACGAAGAACTCCTGGCGCAAGGATCCGTTCGCGGGGCTGGTGCTGCCGTTGATCGCGGGAAGGACCGCGCGGTAGAGCAGCCCTCCCGCCGTCAGGCGGAAATACTTGTTAAGCCGGAAGCCGATTCCGTAAACAAAGGCGTTCTCCCCCGAGATCTTGCTATCGGTCGCGCCGCTGATGTCCTTGAGGGCAACTCCGAAGGAAAGCGAGAAACGCTCGCGAATCCATTCGCCTGCGCCTGTTTTCGACTTCGGTGCGCTGGTGCTCAACTGCACCGGGCCCCAATAAATGTTAACCATCGCGAAACCGCGAAGCTCGCTCAAGCGATACGCGTATAACGCGCCCAAATCGAATCCCGCGTACTTTTTCAGGTCCGAAACGAGGTCCGACTGCTGGTCATTGCCGACCGCCAGCGGCGCTGTGCCGATGAACGTCGCCGACTCGACCGGGTTGAGAGCGGCGGTCAGTTTGTCCATATCGCCGAGAAAGCCGTTGACCAAACGCTCGGTCGCCTGCCTAACTGGGTCCGTCGGGTCCGTGCTGATCACGGAATAGTTGGCCTGCTTCAGCTTCCCGTACAATTGCTGAAGCGACAGCCCCGAGAATGTCGCCGGGTCCATGCCTACCAGGGCGGCGTACCCGTTATTGGGAGCCCTGATTGCAGGTATTCGCTGGACCAGGTTGTAGATATATTCGGTATTGTTGAGGATCGCCGTCGAAAGCGAGTTCTTGAGCGCATCCAGGTCTTTGGGCGTGAGACCTTCATCGCTCAACACCGACGTCACCACAGCGGCGATTGCCTGGGCGAGCGTGTTCAACGCTCCCGTCACGACCGCCGTGGGCTGGCCCTGCGCCGATCGTTCGAATTGCGAGATTGCCACATTGAACGCCGGATCGGCGAGCATCGCGGTGCTGATCCGCTGCTCAGTCGTGCCGGGCGGAACAATTCCCACGAATTGAAAGTTGATGGTGGCCGAAGTATCCGGGTTTAATTTTCCGATCGCGGCCTGCCACGAGGTGCCGGAGACGGATGCCGACGGGATCGTCCCGCTGAGGCCGTCGCTGGTCGTGTAGTTGCCTGTGACGGACTGGACCTTTAGCAAGTCGCTGAGTTTCTGGCCCATGAGCTGCACGTCTTTGACATCGCCGGTGATCGTGAAAGGCGTACCGTAGGGCAGCGCGACCTTCGGGGGCTTCGCCGCAAGATCCGTGTAGGCAACGTTGCCGTTGCCGGTGGGAGCCGGTTTCGCCCCCGACGCACCCGACGGCCCCGCTTGAGGATTGTCCTGGTTCCCCGCGCCCGCCGCATTGCCATTCGCGCCGGCACCCGCGTTGCCTCCTGCGGACGATTTATTTCCCTGGCCGGTCTTATTCTGCGCAAGGGCGGACCCCGATCCGAGCGCGCACAGCAAGCCACAGGCGCACGAAATCCCCACGAGATTCCTGAAAATCAGTTGCGTCACGAGCGTGAGTCGAGCATAACACTGATAAATCCGCGAATGCAACAGAAAATTCCACAGCAGGACGCGTTTTAACGAGGAATTCTCAGCAATTCGGTCTAAAATTCGGAACAGTATTTATCGAGGCGGCGGTTCGAGGGACGCCAAAGTGATGCGTGCGCGGCTAGAGCCTTTCGCGCGTCAAGAAATGGCCGGGAATAAACGCAAATCAACGCGAGCGAATTCGCGCTCACAGGTGTTCATTTGCGGCCACACTCATCCGAGGGCGCGGACGGCGTTCACAATCGCTTTCGCGGAGATTCCGAACTTTTCGAGCAGTTCCTCGGGCTTGCCGCTGCGGGGAATGTCGCGCACCGCGAGCCGCTGGACCGGGGTTTTCAGCGCGACGCTCACCGCGTCTCCGATCCCGCCGTGGAGATAATGATCCTCGACCGTGATCACTCGTCTGCCGCATTGATCGGCGCACTCGCGCAGCGTATCCACGTCGATCGGCTGCACGCTGAACAGGTCCACCACGGTGATGTTCTTGAGCTCGTCGGACGCCTTCAGCGCCTCAAACAGTGTCACTCCCGCCGCGATGACCAGGGCGCGGCCGCCGCGCCGCAGCACCTTCGATTTTCCCAGCTCGAATTTCTCGCCGGCCGGGTAAATCACCGGCGACTTGGGGCGACTGGTGCGAATATATACCGGCCCTTTGACGGCGACCGCCAGTTCCACGGCTCGCCACGCGCTGGTCGCATCGGAGGGGTACAAAACCGCGAAATCGGGCTGCGCGGTGGTCATGGCGAGGTCCTCCAGACCCATCTGCGACGGCCCGTCTTCGCCAATGGAGATCCCGGCGTGCGTGCCCACTAGCTTGATATTGCTCCCGCTGATCGCCGACATGCGCACGAAATCCGCCGCACGGGTCATGAAACAGGCGAAGGTGGAGGCGAACGGGATTTTTCCCGCGGCCGCCAGTCCCATCGCCGCGCCCACCATGTTCTGCTCGGCGATGTACATCTCGAAAAACCGGTCGGGAGCGACGGTTTTGAACTCCTCCGTGTAGGTCGAATTTCTCACATCGCCATCGAGAGCCACCACGGACGAATTCGCTTTCCCCAGCGCGGCCAGAGCGTCGCCGAACGCTTTCCGCGTGGCTTCGGGTTGCGATTGGGGCGAATAGGGAGGGTCGGTGATCTTGCTCCGCTGCGCGGCGGGAGGCAGGAATTGCTGAGGCAAATTCGGCTGCCAGCTCGAGTCGTGCCCATCCAGGCTGTGCTCCATGTCCGCGACAATCTTCTGCGCGCGCTCCGGCTCGATCGCGTGGCCGTGATAGCCGTTCTTGTCCTCTTCGCCCGGAATTCCCTTGCCCTTGAGCGTACGCGCCAGCACGATGCTGGGGCGGTCGCGAGTGTCGGAGGCCTGATGATAAGCGCGGAGCAGTTCTTCGATATCATGACCATCCACGGCGATCGCGTTCCAGCCGAACGCCTCGAACCGCTTGCGGTAGATCTCGATGTCGTGACCGTCCATGGTGGCGTCGCTTTGGCCCAGGCGATTGATGTCGATGGTCGCGCACAGATTCGCAAGGCCGTAATGCGCCGCGACGTGCGCCGCTTCCCACACCGATCCTTCTGCTGATTCGCCGTCGCCCATCAGAACGTAAACGCGTCGCGGCGAGCGATCGAGGCGCGCGGCGAGCGCCATTCCGATCCCTGCGGAAAGTCCCTGCCCCAGCGATCCGGTCGCGACCGGCACGAAGGGAAGGCGCGGCGTCGGATGTCCTTCGAGATTGGATCCGAAGGTCCGCAGCTTGAGCAGATCCTGGCGCGGAAAGAGTCCCGCCTCCGCCCACGCCGCATAGAGGATCGGCGCGGCGTGACCCTTGGAGAGAATAAAAACGTCGCTGCCGGGATGGTGTGGATTTTTGGGATCATAGCGCATCACCGAATAAAACAGCGCGGACATGATCTCGGCGGCCGATGCGCAACTGGTGGGATGTCCGCTTCCCGCCGCAGTGGTCGAACGAATCGAATCGATTCGCAATTGCGTGGCCCTATCCTTAAGTAGCTGCCGCTCGGTGGAGATCGCGGGCATGTTAACTCCTTGGCGATTGGATGCGTTTACCTGGGGATCGATATCAGGTAATATCCCGGATTTTTACGGCGAACAGAAGGTGATGACGATTGTTTCCGTGTGAAACCGCGTCAAAGAAATGACGAGAAAGCGCTGCCTCGTGTCGCCGGGATTTTAATTATCTCGTCAAGAAGAAAAAATGATATTCTTCGAAACGTAGCGATATGACGCATCGTCTACAAAACATCTGTGTGCTTACGCGCAACAGGTGTCATTTCGTGAGCAGGTTGTGTTCAATTTAAAGCCCGGAGACAACTATGCCATCTAGCAGTAGTGAATCCAATGTGCTGGAGCAACACGACGTCGATGCTATCCTTGAAGCCGAGCGCACGCGCCTGCGCACTCAGGCCGGTTTAGTGCAGCTTCAGCACTTTAAGAAACCCGTCGAACGTTCCTTTACAGCGGAAGAACGCGACAAAGTCACGATTCTGTTCGGCGGCCTCACCTGGAAACACGAGAAACTGATTCAGGCGGTATTTAAAGGTTGCGGGTACAAGTGCGAGATTGTGCCCACTCCGGATGTCGCGGCGTTTCAGGCCGGCAAGGAGTACGGCAACAACGGGCAATGCAACCCGACATATTTCACGGTCGGAAACCTGGTGCAGTATCTGCAAGGCCTCGAAAAGCAGGGCGTATCACGCAAAGACATCCTCAACAACTATGTCTTTTTCACTGCCGGCTCCTGCGGCCCTTGCCGCTTCGGGATGTACGAGGCTGAATACCGGTTCGCGCTGCAAAACGCGGGCTTCGACGGTTTCCGCGTGCTGTTGTTCCAGCAGCAGGAAGGCATCAATGCGGCTTCGGGCGAGGCGGGACTGAAGTTCACGGTCGATTTCGGAATGGGGATGCTCAACGCGCTCCACGCCGGCGACACTTTGCAGGACCTGATTCACCAGATTCGTCCTTATGAGGTCAACAAGGGCGAAACGGATCGGATCTTCGGCGAGGTCGGCGACGAAGTCGCGGCATGCCTGCGCGAAAGGCCTCCTTACGAAATTCTCGAGAGCACGTCGGGACGATGGAACCGATATCTCCGCCGCCCGGAAAAAAAGAAGCTGAAGAATACTCTGAACACGCTCGGCAAGATTCGCGAGAATCTGTACGGGAAGCCGTGGCTGGAGACGCTTGAGTCCGTGCGCCAAAAGATGGATTCGATCGACATCGACCGCACGCGCGTGCGGCCGATCGTCAAAATCACGGGCGAGTTCTGGGCACAGACCACCGAGGGCGACGGCAACTTCAACATGTTCCGGTTCCTGGAGCGCGAGGGTGCGCAGGTGCTGGTGGAACCTATTGCGACGTGGGTCGCCTATCTGCTGTACCAGGCGAAATTCAACGCGCAGCGCCGCAAGCAGGTGCAGCAGTACAGCACCCGGAAGAAGCTGGCCGCGGAGATCGCATATTACAAGAAAGCTTTCGGGCTGAAAATCGGCGAGGTGATGTGGCAGCACTTCTATCATCGCGTCAACCGCAAGCTGGGCGGCATCACGCACGAGCTGGCGCCGCAGCCCGAGCTCGACGCCCTGGCGTCGCCCTTCTACAACCGCTTCGCGCGCGGCGGCGAAGGGCACCTCGAAGTCGGCAAGAACGTCTATTACACCATCCATCACTTGTGTCATATGGTGCTGGCGCTGAAGCCGTTCGGGTGCATGCCGTCCACGCAATCCGACGGCGCGCAATCGGCGGTGATTAATCGTTATAAGGACATGATCTTTCTTCCCATCGAGACCAGCGGGGAAGGCGAGGTCAATGCGCACAGCCGGGTGCAGATGGCGCTGGGCGAGGCAAAGGCCAAGGCGAAGCTGGAATTCGAGCAGTGTCTGCAAAAGACCGGGAAATCTCTCGATCAGATTCGCGAGTACGTCGAGGAGCATCCCGAGCTCAAGCGTCCTTTCTATAAAGTTCCGCACGTGGAGGGTATCGCCGGCACAGCGGCGCAGTTCGTTCTGCATGTTTCCGGGCGCATGGACCGCGACGCGGGATTTTTCCGGCGCTCGCGCGTTCGCATGAAGCAAACCGCCGCTGCCTGATCCCGACAAGGAACGGAGAATCAAAAAATGGGAGCACGATTCAGCGTTGGTCTGGACGTAGGCTCGACCACAGTAAAAGCCTGCGTTCTGGATATCGCGAGTGACACCGTCGTCTGGCAGGATTACCAGCGCCACGAGACCAAGCAGCCGGAAAAGGTGCTGGAATTCCTGCGCAGGATGGAAAGCGAGGCGGGGATCGGGACCAGCGACACCCGCATCTTCATGACCGGTTCCGGCGGCGGCAC
>Ga0335077_10012384_pt1 | contig 10668 bp, 8 predicted proteins | sample Lox_Sample_31_FD_207151 | JGI IMG/M metagenome (GOLD analysis project Ga0335077, IMG submission 207151) | Soil microbial communities from Loxahatchee National Wildlife Refuge, Florida, United States - Lox_Sample_3.1 | ecosystem: Environmental > Terrestrial > Soil > Wetlands | place: USA: Florida...
GTCTTCGCAACTCTGCAGGTGACCGTGAAGGGCATCCTGACGAGCTTCTTGCTCACGCCCACGTCGCTCACCATCCCGCTCAACCAGACGCGTCCGGTCGCGGCCAAGGCCAGCTACAACGACGGCGTGCAGGGTGTGACGGTGACCAAGTCGGTGACCTACCAGTCGAGCAACACGGCCGTCGCGCAGGTGAGCAATACGCCCGGTAGCCAGGGGATCGTGACCGCGGCCGGGCACGGCAGCGCCTCGATCAGCGCGGTCGATCCCTCGACCGGCAAGCCGTCGAGCAACAACGTCGCGGTGACCGTTCCGTAGTCAGGTCGGCCCGGCGCGCTTGACGCGCGCCGGGCTCGGCACCCTGTGCGCGGACGCGGGCGGATTGGCCGCGTCAGGCGCGCAACCGCGCCTCCTCGGGCCAGTGACGGATCGCTGATCGGCCCAGGCTCATGTCCGGTCCTCCGCCTGCGCCGCCGTCTCGACGGCCGTACCCGCGCCGTGGACGTGACTCGCGTGGCGGATCGCCCACTCCGCGGTTGCCCATGCCGCTGTTCCCCCGGCCATGCCGCCGACCAGCACCTTGATCGCGACGATCAGCGACAGCGGCGCCTCCTGGACGCCGAACGCGTGCAGGGCGAGCAAGGTAATCAGCGTGGTCGCGAGTGCGAACAGCGCGAACAGCCCGATTCGCCGGCCGAGGCCGGGCAGCGACGGCGAGGGCGTCGAGTGGGCGATCCGACCGCGCTGCACGTCGAGCATGGCGTGCGGGGCGGCGGAGAAGATCATGCAGAGCGAGGTGATGAACGCGGTGCCGAACACGTCGGGGAGGAAGACTCCCAGCGTCGCCGCGGCGCGGGGCCACCCGGCGTGCGCCGCATAGTTCGAGTAGCCGAGAAGCCCGTTGATGACGCCGTTCACCAGCGCCCAGGGTACGAAGAAATGCTTGACCATGTAGGTCGTGTCGCGCAGCGCGAGGTCCGGCTGCGACGCGGCGCGAAACCGCCGGTACGCTGTCGCCCCCGGCAGGAGCACGGCCACGAGGACCGCGATCCCACCCGCGGCCGCGCCGATCACCACCATGCGGGCATTGGAGAAGCCTTGCGGCGCAAGCACGCGACAGATCGCGATCGTGGCGACGGCGACGATCGGCCAGAAGGCGAGGGCGGTGAGGGCGCTGAGCCAGGGGCTCCGGGCAGTTCCGCCCGTGCCCGCGCCCGGCCCGCCGAGGTTTCCCGGGCGGCGGAACTTGCCGTCGAGCTCCTGCTGGGCAAGCCCGACGACCGTCGAGTGGGTGGCGAGCACGGTCACGATCGCCGTCATGATCAGGAGATAGGTGAGGCCGGTTCCGGCCGCGACCACGCCGTCGGCGTGGTAGCACTTGAAGGCGACGAAATGCGCGAAGCCGGCGAGGATGATCGCCCAGATCACGACGTTGCCGACGGTGAAGCCGGCGAGGAACTGGTGATAGGTCGGCGGCTCCTTGGCCGGGTGGCCGGACGCGGCTGCGACGGGCCTTGCGGCGACGCTCATACGCGAATCTCCCTCCTCGAGGTGGGCGACCAGATCCCTATCAGATGCCGGCCCCCGGCGAGAAGCCGGCCGGCAGCGGGTCCTGAACCCGTCCGCGAGCCGCCCGGCGACGACGCGAGAATCTGCTCGACTAGGCTTGCGCGGACCCGGCATCATGGCAGGCGACACGATTGGGCGACTCATCACCCGAGCGCGAAGGAATCCTCGTTCATGCGCCGCTTCGCCTTCCTGACCGTTGCACCCGTTGCATGCGCACTGGCCCTCTGTGCGGGGCCGGTGCTCGCCGACGGCGAGCTCGATTCGAGCTTCGGAACGCTCGGTACCCAGACCACCGACTTCGGCGGCGGGAACGACTCGGCAAACGCGCTTGCGATCCAGTCCGACGGCAAGATCGTCGTGGTGGGCGCCAGCGTGGGGTCGATCAGCTCCGATTTCGCCGTGGCGCGCTATCTGCCCGACGGGCAGCTCGACGCGGTCTTCGGCGACCACGGCAAGGTCGTGACCGATTTCGGCGGCGACGAGGTCGCGAACGCGGTCGCGATCCAGGCCGACGGCAAGATCGTCGTCGCCGGGACGCGAACCCGCCTCGGCGGCTCGGACTTCGTGCTGGCGCGCTACGGCACGGACGGCACGCTCGACCCGAGCTTCGACGGCGACGGCAAGCGGGTCAGCGACATCGACGGCGACGACTTCGCCCAGGCGCTCGCGATCCAGGCCGACGGCAAGATCGTCGTCGGCGGCACGCGCACCAACAGTAACGGGTCGGCCTTCTCCCTCGTGCGCTACAACCCCGACGGCAGCTTCGACACGACCTTCAACGGCAACGGCAAGCGGCTCACTCGCTTCGGCGGCGACGACCTCGGCCAGGGGGTGGCGATCCAGGCCGACGGCAAGATCGTCCTTGCCGGGACGCGAACCAACTCCACGGGGTCGTCGTTTGCGCTCGCCCGCTTCAACCCGGACGGCAGCTTCGACACCGGCTTCAACGGCAACGGCAAGCGGATCACGGACTTCGGCGCCGACGCGTTCGCAAGGTCGATCGCGCTGCGTGCCGACGGCAAGATCGTGGTCGCGGGCTGGCGAGCCCGGCCGGGCGGCGCCGACTTCGCGGTCGCGATGTACAATCCCGACGGTACCCCCGATTCCTGGTTTGACCACGACGGCAGAACGCTCGCCGACCTCGGCGGCGAGGATCGCGGTCAGGCGGTGGCGATCCAGGCGGACGGCAAGATCGTCGCCGCCGGCACGGTGCTCAATGGAACCGCGTCGAGGCTGGGGTTTGCGCGGTTCAGGCCCGACGGCGATCCGGACACCACCCTGCAGGGAACCGGCACGGTAACCACCTCGCTCGGGAGCGGAAACGGTTCGGTGCAGGGCGTGGCGATCCAGTCCGACGGCAAGATCGTCGTGGCCGGCACGGTGAACAGCGCGGGCGGATCGGACTTTGTGCTGGCGCGCTACGCGTCGAGCATCGTCCAGCCCATCGGCACGCTCGAGGTCCCGCAGGCGGGCTCGGCGCAGAGTGGCGTCGGCCTCGTATCGGGCTGGGTGTGCCGGGCGACCGAGGTCGGGGTGATGCTCGACGGCACGATCCCGCTCGGCACGGCCTACGGCACGGCGCGCGGCGATACCCTGACCGCATGCGGCGACACCAACAACGGTTTCGGCGCGCTGCTGAACTGGAACCTCCTCGGAGACGGCCCGCACAGCATCCGGGCGTTTGCCGACGGCGCGGAGTTCGGCTCGGCGGAGTTCACCGTGACCACGCTCGGCACCCGGTTCCTGCGCGGCGCGAGCGGAACCTTCCCCCTGGCGGGCTTTCCGCGCCAGGGCATCGCGGTCAGCCTCACCTGGGATCAGAGCCAGCAGAACTTCGTCGTCTTTCGTCGCCAGCGACCCGCGGCGGCCGGCGTCGGCACGCCGGGCCCGATCCCGGGGATACTCGAGATCCCCCAGCCGAGCTCCTTCCAGAGCGGCATCGGCCTGATCTCGGGCTGGGCCTGCAACGTGAGCGGCGTGACCGTCGAGCTCGACGGCAGGCAGACGCTCGCAACCGCCTACGGAACGGCCCGCCAGGACACGGCGGCGCAGTGCGGCACGACCAACAACGGCTTTGGCCTGCTGTTCAACTGGAACCTCCTCGGCGACGGCGTGCACCGGATCCGCGCGCTCGCCGACGGCGTCGAGATCGCACGGGCGAACTTCACCGTCACCACGCTCGGGACGCGATTCCTGCGCGGTGCGAGCGCAAGCTTCACGCTCCCGGGCTTCCCCGCCTCAGGCTCGTCCGTGATGGTGCAGTGGGACGAGAGCCGGCAGAACTTCTCGATCGTCGGCAAGGAGTGAGCCCACCCCGAGGAGCAGGCGCAGGGAGCTCGTTGCTCCCGAGGCCTGCGCGACGAGACGCGCGACGTCGATCTGCAGGCGCGCCCTCGGCCATGGGCCTGCGACGGTGAAGGGTACGCGCAGAGCGCCGGACTCGTCGCGCAGACTGCGCAGCTCCGGCACGAGCGGGATGAGGGCGGTCGCGATGGCGGGGGGAACGACGGCCGTGCCTTGCAGATCGAGCACCCCGACCCGGCTGAACGTGCCGCTCGCCTGGGCGTGGAGCCAGGCTGCATCGAACGTGGCACCGCTGATGCGGAGACCGTCGGGCTCGAGCCGGACGGCGCTGGCCAGCTGGTCGAAGGTCGTATCCTTCGCGAGCAGTGCGCTGGCAAAGGGCAGCGAGGCGAGGAAGTCCTCGACGGTCCCGCTTCTCGCCGCGCCTTCGGTTCCCGGAAAGCCCCCGCGCGCGAGCTTCGCGACTAGCTCCCCGGCGAGGTTCTGCTGCCCGAGGCTGCCGTTCTCGAGCCGCAGGTCGCCGCTCCCGGTGGCCGCTGCAACCACCCTGTCGAGGCCGCTCCCGGCGCTCTCGAGCGAGCCGCGGAAGCTGAGCGCGCCGCTCAGCGACGCAGGCGACCCGGGAATCGCGGCGAGCGGAAGGCGGCTCATCTCGAGCCTTGAGAGCACGTAGCGCGGCGTCGATCGGGTGAACGGCCCGATCTCGCCCGCGAGGTCGATCGAGCCGTCGCGTCCCTCGAGCGACGCGCGAAGCGAGACGTGCGCCGCTTGCTCGGGGTCGGGACTCGAGTAGTCGCCGTTCACGCCCTGCATCACCAGCGTGGTGCTCGGCGCGGCTCCCCTGCCGAGGAGGTCCGTCAGCTGTACCTTGCCGTCGCGGACCGAAGCGCTCGCGAGCGCGACGCGTTGCTCGGCAGGTCCGGTCTTCGGCCGGCTCGTGCCCGGCAACGCCTCGCCCGGGCGAGTCTGCGCTTGCGACTCGGCCGTGGGGCCGCTGCGATCGAGCCGCGCGCCGCCGAGGCCCGCGACGTTCCAGCGTCCCTGCTGGTCGCGCACCAGGCGAACCGTCGGCTGATCGAACTGCAGCGAGCCGACCAGCCGACCCCGCAGGAGGGCGCCGGTGTCGAGGTGTATGGCCGCGTCGCTGACCTCCGCGAAACTCTGCTTGCCAAAGGCAGGATCCTCGCCGATGCGCAATCCCGAGACGTGAAGGCCGGGGCCCCCGCCCAGCCCGAGCGAGACCCGGTCGAGCTCCACGGGTCGCCGGAGCGTGCTCTCGAGCCCGGCAACGATCACCGGCTGGACGCGAGCGAGAACGAGCCGCCCGCCGGCGGCCGTCGCGAGCAGGGCCGACACGGCAATCGCCAGCATGGCGGCGATTCGGAGCCAGCCCCTCCGCGGTCGCCCCGGGCGAGGAACCGTACCCCGCGCCGCCTCCGTGCGGCCGCCCGTGCTCGTCCGGGCTCGGGGCGCTTCGCCGCGGGCGGAGGCGGCGACGTCGCCGCGCGTCGTCCGGGCGGGCGTGGGCGCAGCGATCACGCTCCGTGCCGAGCTCGCCAGGTCCTCGGCGCATGCCGCGCAGCTCGCGGCGTGGCGCTCGAACTCCTCGAGTGCGGCGCCCACGAGCTCGCCGCTCAGGTAGCGCGCGAAGACCCCGTCGTCCGGATGCGCCCCGCCGTCCGCTCCGAGCGCGTCAAGCGCCCGGCTCAGCTCCGCGACGAGCCGCCCCGCGGACGGGTCGCGACTCTCAGCCATCGCTCGGGCTCCCCAGCAGCTCGATGCGAAGCTTCTTCTTGATGCGTGACTTCAACACGTAGGCGGCGTTCTCCGTGAGTCCGAGGACGCGAGCGACCTCCGAGATGTCGAGCTCCTGGACGAAATGCAGGCGGACCAGGAGCTGCTCGCGCGGGCTGAGCTCCGCGACCGCCTGTCGCAGGTTCTCGATCTGCTCCGCGACCTCTGCCCCGGCCTCGGGGCCGGGCCCCGGATCGGCGGCCTCCTCGAGGACGCTCTCCCTCTCCGGATCGCCCTCGAACTCGAACTCGATCGGGCGCCGCCGCTGGTGGCGGATGTGGTCGAGCACGTAGCGGGTTGTGCAGACGCGCAGAAAGGTCGCCAGCGAAGCGTGGTTACGCCCCTCGTACATTCTGAGCTTGCGGCAGTCCCGGTCGAAGAGCGAGAGCATCACCCCGTGTGTCAGATCGTCGACCTCCTCCTTCTGGACGACCAGACCTCGCTGGCGGAGAACGGCGACGATCGCGAAGCGGACGAGCCCCGTGTACTGCTCGGCGAACGCGCCCCGGATCGCCGGGTCGCCGGCGATGCAGCCCGCGAGGAGGTCCTGCCCGCGCGCATAGGCGTCGCTCGCGTCGGGCGACGACACGTCGCCCTCGATCGCCCCGTGCACCGTCTGCTGGCCCGGCGCGGCCCGACGCTGCTCGAGCTTTGCTTCACCCCTCACGCGTCCTGGTCTTAGCCCAGGCCGGGGCCGGGCGACCAGCGCGGGGAGGGAGACGGGCAGGGTACCGGTTACGGGCCCTGGTTGCGGCATCATGCGCCGGGAACGGACGCCGGCTGGCGACGTTTCCTTACCGCCCTGACCGGCCCTGCGCCGGCCGCCTCAGGACGGGTTGATGCTGACCTTGATCGAGCCGGTCCGCTTGTCGTTTGCGACCTTGAAGGCCTGGTCGATCTCGGCGAGCGGGAAGCGATGCGTGATCATGTGGCGGCGGATCAGCTCTCCCTCCCGCGCTAGGATGTCGAGCGCGATGTCGAAGTCGGCCCGCGAGCCCCGCCGGCCGTAGCACAGCGAGCCGACGATGTGGATCTCCTTGATCATCACGAAGAGCGCATTCAGCGCCGGCTGCTGCATGAAGACGCCGAGGATCGCCACGGTACCGCCCGGGCGGACGCAGGAGATCGCGTCGCCGAGTGTCTGGTTGGGGTCGCCGACCGTCTCGACCACGACGTCGACGGGATTCTCGAAGGTGTAGGACATCAGCGAGCCGCTGTCGCCCGGGTCGAAGACCTTGTTCGCGCCCAGAGCCTGGGCCGCCGTCTTCTGGTGAGGTCGTCTTGCGGTGGCGATGATCTCGCCGGCACCCCCGTAGCGCGCCGCGGCGATCGTAGTGAGGCCGATCGTCCCTGAACCGAGCACGAGCACGCGCTGCCCGAGCTCGAGCCCGGCGAGGCGCAGTGCGTGGACCGACACCGCCATCGGCTCGCTGAGCTGGGCGATCTCGTCGTCGACGCCGTCCGGAATCGGGAACAGATGCCGAGGCGCGGTGGTGAGGTACTCGCTGAAGCCACCGGGAACGGTCATGCCGATCATCGCGATCCGGGTGCAGCGCTGGTAGTCGCTGCTCATGCAGTAGGAGCACTCGCCGCAGGTACGAATGCCCTCGATCGCCACCCGGTCGCCCGACTTGACGGTCGAGACGCCTGCGCCGATGTCAGCGACCACGGCGCTGATCTCGTGGCCGGGGCAGACCAAAGGAATCGGAATGCCGCCGTGGTACCAGTGCAGGTCGGAGCCGCAGATGCCGCAGCGGCTCACCTTCAGAAGCACCTCACCGGGACCAGGATCCGGCCGCTCGACCTCGGTGACCTCGACGCGTCCCGGTTCGCGGCAAATCGCGGCATGCATGCGTTTGGGCATGCATGCTTCCTTTGCCGGTTGGGTAGGTGGTGTCAACCGCGGGCGAGCGATGCCTGGTCGGGCTTCGCCGCCGGCTGGATCTCGGACCTCGGCGGGGCGCGATGTGGAGCAGGAGAGGGGGCAGCAGTCAGAATGCTGCCCCCTTCAGCAGGCAGGTAGAAACGCGGACTAGCCCTTCGCAGCGCGCCTGGCCGTCGAGCGCTTCGCGGTCTTCTTCGCAGTGACCTTCTTCGCGGTGGCCTTCGTCCGACGCTTCGCGGCCGCCTCGCTGATGCTCGATCCGCCCACCTTGTAGCGGCCGCGCACCTTGGGGATATACCGCAGGCGCATGGTGATCTTGTGCTGCTCGTAGTGCTTCTTGCAGCGCCAGCCCTTGTAGGCCGGTCGGCTGCAGAGGACACAAAGTCCCATCGCGCGATGCTTGCGCTGCCAACGCGCCTGACGACTGATCTGCGACTCGTCCTTTTGCATTTCTACCCTCTTTCTGCGGAACACAGTTTTTCGATCGGAGCCCCCCGCCACCGCCCAGACGTTCGAGGTCGAGGTGGGCTGTCGGGAGCATTTGACGGCTCGCCGCGGCCCTGATTCAACCCTGTGCCTCTTCCCCAAACCCGCGCGGTCAATCATGCGCACCATGCGCACTGGGCCGCGTCACATCCTCTTTCCAGACCGAGGATCCGTCAAGGCCGCGTTCCGCCATCGGAAAATAGGCCCATTTGCTACTTAGCCAAAACCGCCTAGCCTAGTCAAGTAATTTTGGGACTTTACGGATGTCAAGCGACGCACTGTGCCATGAGCATGACCCGCCCGGCGAACGCCCGCGAGCTTGGATCAGACTGGGGCAGATTGCCCCAATTTGACGCAGTGGCTTCGGTCAAGCTACGGGCTCGCCGAGCCTGCCGCCGCTCTGAAGGCCCGCTCCGCCCGGTCTCGGTCACGATTTTGACGCTCGGAAGACTCCCGGGCGCAGGACCCGGGGCTGTCCGCCGCTCGGTCCAGGGCGACTCCATCCCGTGTCGGGCGCCTCCCTCCAGGGATCGGTCCTCCCGGGATTCCCGGATGAGGTGCCGCGGCTCGTCGCCGGGCGTCGCGCGCTAGTCGGGCGGACCGCCGGGCCGGAAAATCACCTTGCGGTCCTTGACCAGAAGCTGGTCGGTGACGAAGAGCTGGACGGCCTTCGACAGGACCTCGCCCTCGAGCGCCATGCCGCGCGCCTTGACGTCGTCGAGTGAATCCTCGCCGACCCGGATGTGGAAGACGTCCTGCAAGATCACCGGGCCCTGATCGAGCTGCTCGGTCACGAAGTGCGCGGTGCAGCCGGAGACGCGGACCCCCTCCTCGAATGCCTGGCGATAGGCGTTGGCTCCCGGGTGGTAGGGCAGAAGCGAGGGGTGGATGTTGATGATCCGGTTCGGAAAGCGGGCGACGATCTCGGCCGGCAGGATCTGCATGTAGCGGGCGAGGACCACCAGATCGACCCCGGCTGCGCGCAGCTCGCTCGCCACCCATGCGAAATGCTCGGCCTTGTCGGTCGAGGGGTGCCAGCGGAAGAGAATTCCGTGCTTCTCGGCGAGCTCGCGTAGCACCTCGTGGTTGGACAGCACGACCACGTAGTCCGCCGGGATCGCGCCACCGTCACGGTCGCGGATCAGGGTCTCCAGGCAGTGCGGTTCCTTGCTGGTCAGGATTGCCACTCGCCGGCGCGGGCGATCGCCCATCAAGCGGAGCGAGACCTCCATGCCCGTGTCGCTGCCGATCTGCTTCAGGCCGAGGACCAGCTCGTCGAGCGACGCGGTCATTTCGCCCAGGTCGGCCTTCATCGTCATGACGAACATGCCCTCGACCACGCGCTGAACGATGTCCTCGATGTTGATCGAGAGGCCGGCCAGGTAGGTCGAGACTCGCGCCACCACTCCTTTCTGGTCGCGTCCGATGACCGAGAGGACGGCGAGATTGGTGCCCGATCTGGCCATGATAGGGAGACTTGCGCGCCGGCGGACAAACCGCAAGAACTCTGTGTCGAAGCCGGAGGTGGAACCATGCCAATCGATCCGAACGTGGTCGGCCGCAAGCTCGAGTCGAGCAGCAAGGAGTGGGATCAGGACGACGTGATCCTCTACGCTCTCGGGGTGGGCGAGACGTCGCTCCCCTTCGCTTACGAGAGCGATCTCAAGGTGCTGCCGACCTTCGCGGTCATCCCTGCCTTCCCGGCAATGTTCGCCATGGCGACCGGCGTGCAGGTGAACCCGGTGATGGTGCTGCATGGCGAGCAGCGGATCGAGCTCGCGGGGCCGATTCCGCTGACCGCCAGGTCGGTCAGCACTCCGGTCGTCAAGGCGGTGTACGACAAGGGCAAGGCGGCGGTCATCGTGGTCGAGGTCGAGACCCGGGACGAGAAGGGCAAGCTCCTGTTCAAGAACACCTTCACCAGCTTCGCCAGGGGCGAGGGTGGGTTCGGCGGTGACCGCGGGCCGTCAGGGCCCCGCAACGTACCGCCCGAGCGCAAGCCCGACGCCGTGGTCGAGACCCCGACGGTCCCCTCGCAGGCGTTACTCTATCGCCTCTCGGGCGACAAGAATCCGCTTCATGCCGACCCCGCCTTCGCCCAGATGGCAGGTTACGAGAGGCCGATCCTGCACGGCCTCTGCTCGTTCGGCATCGCCGGCCGGGCCGTGCTGCACAGCTTCTGCGACGGCGATCCGGCGAAGCTGAAGGACTTCGAGGTGCGCTTTGCCGGCGTCGTCTACCCCGGTGAGACCATCGTCACCGAGATGTGGCGCGAGGGCGCGTCGCGCGTGATCCTCCAGGCCAAGACCAAGGAGCGCGGCGAGATCGCGCTGTCGAGCGCTGCGGCGACGATCGGCTGATCCGCGTCGCGGCGCTCGCTCGCGGAGCAATCGGCGGGTTCGCCGTCGAACCTGCGCCGAGCCCGCGCTCCCCTACGGCTTCACCAGCGCCGCGACGATCGCGTCGAGCGCCGCGTCGGCCTTGGCGCGCATCTCGTCGTCGGTCGCGTCCTGGATCGGGTGCGGCACGAAGACGCGGGCGACGTTGGGCATCCCCAGCGCGCGCGACTGAGCGGCGGCGGCATCGACGAAGGTGCTCGATGCGACGAAAACTGCCGGAACGCCGCGGCTCTC
>Ga0335077_10012385_pt1 | contig 10667 bp, 9 predicted proteins | sample Lox_Sample_31_FD_207151 | JGI IMG/M metagenome (GOLD analysis project Ga0335077, IMG submission 207151) | Soil microbial communities from Loxahatchee National Wildlife Refuge, Florida, United States - Lox_Sample_3.1 | ecosystem: Environmental > Terrestrial > Soil > Wetlands | place: USA: Florida...
GGCGTCCATCCTAGCGAGCAATCAGTTGTAGGCCAAGCACCACGGAAGTGCGCGCGAAGCTCCACAGATGATCGCGGCAGATCGCGCGAGCCAGCGTCGACTGCATCTCGGGAGTGTCCTGAGCCCGACCGAGCCGCCGGGCGTTGGGCACCGTTCGTCTCAGGGTCGAGACGGCACCGCTGCCGGCCAGCGCCAGCGAGACCCAGCCGATCCACCACGGACGGACGCCCTTGACGATCTCGGTGACGACCGCCGCGAGGGTCAACAGCATGACCAGCGCCACCAGCCTGTTCATCGGATAGGCCTCGGTCGTGACGCGCCGGTAGTAGGCCGAGATCGACGCCAGAGCGTCGGCCGGCAGCGGATCCTTCTTGTGTGCGAAGGTCTGCACGTCGAACATCAGGTCGAACCACAGGACGGCGAGCAGGAACGAGGCGCCAGCGGCGGCATAGGTGTGCATCGGAATCGCGCTCAGGCGCCGAGAGTCGGCGCCGCCCGGTCGATCAGGCCGCGCTCCTTCAGCTCCGCCCACAGCTCGTCCGGGATCGGCGTCTCCACCAGCCGGACGTTCTCCTCGACCTCCGCGACCGACCGCGCGCCCGGGATGACCGAGGCGATCGCCGGATGCGCCAGGATGAACTGGAGCGCGGCGGCGCGAAGCGGCACGTGGTGGCGCTCGCAAACAGCGGAGATGCGCGCCGCCTTGTCCATCATGGCGGACGACGCCGGGCGATAGTTGAAAGACGCGCCTTCGCGCGGTCCGACGGCCAGGATGCCGCTGTTGTACGGCCCGCCCGCGACGATGCTGATCCCGCGCTCCACGCAGTACGGCAGGAACTCCGCCAGGGCCGACTGGTCCAGGAGCGTGTAGCGCCCGGCCAGGAGAAAGCAGTCGCTCGCACCCGCGCGAGCGAACGCCAGCTCCATCTGCCACTGGTTCATCGCGGCGCCGATGGCACGGATGCGCCCCTCCGCGCGGAGCTCCACGAGCACGGGGTAGGCGCTGACGAGCGCATCCTCGTAGTGATCATCCGGGTCGTGGACGAAGACGATGTCCACCCGATCCAGGCCCAGGCGCTCGAGCGAAGAGGCGAAGGAGGCCCGCGCGCCTTCCCGGCTGAAATCGAACGCCCACGTCGTCTTGCCGTTTCCCGCGGGGTCCGCCCGAAGGACGCGACCAATCTTGGTCGAGAGCACGTAACGCTCGCGCGGCACGTCCCGGAGCGCTCGGCCATAGCGTCTCTCGCTCTCGCCGACGCCATACATCGGCGCCGTGTCGAGATAGTTGAGGCCGAGGTCCAGGCTCCGGCGGATGAGCTCGACCGCCTCGTCCTGCGGCGACGGTCGGTGCGGATCGGTCGACGGCGGTGCTCCCGAGAGGGCGACCCCTCCCAGGCCGAGACGAGTGACGCGAAGGCCGGTGCGGCCGATCTCGACGGTATCGGTAGCGCGCATGGTTCTCCCTTTCATACATCCAGTGAAGTCGCGGCGTCGCGGCCGCCTCGATCGGCGCGGGTCATTATCACCGAAGGGTTCGGCCCAGGCCAAGCGGCAGGCTTGACAGCCGCGGATCGGGGGAGTCACGATCGTCGACACGCATCTTCGGAGGACCATCGCGGCAGTTCACCGGATCGATGTCGTCTTCGACAGGAGGTGCACGATGCCACGCGGGCTCCAGACCAACGACCGCAGCTCCGTCCTGTGCCCTGGACCACGACCGGGGATCTCGCATGTTCTCGTCATCGGCGTGATCACGCTCGTGGCCGTGCTGCTGACGATCCCGCAACCCTCGGCGGCGTTCGACTTCCCCTATCCGACCAATTTGTGGGTGTGGGGCGCCAACAGCCAGGGTGAACTCGGCGATGGAGCGGACGTCAATCTCAATCAACCGATTCTGCAGGCGCTGCTTCCAGTGGGCACACTGAGCTCGAGGCTCGCTGCCGCTCACCGAGATCCCATTCCCGTCAATGGATCCCATAGCCTGGCGGTAGACAGGAATCAGAACCTCTGGGCCTGGGGCTATGACGTGTGGGGTGAGGTCGGTGATGGCAAGGGCTGTGTTGGCAATGTCTGCGTCGTGTTCTCCCCGGTGCGGGTCTGCGATGAGGGGCAAACCGCCCCATGCACGCAATTTCTCCGAGGCGTCACGGCGACGGCCGCGGGAGGATACCACAGCCTCGCGCTCGACGTCTTCGGCAACGTGTGGGCGTGGGGCAACAACGACTTCGCTCAGGTCGGCAGCAGCTGCACGCTGCAGTCTGGAATATGTTCGCCCAGGGCCTATGTAGCGCCGGTCCGGAACAATGCGCTCTTCGCTCAGCTCCACCAGACGTGCAGCCTGCCGATCGCCACGGCCATCGCCGCCGGCACCAGCCACAGCCTCGCGCTCGACGCCTGCGGTGTCGTGTGGGCGTGGGGACTGAACAGCTCAGGCCAGCTCGGGATCAACAGCAATGATGGCTTCGAGCTGTTCGCGACGCCCAGTGCATTTCGCCTGGGAACAACGATCATAGCCATCGCGGCGGGCGGCGACCACAGCCTCGCCCTGGACAAGCAGGGCCATCTTTGGGCCTGGGGCGATAACAGTCACGGGCAGCTGGGCATCGGCAACCAGGATATCAAGACGAGCAACGTGCCGATGCTGCTGCCCTTCCCGCAGGACACGAGATTCACCACGATCGCCGCCGGTGGGCAACACAGTCTCGCCATCGAGATCGGCGGTAGCGTGTGGGCATGGGGCGCCAATGACCAGGGCCAGCTCGGCATTGGGACGAACATCGACAGCTTCTCGCCCGCGATGGTCAGCTTTCCGAGCGGTATCGCGCGCCTCGTGACCATCGCCGCCGGCGGCGTTCATAGCCTGGCGATCGATGGGAGCAACAATGTCTGGGCTTGGGGTTCCAATGACCACGGTCAGCTCGGTAACCCCGCGGCCAGTGTGGTCACCAGCACGCCGGTGCGGAGCGTCTTCCCGGATGGCACGAGCATCGTGAGCATCGCGGCGGGGACCTCCCACAGCCTGGCGCTCGAGGCACAGTCCTTCTTGTTCGGTCTCGAGGCGGCTGTGGATCTGCAGCTGCAGACGTTCCAGGCGCTTCTCGTGCCGCATGGCCTCGCGCCTGATCCGATCAACCTGACGACGACGTCGTCGCCGATCGGCCGGGCCGGGCGCCGGCTACTCGTGACGAATACGTTGACCGATCCGACCGGCCACAAGCTCGTGCTCACCGTCATCCAGGAGCAGCAGGACAGCAAGAGGCTTGCCCTGGAGGTGCAGTCGATCCAGTACAACGGCGGCGCGGTCATCACTCCCCCACCGAACCGGATCGAGTTCCACTGGCACACCGACAAGAGCGGCGCGATCACGAAGCTGACGCAGCATCTGGTGCTGGGCAAGAGCGGCGGCAGGACCGAGATCGTGACGCACTACCACAAGGCCAAGAACCAGACCACGATTCACGTCGATCTTCCCACGGGACGGCAGAAGTTCGCGGAGCCGGGGATGGTCGTCGTGCAGACGAGCACGCTGAACGGAGCGCTCGCGTTCAGCGACGGGACGCATCTCTGGCCCTGAGAGCGAGAGCTCGCGAGCCGGAATCGTGATCGGGGCGCTCCGCCGGCGTCGTCGAAGCGAAGCCTGTGACATAATACCGACCTGAATTTCATGAGCGACCCGGCGGCCGGGAGCGTGCTGCCGCCTGGATCGAATTGCGCTGTTCGAGAAAAGGAGATCGGCGATGGCGGACAGGGCCGTGGAGATGCTGACCGAGGCCATCCTGGAGCGCGACCAGCCTCGAACGACGGACCTCTTCTACCGGATGGTGGCGCGTGAGGGACGCTCGCTCGGCGACGCGCTCGCGGCGGTGACCACGGCCGAGGCGCCCTTCGTGCAGGTGCCGAGCCACATCAACGTGCGCGACGGGCAGATCACCCTCATCAACAACGATCACACCATCCTGGGCCTGCGAACGGCGGCGAGCCTCGCGCCGTTTCTGCCCGCCTCGCACCGGCTGCTGCCCCTGCTGCAATCGGTCTGGTACGTCCCGGCCGGTCTCGACATCTGGAACCAGCTGCTCGGCAAGTACCCTGGACGCTACGCGACGATGAAGGGCATGGAGGTGCCGTCTCCAAAGCACGGGCCGGTGGTGTGGAACAAGGAGGAAGGGCCCATCACGGAAGAGGGCACCGTCGCCGAGCGGTTGCATGCGCACATGATCGCGACGATGAGCGGCGACGTGCGCCGCTCCTATGGTCTGTTCCTGGGACTGGCGGCTGACGAGGCGGTCCGCCCGCTGCTGCGGGATCAGATGCTGTTCCTCGGACTGATCGATCTGCAGGACACGGTCATCGGACGCAAGGCTCGCAACACCGGTCACAAGGCGCTGCGGGCGCGCGCCGTCGCCGATCTCGCCGACGTGGTCGGCTGGGAGAATGCCCGCGGCATCTACTACATCGGCGTACCGGACATGGCCATCGGGCCGCTGTACTACTCGCTCTACGACGCGGCCTGCGTGACGACCGCGAACGAGTTCCCCGAGGGCGGCAAGCTTCTCAAGCAGACGAACCTGACGCCGCTCACGCACGCTGAGACAGAGGAGATGGTGAGGCTGCTCATGGAAGGCGATGGCCCGACCGTGTGGAACCTCGTCACCACGCACCTCCGGAACGGCAAGTCGCTCCGGAGCCTGGGCGACACCATCCAGGTCGGCGCGGCGGAGCTGATCCTGCGGACCACGGTGCCCCGGCAGTTCACCGACGGCCAGCACGCCTTCGATTACAGCAACGTGGCGAACTACTGGATGCGGACGAGCGACAACCCCTACCAGGCGCGCGTGCTCTACTTGATGGCCAACTTCGTCTGCGACGTGGCCCGCGCCAACAAGCTCCTGAGCTCGGTGCTCGAGCAGGAGTGCGCCGGCTTCGACGCGGCAGGGCGAACCCCGGAGGCGCTGTTGCGCGACCTCGACGAGGCCATCCTGGCCTTCGACGTGCCACGGACCTGCGCCCTGGCCAGCGCGTACCTGGCGTCCGGCGCGGATCGCGCCGCCTATCAGTCCGCGGTTGCCGTGACGGCTTGCAAGTTCCAGGACGATCCGCACAACCAGAAGATCACGCACTCCACCTTCGAGGAGTACGGGCACAACACGACGCACCTGCGCGATCGACTGTTGCTGGCCGGCGTGCGACTGCTCGCGGGCTGGCCCAAGATGCCGGGCGAGCGTGACTGCTATGCGCGCTTCGTGAGGGAGTGGGGGCAGAATTAAAAAGCGCGAGGAGCTTGCCTACATCCGACTCGCGCGCCGCCGCGCGCGGCTGAGCCGGCCAACTCTGCTCGCCAGAACCACCAGGAGGACCGCGACGACCACCGTCGCGAGCAGCGGCGCGAGCAGCCCCATCACGCTCAAGACGATCGATCCTGCCAGCTCGCCCGTGGCGATGAGCGGGTTGCCAGCTCCCGCGGTGAACGTCGAGGACTTCAATCGCAGGAGCGCTGTGCCGACCTGTACGAGCCCGGCCGCGCCACCGCCGGCCACGATCGCCAGTGCCCATCGCAGGAAGGGCGAGAGGTCTGGCGTCGCCGCGGCGGTGATCATGATTCCGGCCGTGACGGCGGCCGGCGTGGCGATCGTATCGAGGAGGTTGTCGAGCCACGGGATGTAGTAGGCGACGATCTCGAGCACGGTGGCGGTGGCGAACGCGACGAGAGCGGCGTCGGATCCGATCCAGGCCATTTCCGGCGTGAGCTTGAGCGTACCCAGTCGCGCCGCGGCGCCGGTGAGGAGGAGCGGGACGAAGACCCGCAATCCCGCGGCCGTGCTCAACGCCAACCCGACCGGGATGCCGAGGAGTGGATGGATCGTGGTCACGGGTCGCCCACGCGCGCGCCCATTGCCCTTCGTCGTCGTGATGTCCGCGGCATCTACCCGCTTTCCGGTCGACGTGCCCAGAAGTGTAAGCCATATCGGTCGCTCGCGCCCCGCGGCGCCAGTCCGGATTGCCCTCCCTTCCCCTTTCTGCTACACCTGACACGCGGAGCGTCCCACACGAACCCCTAGCACCGGAGGAAAGCCATGAAGGGTGTCGTATTTCTCGGCGATCGGAAACTGGAGCTCAGGCAGTTTCCCGATCCGACGCCGGGCCCCAGAGACGTGGTTCTCGAGATCAAGGCGTCGGGCATGTGCGGCAGCGATCTGCACAACTATCGCGCGCCTGCCCAGCAGGCCGGGGCCGTCGCCGGCGGGATCAAGCGGGAAGCCGGGGTGATCGCTGGCCACGAGCCGTGCGGCATCGTCGCGGCGGTCGGCTCGGCGGTCACGGAGAAGGAGGCGCGTGTCGGCCAGCGGGTCATGGACCATCACTATGAGGGCTGCGGCAACTGCAAGCATTGCCGGGCCGGTTGGACGCAGATGTGCCTCGAGGGCACGGTGGTCTACGGGTCGGGCGGTCATGGCGGACACGCCAAGTACATGAAGGTGCCGGTGTCGACGCTGGTGCCGCTGCCGGACTCGCTCTCCTTCGTGACGGGTGCCGCGATCTCCTGCGGCACCGGCACCGCATGGGGTGCGCTGAAGCGGCTCAATCTTCAGGGCGGCGAGACGATCGCCATCTTCGGCCAGGGGCCGGTGGGCTTGTCGGCGACGCAGCTGGCCGTCGCCATGGGCGCGCGCGTCATCGCCGTCGACATTTCGTCCGAGCGGCGCGGACTCGCGCGGGAATTCGGCGCGCACGAAGTGATCGATGGCAAGTCAGGCGACATGGTGGCGGCCATCCGCGACCTGACGCACGGCGAGGGCGCGCACAAGACGCTCGACGCCTCCTCGGCGCCGGATGCGCGCGCGGCAGCCGTGCGCGCGGTGCGCTCGTGGGGCACCGCCTGCTTCGTCGGGGAGCGCGGCCAGGTGACGCTCGACGTGAGCCCGGATCTCCTGCGCCGACAGGTGACGCTGGTCGGCTCCTGGACGTTCTCGAAACAGGGCCAGGCCGAATGCGCCGAGATGGTCGCGGACCGAAAGGTGGACGTGGAGAAGCTCTTCACGCACCGCTGGCGACTCGAGCAGGCGGAGGAGGCCTACAGACTCTTCGACACGCAGACGACGGGCAAGGCCGTCATCCTCCCGTCCTGAGGGTCAGCTGATCGACGGGTCGCCCGGACGGCGAGGCAGGAAGGCGGTCAAGAGCCCGAACAGCAGCAGAAACGGGCACACTCGATAGACGGTCGTGATGCTCGTGAGGTCGGCGAGCTTCCCGAGCACCGCGGCGCCGAGGCCGCCCAGGCCGAACGAGAAGCCGTAGAACATCCCCGCCGTCAGGCCGACTCGACCCGGCAGTAGCTCCTGCGCATAGACCAGGATGGCGGAGAAGGCCGAGGCCATGATCATCGCGATGACCACGGCCAGCACGCCCGTCCAGAACATGTTGACGTACGGCAGGAGCAGCGCGAAGGGCAAGGCGCCCACGATGGAGAACCACATCACGGGAATGCGTCCCACGCGGTCACCGATCGCTCCGCCGGCCAGCGTGCCAACCACGATGCCGACGAGGAAGGCGAACAGATAGAACTGCGCCGTCTGGACGGGCAAGTGGAACTTGTCGATCAGATAGAAGGTGTAGTACGAGCCCAGGCTGGCGCTGTACACGTTCTTGGAGAAGAGCAGGGCCACGAGGATGACCACGGCCTGGATGACCTTCCGGCGCGGCAACGTGGGTCCGCGCGACGCCAGCCCGGGGGACGTGGTGCGCGGCCGCGACGGCACCCGGTTGCGCGCGTACCAGCTTCCGACCAGCAACAGCACGAAGATGGCGATCAGCGCGGACCCCGAGAACCACGCGATGCTCGACTGCCCGTGTGGCACGACCACGAATGCGGCCAGCAATGGGCCCGAAGCCGAACCGATGTTCCCGCCGACCTGGAAGAGCGACTGGGCGAGCCCGTAGCGGCCGCCGGCGGCCATGCGGGCGACGCGCGAGGCCTCCGGATGGAAGATCGATGAGCCCATGCCGATCAGCATCGCGGCGAGCAGGATCGCCGGATACGTCGAAGCTCGGGACATCAGCAGGAGGCCGATCAAAGTGAGGCCGATGCCGGCGGTCAGGGAATACGGCTGCGGGTGACGGTCGGTATAGAGGCCGACCACGGGCTGCAGCATCGACGCCGTGAACTGGAATGCCAGCGTGATCAGGCCCACCTGACTGAAGGTCAGCCCGTAGGAGGTCTTGAGGATCGGATAGAGTGCGGGCACCAGCGACTGCATCATATCGTTCAGCAGGTGGCAGAAGCCGAGCGACAAGATGACCGAGAAGGTGGTGGCGATGGCTGCTGAGGGGGCCCGAACCGCCACCGCAGCAGCCGCGTGCGTCGCTCCCGAAACGAATGACCGGTGGCTCATCGCGCTAGAATATCAGCAGGTGGTCCGGACGCGATCCGGCAGGAAAAGACGGCGAGGCAGGCGACCTTGCCTGCCTCGCGCCGGGCCCGTCTCGGACGCCCCGCGATCCGCTCAGCCGCCGGCGGCCTGCCGAGCCGCACTCAGCGCGGCCTCGTAGGCGGGCTCGGTCGTGATCTCCTTGACGTATTCCGCGTGCTTGACCTTGCCGTCCTTGCCGACGACGAAGACGGCCCGGGTGGTGAGCCCCGTGAGTGGCCCTTCCTTGACGAGCACGCCATAGTTCTGCGCGAAGGAATGCTCGCGAAAGTCCGAGAGCGTCTTGACGTTGGTGACGCCGGCAGCGCCGCACCAGCGCTTCTGCGCGAAGGGCAGGTCCATGCTGATCGTCCACACCTCGACCCCGGCACCGAGCTTGCCCGCCTCCTCGTTGAACCGTCGGGTCTCCGTATCGCAGACGGGCGTATCGAGGGAGGGCACGGCGCTCAACACGACGACCTTGCCTCTGTGGCCGCTGAGTCGGACGGGCTGGAGCCCGTTGTCCACCGCCACGAAGTCGGGTGCATCTTGACCGGGCTTGATCTCGGGCCCGCCGAGGGCCACGGGATTACCCCTGAACATCACGGCTCCTGCGCGCGCATCAGCCATGCGGTGATCCTCCTTTTCGCAGAGTGCCTTGCTCCACCATGGGCCACAGGCTCCTACGATACACCCGCCGCGGTGAGTGCGCCTGCGCTCCATGCGGCGCGCCAGCGTATGATCGCCCCTCGGGTGACCTGGCGCGAACGTCGGGTCCCGTCAGAGCCTGCGGGAGCGAGGGAAGCCGCCGACGGTCCGATCGGGACGCGCGCCGAGCTCAGCGCCGTCCGGCGAGCGGATCGTCGACGCGAAGGACGGGCGTCCACTCGAGGCCGATCCGCGACAGGTCACCGGCGAGCACATCGTCGCCGTTCGGTCGGGCGCCGCGCTCGATCCACGCGACGAGATCGTCGAACGCCTGCTCGCGCGTCTCTCCGTCGAACGCGCAGTGACTGGGCGCTCGCACCACGCGCTGCACCAGCCAGCGCTCCGTTCCCGCCGCGATCGTCCGGCGGCGATAGGACTGTTCGAGACTGAGTGGCACCCATGCGTCGCCCGTCTCGTGCAGCGTCAGCAGCGGGACGCTGATCCTGCCGGTACGTTCCGCATAGACCGGATCGGTGCTCGGCGACCGTGCGCCCTTCGCCGGTCGGAGTCGCCGCACGCGCGCATTGAGCTCGCCTTCCGTCAGCCCCAGGCCGGGATCGATGCGATACCGGATGTGGAGCGTGCTGGCGGCGCGTCCGCCGGGGGTCGGCTCTTGCTCCACGTCCGGCTGGCGGTAGCTCATGTTCGGGAGAAACCGCGATTTGAGACCCTCGAGCCGCATCGGAAGGTCGTTGCCGCGCTGATCGGCGCCCATCAGGTACTTCACGACGCTGTCGAACTGTCGCCCCCGCGCCGTGTACTCGCCAGGCACGCCGAGCGCCGGAACCACGCGCTCGTTGAGCAGCTGGTCGAAGGCCGCCTTGTCCGGAGCATCGAGGAGGGGCGCACCCGAGATCAGCTCGGCCGCGGCAGTGTACGCCAGGAGGTAATCCGCGATGCCGATGCCGTCGACGAGACCGCATTCCGCGAGACCACCCTGGTAGAGCCCTGGCCGCAGCTCCAAGGAGGCCACCACGACGTGCCCGCCGAGCGACTGGCCGTAGATGATCGTCCAGCGAGGGCGCCCGATCTCGTTGACGAAGAGCTCGCGCAGCGCCACGAGGTCCTCGATGAACAGATCCGGCCGATACTCGCGCGCGCGATAACCGGAGGCCGCCCAGGCGTGGCCTTCGTCGAGGATGTGATTGCCGAGGGAGGGTGACGTCACGGCGCCGGGCCCCGGTCCCCGCTGGATGCCATGTGCGAACATCACCAGGCCGCCACGCCAGCCCGCCGGCACCTCGATCTGGTAGCGCGCGCCGCCCAGCACGCCCGTCCGGCTGACGGCCGCCGTCTGCGCATCGGCACGCGGCGCCCGGTCCCGCGGCATCGACGGCACGAGCAGCACGAGCAGCAACACGACGAGTGCGGCCAGTGACGGCCGGATGGCGTGCGTGCCGCCGCCAGAGCCCGCGGCGACTCGGTCACGCGTTTGGCGGGAATCGTGGCGCGGGTCGAACATGAAATGCCGGCAACCTTACAAGGCGCCCGGCGACCCTGTCAAGGACGCCCGGCGATCGTGTCGAGGAGGTCGAGAAGATTGCCGTGCCACAGCGC
>Ga0335077_10012387_pt1 | contig 10667 bp, 8 predicted proteins | sample Lox_Sample_31_FD_207151 | JGI IMG/M metagenome (GOLD analysis project Ga0335077, IMG submission 207151) | Soil microbial communities from Loxahatchee National Wildlife Refuge, Florida, United States - Lox_Sample_3.1 | ecosystem: Environmental > Terrestrial > Soil > Wetlands | place: USA: Florida...
GTCTCGGATTCCCGTCGATCCGGGTCGTCCGCGAAAGCGAGGCCGGAGAGCTTGACCCATTGAACCGGCGGGAGCGCGCCCGTCCCGGTCGGCCGGCGTTCTACCTTCGTCGCGCGCCCTGAACGGCCCCGCGAAGCTTCCTACTGGGACGGCCGACGGGCGCCCGTCGAACGGGCGGGTCGCTCGAGAGCCTGGAATAGAGCAGCGTCGACCTCCACCGGCCGTCCTTCTGCACTTCCCCCCGAAGACGCCCCTCGTAGCGGAATCCGCAGCGCAGGGCGACCCCGCACGATGGCGTGTTGCCCGGAAAGATCCGGGCCTCGATCCGGTGCAGGCGAAGGCGCCGGAATCCGGTCGACAGGAGGACGTTCACCGCCTCGGCCGCGTAACCGTGACCACGATGCTCCTTTCCGAGCCAGTATCCGACCTCGGCGCGGGCACTGTCGTCCTCGATCCGCTGGAGCCCGGCACCACCGAGGACCTCTCCGTCCGCGCGACGCACGATCGTCAACGTGAGCGAGCGACCGGCGCGCCGTCCTTTCCGAGACCGCCGCAGGAACTGTCGGGCGTCTTCCCGGGTGTACGGATACGGGACGTGCAGCGTGCTTCGCGCGACCGAGGGCTCGTTCATCAGGCGGACGAACGCGTCCACGTGGCTCGGGTCCGGGAGAGCGAGCTCGACGCGGCGGCCCCGCAACGGAAAGCGAAGGTCGGCGAACCGTTCGCGACAGGCAGGTCCGCGACCGGACAATCGGTCCTCTACCTCGGGCGAGGTGAACGCGAGGATCGCCGGGCGAAGTTGAGGTACATCCGGGACGGGGTGGGGTGGCGAGATATGGTCCGGTACTTGGCCGACTTCTTCTGGGAATAGCTGCGGCGGACCGCTCCCGAGATCTCGAAGTAGATCAACTGGCCGACCGGCATCCCCGCGTAGATGCGGACGGGGACCTTCACGCTCATCTCGAGCGTCCAGTAGTTGCAGAACCCCTCGTCCCCCTTCCCGGCGGTCGAGTGGATGTCGATTCCGAGACGGCCGACGCTCGACTTCCCCTCGAGGAAGGGGACGTAACCGTGCGTCTCCGTGTACTCTTCCGTGACCCCGAGGTAGAGCTGACCGGGGATGAGGACGTAACCGGCTTTGGGGATCCGGAACTCCCGCACCGCATTGGGCTCGCGTGCGTCGAGCGCCGCCCCTTCGTAGACCGCCAGGTACGGACCGAGGTGAACGTCGTAGGAGTTGGTGCCGAGGCAGTCCGGACGGAACGGTCGAATGACGATCCGCTTTTCTTTCAGGGCTCGACGGATAGTCGCGTCCGACAGGATCATCGATGGGGGCCGGCGGCGCCGAGCCTCCCTCCCTATTTAACAGAGGAGCGTTCGTCGCTGCTCTCGAAGACGATCGCGCCGTAACCGACGACGTCGCGCATCTTCTCCACCTCGCCGGAATGGCCCCATCGAAGAAGGCGCGGAACGGCCGCCGTCCCCTGAAGCGCCGACAGCATCACCGTGGTGGGCGCGATCCCGCACATCGAGATGTCGTTCCGAGTGACGGTATCGTACAACCCCCGGGGGTCGCGCGCGAGGATCTGGTCGATCGCCATGCGGTCGAGCCGCTGTGCCGTCGCCGCGGGTACGTAGTGCGAAAAGTCGGTGGAGGCGATGAGAAGAACGTCCCGGTTCTTCACGGCGGCCCGGACCACCTCGCCGACCTCCTGAAGAAACTCGAAAGGACCGAACCCTACCTCGAGCGGCACGAACCGGGGATGGGGGAGCACGTACTCGAGGAATGGAAGCTGGACCTCGATCGAATGTTCCCTTCGGTGAGCCCCTTCGTTGATGTCGACGGGCGGGTGTCGCAGCGCCTTCACCAGGTCGGTGTCGACCGGTGTAGGGCCGAGAGGAGTGAGCCACGGGCGTTCGGAGAGCGAAGCACCGGGGCTCGCCCCGTAATGGTCGACGCCGAGCACCAGCACGCTCTCGGGAGGCCGGTCGGCCGCGATCAGTCGATACGCGTGTGCCGCGATCGCGCCGGAGAAGACGTAGCCGGCGTGCGGAACGACCGCCGCCCGGACCTGGCGCCCGCTCGAACGCTGACGCGTCGGCAGCGAGCCGGGTCCTCTCGGGTCCGTGAAGCACCCTTCGAGCTGTCGAGCGAGTGCGCTGGCGTCGCCCTCGTAGAACTGTCCTGCCACCGCCGGGGGTCGGGGAGTCCTTATCGCCATGGTCCGTCAGGGAGAGGAAAGCTCCGCGACCAGCGCGCGGGCGTCCTTGTCGACCAAGGAGGGACGGGGGGAGACGAGGAACGGATTCTCCTCACCATAGCGCGGGATGATGTGGAAGTGCACGTGGAAGACCACTTGGCCGGCATTCGCCCCGGCGTTCAGCGAAAGATTGTAATCGGGGGACAGCCGCTCCGCCCTTCGGCAGACCTCGTCCAACGTCCGGATCAATGCCATCTGGTCCTCCCATGCGAGGTCCGTCAGTCGAGCACCGTGCTTCTTGGAGACGACGAGGAGGTGCCCGCGAGTGAACGGGAAGTTGTCAAGGAAAGCGATGGTCGCATCGTCCTCGAAGATGATGTAGGCGGGGAGCCGGTGCGCTACGATCTCGCAGAAGACGCACCCGGCCTTTCCTTCCGCCGGCCCGCGAGGCATCGGCCGCGGGGACCCCGCGCCGGCGTAAAGGATTGTCGAGCCCGGCCGCCGGGTCGACCTCATTAGGAGGGCCGGTCATTGTTGAGGTGATGCGTCGGCTACTGTGGACGCTCGGCCCGCTCCTGGCGGTCCTTGTCGTCACCGGGACCGCATCGGTCGTAACGGTGGCCGGTGCCTCTTCCGTCGCCGGCGCGGTCTCTCTTTCCCCTCTCACGACAGATGCGGTACCGTTCCCTGCCTCGACGGCCGTCCATGACCTTCCTGTCACCGTACCGGTCGCCCTCACGGTCACGCTCGCGAACCCGCATTCGGCGGAGCTCGCCGAGTTCCTCGCCGGCGTCGAGACCCCGGGATCACCGGAGTATCGCCATTTCGTGACCTACGACCAATACGTCGAGCGGTTTGCGCCGCCCGAGAGCCTCGCGAAGAGCGTGGAGGCGACGCTCGTCTCGGCGGGCGCGAGGGAGGTCGCGTCGACCCCGGACCGGGCCGCGGTCACCGCGGTCCTCGCCGCGGGGTCCGTCGAACGGATGTTCGGCGTGCGTCTCGTTTCCTACGGGTCCGTCGGCGGCCTTCCGCTCTACACCGCCGTCGGCGCGCCCCAGCTTCCCGCCAGCCTGGTGGGCAAGGTGGCAGGACTCGGAGGCCTATCGGACGCGAACACGGCGGCCCTGGATGACGAGGCCGCCCGGTCCGCGGGGTCGTTGCACCCCGAGGCCTTGGGGCCGGGCACGTTCGTTCGCGACAACGGTTCCAACGAGGACTGGTTCGTCGGCTCCGACTACACCCAGGCCTTCGGCGCGACCGACCTCTTCCCCGGGAACCACAGCGTGCCGGGCGCGACGTATCCACGTTCGGTGGCGATCGCTACCTTGCTGGTGAGCGGATACAACGATACCCTCAACCAGGACCTCCCGCCATGGGACCCCGCGGTGGTCGACGCGTACTTCAACGGGACGCTCGGCCCCGGCTGGCCGATGTCGAACCTGACCGGAGTTCCGGTCACGGTGGGCGGCATCACGCCGCCGATGCCGGGCTCCTACGGAGCACTGAACGACACTTCCAGCTACGAGACCGAGAACTCTCTCGACCTCGAGATGACGGGGACACTTGCCCCGGGCGCGGCCCTGTACAACTTCTACTTCGCCGCCAGCGCGATCACCGGCTCGACGACCGCCGGGGACGCGGCCGATTACTTTGCCATGGACCTCGCACGGGCGCTCGATTACTCGTATCCCGTTCCCGACCACCTGGCCGCTGTGAGCTGTTCGTTCGGGATCCCGGACCTTCACGACTCGCTGTGGGATACGGAGCTCCTGACGGCGGCCGCGACGGGGGTCACGGTCGTGGCCTCGAGCGGGGACCAAGGGAATGCCCCGGACCGGCAGACCGGGCGATCGGATGGCCAGTGGCCGGTTTGGCCGGCGTCCGATGCCACCGACCTGGCGGGAGCGCTGTCCGCGGGGGGAGTCTCCCTCTCGCTCTCCGGGCAGCCGAACGCGTTCTTCAACGACAGTCCTCTCAACATCTCCTACGACCCCGACGCCGGGTCGATCTCGAACCTCTCGGCGTGGTACGATACGGGTTCCGGCACCGGACTCGTCGCCGGGTCGGAGGGGGGCGCGAGCACGGTGTATCCGGAACCGTACTGGCAGTTCCACTCCGCCGCGCAACCGGACATCGTGAACGCGACCGTCCAGCAAGGGGCCTCGATGCTCGGCCGGAGCGGCCCCGACGTCGCCATGCCGGGCAACATGACGCTCGCGACCGTCTTTGCGAACGCGTCCGGCACGATCTTCTTCGAGATCCTCGAGGGGACGAGCATCGCGGCCCCGGTCCTTGCCGGTGTCATCGCAGATGTCGTGGCCGTCGACACGAACCGCTCCTCCGGCACCTGGAGCCCGCTCGGCTTCGTCGACCCGGGTCTCTACAGCATCGCCAGCTACTTCGCGGCCTATCCCTCGACCTCGTCCGACCCGTTCACGGATGTCACGAACGGTAGCAACTACGTCTTCTCGGCGACCGCCGGATGGGACGCGACCACCGGATGGGGGACCGTGGACGTGCCGGCCCTCCTGGCGGCCGTCAACGACCCGACGTTCCTCGACTACAACTACACCGGCCCGACCCCGGTCTTGCCGATCCTACCGCCCTCACCGACCGGCAACATTCCGTGGGTCGTCATCTTCGCGATCTTTGGGGTCGGCATCGTCGTTGCCGTCGTGCTCGTCCTCTACGAGGCGCGGCCGTTCCGTCCCAAGAACCCCTCCGCCGGAGTTCCATGGGGCGCCCAGGGGGTCTCGGGCCCTCTACCTTCCGCGCCGCCAGGAACGTATCCGGGAGCGACGTACCTTTGCCCGTACTGCGGCGCGATCCGTCCTTCTGAGCCGGTGCGCTGCCCGCAGTGCAGGGCCCTGTAGGCAGGGGCCCAGCCTATCTCGCGAGACCGGAGCTACGAGACGATCGGAGGCTCCGTGGGGGGTTCCGCCGCAGGCCCCCCGTCCACCGGTGGGGTCTCGGCCGGAGAGGTCTCGCTCGGGCGGTCCCCGGGCGCGGGCCCGTTCGGCGGCTCGCTCTCGGACGGAGCCGGGGGCTCGGCCGTGGAAGCGTTCGGCACTACTCCGAGCTTCTGTTCGAGGAACCGGCGGATCTCCTCCGGCCGGGTCGACGAGATACCAAAGTACTCCGCGAAACGACGGGTCGTGGTGAGCTCGAGCGTGGAGCCTTTCGGCTCGGTGTGGATGAGGCCGATCCCACGGAGGTGCTGGACCTCCTCGTAGGCAACGTCACCGATCATCCGGACGAGGTGGCTCTGGAGGATCGGTTGATGGTAGGCGATCAGCGTGAGCGCTCGGAGCGTCCGTGCCGTCATCTCGACCGGCGTCACGGCGTGCACCGTGGGAACGTACTTCTCCTGGAGCTGGAGCGCGTAGCGGTCGCCGACCCGGCGGACCTCGAGCGCGGACTGCCGGTTCCCGTACGTCTGCTCGAGCGTGCGGACGGCGCGCTGAATCGGCCGGTAGTCGTCGAGGCCGAGCGCCTCGGCGATCTCCTTCACGGCGAGGGGCTTTCCGCTGGCGAACAGGACCGCTTCGACCTGGAACACAAGGTCATCGAGCTTGGACGGCATGGTCGACGGACTTTCCTCCTTCCTTTCTCACGCCCCCGGAGCTAGGTTCGGTCGAGCTTCGGCGGTGCGGACGACGAGCACGGGAGAAGCACCGAGGGTCTCCTGGCGGAGCTCCACCGCGCTCTCCCGGGCGAGGAACAGTAGGGCGAGGAACACCGCGACCAGCCGGTCGCGGCCCGAAAGCGGATTCCACAGGTCGAGGAGGGGGAACGGCTCTCCGATCGGGTGATGGAGCGCCGCGGCCCAGGTGTCCGCGAGGTCGCGCTCCGGGATCTCCCCGTGGACCAGGACCTCGGGCGGCGCACGCTGCTCTTCCCGGAGCCGGTCCCGGAGCTCCTCGATCCGTAGGGCCCGGCGAGCGTCTGCCTCGGCCTCTCCGAAGGCGCGGACCAGCTCGAGCAGCGAGACCGGTCGGGTCTCGGGGTGCCGGACCATCTCGAGGAGCGGCGGCGGCTCGGCGGAGTTGAGCACGACGCTGGTGACGTCGACCGCCTCGGGCGTCTCGAGGAGCGGAAGGTATCCCCCGTCCGCTTCGTCGGTGAGGCCCGCGTCGCCCTCAAGGGCGGACTCGGCCGCGGCCCGCATCTTGAGGATCTCCTCCGACTGGAGGTAGAGAATGTTCCACGCCATGTAGACCAGCCGGCCGGCGATCGCGAAATTGACGGCCCCGTCTTCCCGGACCCGCTCAAGGTACGCCTCGGTGAACTTGACGAGGTCGATCTCCCAGGGGTCGAACTCCTCCTCCATCACGAGCTCGAACAGGAGGGCGATCGCCTTCTGGAACGGGTCGGGGATGACGATGTGGACCCCTTCCTTGAGGCTCTCGACGAGGGTCAGGTAACGCTCGAGGAGCGCCGTCGCGTCCCCGCTGTCCGCTTCACCGATGAGGGCGCGATGGAAGACGAGGTACCGGAGGACCTTCTCGGCCGCTTCGCGGGGGACCGCCGAGGGTGGAAGGAGCTCGGCGGCCTCGCTCTCGGAGATCGTCATCGGGCCTCGACCGGCGGCGCCGCCGCCTCCGGGGCCCGAGCGTTCTCGCGGCTCTCGACGTCGTGGATGTCGTCGAGGTCGATTCCGACGACGCGGGAGCATCCGTCGCCCCGCATCGTCACTCCAAGCAAGTGGTGGGCGAACTTGAGCGTCACCTTGCGGAGCGAGATCACGATGAACTGGGCGCGCTCGGCGTTCCGGCGCAGCATCCGGCCCACGAACTCGGCGTTGAGGCCGTCGAGCGACATGTCCACCTCATCGAACACGTAGAGGGGGCTCGGGTCGTACCGCTGCATCGAGAAGATGAACGCGAGGCTCGCGAGCGACTTCTCCCCGCCCGAAAGCTGCTCGAGGCGGGCGACGGTCTTCCCCACGGGACGCGCCTTGATGAGGAGCCCTCCGGCGAGAGGGTCGTCCGGATTCTCGAGGGCAATCTCTCCCTCGCCACCGGCCGACAGCTCTCCGTAAATCTCCTTGAAGTGGGTCCCGACCTGGGCGACGACCTCGGTGATCTTCTCGCGCTTCTTCTTTTCGATCTCGCCGACCAGCGCGAGCAGTTCGTTCTTCTCGCTCGTAAGACGTTCGGCCTCGGACTGGAACTCCTCGGAGCGCGACTTCTCCTGGTCGTACTCTTCGACGGCCCGCAGGTTGACATCCCCCATCCCCTGGAGCTGCTGCTCGAGGGCCGCGATCTTCCGCTTGAGCTCCTCGACCGACACCGGCTTCTCGTCCGGCTCCGGGTCGGGGAACTGCTTGAGCGCCTCGTCGAGCTCCTTGACCCTTTGCTCGGCGACAGCGAGGCGGGTCTCCTCCTGCGTCAGCATGCCCCGCCGGGTCTCGAGGTTCGCCTGGGTCTGGGCCAGTTTCGCCGTGACTTCGAGCCGGTCGGAGTCGAGCTTCTTTTTCTTCTCCGACTGGGCTCGAGCGGACTCGCTCTGCTTTGACTCGACACCCTTGAGCGCTTCGAGGGCGGCCCGCGCTTCCTTCAGGGAGCGCTCGGTCTGGGCGATCTCCTTCTTCTTGGCGGAGATCTCCTTCTGGGCCTTATCGAGGTCCGAGCGGCGCGCCTCGAGGTTGGCGGCGAGCGCTGTGAGCGATGCCCGGACCGACTCGAGCTCGCCGTTCACCTGCACTCGCTCTTCCGCGGTCTTCTGTGCGGCCTCTTGGAGCGAGCGAAGATGCGACGAAACGGCCTCGGGCAGCTGGCTCAGGTACTGCTCCTGAGCCTTCTGAGCCTGCTCCTTGAGCGCGGCGATCTCCTCGGCCAGCCGGTTGACCTGTGCCTCGGCCGCGGCGAGGGCGGCCTCGGCCTTCTTCTGGTCGGACCGGGCACCGTCGATGCGCGCCTTTGCAGCGACGAGCCGGTCCCGGGCCGCATCGAGGTCCTTGTCGAAGACCTCGCGTGCCGATTGGTGGGCCTGGTCCTGAATGGAACGGGTCGAGAGCTCTTCGGCTACGGTGCGGATCCGCTCGGTGACCTTCGCGAGCTCCGCTCGACCGGCCGTCTCGGCGGCACCTTTTTGCCGGAGCTCGTCGCCGAGCCGCTTCAGCTCGACCGCGGAGTCGCCGCCCCGCCCTTGGTTGGTCGGGTCGACATAGCCTCCCGAGATCGCTCCGGTCGCCTCGATCAGGTCCCCGGTGAGCGTGACAAGACGGACGCCTCCCATCTGGGCCCGTGCCCGGGCGAGGTCCTCCATGACGACGGTCTCGCCGAAGACGTACCAGAAGGCGGGGCGGAGCGACTCGTCGAACTTGACGAGGTCGATCGCGAACCCGTTCGCCCCGGGGGTCTTGGCGACCACTTGGGACTTCCCGTGGGGGCGGCCCGGGAGCATCTTGTTGAGCGGTAGGAACGTCGCACGGCCGCGCTTCTCCTCGCGCAGGAGCTTGATGCACTCCTCGGCGACCTGGTCGGTTTCAACGACGAGCGCTTGGAACCGGCTCCCACCCGCGACCTGGAGCGCGGTCTTCAACTTCGGGTCGAAGTCGGCAAGCTCCTCGACCGTCCCGCGGATCCCCTCGATCTTTCCGAGGTTCCGCTGGGAGAGAAGATAGTCGACCGCGGCCAGGGCCGTGGGCCGTGTGCCTCCCTCCGCTCGCGCTTTCAGGCGGGCGTCGAGGGCCATGTAGCGTCGGTTGAGCTCGAGGACCTCCTGGGCGAGCCGGTCGCATTCCGCGATGAGGCTCTTCTCCTTGTTCTTGAGGGCGAACAGCTCCTTCTGGAGGTCGCCGGTCGACGGGCCCGAACCGTTCTTGCCGTTCTTTCCGGGGGTGGCCTCCTTGATGCGGAGCTCGAGGTCCTTTACCTCGACCTCCCGTTCGCGCAGGTCGTCCTCCGCCTGAGCCTCCGAGAGTTCCGAGGTTCGCAGCGAGGCGCTCGCGGACTCACGCGCCTGCACCGCCTCGGTCCACGCGGTCTGCTTCGTTTCGGTCTGGCGGGCGAGCTCGAGCTGTTGCTTGCGCGCCGCCGCGAGCTTGTCCCGGCCCTTTCCGGGAGTTCCGGTCGCCGACTGGATGTCGCGGGCGTTCGCTTCGGCGGTCTTCTCGAGAGAGGAGAGGCGGTCGGCGAGCTCGGTCTCCTGACCCTTCAGGGCGGACTCCTGGCTCTCGTCCGCCTTGACGGCCTTGACGAGCTCGTCGGCCTGATTCGCCGCGGCCTCGAGAGCCTCTTTGAGATGGCCAAGGTTCTGGTCGAGCCGGGCGAAGGCCATCTTCTTCTCGTCGACCTCTTGTTTGAACTTGATGGCGGCCGCACCTCCGGCCTCAGCGATCTCCCGGTCGAGCTGGTCGATCGCGGCCGCGAGCTCGTTCTGCTCGGACGAGAGCGCGGTCCGGGCCTTGTCGAGCTGTTCGATCTCTGCGCGGACCTGGTCGACCTGCTTTCGGCACGTGGCGAGCTCGCGCTCGGCGAGTCGGTGACCCGCCCGGGCGAGGCGAGCTTCGGAGTGCTTCTTGTCGTCCTGAAGCTGCTTGTACTGTATCGCGAGAAGACGCTGACCCTCGAGACCGGCAAGGCGGCTCTTGATGTCGGTCAGGAGCGTTTGGATCCGGTCGAGGTTGCCGTCCAGGTCGGTCCGCTTCGTCGCCGCCCGTTCAAGCTCCTCGTCGAACTGGCTGATGCCGGCGAGGCGCTCGACGAGGCCACGTCGCGGGATCGGGCCCATCGTGACGATCTTGTTGATGTCCCCCTGCTGGACCAGGTTGTAGCCATCTCCCGAGAGGCGGGCGTGCGATAGCAGGGAGTCGATCTCGGTCTGGGTAGTGCGCTTACCGTTGACGTAGAAGTACGAATAATATCCGTCCGGGTCGCTCGGCGCGAGCTTGACGTAGCGAGTGACCTCGACTTCCGGCGTCTCGACCGGCAGAAGCTTGTCCGAGTTGTCGAAGACGAGCGAGACCTCGCACTCGGTGGCGGGCTTCTTCGACGAACCACCGTTGAAGAACAGATGGGTCAATCGTTCCGCCCGGAGGGCCTTGGAACTGGTCGGGCCGAGGACGAACAGGATCGCGTCGGAGATGTTCGACTTCCCCATCCCGTTAGGGCCGGCCACGCCGGTGAACCCTGGCTGGAATGGGATCTCGGTCGCCCCGGCGAACGATTTGAAGTTCCTCAGCTTGACCCGTTTCAGGTGCATCGGGCGTTTCCTCCGATCCCTCAGCCTGCCGCCACCGACGCCGGAACGAGCCCGTTTGTCGGACGGTTGTCAGCAGCGCTTCCCGAGCCGTGTCCGCCGTATATATACGTGCTGCTGCTCGGGTACTGTTCCGCGACAGTTGCGTGGGTGGCCAGGCGATGCTCACGAGGGCTGACGACAGGTGAGGCAAGGAAAGTCGGCAGACCAGGCGACTCCCTCCGGGGTGGATTGGAGGCGGCCGCCCGAGAATGCGATTCG
>Ga0335077_10012389_pt1 | contig 10666 bp, 11 predicted proteins | sample Lox_Sample_31_FD_207151 | JGI IMG/M metagenome (GOLD analysis project Ga0335077, IMG submission 207151) | Soil microbial communities from Loxahatchee National Wildlife Refuge, Florida, United States - Lox_Sample_3.1 | ecosystem: Environmental > Terrestrial > Soil > Wetlands | place: USA...
CTCTCCTCGGCCGTGACGCCCACCTTGGGCGGCGCGGGCTGGTTGTTGAACTTGATCCACAGGCACTGCAGCAGCTCCTCCGCGCGCTCCCGCGTCAGCGTGCCGTCGGCGAGGCCGGCGCGGTAGAAGGGCAGCAGGTGCTGGTCGAGGCGCCCGGGACTGAACGCGTCCCAGGTGTTGAGCTCGATGGTGACGCCCAGGTGGACGAACCAGTAGGCTTGGACGGCCTCCCAGAGGTCGCGGGGCGCGTGCGCGGGTACGCGGCGACACACCTCGGCGATGCGCAGCAGCTCGTCGCGGCGCACGGGATCGCGCTCGGCGGCCGCCAGCTCGCGCGCCCGCTCGGCGTGGCGCTCGGCGAACCTCACGAGCGCGTCGGCGCAGATCGCCATGGCCTCGAGCTCGGTGCGCCGCGCCGCCGCGCCCGCCCCTTCACCCGCGAGCCGCTCCAGCTGCGCGCGCGCGTCGGCCGCGAAGTCGAGCAGGCCGCGGTGGTAGATCTTGTCGTCGAGCACCGTGTGGCCGGGCGCCCGCTGCTCCATGAACTCGGTGAACACGCCGGCGTCGTAGGCGGCCTTCCAATCGGCCGTCATGGCCGCGAACAGCTGGTCGCGGATCGAGCGCCCGCGCCAGAACGGGATGATCTCCCGCTCGTACGCGGAGCGGGCAGCCGGACTCACCGCGAACGGGATCTTCTCGCGCCCGTTCAGCAGGTCGAGATCCTGGAGCGTGTGGCAGCACAACTCCGGGTAGGTGGGTGTGGCCTTGGGTGCGGGCCCCTTCTCGCCGACGATGAGCTCGTTCGGGGCGAGCCAGACGGACTGCCGTTCCATCAGCCAGCGGAAGGCCTTGGCCCGAAGCAGGGGCGCGGGCTCGTCCGCGGCGTGGTCCCGGTAGAAGGCTGTGACGAGTTGCGCCCGCTCGGTGGAGATGGCGGGCCGGGCATCCAGGCTCTGCTGCCTGAGGCAGGCTACGCGCGAAGTCATCATCGGAGTCCGTCCGTGCCGACCGGCAGGCCCGCCGCGGCCATGGTCGAGCCGATCTCGTCCATCCGCCAGCGGGTCGGCGCGTCGGTGTGGAGCAGCCGGTACGTCCTGTCCAGCCGCCGGTACTTGCCCGCGCCGATACTATGGTAGGGGAGGAGGTCCACGCCCGCGAGGTGCGGCAACGCCGCGGCCACGGTGCACACGGCCGCGACGTTTTCGGGATCGTCGGTGATCCCCGGCACGATGGGAACCCGCAGCACGATGCGGTGCCCGAGCCGGGACAGCTCCCGCAGGTTCGCCAGGATGCGCGTGCTGCCGACGCCGGTGTAGCGCCGGTGGCGCTCGGAGTCCACGAGCTTGAGATCGTAGAGGAAGAGATCCACGTCCTGGCGCAGCCGCTCGAACTCGCGCCAGGACGCGTGGCCGCAGGTGTCGAGCGCGGTGTGGAGGCCGCGCCGCTTCGCCTCCCGAAGCACGGCCGCCGTGAACGCCGGTTGCCGCAGCGGCTCGCCGCCCGAGAGCGTCACGCCGCCGCCCGACTCTTCATAGAACGGCCGGTCGCGCTCGACGGCTTCCATCACCTGCTCGACGCGCATCGTGCGACCCGCCACCTCGCGGGCTCCGGCGTAGCAGGCCTCGGTACAGGTGCCGCACGCCTCGCACTTCGTCCGGTCGGTCAGCGGCGCTCCGTCCACCCACGCCACGGCGCCGTGCGGGCAGGCCGCGACGCACGCCCCGCAGCGGATGCAGCGCTGCTCGTGGAGCACGACCTCGGGACGCGACGCCTGGCTCTCCGGATTGTGGCACCACCAGCACGACAGGGCGCACCCCTTGAGGAACACGGTGGTCCGGATGCCTGGACCATCGTGAATGGAGTAGCGTCGGATGTCGAACACCGTGCCGGTGATCAGGGAGCCTCCGGGTCGTCTGAAGCCGGACTGCCGCAAACCACGGGCCGTGCCCGCGAAGCGCTGCACCGGCCGGCGATTGGCCCGTGCCGCACGCGCGGTTAGGTTCGTTCCGTGACCAGCGGGTCGTCGCTTTCCGCCGCGCCTGACGCCCTCCCGGGGCGGCCGGCTCCCCGAGCCGGCTTGACCGGCACCGACGGCCTGCTCGTCCTCATGACCCTGGTTTGGGGCGTCAACTACATCGTCATCAAGGCGGCGTTCGAGGTCTTCACGCCGCTGTCGTTCAACGCGGTCCGCTTCTCGCTCGCGGCGGTCGCGATCGCGGCGTTCGCGAGGGTCTCGGGCGCCCGTCGGCCCGCTTGGAAGCAGGTGGTGCGCCTGTGCGCGCTCGGCGTCCTCGGCAACACGTTCTACCAGCTCTGCTACATCGAGGGAATGGCACGCACGCGCGCCGGCAACGCGGCGCTCATCATGGCGGCGGTTCCCGTTCTGACGGCGGCCGCGAGCCACGCCATGGGCCACGAGCGCCTGCGGTGGAAGGACGTCGCGGGCCTGGGCCTCTCCACCGCCGGCATCGCGGTGCTGGTGGTGGGGAGCGGTACCGAGGTGGGGCTCCGCGGGTCGGCGTGGGGCGACATCCTCATGCTCCTCGCGGTGATCTTCTGGACCGCGTACACGATCCTCGCCAAGCCGCTGGTGGACACGCTCGGGGCGACCGTGACCACCGCGTGGACGATGGGATTGGGGGCGATCCCCCTGCTGGCGATCTGCGTGCCGTCGGCGCTCGCCCAGCGCTGGAGCGCGGTCACGCCCGCGGCGTGGCTCGGCACCGTGTTCTCCTCGCTCGGCGCGCTGGTCCTGGCCTATCTCATCTGGTACCGCGGCGTCGCGCGCCTCGGCGCCACGCGCACCGCGTTCTACTCGAACTTCACGCCGGTGGTGACGCTGGCCGCGCCCTGGCCGCTCCTGGGCGAGGTCCCGACCGCCTGGCAGATTGTCGGAGCGGCCGGCATCTTCGGGTCCCTGGCGCTGGTTCGCTCATGAAAGCCGTGCTGTTCGACCTCGACGGGACGCTGCTCTGGACCGACGGAGCGGGGCGGCGCGCGATCCATCGCGCGCTGCTGGAGGTGCTCGGCATCGAGCACCCTGCCGCGGGCTTCCGGTTCGACGGGCGGACCGATCCCGAGATCGTGCGGCTGCTCGCGGCCGCCGCGGGCCGCGACCGCGGTCCGGACACGATCGCGGCGGTGCTGGACGCCTACGTGCGGCTCCTCGACGAAGAACTGACGCGGCCCGGCCACCGCACCACGCTCTATCCGGGCGTCCTCGAGCTGATCGCGGCGCTCGAGCGGCGCCGCGACTGCGTGGTGGGGCTGCTCACCGGCAACGTGGTCGAGGGGGCGCGGCTCAAGTTGAAGTCCGCCGGGATCGACATCGGCCGCTTCCCCGTGGGGGCCTACGGATCCGACCACGGCGAGCGCTCCGAGCTCCCCGCGATCGCGCAGCGCCGCGTGCGGGAGGTGCTCGGCCGCGAGGTCGCGGGCGCGGACGTCGTGATCGTCGGAGACACGCCGGCCGACGTCACGTGTGGCCGCGGCATCGGCGCGCGCCCCATCGCCGTCGCGACGGGCGCCTACTCGGTGCCCGACCTGATCGCCGCGGGGGCGTACGCGGCGTTCGCCGACCTCTCCGACACCGACGCCGTCGTCCGCGCGGCGTTCGAGCCGTGACCGACCGGGAAGTCGAGCTCAAGGCGGTGGTGGGCGACCCGGCGGCGCTCGAGGCCCGACTCGGCGCGCGCGGCGCGGTGCGCGAGTTCCACGGCCGGATGTCCGACCGCCGGTACGATTTCCCTTCGCGGGCACTCGAGGCGGCGGACCAGGTGCTCCGGGTGCGCGCGTTCACGGCTGCGCCCGGCAGCCCCGGCCGCCGGGCGGAAGTCGCGTGGAAGGGACCGACGCGCCGCGAGGGCGGCTACAAGGTGCGCGAGGAGGTGCAGGTCGTCGTGGACGACGCGTCGCCCGTGGCGACCATCCTCGTCCGGCTCGGCTTCTGCGTCACCGACGCCATCGACCGGTGCGTGGAGTTTTTCAGTCTGGACGGCGCCGCGCTCCGGCTCGAGTGGTATCCGAGGATGGACGTGCTCCTCGAGGTGGAGGGCGAGCCCGCCGCCATCGAGGCGGCCGTGACGGCCAGCGGCGTGCCGCGGTCCGCCTTCCTGCCCGACCGGCTGCTCGATTTCGCGGCGCGCTACCGCGAGCGCACGGGGATCGCGCCGGCCTTGAACCTCGCAACCCTGGGCGCCGAGGCGCCGGCCTGGCCGGCGTGGGGTGCCGAAACGCCGTGAGCGACGTGCGGCTCGCGGCAACCGGCGGACGGACGGGACCATGAGCGTGCTCGGCGTCGGGATAGATCTCGTGCCCGCTTCACGCGTGGAGGAGCTCCTCTCGCGTCACGGCGAGCGCGCCATGAAACGGCTCTTCACGCCCGCCGAGCGCGAGCGCGCGGCGGAGTACGCGCACGCGTCGCTCCACCTCGCGGCCCGCGTGGCGGCGAAGGAGGCCGCGTACAAGGCGCTCTCAGGCGACGGCCGCGCCACCGGCGTCGGCTGGCAGGACATCGAGGTCCGCCGGTTCGCCGACGGCCGCCCGGGCCTCGTGTTCCATGGCCCGGCCCAGGAGCGCATGGCGGAGCTGGGCGCGACCCGCTGCCACCTCTCGCTCACCCACGCGGGCGGCGTCGCCGCCGCGGTCGTCGTCCTCGAATAGGGCAGGTTGCCGGAGGTGGAGGGTGCCGCTACGTTGCGGCAACCTCTTCCTTGAGATTGAGTTTCGTCGAGTATGGGCCGCCCAGGCCTCGCCGTCGTCTTCGCCATCGCCTTCGCCCGAGCCAGCGCCCTCACGGCCGAACCGCTCACACCCGCGGCGCAAGACGCCGCTCGCAGGGTCGTGGCTACCGTGCACCTGGCCGCCCAGGAGTACGCCCTGGCGTGGAGCCACGGGGCCTTTACTGAGCCCGAGGAGGCCGACGAGGCGAAGCTGTTCGTGGGCGAGGCGCTGCGCGCCGCACGCTCGCTACCGGCGAGCCTCGCGGGGGCCGCGCTTCGGGACCTGGGCACACTGGCCGGGATGCTCGCGGATCAGGCACCGGCGGACTCGGTCGCCGCGCGCGCCGCGGCGATCGAGCACAGCCTCGCCGCGGCTCTGGGCTCGGCCCTGGACGAACGGCCGCAGCGCGAGCCGTCACTGGCTGCGGGCGGGCGCATCTATGCGGCCCGGTGCGCGCAGTGCCACGGAGTCGGGGGACGCGGCGACGGCCCGGCGGGCGCCGGGTTGACTCCGCCGCCTGCCGACCTGCTGACCGGCGCCGCGTCCGTCGCCCCGCTCGACTACTACCGGCGGATCACGTACGGCGTGCCCGGCACCGCGATGGCGCCCTTCGGCGCCGTCCTCTCGCACGACGACCGGTGGGACGCCGTCGCCTACGTGCTGAGCCTCTCCGACAGCCTCGCGCGCCGCACCGCGGGCAGCGACGTCGTGGCCTTCGCCACGGTCCGCGCGACTCTCGCGCAGGCGATGGGCCGGGCGCGGCTCGGAGACCGGGCGGCGGCGAGCCGCGTGCTCGACGCCTACCTCTCCTTCGAGGCGGTCGAGGGCAAGGTGCGGATCGCCGACGCGCCGCTGGCGTCGCGGGCCGAGCGCCGCTTCGCCGCGCTGCGCGAGGCGGTCGAAACGGGCGCGCCAGAAGCCGAGACCGACTACGGCCTGCTCGCGCGCACGGTGGATTCCGCCGAAGCGGTGCTGGGCGGGAGCCACACGAGCTGGGGATTTCTCGCCGAGAGCTTCCTCCTCATCGTGCGCGAGGGCTTCGAGGCGATCCTCATCGTGGCCGCCATCATGGCCGTGGTGATGCGCAGCGGCTCGGCGGAGCAGCGCCGCTCCGTGCGCTGGGGCGTGGGCCTCGCCCTTCTGGCGAGCCTGGCCACCGCGGGGCTGCTGGAGTGGCTGCTCGAAGGCGGGGCGGCGCAGCGCGAGGCGCTCGAGGGCGGCGTGATGCTCGTGGCATCCGCGGTGCTGTTCTACGTGTCGTACTGGCTGCTGTCGAAAGTGGAGGTCGAGGTCTGGCAGCGATTCCTGCGCGACAAGGTCGAGCGGGCCGCGGCCAGCGGCCGCAGCCTCGCGCTCGCCTCCGTCGCGTTCCTCGCCGTCTACCGCGAGGGATTCGAGACGGTGCTCTTCTACAAGGCGCTGTACGTGAGCGGCGGCGCCGGCGGCGCCGCGCCCATCACGCTGGGGCTCGCGTCCGGCGCCGTCGTGCTCCTCGTCGTGTACGTCGGCATCGAGCGCTTCGGCATCCGGATCCCGCTGCGGCCGTTTTTCGCGGTCACCGGCGCGACGTTGTTCTTCATGTCGTTCGTGTTCGCGGGTACCGGCGTGAAGGAGCTGCAGGAGGGCGCGCTGATCCCCTCGACGCTGGTGCGCGGCGCGCCGCGCAGCGACTTCTTCGGCGTCTACCCGACCGTGCAGTCGCTGGCCGTCCAGGGACTCATCGCGGTGAGCCTGGTGGTGGCGATCGTCTGGTGGGTGGTGCGGTGGCGCGCCGCGCGCGTGGCCGAGCGTGCTGCGCCGGACGGCGCGGGCGACAGGACACCCCCGGAAACACGATAGCCTGCCAATTGGCAGGCTATCATGGACACCGAGGCGACGCCCCCCTCAGGAACTCCATCGCCACCGGCTGCAGCTACGCCCACTACTAGTGGCAATGGCCGTGCCCATAGAGGATTCTTCGCTCAAGGCTATGTAAATAAAGTTCTTACGTTATTCCAGCCACCGGCCTGACGAGCCAAGTGTCTAGGAAACAGCTGTCAAGAATCTGAACAACTGTACAGAAACTTGACAGATCAGGACGCCGCTGCCGGCTCGGGCGCCACCGCGTTCTTCCCGCGTGCGAACCGCCACATCAGGAGCAACCCCACGACGACGAGACCGGCGCTCCAGACTTGCGCGACCGTGATGGCGCCGAAGATCCGGTCGTCCTTGGCGCGGAAGATCTCCGCGATGATGCGCTCGAGGCTGGAGAGCACGAGGTAGAGCGCGAAGAGCCAGCCCGCGGCGTGCCGGTGCTCGCGCAGGCGCCACAGCAGCCAGAAGACGACGAAGCTGAGCGCGATCTCGTAGAGCTGCGTGGGGTGGACGGTCAGCACCTGGTCGGGCGCGATGCCCGCGGGGATCCTGGCGTGGAACTGCTCGCTCAGGATGCGCGCGGTCGAGGGCGGCGAGCCGTTGGGGAAAGCCACGGCCCAAGGGAGCCGCGAGGGCAGCCCGTAGTCGTCGTTGACCATGAAGCAGCCGACCCTGCCGAGGAGGTAGCCCACGACCATCGCGGGCGCGACGGCGTCGAGGCAGGCGCGGATCGGCAGCCGCTTGAGCCACATGTACGCCAGGACCGCGGCCGTGCCACCCGCGAGGCCGCCGTACCAGACCAGGCCCCCGCGCGAGAACACCGCGCTCAGGCGTCCGACCGAGATGGCGAAGTAGAGCTTGGAGCCGGCGAGACCTCCGATGACGGCGACGACGACGGTGTCCCAGGCCACGGCCGGGTCGAGGGAGCGGCGCCGCAGCTCGCGGGCGTAGATCCAGCCGGCCATGAGGAAGCTCAGCATCATCATGATGCCGTAGCCGGTGACGGTGAAGCCACCGAGGTGGAAGAGCAACGGGTAGACGGTCATGCGCGCACCAGGCCAGGGAAGGGGAGACGTGCCGCGGCGTCCACCGGGCGGCCGGCCTCGGCGGCGCGGAACAGTCCGGCGCGGGCGATCATCGCCGCATTGTCGGTCGAGAGCCGGGGTGACGGCGCGTGCAGCGTCGCGCCCCGCGCGAGCAGCGCGGCAGCCATCGCCTCGCGCAGCGCGCGATTGCAGGCCACGCCGCCGCCGAGAACCACGCGTTGCCGGCCGCACTGCTCCACGGCGCGGAGCGTCTTGGTCACGAGGACCTCGATGACCGCGTCCTGGAATCCGCGTGCGAGGTGGGGGCGGTCCGCCGCGAGATCCGCCGAGGCCTTCACGGCGTGGATCATCGCCGTCTTGAGGCCGCTCATCGAGAGATCGTAGTAGTCGCGCTCGCCCGGGCGCTGCCGCGCGTTGAGCATCGGTCGCGGGAACCGGTAGCGGGCGGGATCGCCGCCGCGCGCCCCCTTTTCCACGGCGGGGCCGCCCGGATAGCCGACCTCGAGGAGCGCGGCCACCTTGTCGAAGGCCTCGCCCACCGCGTCGTCGCGCGTCTCGCCGAGCAGGCGATAGTCGCCCCACGCCGGCACGTCGAGCAGCAGCGAGTGCCCGCCCGAAACGATGAGGCCGATGAAGGGCGGCACCGCGGCCGGATCGTCGAGCGCGGTGCCGAACAGGTGCGCCTCCAGGTGGTGCACGCCCACCAGCGGCCGCGCGGCCGCGAGGCTGAGGCCCTTCGCGTAGCTCACGCCCACGAGCAGGGCGCCGATCAAGCCCGGGCCCTCGGTGACCGCGATGAGGTCCACGTCGCCGAGGCCGACGCCCGCGCCCTCGAGCGCGTGGTCGACGACGGGGCCGATGGCGACGAGGTGGGCGCGGGAGGCCAGCTCGGGCACCACGCCGCGGTACACGGCGTGCACGTCCTGCGAGAGGATGACGCACGACGCGACGCGCGCACCATCCCCCTCGCCCGCGACGACGGCCGCCGAGGTCTCGTCGCAGGACGTCTCGATGCCCAGGACTCTCACGTCTTCCGGGTCCTGCCGGAAAGCGTCACGGACGCGGGGGAGATGTGCAGCACCGCGTGGCCGGTCGTGTCGAGCGGCACGACCCGCTCGAACGTCCCGGTCACGTTCTTGAGCTGGAGGGACTGCGTGGCGATCGAGTCGATGGCCCCGATCACCGAGCGCGCGCCCGCCACCTGCACCACGGCGGGCGCGACCGTCACGGGGCCGTCGAGGGTGTAGCCCGCCTCGGGCTCCACCACGGCCCGCACGGCCACCGGCACGGTGCGCTCCGCGCGGCGGTCGAGCACGACGTCGATCTCGCGGGGCAGGACCTCCTGCACGGTCACCTTCACGTTGCGCGGCAGCTCCACGTCGCTCGGCGAGATCACGAGATGATGGTGCGCGCCCTCGGCGGATTCGGGGATGGCGGCGCGGATCACGAGCGGCGCGGACGCCAGCTTGAGGAACTCGCCGCGCGGACCGGCGATGAGGGCCTGGATCGGCGGCAGCGGCTCGGCGAGAGCGGCGGTGGGCGCCAGCGAGAGCTCGAGCCGGATGTCCTCCAGGTGGGTGGCGGGCTCTTCGAGGGCGATCAGCACCCACACGATCAGCGAGAGGGCGAGCGCCGCCAGCTTGAGCGGCCAGTGGCGGACGATCGCCTCCCGGATCGACACGCTAGCCCTGCTGCGCCAGGAGGCGGCGGACGAGGTCCTTGTTCACGGTGGCGTCCCAGTCGGTCGCCCCGATGACTTTCTTCTCGATGTTGCCGGCGCGGTTGATGACGAAGCTCTCGGGCACGCCCGTGGTCTGATAGATCTGCTGGATGTGGCCCGACTGGTCGTGCAGGATGTCGAACGTCAAGCCGAGGTCGCGCGCGTACTGCCGCACCACCTCCGGCCCCCCCTCGTCGATGCTGACCGCGACGATCTTCAGGCCGGCCGGCCCCATGTCCTTCTGCAGCTGCTCGAGCGAGGGCATCTCGACCTTGCACGGCTCGCACCACGTGGCCCAGATGTTCAGGAGCACCACCTGGCCCTTGAAGTCGGCGAGCGTCACCCGCCGCCCTGTCGCGAGATCGGTCGCGACGAACGAGGGCGCCGTGGAGCCGACCTCCACGGGAAAGATCTCCGGCTTGAGCTTGAGGCCGAGCACGACGCCCGCGCCCAGGATGACCACGACGACGGCCACGGCGATCCACTGCGTCTTCATGACTTCACCGTCCTCCCCCCTGCACCGGCCTCGGCCAGGCGCCGCAGCTCCCGCACCTCGGCCGCGGCGTCCGACACCGTGAAGATGGCGTTGCCGGCGACGAAGGTGTCGGCGCCGGCGGCGGAGAGCCGCGGGATCGTCTCGCGCGCGACGCCGCCGTCCACCTCGAGCCAGGCGCGGCTCTCGCGCTCGGCCAGCAGCGAGCGCGCGCGGCGCACCTTGTCGATCGCCGGCTCCCAGAAGGCCTGTCCGCCGAACCCCGGGTTGACGGTCATCACGAGCAGGAGGTCGATCTCGTCCACGACCTCCTCGACCGCCGCCAGGGGGGTGGCCGGGTTCAGGGCGACGCCCGGATGCATCCCGTGCCGGCGGATCTCGGCCAGGTGCCGCTCCAGGTGCGGCGTCGCTTCGGCGTGGATCGTGAGGATCGTGGCGCCGGCGTCGGCGAACGGCGCGATGTAGGCCTCCGGGTGCTCGACCATCAGGTGGCAGTCGAGCGGGGCCTCGGTGAAGCGCCGCAGCGCGGCGACGACCGGCGCGCCCCAGGTGAGGTTCGGCACGAAGTGCCCGTCCATCACGTCCACGTGGATCTGGTCGGCGCCGCCCGCCAGCACGCGCTCGACCTCGTCCATCAGGTGGGCGAGATCGGCGCTGAGGATGCTCGGAGCGATGCGGACGGTCACTTGGCGCCTCGTGAGACGTGGATGCGCACGCTGCTGCCCGCCGTGATGCTGTCCCCGGCGGCGGGGTCCGTCGTCGCGGCGACGCCGGCGGGCAGGGTGCCGGGGATCGTGTCCACGGTACCCAGCGTGAGCCCGACGGCCGCGA
>Ga0335077_10012391_pt1 | contig 10665 bp, 10 predicted proteins | sample Lox_Sample_31_FD_207151 | JGI IMG/M metagenome (GOLD analysis project Ga0335077, IMG submission 207151) | Soil microbial communities from Loxahatchee National Wildlife Refuge, Florida, United States - Lox_Sample_3.1 | ecosystem: Environmental > Terrestrial > Soil > Wetlands | place: USA...
ACTCGGCGCGCTCGGCTTCGGTAAATTTTCGACGCCAAACCAACTCACGCAACAGGTTTTGTATCGGCTCGTCTTTCATTGTGTCCTTTGGGTTAAAAACCAGGGCGCCGACAAAGTTGCGCTGAAAACTCGCTCGCCGTTACTGAGATTCCATCATATTCTCTTGGTGAAAAATGACTGCAATTCCTGCCGATCAGACCAAATCCGGGGTGCAAGCGCTGACCAACCGCCAACGCTTCCTGGACGCCTGCCATTGCCGCGCGGTGGACCGCCCGCCGGTCTGGCTCATGCGGCAGGCCGGGCGCGCGCTGCCGGAATATCGCAAGCTCAAGAGCAAACATCCCTTCCTGGCCCTGGTTCGTACGCCTGAACTGGCCGCCGAGGTCACGCTCCAACCCATCCGACGATTCGATTTCGACGCCGCGATTTTGTTCAGCGACATCCTGGTCGTCGCCGAAGGTCTGGGGCAGGGTTATAAATTCCGCGACGGTGGCGGTATCGAGATGGATTTTGAGCTCCGCACGATAGATGACATCAAGCAACTCAATCTTTCCGCCTTGCAAGACCGTCTTGCCTATGTGCCGCGCGCCCTGGAACTCGTCAAATCCTCGCTGGGCGACAAGACCGCGCTCATCGGCTTTGCCGGCTCGCCGTGGACACTGGCCAATTTCATGCTCGAGGGCGGCAGCGCGCGCGAATTCACCCAGGCCAAAAAGTTGTTTTATTCCGAGCCGGAAATTTTCTCGATGTTGATGAAGAAGCTGACCGCGGCCGTCACGCGCCTGTTGCAGATGCAAATCCTGGCCGGCGCGGACGCGGTGCAAATTTTCGACAGCCTCGGCGGCCTGCTGTCCGGGAACGCCTTTGCCGCAGCGTCGGGCAATTGGATTAAACAAATCGTCTCCGCGCTGAAAAACACCGTACCCGTCATCGTTTTTTCGAAGGACGTTCATGACAACTGGGACACGCTCGTGGACACCGGCGCGAACGTGCTGGGGATTGACTGGACGATCCGGCTGGCGGACGTGCGCGCCAAATTGCCGGAACACGTTGGCGTGCAAGGCAACCTTGATCCATCTTTGCTCATGACCAAGCCGGAGATTGTTGCGGCGGAAACCAACCGGATTTTGGCCGGAATGCGCGGCGCGCGCGGCCACATTTTTAATCTGGGCCACGGTGTTCCACCCGACGCCAAGCTGGAAAACATCACCGCCCTGGTCGAAACCGTGAAACATTTTAAATGAGAATTTATTTTTACCGCAGAGACGCGAAGATACAGAGTTCTAAAATTGTTTTTCTCTGCGACTCTGCGACTCTGCGGTTTTCTCCCATCAAATGAGCAAGTTGAACGTCAATCTGGATTTGGTGAAGAAATACAATGTGCCCGGGCCGCGCTATACCAGCTACCCGCCCGCCACGAAATTCACCGACGCGATTTCATGGGAGCAGCTTGCCGCGAAGATTGAGGAGAACAACCGCGCGCCGCGCGACCTCTCGGTTTATTTCCACATCCCGTTCTGCGAAACGCTCTGCTGGTTTTGCGGCTGCACCACCGTCATCACGCTCAACCACGACAAAGGCATGGCCTATGTCGAGGCGCTGGGGCGCGAAGTGGCGAAAATGGCGCCAAAGCTGAATCCCCAGCGCAAGGCCGTCCAACTCCATTTTGGCGGCGGCTCGCCGACGTTTCTGCGGCCGGACGAAATCCGCCGGCTCGGCGAAATCATCCACCAGCACTTCGCGTTTTCACCGGACATCGAAGCCAGCGTTGAAGTTGACCCGCGCCGGCTTACGCGTGACCACATGGTGGCACTGCGCGAAATCGGCTTCAACCGGGCCTCGATGGGCGTGCAGGATTTCAACCCGAAAGTGCAGGAGGCAATTCACCGCATCCAGCCGCGCGAGATGACGCAGCAGGCGATGGATTGGATGCGCGAACTCGGCTACAACTCCATCAATCTCGACCTGATTTACGGCCTGCCGTTCCAGACGCCGGAATCGTTCAATGAAACGCTCGAAACCGTGCTGACGATGAAGCCCGACCGGTTGGCCGTGTTCAGCTATGCTCACGTGCCGTGGATCAAGCCGTCGCAAAAAATTCTCGAACGCGAAGTCCTGCCCACACCGGAAACCAAGCTGGAAGTGCTCAAGCTCGTCATCGAAAAACTCACGGCGGACGGCCAGTACGTTTATATCGGCATGGACCATTTTGCGAAGCCGACCGACGAACTTGCCGTCGCGCAGCGCGAGAAGAAGCTCCAGCGGAATTTTCAGGGTTACAGCACGCGCGCCGGCTCGGATATTTACGCGTTCGGCATGTCGAGCATTTCGCAGATTCCCGAGGCTTACTGGCAAAACGAAAAGGAATTGCCAAAATGGCAGGAAGCTGTGGATGGGGGGAAAGTGCCGCTGAACCGCGCGTATTTTCTGACAGATGAAGACAAAATCCGCCGCGAAACCATCATGCGCGTTATGTGCGACCTCTCGCTTGACTATGCCGCCATGTCGCAAAAACTCGGCATCAACTTCGCACGACATTTTGAAAAGGAACTCGCCTCGCTCGCGCCATTTGAAGCCGATGGTTTGGTGAAACGCAATGCTACCGGCCTCGAAGTGACTGATGCCGGGCGTCTCTTCATCCGCAACATCGCGATGTGTTTCGATAATACGCTCGCGCCAATGAGCGAGCGGCGGCATTCCAAGACGATTTGATTTTTAGCCACGGATGAAACACAGATTGAACACAGATAAAGAATCTGACTGACAAATGGCCGAGATGCTTCATGACGCGAACCCCAATATGGCGAACAGCAACGCTCCTGGGCAAATTGTCACACATAATTCGGGGAAAAATGCGGTGGGTGGAATTATTTGTTATGATGACTTCAAAAATTTTATTGAGGCAGAAATGTGAATCGGAAAACTACTCCATGTTTCTCATCTGTGTTCAATCTGTGGCTGAATAAAGTTTCAAAATGAAATCCGTCGCCATCATCGGAGCCGGCATCACGGGATTAACTGCCGCGTTTTATCTGAAACGCAAAGGCGTGCCGGTAACGGTTTACGAAGCCGGCAATCGCGCTGGCGGCGTGATTCAATCCATCCGGCGGGACGGTTTTCTGGCCGAGTGCGGGCCAAATACTCTTCTTGAAACGTCCCCCAAAATCACCCAACTCGTCCGTGACGCTGGACTGGCCCCGCGCCGGCTGGATTCCGATCCCAAAGCCGAGGCGCGCTATGTGGTTCGCTACCGTCGGCCCATTGCCTTGCCGTCGTCGCCGCTGGGCATCTTCGGGTCGGAACTGTTAAGCGCGAAGGCCAAGTTCGCTTTATTGCGCGAACCGTTTGTGCCGCCCCGGCGCGACGGCAAGGAGGAAAGCATCGCGGAATTTGTCGTGCGCCGTTTGAATCAGGAATTTCTTGACCAGATGATTGATGCGCTGGCGGCAGGAATTTATGCGGGTGATCCGTACCAGCTTTCCGTCCAACAGGCATTCCCAAGGTTGGCCGTGCTCGAAGCGCGTTATGGTTCGCTTATCAAGGGCCAGATTTTTGGCGCCCGCGAACGTAAACGACGCCGTGAAGTTGCCCGGGACCGAGCGCCCAAGTTTTCCTTCGACGAAGGTTTGCAGGTGTTGCCGGACGCACTGGCAGCACAACTCGGTGACGCGGTGAAATTGAACACCTCGGTCACGAAGTTTGCACAAATGGAGAACGGCTGGCGCGTTTCCACTTTTTCGGGCGAGGTGGAGCACAGCGCGGTGATTTATTGCGGCACGGCTTACAAATTGGCGGAGCTAAACGTAAAAATCGGCAGGGCGGGTAGTCCTCTGCCCGCCGACGGCGCGCGCGGAGTGACGCGCCGTAACGACAAGATTGACTTCTCGCCATTTTCCGAAATCCGTTATCCGCCCGTGGCGAGTGTGGTTTTGGGATTCCGGCGCGAGGACGTGGCGCACCCGTGCGAAGGTTTCGGCATGTTGATTCCCAAAATCGAAGGCTTCAAAATCCTCGGCACGATTTTTTCGTCATCACTGTTTCCCAACCGCGCGCCTGCCGGCCACCTTACGCTTACGAGCTACGTGGGCGGCGAGCGACAGCCGGAGCTGGCCAGCTTGACGCCTGATGAACTGATCAGCATCACCTGCGATGATTTGCGCGTTTTGGTTGGGGTAAAAGCGCGGCCGGTTTTCCAGCACACGGCGCTTTACCCAAAGGCCATCCCGCAATACAATCTCGGGTACGGCCTTTACCGCGAATTGATGGACACCATCGAAAATCAAGCCGCCGGTTTTTTTCTCGCCGGCCACTATCGCGAAGGCATTTCATTGGGCGATTCGATTGTATCCGGTTGCAACGTCGTTGAGCGCGTGGAAAAATTTCTGACTGCCAAATGAGCAAAGGCGTTTTGTTGGTCAACTTGGGTTCGCCGGACTCGACCTCGGTCGAAGACGTGCGGCGTTACCTGAACGAATTTTTGATGGACGCCCGCGTGATTGACTCGCCGTGGCTGTTGCGGCGGTTCATCGTCAGCATGATTCTCCTCAATCGCCCCAAACAATCCGCCGAGGCCTATCACAAAATCTGGACGCCGGAAGGCTCGCCGCTCATCGTGACGAGCCGCCACGTTCATGCAAAGCTGCAGGAGCGCGTCACCCTGCCGGTCGCCCTGGCGATGCGATACCAGAATCCTTCCATTCCGGACGCCATCATCGGGCTGGCCGAACAAAAGGTGGACGAGGTTTTGCTGATTCCCCTGTTTCCGCACTACGCCATGTCGAGCTACGAGACGGCCGTCGAACGTGTCAAACAGGTCGCGGCCAAAATCGCGCCGGGAATGCTGATCAAAGCCCAGCCGCCTTACGGCAATTCACCGGATTACATCGAGGCGCTCACTGCCAGCGCGACGAATTATCTGGAGGCGGGCTACGACCATTTGTTGTTCAGCTTTCACGGCGTGCCGGAGCGGCACCTCAAAAAATCCGACCCGACGCGCCGTCACTGTCTGGCAGTGCCGAACTGCTGCGAAGGCAACAGCCCCGTGCATGCGACGTGTTACCGCGCCCAATGTTTGAAGACCGTTGCCGCGTTTGTGAAGCAGGCGAGTGTGCCCGCAGGACAATTCTCCGTGTCCTTCCAGTCCCGCCTGGGACGCGACACGTGGTTGAAACCTTACACGGATTTTGAACTGGCCGCCCTGCCCAAACGTGGCGTTAAAAACCTCATGGTCATCTGCCCGGCGTTCGTCTCAGACTGTCTGGAGACGCTGGAGGAAATCGGCATTCGCGGGCGCGAAACGTATTTGTCGGCGGGCGGAGAGGAGTTCACGCTGATTCCGTGTTTGAACGAGCACCCGCGCTGGCTTGCGGCGCTGGAGAAAATGATCGAACAATTTTGAGAGCCCGGCGGCTTAAGGCTGGTGTGATTATCTCTTTGCCTTCCTTCGCCCGGCAGCATGGCCAAGCCCAAGTTTGACCGTGTCCTGCAAGAAACCGAGAAGACCTTTTCTCCTTTTGGGCAGCACGGTCGGAATCAACTCACACTTGTGGCTGCACAACGGGCAAAGGAAAAGCGGTTCGCCCCCCTTGAGACGCAGCACATGCACGCAGTCGTTGCACATCACCTCGTGGCAATGCGTACACCGGTAGGTGGCTTGGGCGCGTGAGTGACGCGGACAAAGGATTATGCCGTCGGGCAACACCACCGGCGGGCGGGGCCGGTCACGCTCAAACTGCGGAATCGCAACGTTGACTTCGGTGGATTCGACGAACAACTCCACGTCACCCAAATTTACCGTCTGGCCCGGAAGCAACCAGGCTTCCCGAACCGGATCCCCGTTGACAAACGTGCCGTTGGTCGAACCGCAATCGCGAATCACCACGCCATCGTTCGACAGCACGATCTGGCAATGGTTGACGGATACCGTGGGATGATTGATGGTGAAGTCGCATTCCGGGCTGCGACCGATCTGATTGACGCCGAGGCGCAACTCAAGCGTCTGATTCTTCAAGCCTTCTGTTTTTATCAACAGCCTAGCCATGTAGCCTCCGATATTCTGTCCGCAACTACTTTGCGCCTGGTCGGAACAAAAGTCGAGAAGAAAATCGCCGACTTTTTGAGCACCGCGCCGGCATCAATGCAGCGGGTTTTTGGCGAAGGCAAAGTCCTCCACAATTTTTCCGCCAATCAAATGTTCCTGGATGATGCGTTCCAGCGTTTCCGGGGCGCAGGAATGATACCAGACGCCTTCGGGATAAACGACCGCAATCGGCCCGCGCGCACAGACCCGCAGGCAGTTGACTTTGGTGCGATAAACCAGCGGCTGCGGCCCGGCCAGATTCAATTCCTGGAGCCGGCGCTTCAAAAAATCCCACGCTGCCAGACCCGCTTCGCGCGGGCAACATTTCGGCTCGGTCTGGTCGGCACATAAAAAAATATGCCGGCGGAATTTTTCGATGCCGAACTTTTCAACGGCGTTTTGCAGTTCTGCCTTCATCATTTTGAGGCTGAATCCTAATCGTAATCAGGAGCTTCAGCGAGATTAAGATTACGATCAGGATTAAGAGGAAGGCATTCAACGCGAAAACGTCAGGCCGATGACACCCACTACGGCAATCAGCGCGCCGAGGGTCGAGCGCATCCCGATGCGTTCGCCATCCACAAAGCGTGTCATCGGCAGCAACAGGATGGGCGTCGTGGCAATGACGGCGGTGACGATGCCCGCCGACGTGTTTTCGAGTGCCCATTGCATGCAGCTCACGCCAACCGTCTGGCCCGCCAGACTGTTGGCCACAACCCACGGCCAGAGGCGGCGCCATTTGTCACGGGAAACATGGAGACTTTTCGCTTCGAGAATGCCGCCGTGCGCACGGGCGCTGCGCCATTTCACCATCAATAAAAGCACGCCCAGCGCGATGGCCCCGCCAATAACACGTTGGTAGCCGGTCGTGCCGGGATCGGGATGCTCTCCCGCCGCGTGCGCCACGGCATAGGCTTTGCGGCTCAACACCGCGCCCAGCGCGCCGCCGAGCGCGGCCACAACCGTGCCGGAAAGGCCAATAAACATCTGGCGCGGCACAAGTTCCAAATGTTCCTTCGGCGCGAGCGCCACAGCCACACCGATTAAAATGACTGCGATGCAAAACAATTCGGGAACATTCAGCGTCGTACCGAGCCACAGCCATTCAATGACCACCGCGAACGGCGCGGTCAGACATTGCGTGAGCAAAACCGTCCGGCGGCTGCCGAGCCGGGGCAGAGCTTGAAAGTAACCGCTGTCACCCAGGCCGATTCCGGCCAGGCCGCTCAATACGAAAACCGGAAAAGCGGCGCCTTCAAAACCTTCGCCGACAGTGTTTGCCCAGACGGCGAGAAAGAGGGTGGCCAGGCAGGCGCGCCAGAAGTTGGCCTCCACACCGCCGATTTGCGTGGCCGTGCGATGGCCGCAGATGGCGGAGATGGCAAACAACAGCGTGGTTAAAAGTGCGGCGAGCATGGAACCCGCAGGAGCGATTACAATTGATCGTAATACTCGTCGGGGCCAACGCCACTTTCCTCATTGGCGTTTTCGACTTCCACACCGCTTTCCTTGAGAATTTTTGCGATGTCCGGCGAGACCCAGCGTTTATCCTTGTCTTTCTTTTTTCTGACGGGTTTGATGCGATAATGCCCCGTGGAATTTGATTCCAGGATGCCGCGCTCCTCCATGCGGAGCAAAACCGGCTTGGCCCATTCCGGGTCTTCATTGAACCGCCGCCGCCCGCCCGCGCGACGGCAAATCTCGCGTGCGGCAATAAAATCGTTCCCCCATGACTTGAGGAAATGATAAATTTCACGCTCGTCCGCATCCATAACGGCAAACTGCCACAGTCGGCGGTGGAGTCGAGCAACTATAGCACCCCGGGTCACCCGCCCCAATACCACATGCTGCGAGAATTACTGCCGCCTCAACTCCGGTCAGAAAATCAAGAAACTCCAATCTGTCCTGACACCTTTGAGCGCGTGGCCGGGAAAAACAAATAACCTTTTGGCTCTTCTGTTCGCCATCGTTTGACCGGCTTGAAATTGCCCAAGGTAGAGCATTTAAGGATTGTTTTCGCAAGGATTCTGCCAAAGCCAGTTGGCGCAGAAATCGCTGTCATTCCAGCCGGAAAATATGTTGTGGTGGACGTATCAGCAGCTTCGCATAAGCAATCCAAAGACCCGGCTGGCGGCGGTCGAAAAACTCGCGCAATCCGAGCACTCTGATTCGGTCGAGCCGCTGCTATTCGCCCTAAAGGATGGGGAGGCTCAAGTCCGCAGCGCCGCGGCACGAGGGTTGGGCAGGTTTCAAGACCGGCGGGCAGTCGAACCCCTGATGCAAATGCTGCGCGACCCGGCTCCGTTGGCGCGCGCGGCGGCGGCGGAGGCTTTGGGCCAGTTGGGAGATTCGCAGGCGGTAGGCTGGCTGGTCCGTTTGCTTCGGGATACCGAGCCGGCCGTCAGATCGCGCGCCTCCAAGAGCTTGAAACAATTGGGCTGGCAGCCGGATAGCGATACCGAGCGCGCGTTGCAACTCATGGCGACGGGCACGCTGCGTCAGGTCGCCGCACTGGGCGCCGAGGCCATCCAGCCTTTGGTCGAGTTGCTCAGGAATGGTCCGCCGGACAAACAACTGGAGGCGGTCAAGACGCTGGGCGAAATGGAAGACCGGAACGTCATCAAACCATTGCTGGAGGCGCTTCGGAAAAGCACGCCGGCACTGCGCATCGCAGCCTTGGAAGCATTGGAACGTTTTGCCGACCCCGCCGCTTACGAGGCCGTGGAACGTCTGTTAAAGGACCACAATCCCGGTGTCCGTTCCGCCGCCGTGGAAACGGCGGCCAAATGCGATGGCATTCGCGCCGTGCCCGGATTGATCCACGCCCTAAGAGATTCGTCGTGGGAAGTACGTCAGGCGGCGGTCAAAGCCCTGGGCACTTTGGGCGAACCGGCGGCAGTGGATGGACTTTGCCAGGCGTTGCGGGACAAAGACCGCGATGTGCGCGAAGGCGCGGCAGTGGCCTTGGGCCGGATTGGGGACGCAAGTGGGGTTTATTCCCTGGTGCTCGCGTCGCTGGACACCGAGAGCACTGTGCGCAACGCCGCGACTAATTCGCTCCAGCAAATTGACCGCCAATGGCTGAGAACCGAGGCCGCCCGCCAGGCGTTGCCGGAAATTGAAGCGGCTCTGAATCATCGGGAATACTGGGTCCGGCACAGCGCCACCAAATTGCTGGAACAGCTTAACAGCATTGTTCCGGACGCGCCGAAAATTCCGCCGCCAACTGTTTTCGCGGCACAATCACAGGACCATTCCCCGCATCCTGCTTTCGCCATTCTTGCCGACCTGCTCAGCGACCGCGACCGCGGCCTGCGGCTGGCGGCGGCGGCGGCGTTCGGGCAACTGCGGGAGGACAACGCAAGATCCATTTTGGAAGAAGCCGTTCGAGACGGGGATTCTCTCGTGCAACAAGCGGCCCAAAGCGCCCTGGCGGCGTTGAATTGAAAACCCGTCGTCAATGGCGGAGTTTTGTGCCTTATGACGGCACCTTCCGGTACGGGAATTGCGGCATTCCCTTGCAAATTTCCCAATAAAAAGTGAACGCGCCGGCAAAACAATATCAGCTCTTGTTCGTGGACGATGACGGTGATTTTCTCGCCATGATCCAGGATTTCTTCGCCACCTTGGGTGAAAAAATCTGGCAAATCCACTGCGCGACCTCCGCGGACCAGGCGCTGGAAATGCTGAAAACCCAAAAAGTTGATCTGGTCATATCAGATGTCAACATGCCGATGTTGGATGGCATCCAATTCCTCCACATCCTCAACCGGCGTCATCCCGATCTGAAAAAAGCGGTGATCACCGCCAACGCCACCGAGGAAAAGCGTTCCGCGTGCCTGGCCGAAGGTGCTGAACTGTTCATTGAGAAACCGCGTTCGCCCGAAGGATTGAAATCCATCTTCATCATGCTGGAGGAGTTGATTACCTGGACATCCCAAGAAGGTTTCCAGGGCGTGTTGCGCCGGGTCGGTTTGCAGGATGTCATTCAAATGGAATGCCTCGGCCGCAATTCGTCCGTTCTCGAAATTCACAACCTGCAACTGCGCGGCCGGGTTTACATCGAAGAAGGCCGGATTATTCACGCCCAGGCCGGCGACCTGGTCGGCGAAAACGCTCTTTACACGTTATTGGCTCTGCCGAGTGGTGAGTTTCAATTGCAACCGTTCGAGCTGCCGCCCAAACGCACCATCGAAGGTCAATGGGAGTTTTTACTCATGGAAGCCGCGCGGATGCGCGATGAAACGGCCTTCCAGGCGGCTGCGACCGCGCTGACCGCCAAGTCTACTGCCATGGCGTCTGACTTGGCGGCACGGGTTCAAGAGACTTTGATTTGCTCCGGCCAGGGCGACCCGCTTTACGTTTGGCAATGCCCGGACGCGTCCGCCCGGGTCAATCTCCTGCAAAACGTGGCGCAACAAGCGGCGTTCCTCGGTCAATTGCTGCCGTTGGGGAATTTCGACCGGCTGGAAATTCAACTGGCCGGCAGCCGGGCCGTGGCGCAATTAAAGGCTGACCGCATGGTTTTTGTAAGGGTTTCGTCCGCAAGGGAAAAATCCATCATCCGGATCGCATGAGCAGTTCCC
>Ga0335077_10012392_pt1 | contig 10665 bp, 16 predicted proteins | sample Lox_Sample_31_FD_207151 | JGI IMG/M metagenome (GOLD analysis project Ga0335077, IMG submission 207151) | Soil microbial communities from Loxahatchee National Wildlife Refuge, Florida, United States - Lox_Sample_3.1 | ecosystem: Environmental > Terrestrial > Soil > Wetlands | place: USA...
ATCTTCAGCCGGTAATCATCTGAGTTCTGGGCAACCGTCGTCTACAGTGGTGCGGGACAAAGCAATGACGTCTTCTACCCCTCGGGGAAAATCGGCCACCAACGCAGCACGATAGTCTCGCAGCGCCACCCGGTATGCCTGGATGGCCTCGGCTCGTTCTTGTAAGCGCAATACAATCTGTGACGGGTTGCTTTGCAGCGGTCGGTCATGACAGCGCCTCCCTAATTAAACTGGTCACACGGCAACTGATCCACCGGTGGTATGTTCCTTACAGTTGCGACGGTACCGGCATTCTCATTTCCCACTTAGTAACCCTTAAGAAATACTGGGGTTTGTGATGCGCGTTACGAATGATGAATTTCGCGGCGGCAAGGGCGCCGAATTCGCGATGCCTGCGACAGCAGCCGAACGGACAGATGCCGAAGAGGCAAGCACACGGAAGCCAGACGGCGCCGTGCGGGCAGTCGCCGCGCCGAGGTCAGACAAAACAAAGGGCAGCGGCGCGCCGCAGGCGTGTCCGGCTGCGGACGATCCGGTACTGGCGTTACCAAAAACGCGCTGACCGTCCCGCAGACCGCGGGCGGGCCGCAAGGGTTTCCCCGTCTTCCGCGCTCCGCTTGTGCAGAAGGGAGATGCCCCTCACTTGCGGCCCGCCCGCCTGGCTGCGGCAAACACCGCCAGCGATGGTAACCCCCGAACCCGAGACGATCCATTGAGCCACAGACGCGACCGCGACCACTTCGATGCCCGCAAATGCCATATCTGCCGCGAGCGCGGCCCGCTAACGCCAGTGGCCGGTGGCTTCGCCTACGTTTGCCGGCACTGCGCGAGCGACACCGAAACAGTCGCACGGCTCATTGAGACCGCGCGGCAGGCTGAGTTCGAGCCCGAAAAGCAGCTCACGCTGTTCTGAGGCTGAATTGGCTATTCGGCGTTTTCCCAACCCGCTTTCGCCTTGGTACCGACCGGCGTAGCCGGAGGGAACCGGCCGCGAAGCCTTTCTCAAATGTAGTTGCGGATCAACTGTACAGTTCAGATGTTCGAAAAGAAGAGTTTCCCATGAGAATCGACAGGGCCGACACTATTGTCGTCTCCGCGCTACGCGCCCGCGCCAATTTCGGCAAGCTTCTGCGCCGCGTGGAGGATGAGGACCGATCGCTTGTCATCGAGAAGCGGGGCACACCTAGGGCAGTACTGCTAGCATCCGCGATTAGGTCCGGCTTGCCGCCCCCGAACCGGACGTGCTCAGAGTCATCGGGGAGGAATCACGGAAAAAGGGGACGGATACCCTACCAGAACCAAGTGATGGCTGCGCCAACGCCAAGACCGGCTATTCATTCGCAACGCTGACCCGAGCGAAGATGTTATCAGAGAACTCGCCATTAACGCGGCCGTCGGTCACCCCCGATTCCAGTCTCCAACGCCGTCCTTCTTCGCTCAGCCACTGATAATCTCGATAGTAGATCTCGATAGTAGATCTCGATAGTAGATCTCGATAGAATCCGGCCAGCGCGGAGCCACGAGCCGCAACCGATTTCGCCCAACCGCCAACACTAATCCTTCGATGACTCGGCCAAGCTCATCGCTCATGAAGACCTGCATCAATTCTACTCCTGTTAGCGTTAGTGTTCAGCAGAAGGTTCCCGAATGCAAAGCTGTCCCTGGATATGAAGCTCAACCACCGAACCAGCCAGTACCTTCGTTCCGGTCTGCGTCTGTGAATCACAGCGGACGGTCCGCTCTGGAACGAATCCCTACCGGATGAAAGGAGATTACGCCACTCGGTGAAAGCCGCTACAGGAATTCGAGAATTTCGGTTCGGGTGCCTTCATCTGACCTTCTACCAACTATATAGACCTGGCGTCTGAGCGAAGGATTGCCGCCCGAATCAGCCGCGGAATCGAGTCGGAACTTTGGGGCGGTGCTTCTCCAAGAGGAGCGGTCTTCTCACAGCTTTCGTGAATAAGCTCAATACGCCGGCGGCGCCCCACGCGAAAACTAGCACAACACCTAAGCCAAACACCATCAGTCCCTTCCTAGCATCGAACGATACCGCCCAAACGACCGGTTGCGCGAAAAAGCATGCCGGCTGCTACGGCGCATTCGGTCCCTGCGGTCTGGTGCCGCGGGTGCCCGAAAATCTCAGCTTTTTCTTAGGATATGTAGTTCGTCCGGTCCGCCGCTGGCTCATCGAGGCCCGCTCGGCAGGCATGGCGACGGATGTGCTCTGCGTAGCGTTGCCTGGCTTCGATGAGAACTTGGAAAGCCAACCCAATCTCGTCCGCAAGGGAGCCGTACGATCCGTGGAAAGCACTCAGGGCATCGGCGTACCGGTCTAACAGATACTCGGCGATGGGACAGGGCTTCGTATCGGATTGGGACTTGCGGTGGTCACCCATCATTACATCGCCCACCCAAAACTCGCCGTCGGCCGGATGCTTCGGAAATCGCGTACCGCGCCATTTGGTGGTGAGTACGGGCGGGAATTGGAACATCTCAAGTCGTAGTTTGAGAGAAAGACCGCTGTGTCCGCTTGGTGCATGCTGCGTCAGCTGGGGGTGATGGAATCCGTCAGCACGCCGCGATTCTTCGCCTGCCGCTGGCCGTCAGACACTGCGTGTGCCCGAGCACGTTGGTCGCCGTCGAGCCCGCGTTTTGGAAGCGCGTCTTCGATTCTTTGTTCCGGCCAGTTGCTCGAACACCTCGATCGCGCGGTCACTTCCCGGAATTTTGCATGTGCGGCTTCCGGATCTTCTGTGCACAGCACTGGCGTCGGTGCAGACTAAGTGCAGACTCGGGGCGATGCATTTTCGGTCGGTACGTTCGTTCGGCGTCGGGCTGTAGAGAAGGAAGGCCGTCTACAGGTCTTTTTCCGAGCTAGGTCTCTGACCGCGTGGAATAGTTCTTTTTATAGCCAAATTTGCGGCGCGCGGTTTTGCGGTCGAACTTCCAATTGATTTTGATGCGATCACGGTTCATCCGCCGATTCCACGCCCGCACCTCCTGGCGCAGGATCTGGAGGCTAGGGATTCGTCGGTTACCTAAACATTGTCGCGAGAACATCCCGATTTCGATTTCCGCCTGGTTGAGCCAACTTCCATGAGTAGGCGTGTGGTGAACGGTGAAGCGGTCCCACACTTCTGTAGCCATTTCGTCGCCAAAGACATCGCTCAGTGACTTGCGGCCATGGATGTTCAGGTTGTCCATTACCAGGTGAATGGTTTTGGCGGCCGGGTATTCCAGCGCCAAGCTGACCGCAACTTGGGCGAACTCAAATCCCGAACGATCGGGCGTGGGGAAGGTGAAATGACGTCCCGCTTTTGGCTCTACCGCACAGAAAACATTGGCCGTGCCGCAACGCTCGTATTCGTTGTCCCGTCTGGCTTCCCGACCCGGCGCGGCCGGAGAGGCCGGGCGGACATCGGCGTGTAGCGTGATCGGCTTCTCGTCCAGGCAGACTACCGGTTGGTCCGGATCATACGGCTGTTCATAGACTTCCAGCACGTCCTCCATCTTGGCGATGTAGTCTTCATCGAGATCCGCTACGCACCACATTTTTTTCCCGCCACGGCTTCAGGTCGTGGTGGAGCAGCAGAATGCGGATGGTTTCCCTTCCTATTGTCGGCACCAGTTTACGCTTCACCGCTTCCTCGGCCACGAGTCGGACCGTCCAACGGGCGCGCCCCTCTGGCGGATCGCTGCACACCATGGCGATAATCCGCTGTTTCTGGTTGGGGTCCAATACTTCGGCCGCACCGGGCCGCTGTTTCTCATAGAGAGCACCATTCAAGCCGGCCTGCTCGTAGCGGTGGCCAAGCCGGCGGATTGCCTGTGGCGTCAGCGGGATCACCTTGGCAATCTGAGGAGCACTGGCATTGTCAGCTAACTGCAACAGTGCCAAGGCCCGCAAAACCACTCGGACTTGTTGTACCCCACCCTGCAACAGCGTTCGCAATGTTTGCTGATCCTTTTTGGCGATATCGATGTTCAACGGAGGACGACCCATACCCCGAGTATGCGCCAAAACAATTCTGTATAAAAATGGTTTTTAGAATATTTTCAGGCGGTCAGAGACCTAGACTTCGTATCGCAGCAACTCGTAACATCGAATTGAGCGTCCAGGTCGCGACCTTGAAAATCGCTGGCCGATTCACGCGCCATAAAGGATGATTCGGATATCGGTTTACCTTTTATGTTGCTCGTCGCCCTGCCGCTGCCGGTCGGTCCGATGTCCCACACCACTTCGAGATCCTTGTTGCTCGCGCAGTCCATTCCGGCCACGTCCTCGCGCAAAACCCGCTCCCGCATCCCGCCACCGAGGTCGGATGTGACGCTCACCGAGTACCCGTCGATCCCACATGGATGTGACGCCTTCAGTCGGATCGAAATACGGTCGACACCGCCAAACCGCTCGGTCTCGATGCTGACGACACCCTTTGGTCGAACGTTCCGATGTTTCGCACAACACTCTTCCGTTTTTTCTTCTGGCATGGCGCTCCTCGTTCTTGGACGAAGATTGTATCGCGTAGATATGTCACGATCAATTAGCGCACAATACTGGAGGCGGCGACCCGAACGTCTGATCCAGCGATCAGGATGAGGTGCGAAGACCGCCCAACCGCTTGTTTGCCGCGAGAATCCCTTCGGCCAGACCGCACCTTCCAGCCCAGGTCGGCCCAAGATTGCGTTTTGACGAGGTCGTTTCAATCGAGAGTTCGGCTTGGAAGACGGTTTAGCGAAGTTTCGCCCTTCCTACCGGGATCGCGAAAGGGTCTTTCAAGCCGTCCTCCACTGGGAAGAGGAGAATGAAAACCACTCGCGGCGCGGATTTGTGCAGGAGTGGATTCAGGGCTTCGAACTTCCTGACCGACACCTCCGGTCTGTTTCTGCAGAATCAGAACTGGAACAGCAGTTGAAGGCGGCCAGGACGATTCGACAATTCGCAAACGCAGTCGTCCAATACAAAATGAAAAATGGGGTCCCCGAACCCGAGGCGCGGCTGCAAGCGGCGGCCTTCGTCAACCGAATCTTAGAGGACGTCAAGAAAGAGGGCTCTTCCGGATCGAAGTGGAATTCGTAGTTACCGGCGAACGACCAGCCGGCGGGCGGAACTTAAGTGTTATCTCGTGATATCGCTAGGTTCTACCATGCCCGATTGAACCGCCGAGCTTCCTCGGACCGGACTTGGGGATACCCCATAACTCGCAGAAGTTGCCTAAATCGGCTTCGCCTATTTCGGCAGCTCGGCTTGGCCAGTTACGTTGAATTTACCGATCTGAACCAAGATTGGCTCTTGAGGCTGCGCACCACCCAGCGAGACGGTGTATTCACCCGGCACGATCACGCGATTGCCCTTCTCATCAACCTGGCCCAAAGAGCGCGGGTCAATTGTAAGGCTGATGTGAGCGGACTCGCCCGGACCCAAGTGCACGCGCTTGAATCCGGCAAGCACACGCAGAGGAGTCTCAAAGGCTTTCGGCTGCGCAAGGTAGAGTTCCACAACTTCATCTCCGGCCACCGCGCCCGTGTTCTTCACGTCACCTTGTACCGTGACCGATTCGCCAGGCTTGACCTTCGATGACGCAATTTTCAGGTTGCTATACGCAAAGCTCGTGTAGCTGAGTCCGAAGCCGAATCCATAGAGCGGCTTGTCCGCGAAATAACGATAGGTCCGGCCACGCATCGAGTAATCTTCAAACGGTGGGATCTGGCTCAGCGACGAATAAAAAGTCAGCGGAAGCCGCCCGGCGGGATTGTTGTCGCCGGCCAACGTCTCGGCAATTGCCGTTCCGCCCTCCTCTCCGGGATACCAAGCTTCCAGAATCGCATTGGCATTCTTCTGCGCCCAGTTGACGCCCAGCGCGCTGCCGTTCTGCAGCACGACAACCGAGGGTTTCCCTGTGGCGGCGAGCGCTTTCAACAGATCTTCCTGGGCCGCGGGCAAATCGATCGAAGTGCGGTCACCGCCGCTGAACCCCGCCAGCTTCACGGGCATTTCCTCTCCCTCCAGGGAGGGCGAAAGCCCGACGAACGCGATCGTCACCTCCGACTGTTTCGCTGCCTCGACTGCCTCGTTGCGCAGCACAGCCGGCGGAGCCTGCCAGGTAAGGTCAATACCGGCACTGCCCGTTCTGTGCAAGTACTCCAGACGGATCGGGTGTGGTTGCGCATCGCTGAACGTCACAGGCGCTTCGATCACGGCGCCTCGCTCGCCAGTAGTCCCACCGCGACTTTCAACCAGCAGTTTCTCGTCCAGGTAAAGCCGGAAGCCTTCTGCATTCTCGCAGGCATAGCAGTAGTTCACGCGCACACCCAGTTTGTACTTGCCGGGCGCCGGCGGAGTGAAGCTGCCGCTCCAGCGCACCGAGTAATTGTCCCGCTGCAGGCCGTTTACGGGAACAACCTTGTCCCAATTGAAATTGATGTTACGGTCGGTACGCGTGAGAACAGGCGTACCACTCAAGTCAGGCGAGCTGAAGTACTCGCCGGTAAGTCCGTGGCCCGAGCCGCTGGCAGGATGAAGCGCGGCATGCTCGATGGGCATCGCGAAATCCTCAACCAGCGTCGACCCCTGCGCATAAGCCACCTTGGCAGAGGAAAACCGCTTTTCAATTCCATCGAGTGGGTAGACCGGCGAAGGTGGTGGTCCGTTGTAGTTGCCTTGCAGGGACTGTATGAGCTCCGCGGTGGGACCAACCACGGCGATGCGAGTGATCCCGGCTTTTAGAGGAAGCGTGTGATCCTGGTTTTTCAGCAGCACAATCGATTCCCGCGCCGCGCGCAGCGAGAGTTGCCGATGTTCCGGCGAGTTGACCTCACTCCCGGCAATACGCCCATAGGGAAAACTGGACAGCGGATCGAACATGCCGAGCTTGAACCGCGCCCGGAAGAGTCGGCGCAATGCGGTGTCAAGCTCGGATTCCTTGATCAAGCCCTGATGAACTGCGTCAGCGAGTGCCGGGAACGCCTGACCCGTCCCGAAACCGCATTCGAGATCGGTGCCAGCTTTAAGGGCAGCGGCTGCCGCGTGGGCCATGTCTGGAGCGTAGTGGTGTCCTGTGTTTACGTCAGCGACGGCAGCACAGTCGCTTACGACGTAGCCGTCAAACTTCCACGCCTCGCGCAGATGATCGCGTAGAAGCATCGCACTGGCGCAGGCAGGTGCTCTATCAATCGAGTTATAGGCGCACATCACAGACTGGGCGTGCGCCTCCGTCACGGTAGCGCGAAAGGCGGGCAAGTAAGTGTCCTCAAGATCGTGCGGCGAGACATCCACATTGAAGCCGTGCCGCAACGGCTCGGGGCCGCTGTGCACCGCGTAGTGTTTTGGAGTTGAGACCACCCCGAAATATCGCGGATCGTTTCCCTGCATGCCGGTGACGAAGGCCACGCCCATGCGGCTCGCTAAGAACGGGTCTTCACCATAGGTCTCCTGGCCCCGCCCCCAACGGGGGTCGCGAAAGATGTTGATGTTGGGCGCCCAAAACGTCAGCCCAAAGAACATTTCGTGATGGTCGCTGCGCATGGCTTCGTTGTACTTGGCGCGCGCCTCTGTCGAGACCGTCTCGCCCATCAGGTGGACAAGGTCGGTGTCCCAGGTGGCAGCCATCCCAATCACCTGAGGAAAATTGGTCGCGTAGCCGGCAAAGGCGACACCATGCAGGCCCTCGTTCCACCAGTCGTACTTCGGAACGCCAAGCCGCGGGATGGGGGCCGCATGGTCCCGCATCTGCGAGACCTTCTCTTCCAGCGTCATGCGGCCGATGAGGTCGTTAATACGCTGTTCCAGCGGCAACGCCGGATTCATATACCCAGCCTGAGCAGTTACCTCCTGCTGGGCATGCACGGGGAATGCAAGCGCGAGACCGACTAAAAGTCCGAGAAAGCTGCTCGCTGGACGAGCACGGAAATTAGACATGGCCATTGCCAACTCCTATGCATGAAGATTCATACAAAATGTAGCATTATGCGCACACATCTCAGCCACCGACGCACTTCTCCTTCCGGAGAGCGCCGGGATTGCCCAACCCGCGAGAGTTCCGCAAAACCCTTGCGGGAGCACGGATCCTCGTCAGTGGCGAACGTCACCGATCGCTCGAATCCTTGCGGTCCGGTGATAAGCACCCGCACGCCCCCACGAAGTGGATCGGCTGCGATCCAGCCCTCATAAGATTCCGCCAGGTGCTTGTCGCCAGCTTCCACGGCCGCTTCGATCCGCTCACGCCGGGTAGCCGGTATTCCTTTGCAGTCGAAGACGGTCAGGGGCATATGCATATTGTGCCTCGGACCGTTATTGGCGGTTTGGCTTCCGATACTTAACGCTGCCGGAACCGAGCGAGCTTCCTCGAAGGCCGTTATCTGGACGGTAGTCATCGCCCAACAAGTCAGGGAGATTAACTGAGGCGTACCGCGAAGACAACGAACTCTACTACGTGGACAAGATGCTCATGCTGTTTGGCGACGTGAAGCGTTTTGTCTTCTAAATCGTGAAAGAAGGCGCGGCCCTTTTTTGCCAAGGTTTTCGCTCCGGACACAATAAAGCGGGCCCCGGGGCGTTTCTCGGTTGGCCCGCTCTTCTTTTTGCCCAGGCTCGTGTGTTACTTCGGTATGTGTGCCACGTCCTTTTCGTCTTCGAGGCAGATGTGCTCGAACACGTCGGTATCAGGCAGCAGCCTTTCCACGAAATTGACCGTGAAAGATTTGGTGAACGTCTTCGGGTCGGTGATCATCACTGCCACGTCGATGTGGCCGAAGTCGCGGCGCGTGAAGCGCTCCTGGACCCGCAGGTCCTCGCTGTGTCCGTGGCCTCCGGCGTCGAGCCAGCCGAGGTCGTTGAAGCCCAACGTGTCGACCACGAAGGTGTCACCGTCCCAGCTGCCCACCGAGTAGCCGTACCACGTGGGCCGCACATCATCCGGATTCGGCAGCTTGCGGCCGTCAGTGTAAATCTGCCGGAAGATGGTTTCCACCTCATAGAGGAAGAGGGTTTCGACGGGCGTCTGGATGATCTTGAAAGGTTCCGGCAGCAGGATGCCGTGCGGCACGCCGTCCGGCAGACAATATGACTGCGGATTCTTCGTTCCGGTTCCCTGCCGGTTTTTCCTGAATAATTCGGCGCCCGCGGGAGTCAGCGGCTGCTCGTCGGGTTTGAAGCCAGCGAGAATATTTCCGAAAAACGGCGAGTTCGTCGATTCCCCGAGCCCGTAAAGGCCCGGTCCGCGAGCTCCCCCCTCGATCTGCCAGACGCCGGAAAGGTCCGGCTTGCCGCCAACGTGGGGCACAGGTCCGGCCATGTTCACTTTGCCGTCGGCTGTACGTGGCGCCCTGGGGTCCGGGTTATTCAGCCACTGAGCCTGAACGCACAATGAGGCGCCGACCAGGAGAGCCGCGATTCGTACGTAAAGACGCATAGCCATCATCATAAACATAATTGGGCCACGTGATTGAACCCTGGATGGTTGACACGTCATCTGGATACTGAAACGAGCCCAGGGTGGCTTTCGCCCGCGACAGTTGGACGATCCACGGCACGTCTTATCGGCACTAGCGGTCGCCTATGAGACCCTGATATCAAGCAATATCGGTAGCAACTCCGAAAAGGGTGCCCGCCAGCAACTCCGCGGTTAGGGCGTTTTTCGGCCAAGTGCCGCCCAAACCAGTTTCCGGTAACGCCACTTTAACGCCGTCACCAGTCCGTCCGTCGGCCATTTCCCATATGGCACGCGACTCGGGTGCAATCCTGACGGAGCACGTGCACGACCTGGCGACAAACGTTAAAGGGGATCAATTCTGTGTAGACGGCGATCCGGACGGTGCAGCTCCGGAGTTACGTTGTACACCGTGCAGCGCCATTTCAGTGCGGCCGCCCAGAGTGACTAGAACTGACTTCTTCGTTGTTACTCGTTGCGGAGGCGGAAGTGGTCAACCCCACCCGGATCAACTCCACGTCGGCTGGTGTGAAATCGAGCAGGCCTTTTCCCATCGCAATATTATCCTGGCGATCCCAGGCAGCCTTCATCACACCGGTTTCCGCATGCTGATTGGAGCGCTGCAACGTGTGCGTAAGCTCATGAGCCAGGACGTAGCCCAGGTGCACTGTTCCGAGCAGGTGCTGCTAGCAACCCGGCGGATGCGGTCCGGCAGAACTGTTATGGTCTTCCGTCCCTTGAGGAATGGCATAGTGTAAGCCAAGGCTTCGGATGTGCACGTCTCTCGTGGCCGCCGTTCGAACCGGACATGAATCACCATCTCACTGTTTGCTGCATTCGCGATCGTCGGCTTGCCCTCGATCCAGGCTATGCGAACGTCGATGTGCGCGAACAACGTGCCGGCGGTGGCCTCCGCTGTGAGCAGTTCAGCACGGGGAACCAAGATGGCGCCCGTGACATAGACTTTCACATCCACGGGTGGGGCAAGTTCGTGTTCGGCGGTCGCGCCCGGCAACCCCACGCCCAGCGCCACGAGCGCTAGTTCGTAAGCTCTCATTCCCGTTTCCTCCGGCCGTAGCGCGGCAGAAACAGAGAATCGGGGCCAGACACCCGAAAAAGAAAGCGCTAGAATTCGTACAGAAGCTTGGAGGCCACCATGGCCAACCTAAGCGGGGAAGTGACCGTCTTGCTGGCTGAACTGCGGGCCGGTCATAAGGATGCCCTCACCAAGCTGATA
>Ga0335077_10012395_pt1 | contig 10663 bp, 8 predicted proteins | sample Lox_Sample_31_FD_207151 | JGI IMG/M metagenome (GOLD analysis project Ga0335077, IMG submission 207151) | Soil microbial communities from Loxahatchee National Wildlife Refuge, Florida, United States - Lox_Sample_3.1 | ecosystem: Environmental > Terrestrial > Soil > Wetlands | place: USA: Florida...
GACCTCCCCCGCAAGCGGGGGAGGCGAAGAAGAAAGCTTCGCGTCCGCCTCGACCGCGCTGGCGTCGATGCCGCTTTTCTCCGCGATGCGCCGGGTGATGCTGGTGAATTCCATCGCCTTGAGGAAGGCGATCAGGCGCTTGTAGTCCGGCTGGTGCACGGCGAGCTCGTCAACCGGCACATCGAGGGGCACCTCGTTGTCGAGCGTGACCAGGCGCTTGGAGATGCGCGCCAGCTCGGCATTGTCGATCAGCGTCTGCCGTCGCTTGTCCTGCTTGATCTCGCTCGCGCGCTTGAGCAGCGTCTCCAGATCGCCGTATTCGCCGATCAATTGCGCCGCGGTCTTGACGCCGATGCCGGGCACGCCCGGTACGTTGTCGGAGGAATCGCCGATCAGCGCCTGCACCTCGATGACCTTCTCCGGCCCGACGCCGAACTTCTCGATCACCTCGTCGCGGCCGATACGGCGGTCCTTCATGGTGTCGTACATAGTGACGCCGTTGCCGACGAGCTGCATCAGGTCCTTGTCGGACGAGACGATCGTCGTCGTCGCCTTGGCTTCGCTGGCGAGCCGCGCGTAGGTCGCGATCAGGTCGTCGGCTTCATAGCCGGCCTGTTCCAGGCAGGGAATCTCGAAAGCGTGCACCGCTTCGCGGATCAACGGAAACTGTGGGATCAGATCGGCCGGCGCATCCGGCCGGTGCGCCTTGTAGTCGGGATAGAAATCGGTGCGGAACGTCTTTTCCGATTTGTCGAACACCACCGCAAGATGGGTCGGCTTGTCGTCCGGCTTCATTTCGGCGAGCAGCTTCCACAACATGTTGCAGAAGCCAAGCACGGCGTTGACCTGCAAGCCGTCCGTTTTGCGGGTGAGCGGCGGCAAGGCATGGTAGGCGCGGAAGATGTAGCCCGAGCCGTCCACCAGAAAGAGGTGGTCGCCCTTCGTCAGCGGCCGTGCCGCCGGATTGGACGGCGCCGGGGCGGCGGCTTTGCTCTTGGTCGCGGGCTTGGATTTTGCGGCGGTCGGCATGGCGGCAATGTGGGGCCGGACGCGGCGTTAATCAATCTGTCGCACGACTCGGCCACAGAAAATGCCGCCCCTCGCAACTCCCGGCAGCCTCTGCTATGAGACCGCCGCCTCGAATGGCTTGAACAAGCGTCTACGCAAGAGCATCCCATGCGCGTTGCCATGATCGGCACCGGCTATGTCGGCCTCGTTTCCGGGGCCTGCTTTGCCGATTTCGGCCACGAAGTGACCTGCGTCGACAAGGACAGCGGCAAGATCGCCTCGCTTGCGGACGGCATGGTGCCGATCTACGAACCGGGGCTCAATGATCTGGTCGCCGCCAACGTCCGTGCCGGCCGGCTCCAGTTCTCGACCGATCTCGCCGGCGCGGTGAAAGCGGCTGACGCGGTGTTCATCGCGGTCGGCACGCCGTCGCGCCGCGGCGACGGGCACGCGGATTTGAGCTTCGTCTATGACGCCGCGCGCGAGATTGCCCGCGCGCTTGCCGGATTCACGGTCATCATTACCAAGTCGACGGTGCCGGTCGGTACCGGCGACGAGGTCGAGCGCATCGTCCGCGAAACGCGGCCCGACGCCGAGTTTGCCGTGGTGTCGAACCCGGAATTCCTGCGCGAAGGCGCCGCCATCCAGGATTTCAAGCATCCCGACCGCATTGTGGTCGGCACCACGGACGCCCGCGCGCGCGAGGTGATGAGCGAACTCTACCGGCCGCTTTATCTCAACCGTTCCCCGATCATGTTCACCGACCGGCGCACCGCCGAGCTGATCAAATACGCCGCCAACGCCTTTCTCGCCACCAAGATTACCTTCATCAACGAGATCGCCGATCTGGCGGAAAAGGTCGGCGCCGATGTGCAGGAGATCGCGCGCGGCATCGGCCTCGACAACCGCATCGGCGCGAAATTTCTGCACGCGGGTCCCGGCTTCGGCGGTTCCTGCTTTCCCAAGGACGCGGTGGCGCTGCTGAAGACCGGACAGGATCACGAGGCGCCGCTGCGCATCGTCGAGGCGGTGGTCGCGGTCAACGACGCACGCAAGCGCGCGATGGCGCGCAAGGTGTCGGCGGCGCTCGGCGGCGAATTGCGCGGCAAGACCGTCGCCGTGCTTGGGCTCACCTTCAAGCCGAACACCGATGACATGCGCGAGTCGCCGTCGATCCCGCTGATCACCGCGCTGCAGGATATGGGCGCCAAGGTGCGCGCCTACGATCCGACCGGCATGGAGCAGGCGAAGAGCCTGCTCGCCAACGTGACATTCTGCAAGGATGCTTATGATTGCGCCGAAGGCGCCTCCGCGCTGGTCATCGTCACGGAGTGGGAGCAATTCCGCGCGCTCGATTTCGTGCGGCTCAAGACGCTGATGCAGCGCCCGGTGCTGGTCGATTTGCGCAACATCTACCGGCCCAGTGAGGTCGCGCGCCACGGCTTTGCCTATGAGGGCGTTGGGCGGGCAAAGAAATGATTGACGTCGCCTTCAAGAGACGGTGATGGGCCCCGCGCTTTGCGCGCGGGGCAGGCAGTGAATTTCCAAATCGCTAATACAAGTTTCCCATCCGTTTTCGGGTGACGACATTACCCATGCAAAAGTTCGACTCGCCGCTTCCCATCGACGCCGCGCTGCCGCGGCTTACTGCCGCGCTCGCGGCGAACAATGCCGCCGTACTGGTGGCGCCGCCTGGCGCCGGCAAGACCACGCGCGTGCCGCTGGTGCTGCTCGACGAGCCTTGGGCAGAAGGCAAAAAGATCCTGGTGCTGGAGCCGCGCCGGCTTGCGGCCCGCGCTGCGGCGGCGCGGATGGCGTCGACGCTCGGCGAACAGGTCGGCGACACGGTCGGCTTGCGCGTGCGCTTTGGCTCCAAAGTGTCGAAACGCACGCGCATCGAGGTCATCACCGAAGGCATCTTCACGCGGCTCGTTCTCGACGATCCCTCACTCGACGGCGTCGCCGCCGTATTGTTCGATGAATTCCACGAGCGGTCGCTCGACGCCGATCTGGGTCTCGCATTGGCGCGCGACGCGCAGCAGGGCCTGCGCGAGGACCTGAAGCTCCTGGTGATGTCGGCGACGCTCGACGGCGCGCGCGTAGCGGCGCTGCTCGGCGGGGCGCCGGTGGTCGAAAGCGAGGGCCGCGCTTTTCCCGTGGAGACGCGCCATCTCGGCCGCGATGCGCGCGAGCGCATCGAGCGCCAGGTCGCCGACGCCGTTGAGCGTGCGCTGCGCGCCGAAACCGGCTCACTTTTGGTGTTCCTGCCGGGCGCCGGCGAAATCCGCCGCGCCGAGACATTGCTCAAGGAGCGCGTGAGCGACCCGGCCGTCGATATCGTCGCGCTCTATGGCGCGCTCGACGCACGCGAGCAGGACCGCGCCATATCTCCCGCGCCGGCCGGCCGGCGCAAGGTGGTGCTGGCGACCTCCATTGCGGAGACCTCGCTGACCATCGAAGGCGTCCGCGTGGTGATCGACAGCGGTCTCGCGCGGGTGCCGCGCTACGAGCCCGACGTCGGCCTCACGCGCCTGGAAACCGTGCGCGTGTCGCGCGCCGCCGCCGACCAGCGGCGCGGGCGGGCAGGACGCACCGAGCCCGGCGTCTGCTACCGGCTGTGGGACGAGCCGCAGACCGGCTCGCTGGAGCCCTTTACACGGCCGGAAATCCTGTCCGCCGATCTCTCGTCCTTCGTGCTCGATCTGGCGCAGTGGGGCACGAGCGATTCGGGCAAACTGGCCTTTCTCGATTCCCCGCCGGTGGCGGCTTTAAGCGAAGCGCGCACATTGCTGACCGACCTCGGCGCGCTCGACGTGCAGGGCCGCATCACCGAGGAGGGCCGCAAGCTGCGGCAACTGCCGCTGCCGCCGCGCCTCGCCCGCATGGTGGTCGATGCGGCCGCGGAAGGTGCGGGCGAGCTTGCCGCGCAGATTGCCGCGGTGCTCACCGAGCGCGGCCTCGGGGGCGACGACCCCGATCTGCGCCATCGGCTCGACCAGTTCCGCCGCGACCGCTCCAAACGGGCGGAAGAGGCGAGGGCGATGGCCTGGCGCTGGGCGGCGCTTTGTTCTCCCTTCCCCGTTTACGGGGGAGGGTCGGGGAGGCGGCCCCCTGCCGACGAGCTGCGCTCGTCGACCTCGCCCGCGAGCGGGGGAGGTGAAGGAAGGCTCCTTGCCCTCGCTTACCCCGACCGCGTTGCCAAGAACCGCGGCGGCGGCGTGGGCGGCTTCCTCCTCGCCAATGGCCGCGGCGGCGTCATTGACGCAGCGTCGCCGCTGGCGCGTGAGCCGTTCCTGGCGGTCGCCGAATTGACCGGTACGGCGGCGGCGAGCCGCATCGTGTTGGCGGCGCCGATCTCGCTCGCCGAGATCGAGGCTCGCTTTGCTTATCAGATCGAGGAGCGCGAGACCGTGACGTTCGACGCCGCCTCGGCGTCGCTGCGCGCGCGGCGCACGCGACGTCTCGGCGCGCTGCTGCTGAGTGAGCAGGTCAAAGCCGTCGCGCCCGATGAGACGAGCGCGCGGCTGCTCGCCGAGGGCATCGCGGCGCTTGGTATCGGCAGGCTGCCGTGGAGCAAGGGACAATTGCAATTGCGCCAGCGCGTTGAGTTCCTGCGCCGTTCCGATCTCGGGTTTACCCGAGATCGGCAAATTATGGTGCCCAAGTCGGGTAAACCCGACGTGGGTGAAGGCGACGAATGGCCCGACCTCTCCGACGACGCGCTGGCGCGCAACGCGGCCGAGTGGCTGGCGCCGTTCCTTGTCGGCAAGACGGCGCTGGCGCAGATCGGCGCCGACGATCTTGGCTTCGCGCTCGACGCGCTGCTGCCGTGGAATTTGCGCAAGCGCCTCGACGCCGAAGCGCCGACCCATTTCACTGCGCCGACCGGCTCGGCCGTGCCGATCGACTACACCGCCGAACAGGGACCGACCGTCTCCATCCGCGTGCAGGAATTGTTCGGGCTCGCCACGCACCCAACCATTGCCGGCGGCCGCATGCCGCTCACCATCGAGCTGTTATCGCCGGCGCACCGGCCGGTGCAGGTGACGCGCGACTTGCCCGGCTTCTGGCGCGGCAGCTATGCCGACGTGAAAACCGAGATGCGCGGCCGCTATCCCAAGCATCCCTGGCCGGACGATCCGACCACCGCGCCGCCGACGCGTCGCGCCAAGCCGCGCGGTACATAAGACTTTCATCATCGTCTTAACCGGCCACACACCATCGCGGCATCACGCCGCGCCTAATGGGATGGCGTTAAGGCCGCCTTCGCCAAGCGCGTGCGATGTTGGCCCGCAAACCAGGGCTTTGCCATGCGTCAGCTTCTCATCTTCGCCGCCGCGGCGCTCGTCGGTGGCAGCTACATTGCGCGCTATGCCGACAAGACAGTGGTCGAGCCGGCCGCGCCGCAAGCCGCAGCGGTACAAGCCATCGACCAGCCCACGCAGGTCTCGGCCGGCCAGCACCGCATGGAGCTGAGCAGCGGCCGCGACGGCCATTTCCGCGTCGATGCCCGCATCGACGGCCGCCACATCGATTTCATGGTCGACACCGGTGCCTCGCTGGTGATCCTGCGCGAGAGTGACGCCGCCCAGGTCGGGCTGCATCCGATGCCGCGCGACTACACCGCGATCGTCTCCACTGCCAACGGCCGCACCAAGGCGGCGCCCGCCAAGCTCGACCGCATCGAGGTCGGCGACATCACCGTGTTCGATGTCCCGGCGCTGATCATGCCCGACGACGCGCTGTCGCAGAACCTGCTCGGCGTTGCATTTCTGTCGCGATTGCGGCGCTATGAATACGCCGACGGGCGGATGCTGCTGGAGCAGTAACCCAAACCGTCATTACGGGACGTGCCGAAGGCACGGCCCGGAATCCATATTCCGCAGCGTTGGGGTTATGGATTCCGGGTTTGCGGGCTGCGTCCCGCCCCAGAATGACACCATGGACCGCTTGCGCGCATCGGGCGTTGGAGTATTGAGTCCCGCCACTGCAAATCCCTTTTTGAGGACCTGATGTTTCCCACGCCGAAATCCGCGCTCACGCCCAATACCTATGCCTATGAATCCTCGCCGCTGGTGAAGCCGACCGGCTTCCGCGAATACGACGCGCGCTGGCTGCTGGAAAAAGAGATCAATCTGATGGGGGTGCAGGCGCTGGGGATGGGGCTCGGCACGCTGATCCGCGAGCTGGGCGTCAAGCCGGAGATCGTCACCGGCCACGACTTCCGCAGCTATTCCTCGTCGGTGAAGCTGGCACTGGTCACCGGCTTGATGGCCGCGGGCTGCAGGGTGCACGACATCGGCCTCGCCATCACGCCGATGGCCTATTTCGCGCAATTCGCGCTCGACGTGCCCTGCGTCGCCATGGTCACTGCCTCGCATAACGACAATGGCTGGACCGGCGTGAAGATGGGCGCCAACCGGCCGCTCACCTTCGGCCCCGACGAGATGACGCGCCTCAAGGAGATCGTGCTCGGCGCCAAGTTCGATCTCAAAGGCGGCGGCTCGTATGTGTTCGTGGAGAATTTCCCAGAGCGCTATATCGCCGACCTGACCAAGCGGCCGAAGCTCAAGCGCAAGCTCAAAGTTATCGCCGCCTGCGGTAACGGCACCGCCGGCGCCTTCGCGCCGCGCATCCTCGAGACGGCCGGCTGCGAGGTTATCCCGCTCGATTGCGAGCTCGACCACACTTTTCCACGCTACAATCCTAACACCGAAGACATGAAGATGCTGCATGCCATGCGTGACGCGGTGCTCGCGCACAAAGCCGACGTCGCGCTCGGCTTCGACGGCGATGGCGACCGCTGCGGCGTGGTGGACAACGAAGGCGAGGAAATCTTCGCTGACAAGGTCGGGGTGATGCTGGCGCGCGACATGTCGAGCCTGCACAAGAACGCGACCTTTGTGGTGGACGTGAAGTCGACCGGCCTGTTTCTCACCGATCCGGTGCTCAAGGCGAACGGCGTGAAGGCCGATTACTGGAAGACCGGTCATTCCTACATCAAGCGCCGCGTCAACGAACTGGGCGCGCTCGCCGGTTTCGAGAAGTCCGGCCATTTCTTCTTCAACAAGCCGTTCGGCCGCGGCTATGACGACGGCATGATCTTCGGGCTGGCGGTGTGCGACATGCTCGATCGCAACCCGGGAAAAACCATGGCCGATCTGCGCAAGGCGCTGCCCAAGACCTGGGGCTCGCCCACCATGTCGCCGCATTGCGACGACGAAAAGAAATACCGCGTGGTCGCCGCGGTGGTGAAGCATTTCGAGGACGCGAAGAAGAAAGGCGACAAAGTCGCCGGTCAAACCATCCGCGATCTGGTCACCGTCAACGGCGTGCGCGTCACTGTCGAGGACGGCACTTGGGGCTTGGTGCGCGCCTCCTCGAACAAGCCGGAGCTGGTGGTCGTCGTCGAAAGCCCGGCGTCGGAGGCGCGCATGCGCGAGATGTTCAAGGCGGTCGACGGCGTGCTGCGCACGCACCCAGAAGTCGGTGAATATAATCAGACGATCTGACTAGACCTTCTTCGTCTTCCGTGCGGCCGGCTTCGCGCCGGTGTCATCGATCAGCACCTCAAGCAGCGCCTTGATCTTCGGCGAGCGCGCGCCCTTGCGCCATGCCAGCACGGTCGGCGCGTGATTGAGCTCCGCTGGCAGCGAATGAACGCTGAGCCTAGCTTGCGGAAAGCTCGTCAGCACCATCCGCGGCATCAACGCAATGCCCATGCGCGCCGCAGCGGAGCCGATCAGCGCATGCCACGACGTCATCTCGACAATGCGCTCGGGCAGCACGCGCGCGCGCGCGAACCATTGCTGCATGCGCAGGCGATAGGCGCAGCCGTGCTCGAAGGCGAGCACGGTCTCCGACGTGACGTCGCGGGGCGAACGGATCGGCTTGCGCCCGGCCTCCGCCACCAGCACCAGCTCCTCGTCGTAGACCGGCACCTTGTCCAGCGCGGGATCGGTGACCGGTTCGGCGACCAGCGCGGCGTCAAGCTCGCCGGTGAGCACGGCGGCCAGCATGCGCGGGATCGTGTTGGAGTGCAGGTCGAGCCTCACCTCCGGATAGCGCCGATGGAAAACGCTGAGCGGCTCCGGCAGCCGGATCGCCGCCGTACTTTCCATCGCGCCGAGGCGGAAGAGCCCGCGCGGCGCCCCGTCGTGCACGGCGTCGCGCGCTTCCTGCGCCAGGTCGAGCAGCTTGTCGGCATAGTCGAGCAGCACCTTGCCGGTCGGCGACAGATGCAGCCGCTTGCCCTCGCGGATGAACAGACCGACGCCGAGATCCTCTTCGAGCTGGCGCACGCGGGTCGTCACGTTGGACTGCACGCGGTTCAGCTTAGCGGCCGCGCGGGTGATGCCGCCTTCCTCCACCACCGAGCGGAAGATGCGCAAGTCGGCCAGGTCCATCGTTCTCTCCTAGAGATAGACGTGATCTAGATTAATCATTTTATGGGATTATCGGCCGCGCGTAAACCCCTCCGCATGAGATCGTCCGAGCGACGGAGGTTGTTATGCTGGACAAGGACGAAATCGATTTTTCAAGCGTCGACTACAGTGCGCTGAGCTGGGAGGAGAAGGCTTGCCTCAGGCGGCGCGCCATCGCGCGGGCCGGCATCGAGCGGAACCAGGCATTGCGGCAAGGCTTTGCCGCGTTTTTCAGGCCGCTGCGGCGGATTGGCGGGCGGATCTATGCGGCGTTCGTCGCGTGGCGGAATATGCGCAGACGGCGCCGGGAGGAAGCCACGGCGATCGCCGAGCTTCGCGGACTCGACGATTTGATGCTCAAGGATATGGGCATCACCCGCGGCGACATCGTCGACGTCGTGCGCGACGGCGGCTTCATCTTCCGTGGCGGCTGGCCGTAACGTTCCCCGCCACGCCGCTTGAGGTCTAGCCCCAGAAGCGTCCGGTCCCGCCGATCATCACCACGATCAGGCCGAGCGGCAGGTTGATCATGATGATCTGCCGGATGTCGTTGAGCTGTGCCCCGGCGGCCGGCCAATCCTGCGCGTCGACCGCGCGTTTGAACTTCAGCCACGGGCCGTGGAACAGGTAGGCGAACAACGCGATCATCACCCAGCCGGCTCCTTGCATCACGTGGATGTAGAGCGGCGCGCCGTGGAAACCGCCGAAGGTGGTCAGCAGCATGAAATATCCGCTCGCCAGCAACAGCACGACCGAGGCCCAGACCCAGGGGAAGAATTTGGCGAAGAACCGCCGCCACAGCGCCAGCCGCTGCGGCGTCTCCAGCGGCCCCGCCGCCGGCCGCAGGCAGACATAGGCGGCGAACATGCCGCCGACCCAGACCACGGCGCCGAGGATGTGAAATGTGAGGGCGAGGCTGGTTTCGGCCATGGAGCCGCTCCGTATTGGTAACCGGATAATTTTACGCAATATGGCTTGGCTTGTCCCGGGCATGACGATCAACAGCCCGTGCGGTACAAGCAATCATGCGCATCGCCATTCTCGGCGCCGGGCCAGCCGGGCTTTATCTCGGATATCTGCTGAAGCGCCGGCGGCCGGACGCCGACATTATGATTGTCGAGCAGAACCCGGCCGATGCCACTTTCGGCTTCGGCGTGGTGTTCTCCGACCGTGCGCTCGAATTCCTGCGCGAGGACGATCCGCAAACATACGCGGCAATCACGCCGCAGATGCAATCCTGGGACGACATGACGCTCGTGATCCGCAACGAGCGCGTCGTCATCGACGGCATCGGCTTTGCCGCCATCGGCCGGCTGAGGCTGCTGCAATTGCTGCAGCAGCGCGTGCGCTCGGTCGGCATCGAGCCGCAGTTCTCCCGCGCAGTGACTTCGCTCGACGATTTCGGCGACGCCGATCTCGTCATCGGCGCCGACGGCGTCAATTCGCTGGTGCGGCGCACGTTCGCGGAGCAATTCGGCGCCAGCGTCAGCTATCTCGCCAACCATTTCGCCTGGTTCGGCACCGGCCAGCGCTACGACACACTGACGCAGACCTTCCGCCACACGCCGTTCGGCGATTTCAACGCGCACCATTACCGCTACGCGCCGGGACGCAGCACGTTCATTGTCGAGACCGATGACGCGACCTTCGCGCGTGCCGGTTTCGAACGCATGGAGGAAGCGGAATCGCGCAGCCTGTGCCAGAAGATCTTCGCCGACGCGCTCGGCGGCCACCCACTGATCTCCAACAATTCGATCTGGCGGCGGTTTCCGCAGGTCGCCAACGCGCGCTGGCATCACGGCAAATACGCGCTGATCGGCGACGCGCTGCATACCGCGCATTTTTCCATCGGTTCCGGCACGCGGCTCGCCATGGAGGACGCCATCGCGCTCGACCGCGCGCTCGCTCAGCACGGCGATGACGTCGCCGCCGCGCTGCCGGCGTTCGAAGCGGCGCGCCGGCCGATCGTCGACAAGCTGGTTGCCGGCGCTAGCGCCAGCGCCGCCTGGTACGAGAATTTCGCCGAGTTCATGCAACTCAAGCCGGCCGACTTCGCCATGAGCTACATCACCCGTTCCGGCCGCGTCGATCTCGATCGCCTGCGCAAGCTCTCGCCGCGCTTCGTCGAACGCTACGAGCGGGAGCGCGCCTCTCCGTCACCCTGAGGTGCCCGCGCCTAGCGCGGGCCTCGAAGGGTGACGGCCGATCATCCTTCGGGGCTCGCTTCGCTC
>Ga0335077_10012396_pt1 | contig 10663 bp, 6 predicted proteins | sample Lox_Sample_31_FD_207151 | JGI IMG/M metagenome (GOLD analysis project Ga0335077, IMG submission 207151) | Soil microbial communities from Loxahatchee National Wildlife Refuge, Florida, United States - Lox_Sample_3.1 | ecosystem: Environmental > Terrestrial > Soil > Wetlands | place: USA: Florida...
GTTGGCGCGCACAAATGCATCCACCTGGCGGATCTCCTCGTCCGTGAGACCCGAATAAGCCTTCGCGAACGGCACTAACTGGTCTCCGTCCCACACGCCAAAAGTGTAATCGGTGAACAGGCTGGCGCGGCGCCCGTGGCCGGGCTGCGCGTAGATCAGCACAGCATCCACCGAATATGGCTCGATCTTCCACTTCCACCAGTCGCCCCGCCGCCGGCCCACGCGATACGGCGATCCGAGCCGTTTCAGCATGAAGCCCTCCACCTTGCGCGCACGGGCTTCCTGGCGGCGCGCAGTCAACTCCTCCCAGGTCTGCGCCCGCACCACTGGCGACACGATCATTGCCGAATTGGGCGGCGCGATCTCTTCCAGGTTGCCGCGGCGGAATTCGAGCGGGCGCTCGCGGATATCTTCGCCCCGCAGCTCCAGCAGATCAAAAGCCACGATGACCACCGGCACTTCGCTCAGGATGCGGGGACCCAGCACTTTGCGGCCGATGCGGCGCTGCATCTGGGCGAAGGGCAGCGGCTCTCCATCCTTCCAGGGCAGCACTTCTCCATCCACGACCACCCCTTCCGGCAACCGTTCGCCGAGCGCTTCCAACTCCGGGAAACGCTCTGTCACCAATTCCTCGCCGCGCGACCACACAAAAGTCCGGCCGTGCCGGCGGATCAACTGAGCGCGGATGCCATCCCATTTCCACTCCACCTGCCATGCGCCTATGCCGCCGAGCTCCTCGATGGGTCCTTCGAGCGGATAGGCGAGAAAGAAAGGATACGGGCGGCTTACGTCCGCATCGTCGCGGTCACGGGCGACCAATTGCGTCCAGAACGCGGCCGTGGGTTGCCAGTCTCCCATCAGGCGGTGCGAGACGACCGCGGCATCCAGGCCACTGACGGCGGCCACCGCGCGCACGACCAGGCTTTGCGACACTCCCACGCGGAACTCGCCGGTGATGATTTTGTTCCAGGCAAAACGCTGGCGCTCGTCCATCTCGCGCCAGGCGGAAACGAGCGAGGCACGCTTGGCCGTGTCGTCGGCATCACGCAACAGCAGCAGGCGCTCTTCGATCCAGCAATGCAGCGGCAGATCGGTGGACGACTGCGCGGGCGGCAGCAGCAGCGCGATGGTTTCGGCAAAGTCGCCGACGGCGTGGTAGCACTCGCCGAACAGCCATTCGGGGATACCGGACTCCTCAACAGCCCACTGCGCCAGCTTGCGCGATTCGAGCAGCCGCTTCGGACGGCGGCCGATCAGAAACGTAGCCGCCCAGGCAGCATCGGCCGGCGGCACGCGCGAGAAATAGCGTGTGAGGGCTTCGATTTTTTCATTGGTCTTGGTGGTTTCATCGAGTGCCGCGTATAACTCGGCGAACGCTTTCATGGCTCGGCCTCGGCGGGGTCTGCGCCGGTTTCATCCTGCTCGCTGTCGAATCGGGTATCCACGGGCAGAGCATCCAGCCCCTGCTGTTTGAGCCACTCGGCCACCGGCACACGATAGCCCTCGGTCACCCACACGCGGGACGCTCCGGAAGAGCGGATCGCGGACATCAGGCCCGGCCAATCGGCATGATCGGAGAGCACGAAGCCGCGGTCCAGGGAGCGGCGGCGGCGCGCGCCGCGGACCCGCATCCAGCCGGAGACAAAGCCGGTCGAAAGCGGGCCAAAGCGGCGCATCCACGGCGTGCCGTTCGCCGATGGCGGGGCGAGGATCAGGGCGCGGCTCCAGTCGGTAGTGGCGGGCGCGGAACCCGCGTGCATCGTGGGAGGCAGGGCGATCCCCGCCGCGCGGTAGAGACGGCAAAAATATTCGACCGCGCCGTGCGTGTAGATGGGAGCATCTTCGGTGTTGAGGCCCGCGAGCACGCGTTGCGCTTTACCCAGGCTGTAAGCGAACAGTACGCTCGCTTTACCGGCCTGCTGGTTGGCATTCCACCAGCTCCGGATTTCCGCCAGAACCCGGGCCTCCGGCGGCCAGCGGAAAATCGGAAGGCCGAAAGTCGATTCGGTCACAAATGTATCGCACGCGGCCGGCTCGAAAGGGGCGCAGGTCGGATCGGCCTCCAGCTTGTAATCGCCTGAAACCACCCACACCTCGCCGCCGGATTCGATGCGCACTTGCGCGGATCCGAGGATATGTCCCGCGGGAGCGAACGAAACACGTACGCCGTTCAGCCGCACGCACTCGCCGTATTCGACCGTTTGAATCGCGGCCTCATCCCCGACGCGCGCCCGCAGCAGGGCTTCACCGGACCGCGCCGTGAGATACGCTCGCGAACCGGGGCAGGCGTGATCGGAATGCGCATGCGTGATGACGGCGCGGTCCACAGGACGCCCGGGATCCACAAAGAAGTCGCCCGCCGGGCAGTAGAGTCCGTTGTCAGTCGGTTCGAGAATGATTTCAGTATAAGTTACGCAGCGGGCGACTCGTTCATTCATAAGAGCATAAGAGGCGGTCGCATGCGCGGCGGCGAGACGGCGCAACGCGTTACACTGGCTGTAATGACAGCAGTTCGGATGCTGCTTTGGCTATTTGCAGGTCCGGTGGTTGTGGCGGCCCCTGCCGCCCTCCCCGCACGCGAGACGCTCGATTACACGGTGGAATGGCGGCTGGTCACGGCGGGAAAGGCGCGCCTGGTGTGGGGCGCCGCGCCGCACCATTCCGATCCGGGGTGGCAGGCCGATCTGCACCTGGAATCTACCGGCCTGGTCTCCAAGCTCTTCAAAGTGAATAACGACTACGTCGCGGACCTGGAATCGGACTTGTGCTCTTCAGGGTCCTACCTGAAGGCGGACGAAGGCAGCCGGCACAGGGAAACCCGTGTCACCTTCAACCGCGAGGCGCGCAAGGCTGAGTATCTGGAAAAGGACCTGGACAAGAAGTCAGTGGTCGCCAAGGAAATCGACATACCGGCGTGCGTGCACGACGTCTTAGGCGGCCTGTACACCTTGCGCACGATGAACCTGCAACCCGGCCACAGCACTCAGGTGGCTGTCAGCGACGGCAAGAAAAGCGTGATGGCGCGCGTGGATGCGCAACAGCGCGAAGAAATCAAAACACCGGCCGGAACGTTCAAGACCATCCGCTACGAGGCTTTCCTGTTCAATAATGTGCTGTACCGGCGCTACGGTCATCTATACGTCTGGTTGACGGATGACGCGCGCAAGCTGCCCGTGCAGATCCGCGTGCGCTTGCAGTTCGCGATCGGCACCATCACTCTACAACTCGAGAAGGAAGAAAAGTCATGAAATGGTTCGCCTGTTTCTGGGCGGCTGCGTCGCTGGCAATGGCGCAGAGCGGCGCCTTGCTTTCGAATCAGGATGTGTTGAAGCTGGAACGGCGCACCGTGCAATTGATGGAATCGACCGGCCTGGCGGTGCCGGGATTGACACGCGCCGGCGCGCCCGCGCTGGAAGATGCCCGGCAGGCGCTGGCCAACCTGGAAACAGGTCCGCAGAACTCCGGCAATACCTACACTTTTCTGAGCGTGGCGCGCGCTTACCTGGCCATCTCCGACACCGTGCCGAAGCCTTATCCATTTCCCGACGCAGGGCGCCAGCAGTTCGGAGAACTGCGCGACGCGGTGGATCGGCTCGACTCGCATTTCCGCGCCCTGCTGGATTTGCAGGGAGCGGAGTTGCACAATCCGGATCCCGACAACCTGAAGCGCTATGCGGAAGCCGATCAGAAACTCGGCCCTCCCTCGCCGCAAAAGACGCGGGTGGTGTTTCTGGGCGACTCGATCACCGACGGCTGGCGGCTCAACGAGTATTACGGCAGCGAGCGCGACTTCGTCAACCGCGGCATCGGCGGTCAGATCTCGGGCCAGATGCTGGGCCGCATGAAGGCCGACGTGATCGACCTGAAGCCCCGGGTGGTGCTGGTGCTGGCCGGCATCAACGACCTCGGGCGGGGGGTGGCGGTGGGCGCCATCGAGAACAATCTCTCGATGATTGCGGACCTCGCGGAGGCGCATCATATCGAGCCGATGTTCGCGTCGCTCTTGCCCGTGAGCGATTATCACAAGGACGTGAACCCACAGTATGCGCGGACAAACCGGCTGCCGCCCGCCCGGATCACCGAAGTCAACAACTGGCTGAAAAGCTTCTGCGCCCAGCGCCAATACCGGTATGTGGATTACTATTCGGCCCTGGTGGACAAGGCCGGTTTCCTGGGGGCGGACCTGGCGGATGATGGTCTGCATCCCAATGCCAGGGGCTACCGCATCATGGCCCCTATCGCCCTGGCGGCGATCGACGGGGCGACCAAAGTCGAAGTGAAGGCGAAGAAGAAGGGCGGGATTCGCGCGTGGCTCGAAAAGGAGCATTAGTGAGCCGCGCGGGCTGGCTGCTGCTGGCCGCCGGCTGGGCCGCGCTCGCGGCGCCGCCGCCCGCGAAGATCGTGCTGGTGGCGGGCAAGCCCAGTCATGGTCCGGGAGAACACGAGTTCACCGCGGGGGCCTTGTTGTTGGCTCACTGCCTCCGCCAGAATCCCGGCGTCGAGCCGGTCGTGGTGAAGGGAGGCTGGCCGGCGGACGATTCCATGCTGGACGGCGCGAGTGCCATCGTACTGTACATGGATGGCGGCGAAAACCATCCCCTGCTGGCCGGCGACCACCTCGCGACGCTCGGCAAGCTGATGAAGCGCGGCGTTGGCCTGGCGTGCCTCCACTATGCAGTCGAAGTGCCCGCCGGCCAGGCCGGCCTCGACTTCCTCGACTGGATTGGCGGGTTCTACCGGCGGCCTTATTCGCAAAACCCCGTCAGTGATGTAGAACTCACGCAGGCCGCGCCGGCGCATCCGGTCTCGCGCGGCTGGGACACTTTCCGCAGCACGGACGAATGGTATTACCGCATCATGTTCCGCAAAGACGATCCGCGGCTGGTGCCGATTCTGACCACCATGCTGCCTAAGGACGCGCCGCAAGAGGAGACCGTCGCCTGGGTCGTAGAGCGCGAAGACGGCGGACGCGGTTTCGGATTCACGGGCGGACACTATCACCACAACTGGGGTTTGGAGGATCAACGGCGCCTGGTGGTCAATGCGATCCTATGGACCGCGAAGGTTCCGGTTCCCGTGGGCGGCGCGAAGTGCGATCTCACACCCGACGACCTGAAGGCGAACCTGGACCCAAAGTAGGGGTTTCCTCGTGGCTTCCCGGGCAGGCCTTCAGGCGTGGCTGCCAGTAGGAGGTCTCCCATTCCTCGGCAGGCAGTGGCTTGCCGAGCAGGAAACCCTGCGCCTGATCGCAGCCCAACTCCCGCAGAACCGCTAACTCGTTTTCGGTTTCGACGCCTTCGGCTGTGGCCGTCAGGTTCAGGCCGTGGGCCAGCCCCACGATGGCCCGCACCAGGGGCTGCGTGGCGGCGGCCTGATCGATGCCTCTCACGAAGCACTTATCGATCTTCAGATCGTCGATCGGCAGGCGCTGCAGGTAACCCAGAGACGAGTAACCTGTCCCGAAATCGTCGATGGAGATCCGTACACCCAGGGTGCGCAACTCGGCGATCTGCCGGGCGGAATCCTCGGCGTCCTGCATCAGCACTCCCTCGGTGAGTTCGACTTCCAGATAGCAAGGGGCCATTTCGTGCGCCGCCAGGACTTCCGCCACCTTTTCGGCCAGGTTCGAATGCATAAACTGCGTGGCCGAGATGTTCACGGCGATCTTGACGGGCGGATACCCCGCGCGCCGCCACAATTGGTGCTGCCGGCAGGCCTCTTGCAGGACCCACAGGCTGATGGGGATGATCAGCCCGCTCTCTTCGGCTACCGGCACGAACCGGTTCGGCAGGACCAGACCCCATTTCGGATGCTGCCAGCGCAGCAGCGCTTCCACCCCACCAAGTTGGCGGGAAGGGAGCTGAAACTGCGGCTGATAATGCAACCGCAGTTCGCTGCGGTCCAGCGCCCGGTGGAGTTGGTTTTCGATTTCCAGACGTTCGCTGGCGGCGGCGTTCATCCGGCGTTCGAACCGTTGAAAGCGGTTCCCCCCCCGGTTTTTGGCCTCGTACATGGCCACATCGGCATGTTTCTGCAAGGTGGCGGCTTCTTCCCCGTCGTCTGGAAACAGGCTCAGCCCCACGCTGGCACTGACGAACAGCTCGTGCCCCTTGATCTGGAACGGACGGCGCATGCTCTCCAGAATCCGTTCACCCACGATCTCGGCGTCCCGGGCGGTCTCGATGCCACCCAGTGCCGCTACGAACTCGTCTCCGCCCGGACGCGCCAGAGTGTCTGATTCCCGCACCGCACCCTCCAGCCGCCTGGCAGCTTCCTGCAGCAGCAGGTCTCCAACATGATGACCCAGGGTGTCGTTGATGAACTTGAAACGGTCCAGGTCCACGTAGAGCACCGCCACCATGTTCGCCTGCCGCCGCGCCAGATTGAGCGCCTGGCCGAGGCGGTCGTCGAGCAACACGCGATTCGGCAAGCCGGTCAGGGGATCGTGTTGCGCCTGGTAGGAGAGGCGGTTGGTGAGATCGCGGTGTTCCAGGGCGATGGAGGCCAGTTTCGCCTTGGAATCCAGCAGGACCTGTTCCCATGCGGTGGCCTGCCAGGGCTCCGGGCGTGAGATCTCCAGATATCCCCGCACCTGACCGCCACCCACCCGGACCGGTACTGACAGATATCCCTGGCAGCTCGCACGGCTCGCCGTTCCGTGTGTCCTGGATTCCGGAGCGCCGGAATCATCCAGCAGGACGATGCGCGCGGCGGCTCCAGGGTAGTAATGTTCGATCATTTCTTCGATCCGGCGCAGCACGGCGTCCAGCGGCTGGTTTTGCGCAACCATCTCCAGAACTTCGCGGCGGTTGTGCTCCAGTTGTTCCACGCGCTTCCGCTGGCTGATGTCCCGCGCGATGCACAACAGACCGGCGGGCACGCCGTTGCGGAATTGCAGGCGTCCGCTTACTTCCATGGCGACCCTCTGCCCGCCCCGCGTGATGAGTTCCGCCTCCAACGGCGGCGCGGTTGCACCGCCTAGCCGCGCCCGGATCCGGTCGCGGATGGCCGTGAGGGCCTCGGGCGCGGCGATTTGCCGCAGATTCATGCCCAGTAGTTCCTGTCCGCGATAACCTGAGATCCTTTCTCCGATGGCGTTGACTGAGGTGATGTTTCCCTCCAGGTCGATCGTGAAGATGATATCGCTGGCGTCCTCGATCAGCTTGCGGTAGCGCTGCTCACTCTCGCGCAACGCCGCCTCGACGCCCTTTAGCTCCGTGATGTCCCGGAAACTAATCGCCAGCGCATGGATGCCGGGCTCCTCGAGCAGGTTCGCTGCCCAACTGTCGCACCAGCGCCAGTTTCCGTCGGCATTCCGCACTCGCAATTGTGCTCTTAGCCGGGTGCCCGGTGTGCGGAGCAGTTCCTCGTGCAGCATGCGGACGTAAGAAAAGTCATCAGGATGGATCCACTGCAACGCTTCGCGTCCCAAACGCTCCTCGGGCGAGACACCCAACAACTCGGACACGCCCGGGCTGTCGTACAGAATGATGCCGGCTGGATCGATCAGCGTGATGACATCGTTGCTGTTCTGCACGAGGGCGCGGAACCGGTTCTCGCTTTCCGTGAGCGCCTGGCGCGCGCGTCTCTGCTCCGTGATGTCCCGGATGATGCCGGAGTTGCCCACCACGCGGCCCGCAGCATCCTTGATCGGCGAAGCGACGATGCTTACCGGGAAGAGTTGCCCGTTTTTCCGCTCATGCTCGCATTCATAGGCCATGGTGGCGCCGCCCAGCACTTTGGCTATTCTGGTGCCCGCGGCGCCCCTCGATTCTCGCGGAACGAGCGTCACCAGCGGACGTCCCACCATCTCCGCCGCCGTGTAACCGTATAGCCTCTCCGCCGCGGGATTCCAGCTCCGGACGATGCCTTCCAGGTCCGACGACACGATCGCATCGTTCGAGCACTGCACGACCGCGGCCAGGTGCGCCAGTGCCTCTTCAGTCTGCTTGCTCCGGGTGATATCCCGGAAGGCGCCAATCCACCGACCGCCGCGTTGTGGTGCGCCGTAATCGAGGTAATGCCGGACCGTGCCGTCCGGATGCACCATGCGGTATTCTTCCTGAAATCCCTCGCGCCGGCGTGCGGCTGCCCCCATGATCCGTTCCCGATCCTCCGGATGTATGGCGCGCGCCCACACGTCAAATGACCGAAGCGTGTTAAGGAAAGGATCCGAACCGCAGACCTCAGCCCTCCCCGTGGCCAGATTCAGGTCATAGACGGTGATTCCGGCACTTTCGGCGGCGATGCGCAAGCGTTGTTCTGATTCGCGCAACGCGGCCTCGATGCGCTTGTATTCCGTAATGTCTTCCTTCACAGCGACGAAGTGCGCCGGCTTTCCGGATGCATCGCGGATCGGGCAGATAGAGACGGACTCCCAGTACAGTTCGCCGTTCTTTTTCTTATTGTGAAACTCACCCCGCCACTCACCTGTCTGAATCGTCTGCCACAGTCTGCGATACTCTTCAGGCGGCGTCTCACCCGACTTCAAGATCCGGGGATTCTTACCCAGCACCTCCGCCAGGGTGTATCCTGTGATGGCCGTGAATTTAGGATTCACATATTCGATATTTCCATCCAGATCGGTGATAATTACACTTGCCGGATTTTGTTCCACTGCTTTCGACAGCCAGCGTAATTCGTCTTCCGCGCGTTTGCGTTCGGTGACGTCGATGGCTACACCCACATATCCGTGGAATTCGCCTTGCGCATCGAATTGAGGCGCGCCCTGGTCCAGGATCCAGCGATACTCACCGTCCGCACGGCGGAGCCGGTATTCCGCTTCAAATGGCTCGCGTGACTGCAGGGCGGCTTCCTGCGCTCCCAGGCGCCGTGAGACGTCGTCCGGATGAATCCTGACGGCCCACCCTCCGGCCAACGCCTGCCGCGCGGTGCATCCCGTGTATTCGAGCCAGTGTTTGTTGAACAGAGTGACACGGCCATCGGCGCCGCACATCCAGATCATCGCCGGAAGCGAGTTCGCCACCTGCCGAAAAAGCGCGTCCCACCTGAGCTGGGAGTGCGGGCGGTTGATCAGGCGTGGTCCGTCTGCCGGGAGCTTTTTCAGCGGGAAACTCACACCTTGTACATCGTCAGATCAGATCAGGAGTTTAGCATTTAGGTCTGAGACAAAGCCCGGTATTCACGGATTTTGATGGCATTTTGGGCGACTGATTAAGTGGCACCAAAGTCCCAGGTTAGGACTAAAGTCCCTCACTGAGCCAGTACTAATACTAGGAGGTTTTTTGAATAGGTAGTTGACCTTAGATCAGGAAGACCGTAGATTACTTAATAGTGGAACAAAGACGCACGCGGCGGTTCACCCTGCAATTGCCCGTTTCCATCACCCGCTACGGGACCGAGCGCATCACGCAGCCGGGTCTGACGAAGAATATCAGCTCGGGCGGCATTCTGTTCACCAGCGAAAGGGAACCAGACACCGGTGCTTCGATAGAGTACGTGATCAACCTCAGTGGACCTCCGGAGCAAGGCGTGAGTTTGCGGTGCATTGGCAAGGTGCTGCGCGCCAGTCCGTCGGAATCCGGCGGGCCGGCGTACGACATCGCCGCGACGTTGGAACGCTACGAGTTCGTGCGCCCCGAGGACTAGCCGCATCGGGGTCTCCCGGCGTTTACCGCCACGCTTGTCATCCGGGCCCTTTTCCTGTAATCTAGCAAAGAAAAGGCGAAACTCGGTGAAACTGGCGTTGGCGTCTCCCCCCTCCCGCACACTCGAAGCGGCACTCACCCGCTTTCCACACGCCGCGATCCGGCACGAGCCGGCCGCTGGCGGAAGCTATCAGGACGTGCCCGAAAGCGTGGCCCCCGTTTTGCGTTGCGCGCTCGCGGACCGCGGCATCCGCCAGCTCTATTCGCATCAGGCCGAGGCCTTCGAGGCGATCGAACGGGGCCAGAACGTGGTGGTGGTGACCCCCACCGCCAGCGGCAAGACACTGTGCTACAACCTGCCCGTCCTGAACCGCCTGTTGGCGGATCCGGGCGCCCGCGCCATGTATCTCTTCCCAACCAAGGCGCTGGCCGAAGATCAGCTCCATGAACTGCAGAGCGCCATCGACGGTGTCGGCTCTGAAATTCGCGCGTTCACCTACGACGGCGATACGCCCCAGGACGCCCGCAAAGCGATCCGCCAGCGCGCCAACGTGGTACTCACCAACCCGGACATGCTGCACAGCGGCATTTTGCCGCATCACACCCGCTGGGCCAAGCTGTTTGAGAATCTGCGCTACGTGGTCATCGACGAGTTGCACTACTATCGCGGCGTCTACGGCAGTCACCTGGCAAACCTGCTGCGGCGCCTGCGGCGCATCTGCGAATTCTATGGTTCGCAGCCCACTTTCATCTGCTGTTCGGCCACGATCGCGAATCCGTGCGAGCTGGCGGAGGCGCTCACGGGCCTGTCCTTCCGCCTGGTGGATTCGAATGGGGCGCCCCGCGGAGAGAGATTCTTCGTCTTCTACAATCCGCCCGTGGTGAACCGGCAATTGGGCATCCGGCGCAGTTATCTGGCCGAGTCCCGCCGTATCGCGCTGGACTTCATCGAGCACCAGCTCCAGACGCTGGTGTTCGCCAACAATCGCCTGGCCACCGAGATTCTGGTCACTTACCTGAAGGATGCCGTGGAACGCGGCCCCCTGCCGGCTGAT
>Ga0335077_10012398_pt1 | contig 10661 bp, 8 predicted proteins | sample Lox_Sample_31_FD_207151 | JGI IMG/M metagenome (GOLD analysis project Ga0335077, IMG submission 207151) | Soil microbial communities from Loxahatchee National Wildlife Refuge, Florida, United States - Lox_Sample_3.1 | ecosystem: Environmental > Terrestrial > Soil > Wetlands | place: USA: Florida...
ATATTCCGCTGCTCGCCGAGTATTTTCTGCGCATGTTCGCCAAGCTGCACAAGAAGCAATGCAAGAGCATGACGCCCGGCTTCATGGGCGCGCTCACTCGCCACGCCTGGCCGGGCAATGTGCGTGAGCTGCAGAACGTGATCGAGCGCAGCGTGGTGCTCGGCAACGGGCACGAAAAGCTCGGTATCAGCGACCTGCCGCCTGAGCTGCAGGGCCTCAGCATCTCTGACGAACTGCCGAAAGGCTCGTTCCACGAGGCGGTCCGCGGGTACAAGCGCGAGCTGGTGCGCGTGGCGCTTGGCATGCACAAGGGTAATAAGCTCAAGGCGGCCAAGGAGTTGGGCATCAGCCGCTGTTATCTGCATCGCCTTTTGAATCAGTTGGAGGTCGGCGAAGGCCGCGAAGAGGAACCCGAGTTGCAGGAAGCTGAAGAGCTCCCAGCAGTCGAGGTTCGCGCCGAAGTGATGAATAAGGTGGCGAACACAGGGAATTTGACCGAAAAGGACGTGACCCGCGCCGTCGAGCCGGCCAAGGTGTTCCGCTCCGCCGTCCGCATCGCGTAGGGAACAAAGTGATTTTCAGCAATATCAGCACGACTCAATCGCGATGTCATTCCGAGCGAAGCTGCAAATTCGCTGGCAACCAGTTACTGTCATCCCGAGCGGAGGCCGGCCATCCGCTTGCGGATTGTCGGACGGAGTCGAGGGACCTGCAGTTGTGCATTCGGGGTCTCAGGTTCGCGACACAGCGCGTCCGCACCAGAGGTTAGCAATGTTCCGCAAGCGTTCACTCGCAAAAGATAGCCGTGGGCAGAGCCTGGTCGAAACCGTGCTCCTGCTGCCTCTGCTGCTCATTCTTGTCTTGAACGCGGTCAACTTCGGCTATTTCCTGCTGGTCACATTGAACCTGACCTCCGCCACACGCGATGGAATTGAGTACGCGATTCAGGGATCATCGACGCCGGCAAATTCGGCGTTGCCACAGGCTGGATCTGGCGCCACTACCGTCAGCTATCTTGTCTATCAGGAATTGAGCCAACTCAGTGGAGCAAGTGGCATCCAGGTTCAGGTTTGTTCCCTAGGTTTGGGCAATAACGGCGCTGGGAATTCGAGTTGCCAAACCTGTACGAGCTCCGGCTGCGGCAGCACTTCGGGCACAAGTCCTGAAGCAGACCCTGAGGCCGGCGCTGGTTTTGTCCTAAATCGGATCGATGTTTCATACACATTCAACACGCTGATTCCGACGGCGGCGTTCAACCTGGTCGTGGGAGCGCTGCCTCCCTGCACAACCAACGGAACGTGTACGTTTAGTCGACACGCTGACATGAGGGCGATGGGATCGTGACGTTCAAATCCCAATTCAGCAGCGACGAACGCGGCCAAGCGGTCGTCGAATTTGCGTTAGTGATTGGATTTCTCGTGATTTTGGTTGTCAGCATTTTGGAAATGTCGCTATTCCTATACAACTACGCCTGGCTTACTGACGCAGCCAAGGAAGGAGTGCGCTACGCCATCGTGCATGGCAGCAGCGGCAGCAACCCCGCGGGGCCAAGCGGCGCGTCTGGAACGAGTTCGTCGTGGAGTGCTTGTAACAGCTCAACTTCAGCCAGCGGAATTACATCGGTGATTAGCGCGGTCAAAACGTACAAGGCAGCGTCCGCCCACGACATTTCGAGCATGAACGTGTACGTTTGCTATCCCGACGGTAACAACAATCCAGGAAGCGGAGTTCAGGTAAACGTAAGTTACCCCTACACTCCCTTGTTTCTCACGAATTGGGCTACGGTCACGATTTCCGCAACTTCCGTCGGCAGGATTCAGTTTTGACGGGCGCAACACAGGGGTGACGGGCTGAGGGTGAAAGAGCGGCGCTTTAGCGCCGCATAAAACGATGGGAAAGCTTCGGGGCCAGACGCAGGATCACGCGTGATGGTGGAAGAGCGGCTCTTTAGCGCGGCATAAAACGACGGATAAGCTTTCTGGGCGAAACGCAGGCGCACGCGTTGATGGTGTAAGAGCGGCGCTTTAGCGCCGCATGAAAAATGGATAAGCTTCGGGGCCAAACGGAGGTTCACGTGTTGATGGTGGAAGAGCGGGGCTTTAGCGCCGCGTAAAGCGATTGTTAAAGTTCCGGGGCTTTAGCCCCACATAAAGATCAAGATTAAAGAAATGTTGAGAACAGCAAAATCACGCCGGAGAACTCGTCGCACCCGCGAGCGCGGCCAGGCCGCCGTCTTCCTCGTGCTCGCACTGGGAATTTTCCTAATCGGTGGAGTGGGTTTCGTCGTCGACGGCGCCAATCTCTGGTTCCATCGCCAGTCCGCGCAAACTGCCGCCGACGCCGCCTGCACCGCCGGGGCGATGGATATGCTTTCGCAGGCAGCGGGCGCTAACCTGCCGGGTTCAGCACCGACAGATAGCGCCAACTCGTACGCCGTGCTCAACGGGTACTCCTCAGGTGTATCCGTAAGTGCGGGCGCGTTTACTGGTCTCGATGATAAGCGATGCGATTACGCTAACTCGGTTTGCGATGCTTCTGATAACAACCTGGTCACATCACCTTATCTGCAAACGACGATAGCAGATCAAGTGCCGACCACCTTTATGCGACTCGTGGGTGCCGGTCCGAGCGTGAACGTTCCGGCGCGGTCAACGTGTGGACTGAGTAATGTTCTCTCGCCCGTGCCAATCCTTGTGCTCAATCCGAATGCGCCAAATGGAGCAGGCAATACGCTCTGGGGCTCGGATTTCACGTTGTCAGTGTATTCAGGGCCCGTTAAGAGCATTCAAGTGAACTCGACGGATAATAATGCCGTAAACCTTTCCGGCACTATCGACCTGAGCAATGCGAATGGTACTCAAGGCGGCGAGTTTTCTATCGCTGGCCGCGAGTCTGAGAACGACGCGGGCGTATCGTCCTCGGTTCCCTGGGTGAACGCGGGAGGCATCATTTCTGACCCATTTGCGCTGGTTCCTGTTCCGCCTAAGCCTACGTCTCCAGTGCCCGATTGTAGTTTTTCCCTGTCATCCTGTGTTCAATACGGCCAAACTGGGAGTCTGGATTGCCCGGATAAAACTGATGGATGCGATATATACCAGCCGGGTAACTACTCAAATGGAATTCTCGTGCGACGCCAGCAGGATGCAAATGGTAATTCCAATCTGAACGCAACAGGTCTCGCGTTATTCGTTCCTGGCGTCTACTACCTGGGCGGCAATCTCTACGCGGACGTCGACTCTTGCCTTAGATCCGCTACCAGCGACGGCGACGGGAGCGGTGGAACCACCTTCTACTTCGCTGGATCCGCGACTCTGAACGTTACTTCCAATTCGGGAGCTTTGAAACGACCGCGTACCACGGGCGCGAGGTTCAATTGCGCCACTTCTGTGGTGTCCGTCGCCCAAGCCGAGTGCAATGGCACGAGCTTGAATTTGCCATCCTCCGTGGCGGGCTTCAGCGGGAATGTGCTAATCGCGCCATGCACTGGAACGTACGGAGATCCGAGCGGCAACGGCAACCAACGGGGAATGCTTTTCTTTCACGACCGTGATCAAGCTGGGAACCCGGCAGCTTGGAACGCAGCAGGATCCTTCGGGCTCATAGGTAACTTATATTTTCACTACTGCGCGTCTACCCTGGGGGCCGGGAACGGGGGCAGCTGTAACTCCGACGCCTTCACGGACATACTGAATCTAGGGAGCGGCTCAGACGCGTATGTCGCCGGAGATATAGTTGTTGACCAACTTCAACTTGGGCAAGGAATCGGCGACTCGCCCATTACGATCAGCCTTAACCCCAACCCCCAATACTACGTACTAAAGGCATCTCTGCTGCAATGACATTTTCACTAAACTCGATGGCAGCAGACGGCCGCGGCGCGGGCCGCCCGGCCGAATCCTATTTTTCTGTGCGGGTGCAGTAATGGCTTTTCTTTCGCTTGGGCTCAACGACGAACCTCAGAATCTGACCGAAGAAAAGCTCCGCCTCCTCGAGAAGCGAACTGAGAACGAGAAGCGAACTGGGAACGACAAGCCAACGGAGAAGTCATCTTCTGTCGAGCCGATTCAACTGAACGACAACGCCGCGCCGGCGAATGGGTCAAACGGAAATGGCCACAGCGCGAAGTCAGAACTGACAACTGCGCCGCAAACCGAATCCTCCGAGAAAATCTTCCCGCCAATTCTTGCCGCCGCAAAAGATCGCGCGAAAGACCACAACAACGGCAACAACGGAAGCACGTCGAAGAAGGCTGCGACGGATTCCGGCCCTGAAGCAAGCTACTCCGAAACCGACGACTGGTCAGAGCGCGGCATGCAGATCATTCAGTCGGTCCTGCTCAAGGCGCAGAGCCAGCCGCCAGCTTCGGGGCAAAATTCAATCGCGCCTGAACTTCCTCAGCCAAGCGCTCAACTACCGTTCGCAATTGAAGAATTACCGAAGCAAATCTCCGAAGGCATCGCGCCCAACTTTCGCACCGCGCCGGTTCCGGATGCAGAGATTTCCCCCGAAATTCATCCGAAATTAGAGCAGCCGGTTCCGGAAACGCCGCCAGCCGCAGGCGCTGCAGAATCACCCGCGGCTGAATCACCGAGGGTCGAGATTTCGAGCGCCGCTGATTCACCGCATCCGCAGACGTCGCCCGAGCCATCCACCACTGAGCAGTTGCCGGAATTGATGAAGCAGTTGCAGCAACAACTTGCTTCAAGCGCAGAAGCCTCTGCAATTGAAGCCGTGCCGCGTAATGAACAACCGGCGCTGGCATCGATCTCCAGGCTCTCGCCTGAAACTCAGAATTCAGTTTCCACCGTCCCCAGCGACTTTCTTTCTTCGGTGATGGAAGAAATTCAGCAGAAACTCGCAGAGCCGGAAGAAGCACGCGCGAGCACGCCTGTGGACCCGCACTTATATCTCAGTGACCAACAATCTGACGCGACGGTTGCTGCGAAATCTGATTTGCACTCCGATGTCCCGAAGTTTGCCACCTTCAAATTCGGTTATCTTCCCGGCCGCGGACTCTTGTATTCCATCATCGGGCATGAAGCCGCGATGTTCGCACTGTTCTTATTCATCAGCTACATCCTGCCGTCTTTTCAGGCACAGAAACTGATCGTCGGCTCGCTCAGCAGTCAGGACCATGTAATTTATCTCCCCGAAGTCGGCGGAGGGGAGCAGGGGCAAAAAAGTCCCGGCGGCGGAATCAGCAAACCGCAGCACGCATCCGCCGCTCCGGCCCGCGCCAGCAAAGGTTTCGCTTATCCCGGCCGGCAGGCGATCCTTTCCAATCCGCCAAACCCCACCAACGCATTCCAGACTTTGTTGCGTCCGCTGGTCGTCCATCCCGAGCCGCTCAAGAAATTAGTTCCGCTGCCGAACATCGTGCAAATGGCCGAGACGCGCCTGCCGCATAATCTGATCGCGCCCGACGCTGCCATGCCCCATTTCCAGGCTCCGGTCGTCCCAATCAAAGTGCGGCAGGATGCCAACCTGCATCGCAATGCGAAATGGAATGTTCCGGTAAAAGCACCGCAGTTGCTCGCAAAGACTGAAATGCCCAAGCTCGCTGCAGCGGAACAGCCGCTGCCGATCGCGCCCAAGGCTCCGCCGAAAGTTGAACCGAAGCCGCAGGAAGAAAAGCCGCGTGAAGTCGTGAAGCCTGCGCCGATCAAGGTTGCGGCCGAGAAGCGTACGGAAAAGAAATCAGAGAAAGAAGTCGCGCCGCCATCGGAAGCACAAATCGCGCGACTTGAAATGCACGGAAAGTCGGCGGAGCCGTTGCTCTCGCTCAGCCCCGCTCCGCTTCCACAAAATGCGAACGCCAAAATTCCAGCGGGTGAGGCGCGCGGGCGATTTGCAATTGCGCCCGGAGGAAAACTGAATCCCAATTCAGTCACGCCTGGCAAACAGAACGGCACGCCATCTGAATCGCCAGCTACTGGTCAGGAGAAATCGCAAGCCGCAAACGCCGCCACTGAACTCGCCGCGAACACCGGCACTGGCGCAGGTCACAATCCCGCTGCCGGCGGCGGATCGGGAAATTCGAAATCGGCTTCCGGCGGCGGCTCTGCCGGCGTCGGTAGCGGCTCGGGAAACACCGCCGGCGCGGGCGTTGGCGGCACAGGAACTGGCAACGGACGGGGCTCAGCCGGCGAAGGAGCAGGCCGTTCAGGCCACGGCGCAGGCACCGGAGCGGGCGCAGGCAGCGGCGCCGGAACCGGTTCGTTCCCCGGAATCACGATTCAAGGCGGCGAAGGTAATGAGGGAACGGAGTCCCGCGGCTTCACGGTCGCGCAGCAGACTCCTTATCAAATGACCATCGTCGCAACTGCCAGCAGCGGCGGCGGGCTTCCCGACTTCGGCGTGTTCGAGAACGAGCGCGTCTACACGGTTTACATTCCCATGCAGCGCACGCCGCAGGAAGCCGATCCGACCTGGACATTGCAGTACGCGCTCGATTCACAAACCGGTACCGATGACGGCCAACTCGTAGCGCCAACCCCGGTCATGCGCGAGTGGCCGCAGATTCCCCCTGAACTTGCGAAGGCTTACTCGCAGCAGCAGGTCGTCATCTACGCCGTGCTGGGAACCGACGGCAAGCTGACCCACATCTCGGTCAAGCAAACTCCCGATGCTCAAGTCAGCACGCCGATTGAGAAGGCGCTGGCAAAGTGGGTATTCCGTCCGGCGCAGCTCGAGAACAAACCCGTCCCGGTGAAAATCCTCGTCGGAGTCCCGCTCTAAATCGGCTCGACGCGGACCGTTGGCGTAAACTCCGCCCCGTAGTGCCGCGCCGACCCTCAACTGCCGCGCCGACCGCTAACCGCCGACTGCTAACCGCCGACAGCTACCAAAGAGAAGATCAACCTTTCTTATTCGGCGGCGTCACGACCGCGCTCTCGTTCACCTCTTGCCCGGAAGGTTCCACTGCCTTGACCTGCGCGTTGTTCAGGGCCTGCGCCGATTGGTCGCTTGCCGAATGCGCCGGCTCTTTTATGTTAGTTGCCAAGTCGTCTCGCATGGCCAGCACCGGCTGTCCAGTCCGTTTGGCAATTCTTCGTGCTTGCGATTCCGGATAAACAAACTCATGCCCATAGTTGTCCCCCGGATAAAACCACGCGTGCAGCGCCTGCGGTGAATAATGGGGCCGTTCGGCAAAGCGGATCACGGTTTTTCCCGTGGGCTGCAGCCGTTCATCCGGAACCGTCAGAATCATTGCGAATGCTTTCGTCCGGTGTGCATTCCATACCTCAACGATATTGCGGGTACTGGGGCTTGGCAGAATAGAAAACCAATAAGTACCTGCCGGAAGCACCATCCCAGGAACTTCTACGGGTGCGCTGAAGGTGAGCTTGGTGGCCTGGTTCGAGATACTCGCGTGAGCACGCGGCAGAATCGTCACAGACAGCAAAAGACAAAGAGCAATAGCGAATAATTGATAGCTTTTCATTTCGTCCCTCTGCCATGTGCGATGCCTTGTCTCAAACCCGTCGTTGTCTTCAGGCAGCAGCCGCTCAGCAATTCGTGAGCAGCGTCGTACGGCCTTCTCTGCACGCGGCATCTCATACTCACGCTGGAATCAAATCCCGACTGCGGTTCCAGGTTGTACGATGGAAGCGTTAGGATTGTGCCTGCTCACGGATGAAAGGACGCCAACGTCATGAAATCGCAAATCAAGCTGGGCACCGTTTTCGGAGTCGAACTGGGCCTGCACTATAGCTGGGTAGTGATCGCGCTGCTGATCGTGTTTTCGCTCGCCGCACAGTTCCACGCCGTAAACCGCAACTGGAGCGAAGCCGAAGTATGGGGAACGGCAATTGCGACCGGGATCCTATTCTTCGTGTTTTTGCTGGCGCACGAGATGTCGCACGCCATCGTGGCGCGGGCGCGCGGTTTGCCCATCCACAAAATCACTTTGTTTCTGCTGGGCGGGGTTGCGCAAATCGAAAAAGAGGCAACCGACCCAAGCACCGAATTCTGGATGGCCATTGTCGGCCCCATCACCAGCGCCGTCATCGGCTTAGTTCTGCTTGCGATTGCCCGCATTTCTGGCTGGGTTGCAACCGCTGCGCCACAGACTCCCGGAATCGCACTGCTGGTTTGGCTCGGTTACATCAATCTGGCACTCGCCGTCTTCAACATGATCCCCGGTTTCCCTCTCGATGGCGGCCGCGTCCTGCGCGCGATTTTGTGGTGGAGCATGCATAACATGGAACGCGCCACCCGTGCTGCCGCGCGTGTGGGACAAGTCATCGCCGTGCTCTTCATCGCCTTCGGAATTTTTCGTTTCTTCTCAGGCGCGGGCCTCGGAGGGCTTTGGCTCGCCTTTATCGGATGGTTTCTGTTGCAGGCCGCGGGTGCAAGCTATGTGCAGGTGCAGACCGGTAATCTGCTCAAGGGTCTGCGCGTAAAAGATTTGATGTCCACCCAGTTCGATTCCTTGAACCCTACTACCTCGGTCCAGGACTTTGTTCACGAAGGTCTCATGCGCACGGGCAGAAGGTGTTTTTTGGTCACGCAAAACGGAGTCCTGCTGGGCTTGATTACCCCGAATGAAATTCGCAACCTGGACCCGCAGGACTGGCCGCGGACAACCATCGCAAGCATGATGGTTCCCGCGTCCAAGGTCCATTTTGCTTCGCCGCAGATGTCAGCGTGGGATGCGCTCGAAACTATGGTCCGCGAAAATGTCCATCAGCTTCCAGTGATGGCCAATGGCCAGCTCCAAGGTGTGATCGACCGCAGGCACATTCTGCAGGCTATGCGTTCGCGCCAGGAACTCTCGGGTATTACTGACCTGCCGCGCGCGGCCTAGGAGTCCAATGAAAAAAGCGGCCGAGGAGAATAACTCATCCGGCCGCATTTCTCGGAAAAGCAATCCAGTCGTTATGCTGCAGGGCGCATGTGATGCACGGCGGCGGTTTCTTCCGTTCTTCCGGTCGTGATCTGTTTCGCTGCGCCCGAAGATTGTGAAGCTCCACCCATTGCAGCCAGCCAGCCCAGGAACAGGGCGACGAATCCGATCCATCCCACGTCAGCAAACATGCCCAGGATGTATTGACTGTGTGCTGTTCCATTCACGCCTGCGCCGCTCAGGCTGGTTCCACCCAGAATCGTGATGATGATGGTCGCTACCACGGCCAGGCCAAACATCGTTAGCCCGTGTACCAGGCCGTCATGTCTGGTGGTTACGCCCGCCAGATGACCGGTCACCCGGCCAGCCACGTACATTGCGATGATGGTGAGAATGACCGCCCACACTCCCATGCCGACACTCATCCCGATCACTGGGTGTACAGCATTCGGGTTTGCGGCGCTGGCAAAAATCGCCTCGCCCAGCACACCAAATACCGACCAGATTGCTGCGAAAACAAATGTGCCCGCCCAAATTGCTCCCCAGTTCACTCTGAGGCGCTCGGGATAGCTATTAATATTTTGATAACTAACATCTGCCATCTCTCCTCCTTTTCCCTCTTCCGTTTATTGCGATGGCGCAGGTGCCGCAAAGGGATGGCTATTTGCGGGCATAAATATCGTAGTACGATATATATGTTAGAATTACCAAGTAACGGGATTTATCTCGCCGGGTTGGGACCCGCACCGGGCCGGGTCGGGACTTGCAGGACCTTTTCTGCGCGGCCGCGGACTGTTTCCGGAAGGCTCCGGTCGGCCACTACACTTTTCAGGACAGGAGCCACGGCCTGCAGTTCGCGTAGTAAATGGCGGCTCTCCTCCTTTTGCATGCTTGCAAGTTCGCCGTCGAGCGCGGTTTTGTCGTGCTGGTGCATGTAGGCGATCCGACGCCCGAATTCGAGTGTTGTCGAAATTTCCTCGAATACCGAAGTCAATTCCTGAATTTCCGAATCGCTGGACTGACTGTATGTGATCTGGTTGTTGAACGTTGTGTCGTGATAGATGAGCGTTCGCACGGGGGTGTCCGCCGGGAACCCCAGCTTGGCGGGAAATTCGCCATTCAGGAAATTCAGGTCTTCGGCGATGCTGAAAGTCGTTCGCCGCGTGGCATCGTTGGCCTGGAATTCAATGGTATATGGCACGCCCGAGCGGTCCTCCGAATCCGGGGCTGATTGATAGGTGCTTGCGCCGGTCGAATCGATCGCAATTGAGTAGTACGGGGGGTTCGTGCTCCACAGAACGGAAGTGAACACGACCGTCGGAAATCGCTGCCCATTCTTCGTCCTCAGCTGGGGGTTCTGGGCCAACAAAGCGCACGAGCATACCGCAACGATAATTGACCCAAGAACAAGATGCCTCACCAATCTCTTCGCCATTCCGATTCCCCTTCAGAGCACTGCAACGCCGTCGTTCTGACTGCTAGATGATTTCACACATTCGGCAGTTGGCCCATTTCTGCCGGTCCAGGAACGAACCATAAGAATACCGCGTCCGAACTGGTGAGAAGAACCGCACTCCTGCGAAGCGCCGACGGAGTGCACTGGCAGCTGACTAGATAAACGTACTTAGCTGAAAGCGCATCCAAGCTGATGGCAGACCCTGCACGTCATCTTTCTTCGTAGTAGTTCCGGACAAAATCGCGTGCATCGGCTCCTGGCTTACCCGCGCGAGCTCATAACAACACACCGAGAACGCGTCCAAAGCCAACGTCGGATATCAAAATGGAATCTCTAAATACTCCACCGGCTATAAAG
>Ga0335077_10012400_pt1 | contig 10661 bp, 9 predicted proteins | sample Lox_Sample_31_FD_207151 | JGI IMG/M metagenome (GOLD analysis project Ga0335077, IMG submission 207151) | Soil microbial communities from Loxahatchee National Wildlife Refuge, Florida, United States - Lox_Sample_3.1 | ecosystem: Environmental > Terrestrial > Soil > Wetlands | place: USA: Florida...
AAGCGTGCGCCGGCCGCGGAAGCGCCCGAGTCCGAGGGCCAAGCCGATCGGCAGGCCGATCACTAGAGCGCCTGCCGTCGAGATGAAGGCGACCCGAAGCGTGACCCACAGGAGGCCCATGATGTAAGGGTTGCCGTGCGCGATCAGCGGGATCGCACCGCGGAGCTGATCCCACAGGTATGCCATTCAGGGGGTGGTGCCAGGAGCGGCTTTCTGCACGTACACGAGCTGTCCGTTGCTGAGCCGGTAGACGACTCCGGCCTCGGTGCCGCGGCCGATCGTGCGCGCGCCGGGCTTCGGCAGCGGCGCCACCGTCTGTCCGGGCTGGATGAAGATGTTCTGGGCGGCGCTCGCCCGCAGGCCGCGGCTCGTGATCGCCGCGCCGAGGTGAAGCGACGAAAGCGCCGCCAGCAGGAACGCCACCGACAGCACGATCCCGAGATCGAACAGGTTCACTAACCCGTCGAGTGGGTCGCCGGCGCGGTCCTCGCGACTTCGGGCGTTGGGGGTGACGGTGATGATGGTGCGCCTCCTGTGGGTCGGGGATCGGTGATGACCGCCGCGACGTACTGCAGGTCGGACAGATCCTGGCCGTACATGCGGTCGCGTGACAACGACAGTCCGAACGCGACCGCTCCGATGAGCAGGCCGACGACCGTCACGCTGAACGCGACGCGCAGGTCGTGGCTGAGCTGAGCGGTGTTGCCGGCGGCGAGGCCGGTGAGCGCGGGCGAGAGCGGGATCAACGTTCCCATCAGCCCGAGCGCCGGCCCGGCGCGCACAAGCAACCGCGTACGCGCGAGCCGCCGCTGGGAATCGAAGTCGAAATCGGCCAGCGCCTTGTTTATCTGCGGCTCACTTCCGGGCGTCCCCGCTTGTTCGACGATGAAATCGAGCGTTGCCGTCATCGCGGAGCTCCGCGAGATCCCGCGCACAGCCGCTGCCGCGGCCGGTCGGTCACCCGCCAGAAGTGCGTTGCGAGCCTGCTCGGCGGCGGCCTGGAGCGTCGCGAACTGCCGGCGCCGCCGGCTGGCGAGCTCGACGACGTAGCTCCCCAGCTCGAAGATCACGAGCGCGAGCGCGGCCAGCGCGAGGATCAGCACGGGCACCTCGAGGGCGTTCGCGACATGGAAGATCGCCTGGTCGATGCCGTTGGTGCTGAGCGCGAAGATCACGGGTAAGGCGGTGATGACGACCAGGATCTCAGCTGGTGGCGCGCGGCGTCCGCCGCCTCCGGCGTCCCTGCAACTCGCGCCCGGCCCCGAGGCCCAAGAGCAGGAGCACGGCCAGGCCGGCACCGAGCGCCGGAAGGAGCGACGCGCGCACGGCCTGACGCGCGGGCGGCGCGGTCGCGACCGCGGCGGGTACCGCGCGGACGAGCGGGCTCGCATCCGGCGCCAACGGCTTCACGTCGCTGACCAGCAGCCCGACGACGAGCGACCCGGATGAAGGTGGGGGCGTCGTGGGGCGTGTGGTCGTGTGAGGAGTGGAGTGTCGCGAGGTTGCCGTGTGGTGCGGTGTCGGCGTCTGGTGACTCGAACTGCCCGACGACGAGGTTGTCGACGTAGGAGTCGACGAGGTTGTCGTGGCCGAGCTCGTCGTCGACGTATTTGTGGTCGACGTGTTCGTGCTGCTGCCCTTACCTGGAGTCGTCGACTTACCGGCGTTCGAGTTGCCGGCACGTCCGCCGGCGTGCGTTCCCTTGCTCTTCCGCGGCCCGCTCGGCGTGTGGGACTTTCTCGACGTTCCCGATCCGGTCCGCGGGTGACTTCCGGTAGCTGTCGGAGCCGGAGTGCCGACTGTGATCGGAATCTCGGCGCCGCCACCACCACCGGCGCTGTCGGTTACCTGGAGCGTCACGTCGTACTGCCCGGTATTGCCAAAGGTAATTTGAGGGCTGGCGGCTGTGGAATTCGGTGCGCCACCGTCGAAGTTCCAGCTGTACGAGAGCGCGCTGCCGTTCTGACCGGTGACCGACGCGCTGAAGGTGACGGATTGTCCGACCGGCACCGTCGTCTTGGACGCGGACACCGTAACTGTCAGCAGCGGCCCTTCGAATATCTCGATCGCAATCGGCAACGGCTGGCCATTGTCCGTCCCCTGAACCTCGTCGCCGTAGTCGTAGTCGGTCTGGCCCTGCCCGTTCCCGCGCCACGGCCGGTCGTATTGATTCAGCGAACCGAGCGCCTGCACGACAGGAGCTTCGTGCGGATTGTTGAAGTCGGTCGAACCCTGAGGGGCAAGGTCCGCCGGAGTCAGCATGGAACCCGGACCCGTCTCGGGTGCGCCTTGGCTATTGATCACCGTGATTCCGTGCACGGCGCCGAGCGGCACCGGAGTCGACAGGCATCCCAACACAGTCGACAGCGCCCACGTGCCGCTGGGGGCAAGCTGGACGTCCACGAACCCGGTCCGACCGAACTCGTTCATGTCCGTTCCCGAATACGCCGTGCAATTAGAGCTCGATTGGAGCTGCGCCAACGAGACCGAGTCGTTCTGCGTGGACCCGTTCGGCGAGAACACGGTCGCGGAAACGACCTGGTCCGAGCTCGAATCCGCGATGGCAATCGAGGACGGGGAGCCCAACACAACGAATGCGCACGCGAGCATCAACGCGAACCGCCGCCCCGGGAGGAAACCGGGGCGGCGGTCGCCCGGCCATCGATGCTCGCTCGAGCGGATGCTCCGGCGCGTCACGGACTATTTGATCGCGACCGTCCTTAGCCCCGAGAAGCTCGGGGCCTCACCCGGACGGGCGTACTCGAGTTGCAGCACCCACCGGGTGCCGTGCTTGACCTTGGTTGCGTGGAAGGTGACCTTGTCCTTCCCGGCGCCCAGGTTCGCGGTTCCGGCCACGGTGAACCGCGCCGGCGCTCCCGGGGTCGCGTTGAGTCGGAGCAGCTCGACCTTCGCCCCGGATTCTCCGGCGGGTGCCGTCGTCCCGGACACCGTGAACCGGCCCTTGCCCGCGGTCGCCGAGGTCAGCCTCACGCTCGAGGCGGGCTTCGGGCCGATCGTGACCTTGACCGTCCGCGACGTGGCGGCGACGACGCCCTGCCTCGGATCCTGGAACTTGACCTTGACGTTCCAAGCGCCTGGGGCGAGCGGTACCGAGATCGCGAAGTTCCCCTGGCTCGTGGCCAGCCGGTCGGTCGCGACCTTCTTGAACGCACCCTTCTTGCCGACGCCGCGGGCGAACACGGTCACCGTCCCCTTGACGTGTCCGTTGCCGGGAGCGACCGTGCCGAGGACGAGCGCCTTCCCGCCCTGCGACTGAACCCGGAAGTTCGAGGTCGCGCCATGCACCTTCACCTTTACCGGTGCAGTCGCAGCGGGAGACAGGATGTCACCGTACACCGGGTTGAGCGTGGCGTTCTCGATCATCGATATCTGGCCGGTCGACACCTCGTACTGCCCGGTCGAGGTCGGCGTGAACTTGATGCTGTAGCCGCCGGTTGAGTTGGTCTTGCCGCTGGCGACCGTGAGCGGAACTCCGCCGACGATCTCGTCAACGTTCACCTTCTGGCTCGCCAGTGCCGGGTAGCCGGGTTCGGCGTTGACCAGGGTTCCCTTAACGGTCAGGGGCTTACCCGCGTGGTAGCTCTTCGGGAGGCCGGAGCTAACCGTTAGGTTCGGTGACGCGTCCGCCACGAACGGCGGGCCCGCCGGGTCAGCGTTGGGCAGGTAGCCCTTCAGCGACGCCTGGAACGCCTGGGAGGTGAGGAGGCTGACGAAGTCCTGAGCAGCGGTCAGGTTTACTGTCTCGCCAGGCTTGCTCGGATTGATGATGTAGACGTGGAAGTAATTGACCAGCGCGTTGACGCCACCGGGTGCGCTCGCGCTCTGTGGCCCGCGGGTGACGATCTTAAGGGCCGGGATCGTCCCGGCTGGATCGGTCCCGGAGGACAGGTAGTCATACGTTCCGCGGTCGGTCAGGACGTAGCAGCTGCCGGCCGGACCGTGCGTGCACGCGTTGGCGGCCTGCACGTTTGCACCCTGAGACGAGCCGGCGTTGATGAAATACCACGACGGGTTATCCGGGCTATTGACGGTGCCACTGTCCGGGCACGGCGATCCGTTAGAGGGGACAGCGGTCGAGTTGACGGGCGACATGCCGCCGCCGTCCGCCGTGCTGACCGTACACAGGGTCAGGCTCGATGGTTTCAGGCCCGAGCTGTTGACGAGCGCCCAGATCTGGTGCTCCTCGACGGTCGTGCCGGACGCCGTCGTGGTACCGCCCCGCGTGTAGAACGTGGCCTTCCCGTTCGCCCCGGCCGACGCGACGTCCGCGAAGGCTTGCGCGATGTTGTTGGCGCCGTTCGCAGCCACGCCCGCGGGATCTCCGGCCGGGCCGGCGAGGACGAAGTCGTTGGTGAAGATCGCGTTCCCGTACTGGTTGTTGTACGAGAAGCCGTTCGCCACGAACTGGTTCTCGAGCGAAGCCGCGTGGACAATCAGCGCGCTCGGTCCGCCAGTGCCGTTCTCAGCGTTCTGGATCGCCGTACCGGTGGCGGAGCCCACGTACTTGAACGTGTACTGCGGGTAAGCCTTGTTGAACGCGGGCTGAATCAGGTTCGGGACGAGGCCCGAGTCGCTGACGTCGCTCGTGCCGACGATGGTGAGCGTCGACGAGGTGTCCGCGCTCGCCAGCGCGGGGGCGACGAGCACCGCGACGGCGGTGAGAACACCGACCAGGGGGACGGCGAAAAGCCGGCGTCTGGCGCCGGCCTGGCCATCGAGCGCACCCGGCCGTGCGAGATGACGAAGGGAAGTAGAGGTTTTACGCATCGCGCCAATATATAGGCATTGCCTAGGCACGGCCTTTCGGGTCGTGCGTGTGCGGTAGAGCCGTCGCTACGCTGTTGCGTCGTGTGGGGCGGATTGCGAGCCCGGTTCTTTGGCGTGCTCGCGCTCGCCGCGCTCGTCGCCGGCTGTGGCGGGAGCAGCTATACGAAGAGTGACTTCATCGCGCGCGCCGATGCGATCTGCACAAGCACGCTGCGACAAGCGCGCGCGCTCGCACCGCCGGCGTCCACCTCGGGAGCGGCCCTGTCGGACTACCTAGGCAAGCTCGTGCCGCTCGTCGACTCCGAGGCCAATCAGCTGCGGGCGCTCAAGCGGCCCGCTGACACCGCTCACGACGGTGCCACGCTGACCGCCTACTTCGCCGCGCTGAGCCATGTTGTCGCCGCCTACCGTCAGCTCAGAGCAGCGGCGGCTCGTGGCGACGATCAGACCGTGACGGACGTCGAGGCCGCACTGAACGCAAACCCCGTTGACTCGCTCGCCGCCAGCTACGGCCTGAAGACGTGCGGCACCCCCGGGTCGACCTCGGTCTGAGGACCCCTGTACCGTCTGACCAGATGCCTGAAGACCTTTCGCTCGGCGAGGCTGCCGCGGCACTCGGCGTGAGCGTCGACACGCTGAGGCGATGGGACCGCAAAGGGCAGATCAAGACCACCCGTGACGCGCGCAACCGCCGGCTCGTGCCGGCTTCGGAGATCGAGCGCCTGAGCACCCGGCCGGTCCGGCACCAGACCGGAACCGAACGCTCGGCACGGAACCGATTCGCCGGCGTCGTCCGGTCGGTCGAGTGCGACGGCGTGATGGCGCTCGTCGAGGTCGAGGCCGGGCCCTTCCTGGTCACCGCCGCGATCACGCGCGACTCGGTCGAGGAGCTCGGGCTCGCGGCCGGCGTCAACGCCACCGCGGTCGTCAAGGCGACCTCGGTGATGATCGAGCGCGGCTCGTTGGACTGAGTCCGACCGCTGGCGTCCGGATTCTCGTTCTGCATAGCTAGCTAGGCAGGAGCTCTGCCGGAGACCACGGCGACGGCATTTAGAACCGGGGGGCCAAGATCCATCCCGGCCCCCCGGGGAGTCAGGGTTGGTTGGGGGCGGTTCCCTGACCCGTGGGACGAATGCCTTCGTCCCCAAACTCGGCGACTACTTCATTCTGGCCAGCCCCTTAGCTCCCAGAGCCCCAACAAGCCCACCACACCGTACCACCGATCGACTGTCTTTCATTAAACATCCTCTAAGTTGACCAACCTTTGGGCCGCTGTCGTGTTAATACGAACAGGGGGCGACGACGAAGGGGGCATCTGAGGGGCAAGCTTCCGCTTGCTTGTTGTCGCATTCGGTTGGGGGCGCGGCGTCCCGGGTTTCGAGATTCCCGGGGCGCCGCCTGGCCGACGCCGCCCCCGGGAACTGAGCCTCGCGGCGCAGTCCCGCTGTACGTGGTGCGGCGTTAAGGAGCGGCATCTGCTCTGGACTTTCGGCGTTCAGTAGCGGACACTCTCCTCATGGGGGTGAGCGCGGCAGTCGCCGGGTTCCGTGGTGGGTTTAATCGCAGGACCGGCGCAGACGAAACCGACGAGACACTTGTGGCGCAGCTGCGTGCTGGCGACGACGCCGCGTTCGAGGCGATCTACGACCGATACGCGCGTGGAGTACTCGCGTTCTGCCTGCATATGCTCGGAAGCCGCGAGGCGGCCGAGGATGCGCTCCAGCTGACGTTCGTCTCGGCACTTCGCGCGTTGCGCGCTAGCGAGGACGAGGTGTCGCTCCGGCCCTGGCTGTACACGATCGCGCGCAACCGCTGCCTGTCGGAGCTCCGCAACCGCCGCGGTCTCGAGAGCGACGACGTGCTGACCGATCGAGCTTCCCTCGAGCGTGTGCCAGATCAGGTCCAGCGCCGCGAGGACCTTCGCGAGTTGCTGGATGACATGCAGCGGCTCCCGGCCGACCAGCGTGCCGCGCTCGTTCTGTTCGAACTCGCGGATAACTCGCACGAGGAAATCGCCGCTGTGCTCGGGGTGCGTAGAGAGAAGGTCAAGGCACTGGTATTCCAGGCACGTGAGGCGCTCGCCCGCGGACGGCGGGCACGGGAGCATCCGTGCGCGGAGGTCCGCGAGCGGCTGGCGACGACCCGTGGCAGCGTCCTGCCGCGCAGCGTTGCACGCGCACACATCGATCGCTGCCCCGGCTGCGCGGCCTTCGAGAGGGAGATCCGGCGTCAGCGCGCCGCGCTCGCGCTCATCCTGCCCTTGGGTCTGTCGGGCGCGCTAAAGGCCTCCGTGCTCGGGTCTGCGCTCCGTGGTGCTGCTCCGGTGGCGGCGGGTGGGGGGACCGCTGCGGGTGGCGTCAGCGGCGTCAGCGCGGTCGTCGCGGGTGGCACGACGGCCGGCGGCGCGAGTGGCGCGGGTGCGGTCGCCGCGGGTGGCACGACTGTCGCAGCGGGCGTCAGCGGCGGTGGCTCATTCGCCGTGGCTGCTGGTGCCGCGGGAAGCGTCTCCGCTGGCACAGGGGCCGCCGGCACCGCGGTGATCGCGGGGGTCCCGTCGGTCGTCGCCGTCGCCGGCGGAGCCACAGGTGTCGCGGCGGAGTATGCGGCGTCCGTAGGCGGGGTCGGCGGACTGGGTGCGGCCGGAGTTCTCGGGAAGGTCCTGGCCGCGGCCGCGATCGCAACCACTGGCGTCGGCGCGCTCCACGCTGGCGAGGGCGTGCGGGCGGTTCCGGCGTCGCCCGATGCTCTGATCATCCAGGCGCTGCCGCCTAAGCCGCCGACGGTCCCGACCACAGGCTCCACGTCGAGTCCCGCAGCCGCGGAAAACACGTCAACTGCGGTGACAACGGGGCCTCGTGCCGCGTCATCAACCACTCTCGACACGACCACAACCACGGTTCTCGCGTCGCCACAGACCAGCAGCACCACAACCACTGCGTCGGGAACCACGCCGGCCGGCACCAGCAGTTCCGCATCCGCTGCCGCTCCGGGTGCCAACACCGCCACGACGCCCACGGCTCCCGCTTCCGCGCCGAACACATCGACCACCACCGGATCCAGCGCACCCGCGGCGCCTGCAGATTCCGACGCTTCGGCTGCGACCACGACTCCCGCTGCCGCGCCAACAACGGCCGGCGCCTCGGTGGCGGCCGGGACCGACGCCGAAGCCGGTGCCGCAGCTCCCGCTGCCCCGGCGACATCAACGACATCTACCGCTACGACCACGACACCCGCGCCGACGTCGAGCACCGACAGCACGGCCACGGACTCGTCGAGCACCACGCCCGCCGATCCGACCCAAACGACGTCCACGCCGAGCCCGGACAGCACGGGCAGCGCAGGCTCGGCGACATCGAGCGCTCCCGCTTCGTCGGCACAGTCGGACGCCACCACCCAGTCGGTGCCGGCCGCGGCGAACGGCTAGCCGGTGCGCAATCGGACGCCGGCGCGTTCCTCGAGCAACGCGACCGCCAGCAGCTCTCCATCGACTGGTCCGTAGCGCTCTAATGCGGCGCGATACGCGCGCTCGACCGCTCCGGATAACTCGAACGGCACGTCGAGCTCGTCGGCGAGCGACAACACGGCCTCGAGCTCCTCGTGGCAGCGGTGAACGCCGAACGACGCGAGGTAGTCACCTTCGAACAGCCCCGGGACGTCACGGCGCACGAACTCGCTGGCCGCAGCGCTCTCGCCGATCACCGACCGCAGTAGTTCGAGATCGAGGCCGGCGCGCCGGGCGAGCAGCAACGCTTCGCCGACGGCTACCGCCTGTCCGAACCACAGCAAGTTGACGAGTAGCTTCGTGATGTAGCCCGCGCCGTTCTCGCCGACGTGATCGACGCGGCCGAGCGATTCGAGCAGATTTCGATGCCGCTCGACTACCGCTCCGCGCCCTCCGACGAACAGGTGCAAGGATCCCGCCGCGGCCGCCGCGGGACCGCCGCCGGCCGGCGCGTCGAGACACTCGATGCCGAGCGACTCGGCGCGGTCGACCAGCGGGCGCGCGGTTGCCGGCGAGGCGCTCGTCAAGTCGATCCAGGTAGTGCGTGGGCGAAGCGACGGCAGCGCAAGGGCCATCGCCTCGGTGAGCTCGCTCGACCCCGGGAGCACCGTGAGCAATACGTCGGCGATGCGTGCGACGCCCTCGGTCCCAGCGATCCACTCCGCCCCTGCGGATCGCACGTCCGCCTCGCGTGCGGGGAGGATGTCAGTGGCCGTCACTTGAAACCCTGCCCTGAGGAGCCGCGCGCACACCGGCAGACCCATACGGCCGACGCCGATGATGCCGACGGTCTCGGTCACGTGCCGATTACACCGCATCGGGACGACGCCGCGATAGCCTCGGAGGCGAGGCTATGTCCGACTACATGAGCCTGCCCACCGACCTGCCCGCCCCCGAGGACGACGGCGCCGCCGATCATCTCCCTGGGATGCGGGTGCCGCACATCGAGCTGCCGAGCACGGGCGGTGGCGATGTCGCGCTCGACGGGCTCGGCCCCGGCCGGGCCGTGCTCTACGTCTATCCGATGACCGGCCAGCCCGGAGTCGATCTGCCCGAGGGCTGGAACGCGATCCCGGGCGCCCGCGGGTGCACGCCCGAGGCCTGCGGATTCCGAGATCACTTTGCCGAGCTCCGGAGCGCCGGGGCCGCCACGGTCTACGGGCTGTCGTCCCAGACCCCCGCGTACCAGGCGGAGCTGGCCAAGCGCCTCGAGCTTCCGTTCGAGATCCTCTCGGACTCTGAACATGAGCTCGCGCGAGCGCTCGACCTGCCGACGTTCACCGCCGGCGGCGAGCAGCTCTACAAGCGACTCACTCTCATCATCACCGACGGCCGGATCGAGCACGTCTTCTATCCGATCTTCCCGCCCGATGAGCACGCTGCTGAGGTCCTCGCCTGGCTCGCAGCGCACACTAAGAGTTAGCGCGCCCGAAAGCCGTCGGTGGCGGCGGTCACCGCTCCCCGTGTCCCTCCACTCATCCCGTGTCCCGCGTCGTCGACCACGATGAGGCGGCTCCCCGGCCAGGCGCGCGACACGGACACGGGGATATCGAGCGGGCTTGACACGTCGAGGCGACCGTGGATCAGCACGCCGGGAATCTCGGCGAGTGTCGCGCAGCCGCGCAGCAACGCTCCGTCCTCCACGAAGGCCGCGTGGCTCCAGTAGTGGGTGACGAGCCGCGCAAAGCACATCCGGAACGCGGGATCTGCGAAGCGGGGATCGGGAGCATCCTGCGGCGCGAGCGCGATGTGCACGTCCTCCCAGGTGCACCAGTCGCGCGCCGCCCGATCCCGCGTCGCCGGGTCAGGATGCTCGAGGAGCCTGTTATAGGCCTCGGCGAGGCTGCCGTCTCGAGCCTCGACGGGAACGCCGTCGCGGAACCGCTCCCACTGTTCGGGAAACAGGCGAGCGATATCGCGCGTGATCCATTCGACTTCGCGACGAGTAGTGGTAACGACCGAGAACAGCACCATCTCGCTGACTCGGTCAGGGTGGGACTGTGCATAAGCCAACCCGAGCGTCGATCCCCACGACGCGCCGAGCACCAGCCAGTGCTCGAACCCGAAGTGCATACGCAGGCGCTCGATATCGGCAATCAGGTGCGCGGTCGTGTTGGTCGACAGATCGACCGCGGGGTCGGCTGCATGGGGCTTACTGCGGCCGCAGCCGCGCTGATCGAACAGCGTCACGCAGTAGGCGTCCGGATCGAACAGGCGGCGCCACCACGACCCAGCGCCCGATCCGGGCCCGCCGTGGAGCACGACCGCCGGCTTGCCGGTGGGCTTTCCGACCTGCTCCCAGTAGATCTCGTTGTCATCGCCGACGGCGAGGACCCCGGTGTCGAAAGGCTCGATCGCGTCGTACACGGAT
>Ga0335077_10012402_pt1 | contig 10660 bp, 7 predicted proteins | sample Lox_Sample_31_FD_207151 | JGI IMG/M metagenome (GOLD analysis project Ga0335077, IMG submission 207151) | Soil microbial communities from Loxahatchee National Wildlife Refuge, Florida, United States - Lox_Sample_3.1 | ecosystem: Environmental > Terrestrial > Soil > Wetlands | place: USA: Florida...
TGCGCCACGGCATCGACACGGTCTACGGCTTGCCGGGCCTGCATCTCGATCCGCTCTTCGACGCGTTCCACGGCGTGCGCAATCGCCTGCGCGTGATCCACACGCGTCATGAGCAAAGTGCGGCCTACATGGCTTTGGGCGCGGCGCTTGCGACGGGAAAGCCGCAGGCCTTCGCTGTGGTGCCGGGGCCGGGATTTCTCAATGCAGGTGCGGCATTGCTCACGGCCTACGGAATGAATGCGCCGGTGCTGGCTTTGGTGGGGCAAATCCCACACGCGAACATCGACCGTGGGCACGGGCACCTGCACGAGATCCGCGACCAGCTCGGCCTCGCGCGGCACATCGCAAAGTTCGCGGCGCGGATCGGCTCTCCCGCGGAAGCGCCGATGCTCGTCTACGAGGCCCTAGCGAGCGCCGTCTCGGGGCGACAGGGACCGGTCGTGCTGGAATGCGCGATGGACGTCCTCGCGCGTCGAGGCACGGTCTCCTTCCCGGAGATCGTGCCGTCGCCGCCGCCGCCGGTGGACGAGGATGCGGCCGAGGCGGCGGCTCGGCTCCTCGGCGCGGCGGAGCGGCCGATGATCGTTGTGGGCGGTGGCGCGCTCGACGCTAGCGCCGAGGTGCGTGCGGTTGCGGAGCTGCTGGAGGCGCCGGTCCTCTCCTATCGCCGCGGACGAGGCGTGCTGCCGACGAGCCACCGTCTCGCCGTCAATCTCCCCGTCGGCCATCGCCTCTGGGCTCAGGCGGATGCCGTGCTCGCGGTCGGAACGCGGCTCTACCAGCAGCAAAGCCAATGGGGCGTGGACGATCGCCTCAAGATCGTCCGTATCGACATCGATCCCGAAGAGCCCGGACGGTTCCGCAAGCCCGCGGTGGCGCTCGTCGGCGATGCCGCGCTCGGCCTCCGCGCGCTCATCGATCGGCTTCCCAAGCACAGTCGTACCCGCGCCTCGCGCGCGGCGGAGCTTGCGGAGCATCGCGCCGCCATCGCGCCGAAGCTTGCGGCGCTGCAACCGCAGGTGAGTTTCCTCGAGGCGATCCGCAAGGCTCTGCCGGCCGACGGTATCTTCGTCGATGAGGTGACGCAGGTGGGTTTCGCGAGCCGCCTCGTTCTTCCCGTCGAGACGCCGCGGACCTTTCTCTCGCCGGGCTATCAGGACAATCTCGGCTGGGGCCTCGGCACGGCGCTCGGCGCCAAGGCCGCGAAGCCCGACACGCCCGTCCTCGTGATCTCGGGCGACGGTGGCTTTCTTTATCAAGTGGGCGAGCTCGCGACGGCGGTCCAGCACAAGATCGCGCTGGTGGTCGTGCTCTTCGACAACAACGCTTTCGGTAACGTCAAGCGGATACAGCAGGAGCAATACGGCAACCGCGTGATCGCCGCCGATCTCGTCAATCCCGATTTCGCACAGCTCGCGGAGAGCTTCGGCGTAGCGACCTTCCGCGCGACGACGCCCGCCGAGCTCGAGCGAGCGCTCCGAGAAGCCTTCGCGCTCGGAGCGCCGGCGCTCATTCACGTGCCGCATGGGGACACCGCGAGCCCCTGGGACATGATTATGATGCCGCGGGTGAGGGGATGAGCATGGAGCCGTCGCCGGAAGCGGACTTGCTGAGCCAAGCGGGCCTCCCTGCGGAGGCCATCTCCGCCTGGGCCGAGAGTTGGCCGCAGACCAGCGATGATTATGCCGGGGACAGCGAGCGCTTCTCGCGCTTCTGGCTCCTCATCGCGGAGCTCAGGGGAATGCTGCCGCCGAAACCACGCCGCGATGCCACGGAGACGGCCGCGGCGGCGCTGCTGGCGCGGCTCGGCAGCGAAAGTCGAGATGCTTTTCTCGCGGCGCATGTCGAGAGCGTCTATCGCGCGCTGACGCAGGATTTCGCCATTCACGTCCGCGCCGACGAGCTCGCTTTTGCCGCGGCCTCGCTCGTACCCGGCCTCGTCCCGACCTCCGAGGAAGTCGCTGCGGAGAGCGAGCAGGCGCAGCGCGACAAGGAAGGTCTCGAGATCGACCAGGGCATCTTCCTCTCGCGCGTCCTCGAGCATCAGGCGGCGGGCGCCCATCTGTGCCACGCGATGCTGCTGCCGCGACAGGAAGCGCTCGATCGTCTGGCAGAGCTCAGCGAGCGCGGTTCCGTCGATCTGGGCGCCGCGACGGTCGGGAGGGTCGGCAGGGCCTCCTTCGTCACCATGCGCAATCCGCGCTTCCTCAACGCCGAGGACGAGGGCACGGTCGATGCAGTCGAGACCGCGGTCGATCTCGCGATCCTAGATCCCGATACCGAGATTGCGGTCCTCCGCGGTGACACGGTCGAGCATCCGAAATACCGGGGGCGCCGCATCTTCTCGACGGGGATCAACCTCACCCATCTCTATCGCGGCAAGATTTCCTATCTCTGGTACATCCGGCGCGAGATGGGCTTCGTCAACAAGATGTTCCGCGGCGTCGCGCGGCGCGAGGCCAATCCCGACGAGATCTGCGGCGACCTCCTGGAAAAACCCTGGATCGCCGCGGTCGACGCCTTTGCGATCGGCGGTGGCTGCCAGTATCTGCTCGCCACGGACTACGTCATCGCCGCGAGCGACGCTTACATGACATTGCCCGCGCGGAAGGAAGGCATCATCCCCGGCGCCGCCAATCTCCGCCTCCCGCGCTTTACCGGCGATCGCATCGCGCGCCAGCTCATCATGTATGGGCGGCGCCTCGAATGCGACAGCCCCGAAGGCCGCATGATCTGCGACGAGGTGGTGCCGCCGGCCGAGATGGACGCCGCGGTCGCGCGCGCCGTCGACGGCTTCACCAGCGCCGGCGTCGTGAGCGCCGCCGGCAACCGCCGGGCCTTCCGCGTCGGCATGGAGCCCCTCGATCTCTTCCGCCGCTACATGGCGGTCTACGCCCGCGAGCAAGCCCACTGCCACTTCAGCCCCGCCCTCATCTCCAACCTCGAGCGCAACTGGAACGCGCAGCAGCGGCAGGCGTGACGGTGCGGACTAAGCCGCGCGCGGAGAAACTTCGCGCGCGATAGCGCGGCCGGACTTTGCTATCGCCAGCGTGAGGTCATGCATCGCCTGGAAAAGCGGCAAATGGGTGAGGGTCGACGGACTAATCTTTCCGTCGCAAATCGACGATCCGCTTCGCCTTGCCGAGCGAGCGCTCGATTGCGCCGGGGGCGGTGATGTCGATTGCGGCGGTGACGCCGATCGTCGATTTGATGCGATGCGCGAGGTCCCGTGCGGCGCCGGCGCGCGGGCTCTTGCCCGAGGCGTCAGGACGCGCCTCGACGCGGACGGTCATCGCGTCGAGGCGGCCCTCGCGCCGGAGCTCGATCAGGAAATGCGGGGCCAGGCGCTTGTCGCTGAGGATCAGCTCCTCGATCTGCGTCGGGAAGACGTTGACGCCGCGGATGATCATCATGTCGTCGGAGCGTCCCGTCACCTTCTCCATCCGCCGCATCGTCCGCGCCGTTCCCGGCAGAAGCCTCGTCAGGTCGCGGGTGCGGTAGCGGATCACGGGCATCGCCTCCTTGGTAAGGGAGGTGAGAACGAGCTCGCCGCGCTCGCCATCGGGCAGTACCGCGCCCGTCTCGGGGTCGACGATCTCCGGATAGAAGTGATCCTCCCAGAGATGGAGCCCGTCCTTCGTCTCGACGCACTCGTTGGCGACGCCGGGGCCGATCACCTCGGAGAGGCCGTAGATATCGACGGCCTCCATGTCGAAGGCTGCTTCGATCTCCGACCGCATCGCCTCCGTCCAGGGCTCGGCGCCGAAGATGCCGACTTCGAGGGAGGTGCCACGAGGATCGAGGCCCTGGGCGCGGAACTCGTCGAGGATCGCGAGCATATAGCTCGGCGTTACCATGATGATCTCGGGCTCGAAGTCGAGGATGAGGCGCACCTGGCGCTCGGTCATGCCCCCGGAGACGGGGATCACCGTGCAGCCCAGACGCTCGGCACCGTAATGCGCGCCGAGGCCGCCGGTGAAGAGACCGTAGCCGTAGGCGACATGCACCTTCATGCCGGGCCGCCCGCCGCTCGCGCGGATGCTGCGCGCCATCACCGTGGACCAGGTCTCGATATCGGCAACAGTGTAGCCTACGACCGTTGGCTTCCCCGTCGTCCCGGAGGAAGCATGCACGCGCACGATCTTCTCCCGCGGCACCGCGAACATGCCGAAGGGGTAATTCGCGCGGAGGTCGGCCTTGGACGTGAAGGGAAAGCGCCGGAGGTCGGATAGGTCCTTCAGCTCACCTGGCGCGATCCCCGCTTCGGCAAAGGCACGGCGATAGTGCGGGACGTTGTCATGGGCGTGCCGCAGCGACCATTTCAGGCGCCGGAGCTGCAGTGCCTCGATTTCGTCGCGCGAGGCGATCTCGATGGGCTCAAGCTCGTCCCGCTGCGGTGCGAGTGCCGTCCGATTTCCGCTTGGCGTCGCCATCTCCTCCTCCGTGGTGCCGCGCTCGCAACGCGCCATTTTAGCGGGATTTTACAGATGATTGCGTCGCGCACACACTCGCGAATTGACACCTATCTCCAGGGTCGGTAGCAGTCTATATTAGAAAAAAACGGGCTCACGGGAGAGCGTTGGGAGGAAGATTGGCAGCGCTTCTGGAAGTGCGCGGCCTGCACACGGAATTCCGCACCGGGGCGGGCATCGTGCGTGCAGTCGATGGCGTCTCCTATACGGTGGATGAAGGCGAAACAATCGCGGTCGTCGGCGAGAGCGGATCCGGAAAGTCCGTGGGCGCCATGTCGATCCTACGACTTATCCCCGATCCGCCGGGAAGGGTCACGGCTGGCGAAGTCATCTTCGCGGGGCGCGATCTCATGCGCTGCACGGACGAGGAGATGCGCCACATCCGCGGCGGCGACATCGGCATGGTCTTCCAGGAGCCCATGACCTCGCTCAATCCGGTGCTGACCATCGGCCGGCAGATCACCGAGGCGATCGAGCAACACCGCAAAGTCGACCACGCGGCCGCCGAGGCGCGTGCCGCCGAGCTGCTGCACCTCGTGGGCATTGCCGATCCCAAGCGCCGGCTGAAGCAATATCCACATCAGCTCTCCGGCGGCATGCGCCAGCGTGTGATGATCGCGATCGCGCTCGCCTGCGATCCAAAGCTCATCATCGCGGACGAACCGACGACCGCGCTCGACGTCACGATCCAGGCGCAGATTCTCGAGCTGATGCGGGCGCTGACCAAGCGCTTCAACGTCGCGCTCATCATCATCACGCACAATCTCGGCGTGGTCGCGCGCTACGCCAGCCGCGTCAACGTCATGTATGCGGGGCGCATGGTCGAGAGCGGCAAGGCCGATGCGGTCTATCATCGCCCCCGCCACCCCTACACGATCGCGCTGCTGCGCTCGGTGCCCCGCCTCGATCGTCCGCGCCAAGCGCGCCTCGATCCGATCGAGGGCCAGCCGCCGGATCTGACGCGGCTCGACGACGGTTGCGCCTTCCGCCCGCGCTGCCGCTTCGCGATCGAGGCCTGCGCGAAGTCGCGCCCGCCGCTCCAGCCGGTGGAAGAGGAGGAGCATCTCGCGGCCTGTTTCCGCAGCCGCGAGCTCGCCGGCCTCGTGGGCGAGGCGGCATGAGCACGGATGCCCGGCCACTGCTGGAGGTCAAGGGATTGCGCATGCATTTCCCGGTGATCGAGGGCGTCCTGCGCCGGCGCCTCGTCGGCGAGGTGAAGGCGGTCGACGGCATCGACTTCGACATCCGCCACGGCGAGACCATGGGCCTCGTCGGCGAGAGCGGCTGCGGGAAGACCACGACCGGGCGCTGCATTCTGCGCCTGGAGCAGCCCACGAGCGGCCAGATCCTCTACGACGGTGTCGATCTCGCGACCATCCCGCGCAAGGAGCTGATGGCGATGCGGCGGCGGATCCAGGTCGTCTTCCAGGATCCCTATAGCTCGCTCAACCCCCGCATGAAGGTCGGCGAGATCATTGCGGAGCCAATGAAGGTGCATGGGATCGAGGCCGATCGCGAGAAGCGCGCGGCGCGGGTGCGCGAGTTGCTTCAGGTCTGCGGCCTCAATCCGAAATTCGCGGACCGCTATCCGCACGAGATGTCCGGCGGGCAGCGCCAGCGCGTCGGGATCGCGCGCGCGCTCGCGCTCGAACCCGAATTCATCGTCTGCGACGAGGCGGTCTCCGCGCTCGACGTCTCGATCCAGGCGCAGGTGATCAACCTGCTCGAGGATCTGCGCGACCGCTTTGGCCTGACATATCTCTTCATCGCGCACGACCTCTCGGTGGTGCGACATCTTTGCCAGCGCGTCGCGGTCATGTACCTGGGCCGCATCGTCGAGCTCGCGGAGAGCGACGAGCTCTTCGACCATCCGCTTCACCCCTATACCAAGGCGCTTCTCGCCGCGGTCCCCGTGCCCGATCCCAGCGTCGAGGAGGGCCGCGAGTTCCACCCGCCGCCGGGAGAGGTGCCGAGCCCCATCGATCCGCCCTCGGGCTGCGTCTTTCACCCGCGCTGTCCGATCGCGGTCGCGCGCTGCAAGGAGGCGCGCCCCGATGTGCGGGAGATACGGCCAGGCCACTGGGTGGCCTGTCACGAAGTTCATTGAGAAGGGGGCACCTGCAACCTTTATCCGTGATGGGAGGAATATCGAAATGAGAGCAAGAAATAGTTGGTTTGCTGCCGGCCTGGGCATTCTCGCTGCGACGTCGCTTGCGGCCGTGCCCGCGGGCGCGGCGGAGACGCCGAAGCACGGTGGCACCCTCACCTACATGATCCCCGCCGACGCGCCGCCGAGCTTCGACGGGCATCGCGAAACCACCTACGCGACCGTTCACGCGGTTGCGCCCTTCTACAGCGTGCTCATCCGCGTCAATCCGGAGAATCCGTCCTCGACGACGGATTTCGTCTGCGATCTCTGCACGGCGATGCCGAAGCCCACCAATGACGGGCTCGTCTTCACTTTCAAGATCCGCAAAGGCGTGAAGTTCCACGACGGTGCGCCGCTCACCGCGGCCGACGTCGCCGCGAGCTGGAACGAGATCGTTTTCCCGCCGCAGGGCGTCTCCTCGGCCCGGCAGAGCTATTTCGTGATGGTCGACAAGATCGAGGCGCCGGACGACGAGACCGTGATCTTCCGCCTGAAGTTCTCGACGCCTGCGTTCCTGCCGGCGCTCGCCGATCCCTATGCCTTCATCTACAAGAAGGAGCAGCTCGACAAGGACCCGCACTGGTACGAGAAGAACATCCTGGGCTCGGGGCCGTTCAAGTTCGAAGCCTACGAAGCGGGGCAGTCGATCAAGGGCGTGCGCAATGCCGACTACTATCACAAGGGCCAGCCCTATCTCGACGGCTTCATCGCGATCTTCGCGGCGAAGGAATCCGTCCGCGTCGACGCGATCCGCGCGGACCGCGCGGCGCTGGAGTTCCGGGGCTTACCGCCATCGGTGGTCGATCCGCTGGTAAAGGAGCTCGGCAACAAGATCAGCGTGCAGAGCAGCGACTGGAACTGCGGCAACCTCGTGACGCCGAATCATAAGAAGAAGCCATTCGACGATGTCCGCGTGCGCCGCGCTCTGGCGCTCGCGATCGACAGCTGGAAGGATGCGCCGCAGCTCGCGAAGATCGCTACCGTCCACACCGTGGGCGGCATCGTCTTCCCGGGCTCGCCGCTCGCCGCGACCAAGCCCGAGCTTGAGAAGATCGCGGGCTTCTGGCCCGACATCAACAAGTCGCGGGCGGAGGCAAAGCGGTTGCTGAAGGAGGCGGGTGCGGAGGGCCTGAGCTTCACACTCCTCAATCGCAACGTCGATCAGCCCTATAAATACGTCGCAACCTGGGTCATCGACCAGTGGAGCAAGGTCGGCTTGAAGGTCACGCAGAAGGTGGTTCCGACCGGCCCCTTCTACGATGCGCTCCGCAACAACGACTTTGAGGTGACGCTCGACTTCAATTGCCAGGGCGTTGTCAATCCGCTGCTCGACGTCGGCAAGTTCCTGCCGCACACGGTCTACACCGAGAACTACGGGAACTACGAGGACGAGAAAGAGATCGAGATGTATAACCGCATGCTGCACGAGCCCGACATCAAGAAGGTGCGCGTGCTGATGCGGGAATTCGAGACCTACGTCCTCGACACGCAGGCGCACATGATCATGACGCCCTGGTGGTACCGCGTCATCCCCATGCGCTCCTACGTCAAGGGCTGGAAGATCAGCCCAAGCCACTACATCAACCAGGATCTCGCGAACATCTGGCTCGACCAGTAGCGTCGAGGGAGACGAGGGCCGAAGCCGCCCGTCCGCGCAAACGGACGGGCGGTGGGCCCAGCGAGATTTCGGAAGGCGAGCATGTACCGCTACATCGTGCATCGGCTGCTGCTGGCGATCCCGACATTGGTGGGGGCGGCGGCGCTCGTCTTCGGATTGATGCGGCTTATTCCCGGCGACATCTGCGTGGTGCGACTGGCTTCGGGAGGCGGCCGCTTCGATCAGCACGCGGTCGACCTCTGCCATACCGACCTCGGGCTCGACCGCTCGATGTTCACGCAGTTCCTCGATTTCCTGCTGGGGTTCTTCCGGCTCGATTTCGGCCCCTCCATGTGGACCGGGAAGCCCGTCACCTACGAGATCGCGACGCGGCTTCCAGTCTCGATCGAGGTGGCGCTGCTTGCGACGGTGATCGCAATCGCCTTCGCGATTCCCCTGGGGACGATCTCCGCGCTCAAGCAGAACACCTGGGTCGACATTGTGGTCCGGACATTCGCGATCGCGGGGATCGCGACCCCGTCCTTCTGGCTCGGTATCGTTTCCCTTCTCTTCATCCTCGACCTCACCCACGCGATCTCCGGCACCGCCTGGATGCCGCCGATCGATTACGTTCCGATCTGGCAGGATCCTCTGCGCAATCTCGCCGTGGTAATCCTGCCGGCGCTTACGGTCGGATACCGATATTCCGCCGTCACTATGCGCATGACGCGCTCGGCGATGCTCGAGGTGATGCGTGAGGACTATATCCGCACGGCGCGCGCCAAGGGCCTGCTCGAGAGGCTCGTCATCAACCGCCACGCCCTCAAGAACGCGTTGCTGCCCGTCGTCACACTCATCGGCATCGAGTTCGCCTTCCTGATCGGCGGCCTCGTCGTGACCGAGCAGGTTTTCAATTTGAACGGCATCGGCCGGCTCTTCGTGCTCTCCGTGCAGAACCAAGACTACACGCTGACCCAGGCGCTGGTGATGCTGGTGGTCGCGGTCTTCGTGCTCTGCAATCTTCTCGTGGATCTCCTCTATGCGTGGCTCGACCCGCGCATCCGCTTCGCTTGAGAGGCATCTCCCATGTCCAGCGCCTCGCCCATCGACACCCACGCGGTCCCCGACGACGATCGCGCGCTCCGGCGCTCCATCTGGCAGAAGATCGCGTCCTTTTGCGTGCGCGAACCCATGGGCACCTTCGGCCTGTTCCTGGTGTTGCTGATCGCCTTCGCGGCGGTAAGCGCGGATTGGCTCGCTCCCTACGATCCCACCTCCAACGACTTCGGCGCGATGACGGAGCCGCCGAGCTGGGACCATCTCCTCGGCACCGATCCCTTCGGCCGCGACGTCTTCTCCCGCATCCTCTTCGGCGCGCAGACCGCGATGATCGTGGGCTTCGCCTGCGCGCTCATCGGCGGGCTCGTGGGTCTCGTGATCGGCGTTGCCAGCGCGTATTTCGGCGGCTGGTTCGATCTCGTTTTGCAGCGGGTTCTCGACGTGCTGATGGCCTTCCCGCTGATCATCTTGGCGCTCGCGGTCGTCGCGATCTTCGGGACGGGCGTCGAGAACGTGATCATCGCGATCACGATCCCGCTGATCCCGCGTTGCGCGCGCATCGTGCGCGCGAGCGCGCTTGCGATCCGCGAGGTTCCCTACGTCGATGCCGCGCGCGCCTGCGGCTTCGGGCATTGGCGCATCATCATGCGGCACATGATCCCGAACGTGATGGCTCCTTTCCTGATCGTGATCACCGCCTTCGTGGGTCAGGCGATCCTCGCGGAAGCCTCGCTTTCCTATCTCGGTCTCGGCGTCCAGGAGCCGACGCCCGCCTGGGGACTGATGCTCCAGGGCGGTGCGGAGGAATTCGCCTCCACGGCGCCTTGGGTCGCAATATTTCCGGGGCTCGCGATCGCACTCACGGTCTTCGGCATCAGCCTCTTCGGCGATGCGCTCCGCGACGCGCTCGATCCGAAGCTGCGCAGCCGTTGAACCCCGGCGCCGCGGTGGTTCATAGTGCGATCGAACCATCGGGAGCCTGAAGTGACCGTCGACAACAAGGAACTGAGCGCGGGCGCCGCGCCGCACGCGGACGTGGTGCGGCCGGATACGGCCGAGGAGGCGCAGGCGAGCGACCTGCCGCGCGCGCTCCGGCGCATTCTCTCGCTCGAGGATCTGGAGGCGGCTGGTCGCCGCCATCTACCGCGGCCGATCTTCGGCTTCATCACCGGAGGCGTCGAGACGAACGCCACGGTCCGGGCGAACCGCGAGGCCTTCCAGGATTGGGCCTTTCTGCCGCGGATGCTCGTCGACACCTCCGGGCGGAGCCAAGCGCAGACGCTGATGGGCGCGAGCTACACTTCGCCTTTCGGGATTGCGCCCATGGGCATTTCCGCCATGGCCGCCTATCGCGCGGACTTGGTTCTCGCGGAGACCGCACGC
>Ga0335077_10012404_pt1 | contig 10658 bp, 7 predicted proteins | sample Lox_Sample_31_FD_207151 | JGI IMG/M metagenome (GOLD analysis project Ga0335077, IMG submission 207151) | Soil microbial communities from Loxahatchee National Wildlife Refuge, Florida, United States - Lox_Sample_3.1 | ecosystem: Environmental > Terrestrial > Soil > Wetlands | place: USA: Florida...
CTGGCGGGGCCGGAGCCGCAGGAGTTCGGCGTGATCGCGATCCGCAAGGGCCGCGAGACCGGGGTGGACGGGGTTTCCGCGCTCCACCAGATCGGCTGCGCCGCGGCGCTGCGCCAGGTCGCGCGGCACGACGACGGCACGTTCGATGTGGTGGCGGTCGGCACCCGGCGGTTCCGGCTGCTCGGGCTCGACCACTCCCGGGCCTACCTGCAGGGCGAGATCGAGCCCCTGGCCGAGGAGACCGGCGACGAGGGGGCGGCCGCGCTGGCGGTCCGGGCCGTGCAGCGCTCGTTCCGCGACTATCTTGACGTGCTTGCCACCCAGGGCGCGGCCCGGATCGACGTGCCCGACCTGCCGGACGAGCCGCTGCTCCTTTCCTACCTGGTGGCCGCGTCGATGATCGTGGACCTGAGCGACCGGCAGGTCCTGCTGGCCGAGCCGGACGCCGCGGGCCGCCTGGCGGCCGAGCGCGCCCTGCTGGCGAGGGAGACCCGGATCCTGCGCAGGCTCACCTCGGCGCCAGCCACCGACCTGCGGAGCTCGCCCTACAACCCGAACTAGATCAGCCTGTCCCGCCGGGCGAGCCGATCTGCCCTCATGAGGGCATGTCCAGCCGGCCCCGGCCGTCGCGACAGGCGCCCTAGGCCTGCCACCCCGGCAGCGTGGCGTGGTGGGACAGCCGGCCGGCCACCGTGGCGGCCAGCCGGGCCAGCGCGTCCGGCGGCAGTGAGCGCGTCGCGGAGCCGCCGGCGCTGACCTTGGCGGTCTGCCCGCCCACCAGCAGGACGGCCGTCCGGCCGCGGTTGAGCAGCCACGCCTCGTCGCCGACCCCGGGCAGGGGCTGCCCCCGGCGCCGGGCCAGGGCAATCAGGCTGCCCAGGAACCCGTCGGCGACCGTGACGATGACGGTGATGCCCTGCCCGCGGTACACAACGCTGGCGGCCCCGGGCATGAAACCGGTGTCGCGGACGGGCCGGCCGACCGCGGCGGAGACCTCGCCGACGCTCAGCAGGGCATCCGGCGGCGGCGCGTCCGCTTCCCCGTCGTGCCGGGCGCGCCGGGCGCCCGGCGGCACCGCACCCGCCCCGTCACCGGCGGCCGCCGCCGCGGGTTCGCTGCCGCGCGCCCCGCGCTCGCGGGTGGCTGCCCCGGGCTCACCGGTGGCCGCGGTGGGCTCCGCGGCGGTGGTGGCTGCGGGCTCACCGGTGGCCGCGGCGGGCTCCGCGGCGGCGGTGGTGGCTGCGGGCTCACCGGCGCTGGCGGCCGTGGCCGGGCCCGGCCCGGTGGCGCCGCTGGCCCGGCCCTGGTCCGGCACCAGGCCGAGCAGCTTGCCCGACCGGGGCGATGCCCGGACCGCGACCGTGTCCCCCAGCGCCAGCTGGGGGAACGCCTCCGCGCTGACGTCGAAACTCCAGGACCGCTCGCCATCGTCCACGGCAATGCAGGAGATAGAGGAGTCGTCGTCGCCGGTGCCGGTGTGCTCCACCCAGCGGGCGATCACCTGGGCCTGGAAGCTTGCTTCGGCCGGCCGGGCCAGCCAGGCGGCCAGGCCGCGCCCGCCACCGACGGCGGCAGCGGCGGAGCCCACCGCCAGCCCCGCCGGCAAGAGCAGGCCGGCCGGGCCCCGCACCAGCGAGCTGACATAGGCCATCAGGGCGAGCCAGGCGGCCAGCACCAGCCAGAACGCCGGGTGCATGCGCATGAACGACGCCGGGCCGATGTGCACCAGGCGCCACTGCCCGCCAAACGACGACCAGGCCGCGGAGGGCCGGTGGGTGCCCGTGAACTGCCCGGAGCCGCCCGTCCTGGCCCCGGCACGTCCGCGGCCCGGCCGGACCCCGGTGGCCAGTCCCGGGGTGGCACCGGGGATCTCCACGGGGGCGCCAGCGGCAACCGCCCAGGCCAGCCGGCCCAGCTCGGCGGGCGCCAGGCTCGCCGTGCCCCCGGCGGCCACCATGTCCCCCGCCGCCCGGGCCGCCCAGGCGCCCAGCGCTGCGCCGTGAGCGGTCAGCCGGTCCTGCCTGCCCACCGAGCGGGCCCAGTAGGCGAGCACGGCAAAGGCGAGGAACGAGGTAACCGCGGGCGCCCACAGCCCCGCGTGGGCCCGGCCGTACACGGCGGCGAAGGCCGCCGCGCCGACGGCCCCCGCGCCGGCGTAGAGCAGGAGCTGCGCGGCCGCCGACAGCCGCGGCCGGGTGATCCCGGCCCGCCGCCCCTCGGCCCGCACCGCCCGCTCGAACGGGTCCCACCGGCCACGGACGTCGCTGGCGCAGCTTTCCGCGAGGGCCTCGAAGGGCGCCCCACGGCCGCCTGCCAGCGCCCTCGCACCGGTCAGGACCAGCCGCTCCGACCGGGCCAGGCCGGTCTCCGGCGGGGAGGACGCGGGCATGTCACACCACAGCGGTCCCCGCACCCGCTCGGAGATCGTGAGGTAACCGCCGGCGGCGAGATCGAGGATCGTGGCCGGGTACGCGGCACCGTTAAGCCGGCCCCGGGTCACGCTCAGGTTCACGAGCGCCGGCCTGGCCGGCGCCAGCCCCGCCGCGGGGTCCACCGCGCCCGCCCGCAGGGCCGGCCGGCTGCTCATCACCGAGCACCAGCCGAACACGAGCAGCCACGCGGCGGCCGCCGCGATCGCGAGCGCGTCCACTGTCAGGGTTCATCTCCCACCGGCCGTGACGTTCCACCGCAGCGGGGGCACGGCAACGGCGGTCCGCCTACTAGCACGCAGCCCGGGTGAACAACAGGTAAACAGATGGCAAAGTCGGGAGCATCCCCCGCATCCGGTCCCCTTCCCCGCTGGCCGGCGTCCCGGCCGGCCCGTACCACGGCCCCGCTTTCCAGTACGGGCGGGCGCTGAACGGCTGGTGAACGGGCGGGCGGGCCAGGGTCGCGCATCCTTCTGCCGCCGGGCCGTCAACACCGCAGGCCACCGGCATGCCCTCGCCGGGCCGCGGAATCCGGGTTACATTGCGTCATTGGCACCGCCGCGCGACGATGCATGAGCAGTCCACCGGGCGGGCGCGGCCCGTCCATGATCAGCCCACCGGGCGGGCGCGGCCCGTCCATGATCAGCCCACCGGGCGGCACCGGCCCGCCCACGACCACCGGCCCGCGGAGTGGCTTGGGCGAAGGTTCTGCGTTGTGAAACCGTTGCAGTCCGAGGATCCCCGGCAGGTCGGCCGGTATCAGCTGCTTGGGCGGCTGGGCGCCGGCGGCATGGGGGAGGTGTTCCTGGGCCAGTCGCCCGGGGGCCGGCTGGTGGCGGTGAAGCTGATCCGGGGCGAGCTGGCCGCCGACCGCGAGTTCCGGGTCAGGTTCGCGCGGGAAGTGGCCGCGGCGCGGCATGTGAGCGGCATGTTCACGGCACCGGTGGTGGACGCCGACCTGGACGCGCCGAGGCCCTGGCTGGTCACCGCGTACGTGCCGGGGCCGTCGCTGGCCGAGGCCGTGGACAGCCAGGGCCCGCTGCCCCTCAGCTCGGTGCTGACGCTGGCGGCCGGGCTGGCCGAGGGGCTCGGGGCCATCCACGCCGAGGGCATGGTTCACCGTGATCTCAAGCCTTCGAACGTGCTGCTGGCCAGCGACGGGCCGCGGATCATCGACTTCGGGATCTCACGCGCGGCGGACGCCACCGCGCTGACCCGGGCCAACATCTTCGTCGGCTCGCCCGGCTACATGTCCCCCGAACAGGCGCTGGGCGAAGACGTCGGGCCCGCCAGCGACATCTTCAGCCTCGGCGCGGTGCTGACGTTCGCCGCGCTGGGCGAGGGCCCGTTCGGGATCGGCACGGTCACCGCGCTGCTCTACCGCGTCGCCCACGACCGGCCGGCCACGGACCGGCTGCCCGGCCAGCTCCGGCCCCTGGTCGAGCGCTGCCTGGCCAAAGATCCACGCATGCGGCCCAGCACCGACCAGCTCCTCGCCGAGCTGGGCACCGTTGATTCCGCGACGAACTGGCTGCCGAAGCCCGTCGCCGAGACCCTGGTCGGATACGCCCGGCCAGCGCCGGATGTCACCATCCCGCCCGCGCAGGCCCCCCCGGTGCCCGGGCCTTCCGCACCCGGGCCCATTGCATCTGGGCCCGCCGCACCTGCACCCGCCGCATCTGAGCCCGCTGGGCCAGCGCCCGCTGAGTCAGCGCCCGCTGAGTCAGCGCCCGCTGAGTCAGTGCCCGCTGAGTCAGCGCCTCCCTCGTCAGCGCCTCCCGCCATGGATCCCTCCGCGGCGGCATCCCCCGTCCGGGCGCCGCGTGGGCAGACGCCGGAGGTGCCACCATCCGCACCCGGCGCGGGGACGCCGGTGCCGCCACCCGGCCCCGGGCAGCCGGTGCCCACGCCCGGTTCCGGGGTACCAGCGTCTCCGTCCGGAGCACAAGCCGCGCCGTCCGGCCCTCCGCCAGGAGATGTCTTCGAGAGCCTGTACCGCCAGGGACCGGCACCGAAACGGCCAGATACCGGGCATGTCCCCGGCACGACGACGCCGCTGGGGTGGCGATCCGACTTTGCCCGCCCCCCGCGGCGCCGCTGGCGGGGGAAGGTGCTGGCCGCCGGGGCGCTGGTGCTGGTCCTCGCCGGGGCGGGCGTGGCCGCGCTGGCGCTCACCTCGCGGGTGCATCTGGGAGGCCAGCCGACGCCGCCTGCCTCCTCCTCCCCCGCCGTCCTCAGCCCGCGGGCGGTGGTCGAGGCGTACTTCGCCGCCATCAACGCCCACCAATGGCGGAAGGTATGGAACCTCGGCGGCAAGAACTTCGGCCAGACGTATGACCAGATGGTCGCCGGCTATCGCTCGACCGCTCATGACACCCTGACCAGCATCCACGTCCACGGCCACACCGTGACGGTGCGCCTGAGGGCGCACCAGACCGACGGCAGCGTGCAGACCTACCGGATCTCTTATACCGTCCAGGACGGCGTGATCACGGGGGCGCACACGAAGCAGCTGGGAACCAGCTGACAATGGCGCGGAAGGCCGCCGGGCTCGTGGCCCGCGGGCCGGCTACCAGGTATGGCTGAGGTCGACCACGCAGAAACGGTTGTCGTCCGGGTCGGCGAGGACCACGAAGTCGGGATTGGTGGGGTACAGGTCCCACTCGACCCGCCTGGCGCCCAGCGACACCAGGCGATCGGCCTCGGCCGCCTGCTCGGCGGCATCGGCGACGGACAGGTCGAGATGGATCCGCGGATGCTCCTGGGCCGGGGTCACGCTGTGCTGGAGCGCCAGCCCGGCGCCGGGGCCCTGGGCCGGCGTCAGCTCGGTCCAGCGGGCGTCGGCCCCGCCCTTGCTGACGGCGTAACCCAGCGCCTTGGTCCAGAAGTCGATGGCCCGTCCCATATCGGTGGTGCCCAGGACGAAGAATTGGACGCTCAGCATGGCCCGATCCTGGCAGCACCGGTACGGCCCAGCAAGGCGTCGCGCCACGCCCGCTCGCGGGAGGCCGGAGCAGGCGGCCGGGAATGGCAGTATGACGGCCATGGATGCGGTGACGTTGCACCAGTTCTGGGACCGCGCCGCCGTCTACCTGGCCGGGGCGGGGCATCACCCGTCCCAGCTGCTGGTGCTGGGCACGGCGCTGGTGGCGCTGGTGGCGGTGGCCTCGTCACGGATCTGGCCGGTGGCACGCACCGTGGTGACCATCGCGCACGAGGGCGGCCATGCGCTCATGGCCCTGCTGGCCGGCCGGCGGGTGAACAGCGTACGGGTCCTGCGCAGCACCGCGGGCGTGACGGTGTCCGAGGGGAACCCGGCCGGCCTGGGCATCGTGCTCACCGCCGCGGCCGGCTATCTCACCCCGCCGCTGCTCGGCCTCGGCGCGGCCGCCCTGCTGGTCACCGGTCACCTGGCCGGAATGCTGATGCTCAGCCTGGCCCTGCTGGCCGCGCTCGCGATCGCGGTCCGCAACGCGTACGGCCTGCTGGTGGTGCTCGCCGCCGGCGGGGCAGTCGCGCTCGTCCTCTGGCGCGCCTCGGCGCTGGGCGAGGATGCCTTCGGCTATTTCCTGGCCTGGTTTCTGCTGTTCGGCGGGGTGCGGCCGGTGGTGGAGCTGCAGCGCACCCGGCGCCGGAGGCCGGCCGGCCACACCGACGCCGACCAGCTCGCCGCGCTCACCAGCGTGCCGGCCGGGCTCTGGGTCGCCGTGTTCGGGATGGTCGCGCTGGGCGCGCTCGCCGTCGGCGCGCTCTGGCTCGTGCGGTGACGGCGCGGTTGACAGTTCGATGGGCCCCGCCAAGACTGCCCTTATGTTTCCGGTGCCTGCGCAGGCCGTCCTCACCGGGCGCCTCTTACCTCGATCTGCGCAGGGTGACCGGCACGCGCTAGTTCTCCGCGCGGGCCCGCGCCAGCCGCGCCCGGGTACGGCACCGCGCTCCGTGTTCCCGGGACGTCCGGCCCCCCGCCCCGCTGAGCATCGTGAAGGGGACTCCCATGGCGGATGAGCACCACTACGACCCGACCTTCTACCGCTCGCCGCGCGACGCCGCGGCCGGACCACCGGAAAGGCTCGCCTACGTGGCGGCGTTCTCCCCGGCCGGCGATCGGCCGGATGCGATCGCGGTGGTGGACACCGATCCGGCGTCGGGCAGCTATGCCTCGGTGGTGGGTTTCACCGAGCTGCCTCACACCGGTGACGAGCTGCATCACTTCGGCTGGAACGCCTGCTCGTCTGCCCTGTGCCCGACCGGGGACCACCGCCACGGCGACCGGCGCTACCTGGTTGTCCCCGGGATCCGCTCCTCCCGCATCTATATCCTTGACACCCAGCCCGACCCGGCATCGCCGCAGGTGGTCAACGTGCTGGGGCCGGAGGAGCTCGGCAAGCGGGCCAGCTACTCGCGCCCGCACACCGTGCACTGCGGCCCGGGCTACCTGTACGTGTCCTGCCTGGGCGGGGGCAACGGCGCCGACGGCCCCGGCGGGGTCGCGCTGCTCGACCACTCCAGCTTCGAGGTGCTCGGCCAGTTCGAGGCCGACCGGGGGGACCAGTACCTGGCCTACGACGTGTGGTGGCACATCAACGATGACGTGCTGGTGACGTCCGAATGGGGCACCCCCTCAATGATCGAGAACGGGGTCGTGCCCGATCTGCTGCTCGGCCGCAAGTACGGCCACCGGCTGCACTTCTGGGACATGAAGTCCCGCAACCTGGTGCAGACCGTCGACCTGGGCGATCAGTACCAGATGACGCTGGAGCTGCGGCCTGCTCACGACCCGGCCCGCAAGTACGGGTTCGTCGGCGTGGTGGTCAGCGTCGAGGATCTGTCCGCCTCGATCTGGCTCTGGCACGAGCAGGACGGGAAGTGGGCGGCGGACAAGGTGATCTCGATCCCGGCCGAGCCCGCCCAGACCGGCGAGCTGCCCCCGTCGCTGCAGCCGTTCGGCGCGGTCCCGCCCCTGATCTCGGACCTGGCCTTGTCCGTGGACGACCAGCAGCTGTACGTGTCCTGCTGGGGCACGGGTGAGATGAAGCAGTACGACGTCTCCGACCCGTTCCACCCACGTGAGACGGGGACGGTGCGGATCGGCGGCATCGTGGGCCGGGCCCCGCACCCCGCCCGCCCGGGCCAGCCGCTGGCCGGCGGCCCGCAGATGGTCGAGGTCAGCCGGGACGGCAAGCGGGTGTATTTCACCAACTCCCTCTACCGGGCCTGGGATGAACAGTTCTACCCCGACGGCGTCGGCGCGTGGATGGCCAAGCTCGACGTTGGCGAGTTCGGCGGAATCGGCTTCGACCAGCGGTTCTTCCTCGAAGGCGAGACGTTCCGCGGCCGGCGCGTGCACCAGGTCCGGCTCGAGGGCGGCGACGCCTCCAGCGACTCCTACTGCTACTCCTGACCCCCTTCCCACCGGCATGGCCCGTTCCCGGGGTGGCCCGGAAGGCGGGGCCGCCGCTGCGTAAGCTGGTGCCCCATCGGTACGGCACAACGACGCGCCGTCCCGGAACGGGGAGGATCCATGGTCACGCGCGACAGCCCCTGGCCCAGCGGGACACCTTGCTGGGTGGATCTGGGAGTGGACGACGTCTCGCGCGCCAACGCGTTCTACTCCCGGCTGTTCGGCTGGGACACCCAGGCGGGCCCGCCCGAGGCCGGCGGCTACACGATGTGCCTGATGAACGGCCGGCCGGTGGCCGGGATCGGGCCCAAGATGGGCCCGCCGGAGGCGCCGCCCTCCTGGACCGTCTATCTCGCCTCCGATGACGCGGACGAGACCTCAGGAAAGATCACGGCGGCTGGCGGCAAGGTCCTGGTGGCGCCCATGGACGTGCTGGATGTGGGGCGGATGGCGGTCGCCGCCGACCCGTCGGGTGCGGTGTTCGGGATCTGGCAGGCCCGCGGCCACACCGGATTCGGCCTGGCCAGCGAGACCGGCTCGGTGTGCTGGAACGAGAACTTCAGCCGCGACATGGACGGCAACCAGGCCTTCTACCACGCGGTGTTCGGCTACGAGTACGGCGACATGTCCACCCCCGAGTTCCGGTACGCCACGCTCAAGCTCAACAGCAAGGAAGTGGGCGGTATCGGCGAGCTCGACGGCGGCATCCCGCCCGAGGTCCCGGCCCACTGGTCGACGTATTTCGCGGTCGGCGACACCGACGCCGCCGTCGCCACGGTCACCGGGGCCGGCGGCGCGGTGACGCGGGAGCCGTGGGAAACCCCCTACGGGCGGATGGCCGTCGTGAGCGACGACCAGGGCGCCGCCTTCTCGCTGATGGGCACGCCCCCATGGGCCGGCGGCTGACCGGCCGCCGGGACGGACGGCGGGTCAGGGCGTCCCGACGGGGAGCCTGGCCTCGTCCGACGCGATGCTCCCGGCGGTCCGCGCCGCGGTGCCCAGCGCCCACCGCCCGGTCGTGACCACGCCGAGCAGCAGGACGGCCGCGCCGCACCCGGTGATGATCCACCAGCCCACGTGGCTGGCCTGGGCGAAGCCCGCGGGCAGCGGGCCGCGCATGGCCGACGTCACGGCCGCGCCGACCACGGCGACGCCCAGGGACTGGCCGACCTGGCGGCTGGTCGAGGCGATGGCCGCCGCCACGCCCGCCTGGGAGCGGGGCATGCCGGATACGGCGGTGTTCGTGATCGGCGCGTTCACCAAGCCGGTCCCGATCCCGAAGATCACGTAGGCGGCCATCAGCCGGCCGACGGGCGTGCCGGGAGCCAGGCCGGTCAGCAGGAGGCCGCCGGCGGTCATGGCCACCCCGGCCACCACCAGCGGCAGGCGCGGGCCCCGGCGGGCGATGATCCACCCCGACAGCGGCGCGAGCAGCAGCGTCATCGCCGCCAGCGGAAGGGTGTAGAGCCCGGCGCTCAGGGCGGACAGGCCGCGCACGTCCTGCAGGTACAGGGTGTTGAGGAACAGGAAGCCGCCGAGCGCGGCCAGGGCGCTGATCGCGATCAGGGTGGCGCCGGTGAACGGTGCGCTGCGGAAGAACCTGAGGTCCAGCAGCGGCTCCCTCCGGCGCGGCTCGTAGACGATCAGCGCGGCGGCCGCGGCGGCAGCCACCGCGAACAGGCTCACGATCACCGGGGAGGTCCACCCCGCGCGCGGGCCCTCGATGATCGCGTAGGTGAGGGAGGCCAGCGTCACGATGACGAGCACCTGGCCGACCGGGTCGAGACGGCGCGGCCGGCCGGCCCGCGACTCCGGCACGAACAGCGCGGTGAGCACGATCGCGGCCACCCCGACCGGGATGTTGACCCAGAAGATCCCGCGCCAGCCCACGCTGTCGGTCAGCAGGCCGCCGAGGGGCGGGCCGGCCGCGATGGACAGGCCGAACACGCCGCCCCAGATGCCGATGGCGCGGGCGCGCTCGCGGTCGTCGGTGAACGTGTTGGCGATGATCGACACCGCCACCGGGTTCATCATCGAGCCGCCGACGGCCTGGAGCATGCGGAACGCGACCAGCCAGCCGAGGCCCGGCGCGAGGCTGCACAGCAGCGAACCGAGGGTGAAGGTGGCGAGGCCGATCTGGAAGACGCGGCGCCGGCCGAACCGGTCCGCGGTCGACCCGGCGAGGATGAGAATGCTGGCGATGACCACGGTGTAGGCGTCCACCGTCCATTGCAGGCCAGACACCGGGGCGTGCAGGTCACGCTGGATCGAGGGGAGCGCGACGTTCACGATCGTGCTGTCCACGCCGAAGATGAACAGGCTCAGGCAGCAGATGGCCAGAACGAGCATGCGCCGCCGGCGGCTGAGTTCGGGCACAGGCTCCCCTCAATCGTGTCCGCCGCCGCCGTCCTGACACTTGCGAAAATACAACTAACCACCGCATGGTCAAGCACGGTTCCCGCTAGCTACGGGTTCTGCGCCCCTGCCCGTGCTGGCTCAGGCATGCGGACGGCCGCGCCCGGCGAGTGGTCCCCCATGATCCCGTCCCCGGTGCGGCCGGCCGGTCATGATTGACTGCGGTCATGCCGCCCGAACCGCTGCCGGTGCTGTGCTTTGAGTCCACGGACGCGTGGGACGCCTGGCTGGCTGACCACCACGACGGCTCACCCGGTCTCTGGCTCAAGATCGCGAAGAAGGGATCGGCCGGCCGGAGCATCTCCTACTCCGAGGCGCTCGACGTGGCGCTGTGCCACGGCTGGATCGACGGCCAGAAGGGCCGCCACGACGACGAGTACTGGCTGCAGCGGTTCACGCCGCGCAAGCCGGGC
>Ga0335077_10012405_pt1 | contig 10658 bp, 4 predicted proteins | sample Lox_Sample_31_FD_207151 | JGI IMG/M metagenome (GOLD analysis project Ga0335077, IMG submission 207151) | Soil microbial communities from Loxahatchee National Wildlife Refuge, Florida, United States - Lox_Sample_3.1 | ecosystem: Environmental > Terrestrial > Soil > Wetlands | place: USA: Florida...
GAGGACCATTCTGTCGGATCCGCCTGCTTCACGTCGTACATGAAGTACAGTCCGAGCGTCTTGGGAGCTCCGGCGTCGAGCGTGGCAAAAATTCCCGGCTGACCCTCGGTGGGAATTCTCGTGACTTGACCGAAGCCGGCTTCGCGAAGGAATCGCATGGTTAGATCACAGCCTTCATTCACGCCGCGGTTCTCGGCGGCGATCGAAGGCTGCTTGATCCACTCCTGCAGCCGCGCAACCGCTTCATCATGATGCTTCTCGATTTGCCCATAGATCGGATTAAGCTCGCTCGATTGTGCATGCCAACGACGGGGAAGAGCGAAGGTCGCGGCCCCCGCTGCAGCGCCTTGAAGAAAAGTTCTTCGGTTCATGAGCGAGAGGATAACGGCAAAGCAAGCAATTCGTCTACCCAAGTCTGAAGCTCTCAAAAAGCCGAGTCTGCCCTGAGTACTTCAGCAACACACGGACTGCACCTGGGCTATTCAGGTACGGAGCAGAGCCCTGCGATATGAAGCCTCTGGGCCCGCGACCACCTGCTTGACAAGCTCCAGAACGGGGCGCAGAATCGCGTGAAAGTCGGGGATGAGCGCCGCTTCTTAAGAGGCCTGCTCTCTACACCAGGCTATCCCCCATTCATTGCTCTCATTCTTGCGTTAGACCGGACCAAAAGCGATGAGGATAGTCGCCAGCAGAATTGTCGGGCTTATAGTCGTTGCCGTCGTTGCCCTCTATGGGCCCCAACTATCGTGGCCCGCGGAAACCGCGGATTCGCCCCCGCTTCTTACCCTTAACCAAGCTATCCAGATTGCCATCGCAAACAACCGCTCCCTGAAAATAGCCTCCCTCGATGTGGACAAGTCCAAGTGGCAAGTTGCAGCCGCCAAGACCCATCGTCTGCCGACGATGAACGGCTATCTGCTCGGTGTGGCGGACCTGACTTCGCCAACCTTCAGCTTTAAGCAAGGCACCTTCGGATATATCGGAAAGATTCCGATCCCGACGCAGAACACCAACATCCCGCTCTCCCAGGGACCTACGGGATACGCCCTCGCCCAGGTAGCGCAGCCGCTCAGCCAGCTTTACAAGATTCATCTGTTCATCCGCGAACAACAACTATCCTCCGACCTTGCCAGTCAGGAATATCGCGGTAAGCGACAATCCGTCGTGAGTGATGTGAAGGAGGCGTACTACGCGGTGCTCCAAACTGAAAGCGCCCTTGACGCGGCCAAGACGACGGTCACCGAGTATCAGGAGACGGACCGCGTGGCCCTCGAGTATATCTCGCAAGAAGCCGTGTTGAAGTCGGAGAGCCTCGAAGTAAAGGCAAAACTCGCCCAGTCGCAACACGAAGTAGTTGTGCTCGAGGATAATCTCGAAACGCAGAAGGAGCACTTGAATGACTTGCTCGGGCGCGACCTGGAAACGGATTTCCGCACCGAGCCCGTGCCGCCGGTGTCCCTCGAAGAGACCGACCTGAAACTGGCCCAGCAGACAGCCCTCGGCCAGCGGCCGGAAATCAAGGAAGCGGAAATCAACGTGCAGCGGGCTGACTACGATCGCAAGCTCGCCAAGGCGCAATACATTCCCGACGTCGCCGCCACCTTTCAGTACTTCACTCCGATTAACACGCAAATCCTTCCGCAAAATATCGCTTCCGCCGGCGGGGAACTGAACTGGGAAGTATTCGAGTGGGGACGGAGGAAAGACGAAGTCAATCAGAAGAAAGTCACGCTTGACCAAAGCCGCTACCAACTCAAGGAAGCACAGTCGAAGGTTGTGCTCGACGTGAACAACCGTTTCCGCAAACTGGAAGAAAGCAGATCCCTGTTGACGGTGGCCCAAGCCGCTCGAGACGCGGCCAACGAAAAGCTTCGCGAAGTGAATGACAAATTTAAACTGCAAGCGGTTCTACTGCGGGATGTGCTGCAGCAGCAAGCCGCGGTCGCGAATGCCGACCACGACTACGAGCAGGCTCTGCTGTCTTTCTGGTCGGCAAAAGCGGAATTCGAGAAAGCGTTGGGCGAAGAGTAAAGGTATGAACACCCTAAATTCGGTGCGACGCATCTTCGGGATGGGCGCGGTCAGCCTGCTTGGGCTGTCCCTGGCCGCGTGCAATGAAGCCAAGTCGGAGCCCAAGGCGCTGCCGCCTGTGCGCCTGGCTCCGGTTGAGACCCTCACGGTCGGAAATGGCGTTCGGTATTCCGCGGATATCGCCCCCTACACGCAGGTCGACCTTGCCTTCAAGTCGAACGGGTATGTCGACTCTGTGCTCCAGGTAAAGAGCACCCAGGGCCGCCTGCGGAACGTCGACCAGGGCGATTGGGTCAAGAAAGGCACCGTGCTGGCGGTGGTCCATCAGCAGGACTACCTGGACAAACTTGAACAAGCGAAAGCCCAGCTCGCCCGCGCTCAGGCAGAATACGATAAAGCCAAATTGGCCTTCGACCGGACGTCAGCGCTGTACGCAAGCCAAAGCGCCACCAAGCCGGACTACGATTCCGCCACGGCTCAACGGGACAGCACGGCCGCGTCGGTGGAGGCGGCGAAAGCGCAAATCAGCGAGGCTCAGGTGGCGCTTGCCTATTGTTCTCTCGCAGCGCCTTTCGATGGGTGGATCGTCAAACGCAGCGTCGACGTGGGTAGCCTGGTGGGCCCTGCGACCAACGGTTTCACCATTTCCGACACGCGCTCGGTGAAGGCCGAGTTTGGCGTCCCCGATCTTGCCATCGGCCGAGTGCGGGTTGGTCAGCTTCTGGCGGTTTCGACCGACGCGTTGCCAGGCGAATTCCGCGGGCACGTGACCAACATATCGCCGGCGGCGGATCCCAAAAGCCGTGTTTACTCGGTCTCGGTGACGATCGAAAACCCTCGCAATCTTTTGAAAGCCGGCATGATTGCGACCATCGCGCTGGGCAACGAGAAATTGCCGCACCCGGTTACGGCAGTTCCTTTGGCGGCCGTCGTGCGCGATCCCAACGAGCAGAATGCCTTTGCCGTGCTGGTGGCCGATGCCCCCGGTGATACTGCAACCGTACGGTTGCGCCGCGTGGGGGTCGGCGATGCCTACGGCAACATGATCGAAATCACCAGCGGCCTCAGCCAGGGCGAAAAGGTGGTCGCGACCGGCGCGACCTTAATCAAGAACGGCGATCGGGTGCGAATTATTCCCTGATCACCATACGATGGTTGCGCCAACTTCATGACCCATCGGTCCGAAGCCGACTTAATTGCGCATTCGCATAACACGGCCCGTTTCTTCACGGAACATCGCCAAGTCTCTTTGATCTTGCTGATCGGCGTGTTCCTTTGGGGCTGGTACGGATACCGAAAGATGGCCAAGCGCAAGGATCCAAACATTCCCGTGCGCGTGGCCGTGGCGAGCACATCCTGGCCCGGCGCAACGGCCGAGGAAGTCGAACAGCTGGTCACGCGCCCCATCGAGCAGACCATGGCGCAGAACGCCTTCATCCGGCCGCCGGTCCCATCGGACTTCGGCATACGTTCGATTAGTTTTCCCGGGCTTTCTCTGGTCTACGTTCAGCTGGACGACAACGTAAAAGATACTAAGAAACAGTTCAGCGACATCAACCTCAAACTGAACGCGCTCAACAGCAAACTTCCCCAAGGTGCCGGCCCCATACAGTTCAATAGCGACTTCGGCGACACCGCTGCCCTGATGTTGACGGTCGCCAGTCCGCCTGTGACCGAGGTGGAAATTGCGTTGCGGGCGCAGTCGATAAGAAGGACGATCGAAAAAACACGCGCGTCGGAACCACGCAAGGCTTCGCAGCCGCGAGTCAGCATCATCTGCGCTTTTCCTCAATCCGTAGCGGTGGACCTGGTTCGCGAATCCTTCCAGTCGCTCATCCGGCTGGCCATCCAAAGCAAGGCGCTCGCCGAGCCCTATTTTTTCGAGGGCAGCGGTTTTGTCGGCGTGGATGTCAGCTCCCGTTCTGGCGATTCCGACTTGCGTGCCGTGGGCAATCGCCTTATGCGCGAGCGACTGCATCGCTCCGAAATTCATCCCGATGCCTGGGTACCAGCTTTTATTCGCGATACCCAGCAGACCGAAGCCCAACTGGCTGCCGTCGCCGCAGACCGATACTCCTATCGCGATCTCGACGACTTCACTGACCTGATTGCCAGAACCGTGCAAGGCGCGCCGCAGGTCGCCAAAGTGGAACGCAAGGGCGTGCTGCCGGAGCAGATCTATCTGGATTATTCCCAGGAACGGCTGGCGGAGTATGGCGTCAAGCCGGCCAACCTAAAAGACATTCTGGGCGCACGCAACAGCACGCTGCCGGGAGGCGCGCTTGAGGTTGGTCCCAAGAGCATCCAGATCGATCCCTCGGGAAAATTCGAGAGCGCACAGGAGATCGGTAACGTCATCATTGGCACCTCCTCCTCAAGCGGTCTCAGTCCAGTCTATCTGCGCGACTTGGTCGATATTTCGCGTGGCTACCAAAGTCCGGCGAAGTATCTGAATTACCTCACCTGGCGCGACAAGGACGGTCATTGGCACCGCAGCCGAGCCGTGACTGTGGCGGTACAGATGAAAGATGGCGAGCAGATTGACGCCTTTGGTGAGAGCGTGGACGAGAAACTGGCTGCCGTCAAGCAGTACCTGCCCGACGACCTCGTGATCGCCCGGACCTCCGACCAGCCACTACAAGTCAAGGAAGGCATTGACTTGTTCATGGATGCCCTCTACGAAGCTATCGCTCTGGTAGTGCTGGTCTCGCTGATTGGCTTCTGGGAATGGCGATCGGCAGTGCTGATGGCGATTTCGATTCCCATCACCCTGGCCATGACCTACGGCTTCATGTACCTGCTCGGCATAGACATCCAGCAGGTGTCGGTCGCGACGCTCATCATCGCCCTCGGGCTGCTGGTGGACGATCCCGTAGTCGCGGGAGACTCCATCAAACGAATGCTGGCCGAAGGCCATCCCCCGGTGGTGGCAGCGTGGCTAGGCCCTACTAAGTTAGCCACGGCCATCCTGTATGCGACCATAACGAACATCGTCGCTTATCTGCCGTTCCTGTTGCTTAACGGCTCGACAGGCGAGTTTCTCTACAGCCTTCCGATCGTAATGACTTGCGCGCTGGTCGCCTCGCGTCTGGTCTCGATGTCGTTCATTCCCTATCTGGGCTACTACCTGCTGAAGCCGGAACCGGAGGAGCCGGTGGAAGAGCGCCGCACCTCAGGCTTCATGGGCTATTACGCCCGCGCTGCGAAATATTCGATCGCGCATCGATGGAAGTTCTTCATCGCCTCTCTGGCATTTCTCGCCTTAGGGGTGTTCGTCTTTGATCATTTGAAATTGTCGTTTTTCCCGGAAGATGTTCAGTACTGGTCTTACATTGACGTCTGGCTCCCCAATGATGTCAACCTCTCGGCCACCAATGAGACCGCGCAAAAAGTTGAAGAGATTGTCCGGGAAAAAGCCGAGCAGTACGGGCGGGAGCATCCGGGGAAGGAGGGCAAGCCCGCTCAAGTCCTGCGCTACGTGACGACGTTTGTCGGCGGAGGCGGTCCGCGCTTCTGGTTCTCGGCGTCTCCGCAGTTGCAGCAGCTCAACTACGCGCAGGTTCTGGTCGAGGTCACGAACAAGGAGATCACGCCAACTTTCATCCGGGAACTCCAACCCGCGCTGACGGCTTCGGTGCCGGGAGCGCGGCTCGACGCTCGTCAGTTGCTGACCAATCCTATCGACTACCCCATCGAGATCCGCCTGTCGAGCACCGCCGACACCAACGCCGCACAGGAGGCGCATGATAACCGCGTGCTTCTCCAGATGGCGGGCAAAATAGAGGATATTTTCCGATCCATTGCAAATGCCGAGCGGACTCGCAACGAATGGGGTGATGAGAATTTCCAGCTTCGGCTTGCGGTCGATCCCGATCGCGCCAATTTGGCCGGGATTACCAATATGGACGTGGCGAACTCATCGACCTCGGGACTGAGTGGTATGACCGTGGCCGTATTACAGGAGGGGCAGAAGCAGATTCCGGTGGTGGCCCGTTTGCGCGTGGACGAACGGGCTCGGCTTTCCGACATCCAAAATCTTTACGTTTACTCGTCGCTGGACAATTCGAAAATTCCTTTAGTCCAGGTTTCCAACATCGAACACGACCTGGTCCTGGGGCGTATCGTCCGCCTCGAGCAGTTCCGGACCGTCAATATCCGGAGCTTTCCCGCTGCCGGGCATTTGAGCTCGGAGATCCTCCATGCCGCGATGCCCAAACTGCGGGAGTTCGAAAAAACACTCCCCGCGGGGTACAAGATGCAGATTGGCGGCGAGTACGACAAAACCAAAAGCGGATTTGTGAACCTGGCGCAAGTCCTCATGGTCTCCACTTTCGCCATCTTCCTCGCCTTGGTTTTCCAGTTCAACAATGCGATCAAACCCCTGCTTGTGCTGGCAGCCGCCCCTTACGGTATGGTAGGGGCATTCTTTGCTCTGTGGATCATGCACGAGCCGTTCGGATTTATGGCCTTCCTGGGCGTGGCCAGTCTGGTGGGCGTCATCGTCAGCCACTCCATTGTTCTTTTCGACTTCATCGAGGAGAGGCACCTCGCGGGCGATGACTTCGAGAACGCAGTCATCGACGCCGGAATCATTCGACTTCGTCCGGTAATGATTACGGTTTTCGCGACCGTCCTTGCCCTCTATCCCCTCGCTCTGCATGGTGGACCGCTCTGGCGCCCCCTCTGCTACGCGCAGATTGGTGGCTTATTGTTGGCGACCGTCGTCACCAAGCTGCAAGTGCCTGTAATGTATGCAATCTTCGTGCTCGATTTTAAGATCCTGAAGTGGGAGACCCGCGAGGAAGCGACAGCGGCAGTTGAGGCCAGGGCCGCCGATTAATAGCCACGGCAAAGGCAGCCCAAACCTCGACACGCCGAAACGCATAGCCTAGAGTAGCTTAGCTTATAATGACGCCCACGCATGCCGCTGACCTCGGGCACCAAGCTCGGACCATACGAAATTCAATCGCCGCTTGGCGCCGGTGGAATGGGCGAGGTATACCGCGCCAAAGACACGCGCCTCAGTCGCACCGTTGCCATCAAGATTCTCTCCACCCATCTTTCCGACAATCCCGAAATCAAGCAGCGCTTCGAGCGCGAGGCGCGGGCCATTTCCGCGCTCAACCATCCGGGAATTTGCCAACTGTATGACATCGGTTCCCAGGACGGGACCGATTTCCTGGTCATGGAGTTTCTGGAGGGCGAGACTCTGGCCGACCGCCTCGCCAAGGGCGCAATGCCCCTGGGCCAAGTCCTGAAAACCGGGACGGCAGTGGCTGAGGCCCTGGCTTTTGCGCACCGGCAGGGGATTGTGCATCGCGATCTGAAGCCGAGCAACATCATGCTCACGCCGGGGGGAGCGAAGCTCATGGACTTCGGGCTGGCGAAACCGCTGCGCGCGCAGACCACGGGAATGTCGGCCGAATCGGCACCCACGTTTACGGCGGCGGCGACCATGAGCGGGTCCAGCCCGCTGAGTCCGCTGACCATGGCAGGCAGCGTTCTCGGAACCATCCAGTACATGTCGCCGGAGCAAATCGAGGGCAAACCGGCTGATGCCAGGTCCGATCTGTTTGCCTTAGGCGCGGTTTTGTACGAAATGCTGACGGGCACAAGGCCCTTTCAGGGCAAAAGCCAGATCAGCGTGGCCAGCGCAATTCTGGAGCAAAATCCCGAGCCGATTTCCTCCGTGCAACCGCTCACGCCCCCGTCCCTCGAGCAGGTTGTCAGTACCTGTTTGGCCAAGAACCCGAACGAGCGCTTTCAAAGTGCGTACGATGTTGCGCTCGCCTTGCGGTGGATCGGGCAGAGCGGAAGTACGACTGCGAAATCAACCGACACGAAGATTAAGAATCGCGAGCGCCTAGCCTGGCTGGTGGCATCCGCGCTTGCGGTCGTGCTGGTCGCATTCGCTGGGTGGTGGCTGAGTTCCAGGGGCAAAGATAACACTTCCTACTTTGCCGCTCCTCTTTCGTTCGAGGCTCAAGATGTGGCCATCGCGCCCAATGGTCACACCGTGGTGATCGTTGGTCATCTGGAATCGGAACGGAGCAATGTGCTGTGGCTCTATGAACCGGGATCGCAGGAGGCGACTCGGATCCCCAGCACGGAGGGCGCGAACTTTCCATTCTGGTCTGCCGATGGACGGTCCCTGGGGTTCTTCGCCGATGGAAAACTCAAGCGGCTGGACTTGGCTGCTGGTCCCGTGCAGACGCTTTGCGATGCTCCCACCGGGCGCGGCGGAACTTGGAACATGAACGGCGATATTGTTTTCACGCCCAGCGGACTGCTGGGCGTGGGCCTTTACCGCATCTCAGCCTCGGGGGGTACGCCCACTCCGATCGCCTCCCCCGATAGAAGCTTGAAAGAGGACAGTCTTCGCTGGCCGTTCTTTCTACCCGACGGCATCCACTATCTGTATTCGGCGATCAATCTTTCCGGCGGCAAAGACCTCTATGCCATTTACGTGGGGGCTCTAAATGCAAACGAAAAACACTTGGTTCTCAGGACCCAGAGCAACGCTGCCTACGTTGATCCCGGCTATTTGCTGTTCTATCGGGATCATACGCTGTTGGCGCAACGCTTCGATCTCAGGAATCTCAAGCTGAGCGGCGAAGCAGTCCCGCTCTACAGCGACATCGCATTTGGGCCGCGCATTTCCAAAGCCGTCTTCTCGGCGTCGCGAAGCGGGCTCCTGGTGGCGCAAAAGGCAGGAGTATCGGTTTCGCAGTTGCTGTGGTTTGATCGCAAGGGTCACGAGTTGGGAGTGGCGGTAAAGCCCGGTATCTACGGCAATATTGCGCTCTCGCCCAACGGGAGATTCGTGGCATCCGATACCACGGATCCCGGCAGTCTGAACACCGACATCTATACGTACGACGTCGACAGCGGAGAGGCGAAACGCCTTACCTTCGACCCGGCGATTGACTCGATGCCGATTTGGAGTCCGGACGGAAAGCGATTTGTGTTTTCCGACAATCGCGGGGCACATTTCGATTTGTATTTGAAAGACAGCGACGGGGCCCGTGAGGAGCAGGAAATTCAGCAGGTAGGCTCCGATCGCTTTCCCAACGACTGGTCCCGGGACGGGAAGCATATTTTGTACGAGCGGGGCGCAGACTTGTGGTATGTGAGCCTCCCGGACCTGAAACCGGCCGAGTTCCTGAAGGCCACTTCGACGCTGAAAACCGCACGCTTCTCCCCGGATGGCAAGTGGGTCGCATACGCCTCGAGCGAGAGTGGAAAGTGGGAGATCTACGTCACCTCGTTTCCTGACGCCCATGGCAAGTGGCAGATTTCGAATGGCGGCGGGACTCAGCCACTCTGGCGAGGCGATGGCAACCAATTATTCTACCTATCGACCGATGACAAGATCATGGGCGTCCCGGTAAAGACCGGAGCAAACTTCGATCCCGGGACTGCGACCATGCTATTTCAGGCGTATCCCCGGGAAACCATAGCGGCAACGTCGGAACAGTTTTTCTATGACGTCAGCCGGGACGGACAGAAATTCCTCATCAACACGCAATTAAAATCCGCTATAACACCGATGTCGGTCGTCCTGAACTGGCCCTCCAAGCTTCACAACTAAATAAACCGATTCCCTGATGTGGTCTCCGAGAAGGCAAGGCTTTTTGAGCGGATTTGCGGACTGGTTGGGAACGGAGCGGCTGCGGGTAAACTCAAACCAGTTCTCAAAACGGCGAGATCTACTCGCCGCCGACCGTCAGGCCTTCGACTCGTATGGTGGGACAGGCCATCGATCCCCGAAATTCGAGATCGTTGCCGATTTCCGCGATGTTCAAGAAAATCTCTTTCAGGTTTCCCGCCACGGTAATTTCTTCGACCGGATAGCCCAGTTCCCCGCCCGAAATCCAAAGTCCGGATGCCCCGCGCGAGTAGTCACCGGTCACCAGGTTCACACCGTGTCCGAGGAATTCAGTCACATACAGGCCTTCTTTGATTTCGGAAATGATTTCCTTTGGACTCTTCGCTCCCGGCTGCAGGAAGTAATTTCCCGGGCCAATTCCCGGCGTTCCCGCCAAGCCGCGAGCGGCGTTGCCGGTTGTCGCCAAGCCCAGCTTCTTGGCCGTGTAGGTATTGAGCAGATAGGATTTTAGAACGCCGTTTTCGATCACCACCGTGCGCCGCGTGGGAATCCCCTCGCCGTCGAACGGACTGGTGCCGAAACCACCCGGCAAGGTGCCATCGTCAACCACGGTCACCCGATCGGCCGCAATCTTCTCCCCGAGCTTGCCGGCGAGGAACGATGCGCCGCGATAGACCGAGTCTCCGTTCACGCCCTCGAAAATGTGATCGAGAATCGAAGTTGCGACCAGGGGATCGAAAACCACGGGCACGTGCGCGGTCTTCACTTTGCGCGCACCCAAGCGGCGCAGGGTGCGCTCGGCGGCCACTCTGCCGACGTGTTCGGGAGACTCCAGGCGGCTCAAACTGCGGGCCACTGAGAACCAGTAATCCCGCTGCATGGCTCCGTTTTCGGCCTGGGCAATGGGAACAGCAGCCAGCGAACAATACGAGCGCCGATATTCACCGACAAAGCCGTGCGAGTTGGCCAGAATCTTGTGACCCGTAGCCGCATCGAAGGAGCCTCCGTCGGAGTTCTT
>Ga0335077_10012407_pt1 | contig 10657 bp, 6 predicted proteins | sample Lox_Sample_31_FD_207151 | JGI IMG/M metagenome (GOLD analysis project Ga0335077, IMG submission 207151) | Soil microbial communities from Loxahatchee National Wildlife Refuge, Florida, United States - Lox_Sample_3.1 | ecosystem: Environmental > Terrestrial > Soil > Wetlands | place: USA: Florida...
GTCCAGGGAAAGTCGTGGTCCGTCGTCGGTTTGATCATGTGGAAGTAGCTCGCCGGGACCAGAGTCCTGAGCTGTTCGAAGCCGCCGACGCGATGAAGGCCGATGACGGTCAGCGCCACCGCGCCGGTGATCAGAATCAAGGTCTGTACTGTATCCGTGTAAATTACTGCCGCGAGCCCACCCGCGACGGTGTAAATCCCCGTGGCGATGACCAAAACCACCGCCGTCTCCCACAACTTCCATCCCGCCACGCGCTCCAACACGACGCTCGCGGCGTACAATTGCACAGAAATTTTTGTGAAAATGTAGGCAATGATGGAAATTCCAGCGAGATAAACCGCGCAATTGCGGCTGAATCGCCGCTCCAGGAATTCCGGCATCGTGAACACATTCGAACGCAGGTAGAACGGTACGAACACCCAGCCTAGGACCAGCAGAATCAGGCACGCCCACCACTCGAAATGGCCGACCGCCAATCCGGACGAGGCGCCGCTTCCGGACAAGCCAATGAAATGCTCCGTGGAGATGTTCGAGACAAACAGCGACGCCCCGATGAAAAACCACCCGATGTCGCGGCCGGCGAGGAAGTAGTCCTCGGAAGTGCGTTCTCTCCTGGCAAAGTAAAGACCGATGCCGAACACAATGGCGAAGTAGATCCCGATGATCACCAGGTCCAGAGTTGCCACCGTCTGGCGCCCAGCCGCGATCTGCGAGGCGAACAGCATCCGTCCCTCCTTCACCTGCACCGGCACTGGCCGGGTTAATGCGTTTGCTCAGCGAATCGGGCGTTCGACAGTGCCTTTGCGCAACCCCTGTTACGCGCAAAAATTCCTACACGCTACGAATAGCCAGAATCCTCGACGCGAATTCTGGGTGAATTCTGGGTGCGAAGTCTATACCACGGCACGGGAACCCTCAATGGCTGAATGACCCGGCATCGCAACGGTGAAGGATGGCTGCGGCCGCGCGGAGTTCCGCTGCACTGGCGTCTTATCGCGCTTGCCGTCACAATCGTAGTGATGAGCATCGTTGCGCTGCAGAACGTCAGCAAAAATTACCTTACCGATGGCCAGCAAGTGCACGCCCTGCAGAATATTTCTCTGGACGTCAGTTCAGGGGAGTTTGTGGCCCTGATGGGGCGCAGCGGCTGCGGGAAATCGACCTTGCTCAACCTCGCCGGTGCTATGGACTTCCCAAGCAGCGGCAAAGTCTTGATCGACGGAATTGCAACGGCCGCGCTGAACGATGCCGGCCTAACCAGGCTGCGCCGCGAAAAAGTCGGCTTCATCTTCCAATCGTTTCAACTGCTCCACACGCTGACGGCGCTGGAAAATGTGGAGCTGCCGCTGCTCCTGGCGGGCAAGCCCAACGCGCGCCAGATCGCCCGAGAGAAGCTCACGTCTGTGGAGCTCGATGGCCTCGGCGAGCGCTATCCACACCAACTTTCCGGAGGACAGATGCAACGCGTGGCCATCGCGCGCGCGCTCGTGCAATCTCCTAAAATCCTGCTGGCGGACGAACCTACCGGGAATCTCGACAGCGCTACCGGCAATGTCATTCTGGACCTGCTGAAACGCCTCACGCACGAGCTCCACACAGCAACCGTCATGGCCACGCATAGCGTCGAGGCCGCAGCGCTTGCCGACACGATGGTGCGCCTGCGGGATGGAAAAATTCAGGAGATCACCAGGCGTTGACATGCCTCGCTTTGTGCTCTTTTATCGCTTACTGCTACGCCCGCTGCTGCAGGAGCCGGTTCGCGCTGCGCTCACAATACTGGCGGTGACGCTGGGCGTCGCCGTAGTGCTGGCCATCGATTTGGCCGGCGATGCCGCCACCGGGTCCTTCCGCTCGTCGCTGGAAACTCTTTCCGGCGACAACGATTTGGAAATCGTCGCGTCCGGCGGTGTGCCGGAAATGATCGTCGGCGCGATCGTTACGCTTCCTTATTCCGTCCGCATCACACCGCGCATGGAAGATGTCGCAGTCATCGCCAAAACCAAACAAACTCTGCCGCTGATCGGCTTCGACCTCCTTGCCGAAGGAAACGCCAGCGCAGACGAGCAACTTAGCACCAGCACGTTCCACGTGGAACTAGACTCCGCGACACCCGAAAACGCACTGCAAGCCATACTCGATCCGGACAGCATCTGGGTCGGCGCGAGCCTGCACAAAAAAACTGGCGACCATCTCCGCCTTCTCGTCAACGACCAGGTCCACGAATTCACCATTCGCGGCGTCTATCCGGATTCCAACGGCAACGAATCGGCCATCATCATGGACCTGGCGGCCGCGCAGCGCGTGCTCCACCGCTTCGGTCGCGTGGATCGCATCCTGCTAAAAGTCCCGGATACTGCCAGCATTGCAGAGTGGCAACGGCGCTTTCGGACTGCCTTACCGCCAGGAGTGGACCTCCGTCCCCAAGGCACGGGCACGGATGAAAATCGGCGCATGCTGGCCGCCTTTCGCTGGAATCTCCGTCTGCTCAGCTACATCGCGCTCATCGTGGGCGCGTTCCTTATTTACAACACCGTTTCGGTGTCCGTCGTGCGGCGCAGGCCGGAAGTCGGAATCGTTCGAGCGCTCGGCGCCAGCCGCGGCGCGATCCTCGCAGCTTTCCTAGGTGAGGCGGCGTTCTTCGGTTTGGCCGGAGCCGCGTTCGGACTGCCTCTCGGCAGACTCTTGGCCAGCGGCGCCGTACGGCTCATGTCCGCCACGGTCGAGTCCCTTTACGTCAGCAGCCGCCCCGGAACCATCGAGTTGAGTTTCTCTTCTCTCGTTCTCGCGTCGGTCGTCGGCGTCGGTGTCGCGATTGTGTCGGCCTATTCGCCGGCGCGCGAAGCGTCGCTTGTCTCGCCGGTGGAAGCCATGGCGCGCGGCCGACGTGAGTACGAAGCGCGCGCGCACAAATCACGCGACCTGTGGTTGGCTCTGCTTCTCGGTGGCGCCGGAACGGCAGCGGCCTTCGCTCCTCCCATCGGCGAGAAGCCTTTATTCGGGTATATCGCCGCTGTCTTGTTTGTTTCCGCAGCGGCGCTCGCCATTCCGGCGTTCGCGGATGCGCTACTCGCCATTTCTTCGCGGAGGCTCGCGAGGATTTTGGGAGTTGAAGCGCTGCTCGCTTCGCAAAGCTTGTCCGCCTCGTTACGCCGCACCTCCGTGCTCGTCGCCGCGCTCTCGACGGCCATCGCCATGATGACTTCCGTCGGCATCATGGTCGGCAGCTTTCGCGAGACCGTGGTGCTCTGGATGAATGACCGGTTGCCTGCCGACCTCTACTTGCAACCCGCGGGAGGTCCCGCGCCTGACCGCCACCCGACCTTGTCTCTCGGGTTCGCCGATAGCATCAGCAAACTTCCCGGCGTCGCTGGCGTCGATCGCCTGCGTGCTTACGAAATCAGCTACCAAGGCACGCCGGCAACGCTCAGCTCCGTTGACCTGAGCGCGATGCGCTTGTACAGCCGCTCGAATTTCTTCTCGCACCGGCCTACCGCACAGGTGCTCGAGCAGATTCGCAACCGGAATGCTGTTCTTGTCAGTGAACCGTTCACCTACAAGCACCATCTTCGCGCGGGCGACACGATTGCCTTGTCGCTCGGAGCGGCGCGCCCGTCCTTTCAAATCGCCGACGTCTTTTACGATTACGGCAGCGAGCGCGGCAGCCTTCTTATGGACCGCAATACCTTGTTGCGCTATCTGCCCGATCCTGATCCGTCCAATCTCGCGATTTATGCGGCTCCGAACGCTTCGGTCGAAGCCGTCCGCGACGAAATCATGCGCGCCGCTGCCGATACAGGTCACCAGGTTCTAGTCTTCTCGAACCGCGACTTGCGCGGCGAAGCTATCCGCATCTTCGACCGCACCTTTGCCATTACCTACGCTCTCGAAGCTGTCTCCGTCGTCGTTGCGGTGATGGGCATCGCCGGCGCGTTGGTTGCCCTCGTCATCGACCGCCGGCGTGAACTCGGCCTGCTGCGTTTTCTCGGCGCGGCGGCGGGGCAAGTGCGCAAACAGATTCTCGTCGAGGCAGGCTTGCTCGGTTTGCTGGCGAATTTCGTCGGGCTCGCGCTCGGTTTCGCGCTCTCGCTCGTGCTCATTTACGTCATCAACAAGCAATCCTTTGGCTGGACGATTCGCTTCCATTGGCCGGTCGGCGTTTTGTTGGGAGCCTTGACGGTGGTCTACGCGGCCACCGTTCTCGCGGGCCTCTACCCCGCGCGCGTTGCCGTGCAGCTCAATCCGCTCGAGGCCGTCCATGAAGAGTAAAATCCCGGCACTCTGCGCGGCATTGTTGCTGCTGCTTCAGCCGTTGGCAGCGCAATATCGCCACGCTGTTCCCGGCTATCGTTTCGCCTTTCCCAGGGACTATTTCGATCATCCGGATTTCCAGACCGAGTGGTGGTATTACACGGGCAACCTGACCTCCGCCAGCGGCCATCACTTCGGATTTGAGTTGACGTTTTTCCGGCAAGCCGTAACCCGCGAGGCCGCGCCCTCCACGGCCTGGGATGTGCGGGATCTCTATCTCACGCACTTCGCTATCAGCGACCTGGATGGCCAGCGCTTCTATCACCGCGAACGCCTGAATCGTGCCGGCCCGGGAATCGCCGGCGTCAGCGAATCAAACGCCCGCATCTGGAACGGCAATTGGCAAGTTCAGTGGCATGACTCCGATCAGCAACTGCAGGCCATCGACAGCCAGTTTCAGCTTCAGCTGACGCTGCACCCGGAAAAACCACCGGTCATTCACGGCGAAAACGGCGTCAGCCAAAAAGCCGAGGGGACTGGACACGCCTCGTACTACATTTCGCTCACGCGTCTCGCAGCAAGTGGAGACATCCAACTCTACAAAGAAACATTCTCGGTTTCGGGCCTGGCGTGGATGGACCACGAATTCTTCACCGAGCAATTGCAGCCCAACCAGGCCGGCTGGGATTGGCTGAGCCTGCAACTGAACGACAACACCGAGCTGATGCTCTTTCGCATTCGGCGCAACGACGGCTCTGTCGATCCATTCTCCGCCGGCACTTACATTGACGCGCAGGGCAAAGCGACACACTTGCGCGTTGGTGACTTCACCCTGCAGCCCCTCGCGGAAACGTGGACCAGCCTCGCCACGCAGGCTACCTATCCCATCTCGTGGAAAATTGGCGTGCCCAAACTGGCCCTCGAGGTGGAGGCGCACACCGGCCTGAAGGACCAGGAGCTAGCCAACAAGGATGCGAGTTTCGTGCCTGCGTACTGGGAGGGGGCGATTTCTCTGCGCGGGCTCCGCAATTCCGCGTCGCTTAGCGGGATCGGGTATCTGGAAATGACGGGTTACGACCGGCCGGTCAAACTCGCTCCATAGGTCGGCCTGGCGATTCTCATAGCTTCGCTTCCTTTGCTAGCGGCGCCGTGCTGGCTCGCACAACGAATTCCGGCTCGACCACGATCTCCTTCGGATAAGGAGCCTTCGCCGGCGCCGTAATCCGGCGCAAAAGTGTTTCCGCGGCAATCATGCCCATCTCGCGCAGCGGCTGACGCACGGTGGTCAGCGCCGGATTCTGAAATGCCGCGCTCTGAATGTCGTCAAACCCCACGACGGACACATCTTCGGGAACGCGATAGCCGGCTTCCCGCAAAGCATGAATCGCGCCGATCGCTGAAATATCGTTAAACGTGAACAACGCCGTAAACGGTTCTCCGCTGGCAATCAGTTTCTGCGTGACTTGATACCCCAACAGCGGCGAAGACGATTCTCCCTCGAGCTGGCCAACGAGCTTCTCATGGACTTCGATGTCTAGTTTTTGCGCCGCCTCTTGTACCGCGTCCCAGCGCACTTGCGTATCGGAACTGAAGGCCTGGCCCTTGATGAACGCCATATCGCGGTGGCCAAGATCGGTCAGGTGCTGCAGTGCCAAGCCAGCCGCTCGCGAATGATTCAAAACAATGTTCGTGACTCCCGGCACGTCCCGGTGGCCGGACACCGCAACGCTCGGTACATCGACTTCGTTGGCCAGCACGGTATCCACAGCAATCAACCCTTCGACGGCACGCTGTTGGAGCAGCAGAGGATATTCTTCGATCAGCTCGTCGCGGTGGCGATGGCTGACCACAAAGTAGAAATAGCCCTCCTGCAAGAGGTGGTCTTCGATTCCGGACATGACCAGCGCCGCGTATCCTTCGCTAATCTCCGGCACGACCACGCCGATCGTAAAGCTCCGCTGCTTGCGCAGGGACCGCGCCAGGTAATTGGGCCGGTAATTCAGCTCGCGAGCTGCGGCCCGTATCAAGTCCTGAGTACGTTGAGGAATGGACTTAGCCGCAGGCGACCGGTTGATGACGAACGATACCGCAGCCTGCGAGAGGCCCAGGTGTTCCGCCAGAAACTTCAGGCTAACGCCATTCCCGGTAGCCCGGCGTGCCCCGGGGGCGCCATTCGATCTTTTGTTCGGCATGGCTAAATCGCCCGTAGTCTCCCACAAGGACCGGAATGGGACAAGGCCCTCTGCTGGGGCCGCGTGAATTTCCGTCTTCCGTCCCTTGTGTATCCTACTAAATCGGTTTACTATGCTCTTTCTGTGGGAGGACCGTGTGGCGCCTCTGCTTTCTTCCGGCGTATTCTGCGATATTTCCAATACAAAATGCTTTTTGTTGCGTGGGCCAGAGGCCACGTTGTCACTCTCTTCTGCCCCTGCGAATGGCTATAAAATCTGGACAAGCTCCATGCTCGAATGCTTGATCGTCTTTCATCCAACGGTGTGGTATTGGAGTTTTGAAACGTGCTTAGTCTGCTGAACCGCCTCGCCATTAGCGCCAGTCTGCTGCTGTATTGCCAGCCAGCCTTCGCGCAAGACACGGCACGTGCTGCTTCGTCTGCCGATAAGGCCATTCCTTCCGCCCTGAACGATCCCGCCATCGATCAGAAGGTTGAGGCTCTTCTGCGCAAGATGACCCTGGAAGAAAAAGTCGGCCAGTTGGTGCAATACTCCGCCGGGCAGCCCACCGGGCCGGGCACGGGCCGCACCGACTATAACGACATGATCCAGAAGGGCGAGATCGGTGCCCTGTTCAACGTAATCACGGCGCGCGAAGTCAACGCCTTCCAGCATGTCGCCGTGGAAAAATCCCGCTTGAAGATTCCCCTGCTCTTCGGGCAAGACGTCATCCACGGATTTCGCACCGAATTTCCCGTGCCCATCGGGTTGGCGGCAACCTGGGATCCTGAACTGGTTCGCCGCGCGGCGCGCGTCGCCGCCCGCGAAGCATCAGCCAACGGAATTCGCTGGGTGTTTTCGCCGATGGTGGATATCGCGCGGGACGCGCGCTGGGGCCGCATGACCGAGGGCTCCGGCGAAGACCCCTACCTCGACGCGGCCATGGCTCAGGCCTACGTCCACGGCTATCAGGGGGAGCGCCTCGATGCTCCGGATAGCGTCGCTGCGTGCCCCAAACACTACGTCGGTTACGGCGCTGCCGAAGGCGGCCGTGACTACAACACCACCGAGATTTCCGAGCACACGCTTCGTGAGTTTTATTTGCCTCCTTTTCACGCCGCTATAGACGCGGGCGCGATAGCCATCATGAGCTCCTTCAATTCGCTGAACGGCGTCCCCGCCTCGGCGAATCCCTTCACGTTGAAGCAGGTCCTGCGCAAGGAGTGGGGCTTTCGCGGCATCGTGGACAGCGACTGGGACTCGGTGGGTGAGCTCATTCCCCATGGCATCGCCAATAACCCGGCGATGGCTGCCCGCAAAGCCCTGCTGGCCGGCGTGGATATGGACATGGTCAGCAGCTTTTATCACGACACGCTGGTTGATTTAGTGCGCTCGGGGCAAGTCCCGGAGGCCGCTGTGGAGCAAGCCGTCCGCCGTGTATTGCGCGTGAAGTACGCGCTGGGGCTGTTCGATCACCCTTACGCGCCGGAAACCCAGCAAGCGCAGTCGGCGCTCCCGCCGGAAAGCGTGGCGCTGGCCCGTGACGCGGCGGAGCGCTCGTTCGTCCTCCTGAAAAACTCTAACGCCAACGGGAGCGCGCCCCTGCTTCCGCTTCCCGGCTCATCGCAGAACATTGCGCTCATCGGTCCGCTCGCCGACGACGCTTCAGAGATGCTTGGCGCGTGGTCTGGTCCACAGAACCGCCCGGAGGACGTGGTAACGCTGCGCAGTGCGTTGCTCCAAAGAATAGGCGTAGATCATCTTCACTACGCGCTGGGCAGCGAGGTTATGAAAGCCTCTGACGAGCAGTTGGCGGAAGCTGTCCGCGTTGCGCAGCAATCCGACCTCGTCATTCTGGCGCTGGGAGAAAACAGTCCGGAAATGAATGGCGAGGCCGCATCTCGCGCGCACCTCGGCTTGCCGGGCCGGCAGCAGCACCTCCTCGAGTCTGTCGTCGCCACCGGCAAGCCCGTCGTTCTTGTCCTCTTCACCGGCAGGCCGCTTACGCTGCCCTGGGCTTTTGAGCATGTCCCTGCCGCCCTGGCGGCCTGGTTTCCCGGAATCCAGGCCGGCCCGGCGCTCGTGCGCATTCTTTTTGGAGATGCAAATCCAACCGGGAGGCTGCCCGTGAGCTGGCCGCGCGCCGTCGGCCAGGAGCCGCTCTATTACGACGCGCTCAACACTGGCCGTCCCCCAGAGAACGTGGATCTCACCAAACCACCGACAGACACCGCCACGAAGTTCGTCTCGCGCTACATTGACGAGCAAAACAGCCCGCAATTTCCCTTCGGCTACGGACTCACGTACACAACCTTCCGCTATGGCGCGTTACGCATGGAAGGCCCTGCCGCCGGCAGCGCGCCGCAACTCAGCGCGCGGGCATTGACGCAGCAGCTCTCCTCGGAAAGCCTGCTTCCCACCGCGCTGCACGTGAGCGCCGAGATTACCAACACCGGCCCACGCGCCGCCGAAGAAACAGCCGAGCTGTACGTTCGCCTCGAAGGAACCAGCACGGCGCAGCCGGTTCGCGCCCTCAAAGGCTTCCAACGCATCAAACTCGGGGCCGGCGAGTCGCAGCGTGTCACCTTTGACCTCACCGCAGATTCGCTGTCGCTCTGGGATATCGAGAACAAACACGTCGTTGAGCCGGCGCGCGTCACCTTTTGGATCGCGCCCGACGCGGAGCACGGCTCCGCAGCAACCCTTCCGATTGGTCAATAGAACGAGAGCGAAATGTCCGAACCACACAGACTGTCACGACGCGGCATCCTCCGGCTGGGCGGCCTCGGCTTGCTGTCTTCTTCCTTGGCTCCTCTGGCCTCCTGTTCAAAGTTCGCTCAGAAGCCGTTCCTCCAGCCGAACGGCGCGCCCTATCAAGGCACGGACGAGCACTTGCTCGACGAAATTCAGCGCGCGAGCTTCAATTTTTTCTGGACCGAAGCTGGCCCCAAAACTGGTCAGGTCAAAGACCGCGCCTTGGCCAACGGCAACGACACGCGTGACTTCTCCAGCATCGCCGCCACTGGTTTCGGCCTCACCAGTCTCTGCATCGGCGACCGCCGCGGCTTTGCGAAATCCGCCGACATTCAAGCTCGCGTGCGCGACACGTTGCATTTTCTTGCCAACGATCTCCAGCCCGTCCACGGTTTCTTCTACCACTTCATTCACATGAACACCGGCGCGCGCTGGGAAAAGTGCGAGCTCTCTTCCATTGACACCTCGCTCCTGCTCTGCGGCGTCCTCACCGCTCGTCAGCACTTCGCCGACCAGGAAATCAAAGACCTGGCCACCAAAATCTACGAGCGCGTGGATTGGCCCTGGATGCTCAACGGTGGCTCGACCCTTTCCATGGGCTGGCATCCCGAGACCGGCTTCCTCAGTGCCCGCTGGGAACACTACTGCGAGTTGATGATGATCTATCTCCTCGGCATCGGCTCGCCTACCCATCCGCTTTCGCCGGAAACTTGGAAGGCCTGGACGCGCCCGGTCATCAAGTACCAGGGGCTCGAATATATTTCGGGTGACGACCCCATTTTCACGCACCAGTATTCGCAGGCGTGGTTCGATTTCCGCAACAAGCGCGACGCCTTTACGGATTATTTCGACAACTCGGTCAAGGCTACGAAAGCCCACAAACTTTTCTGCCTCTCGCTGCGCGATCGTTTTCCCGACTACAGCGAAAATCTCTGGGGCATCAGCGCCTCCGACTACGCCAAAGGCTATACCGCCTGGGGCGGACCATCGGCGCAGGGCGGCGTACTGGGGCCGGTGGATGGCAGTCTTGTGCCCTGCGCGACGGGAGGCTCCCTGCCGTTTCTTTACGACGACTGCATGCGCGTCCTCCGTCATATCCGCGGGCCTTACCAAGAAAAAGCCTGGGCGCGTTACAGCTTCGTCGACGCCTTCAATCCCCTCACTGGCTGGTACGACCAGGATGTCCTCGGCATCGACCTCGGCATCACCATGCTCATGGCGGAAAATCACCGCACCGGCTTTGTGTGGGACACCTTCATGAAAAATCCCGAAGCGAATGCCGCGATGCAAAAGGCGGGGTTCCGTCCAGCTTGAGTCTGCCGATACTGCCCAGCGGCCCCACTGGCACTGCATGAAAAAATCCGGAGGCGCAACAGGGAATGCGGATCGCGGGCTTTCGACCCGAATGAACTAGCTCGGGCAGCGGGATGGTTGCTGCTTGCGTCGTCTGCTGCAGGGCAGCGCGGCTGGCGAAATGGCGAAGC
>Ga0335077_10012409_pt1 | contig 10657 bp, 7 predicted proteins | sample Lox_Sample_31_FD_207151 | JGI IMG/M metagenome (GOLD analysis project Ga0335077, IMG submission 207151) | Soil microbial communities from Loxahatchee National Wildlife Refuge, Florida, United States - Lox_Sample_3.1 | ecosystem: Environmental > Terrestrial > Soil > Wetlands | place: USA: Florida...
AGAACCAGACAAGCGCAGCTACGGCGACGACCAGCACAATGCGAAGAAGATCCATGCGTTCCAATGCGCCATGCTCATCATGTACTGAGTCGATGCCAGGGTCAGTGCTTGCGCTGTTACCTACGTCATCGGCTCGAAGATCGTGACTCTTCTCAACTGTCTTCATAAGCTCCGGCCTTGTGTCTCGAGCCTATTCCCTAGCTCAAATAACTGCGAATGACAGCCATGACTTCATCCACCTCGTGCTCCGCCCCGCGCCGCGACCCCTGGCGCCCAAGCGTGTGGTATCGGAGGTGGCCTTCGATCAGCTCTGCCATCAATCCATTGAGTGCTCCCCGAGCAGCGGCCGTTTGTTGTAGCACCCTGTAACAATCCTCACCCTCAAGTACTGACCGTTCCAGGCTTGCGATCTGCCCCTTGATTCTCCGGATGCGGCCTAGCAGCTTACGGTCTTTCACGACATGTGACATACTGGGGGGTAGTATATCACTGGCGTTGACTTTGCATTGTCGCGAAGCCTTCGGGACGTTGAGCAGGAGATGTCCTTATAAACCTTGGTTGATCGCATATACCATACCGGGGTATCATAATAGGGGCTGATTTGGATGGCACTGCCTTCTTGGACGTCAAACCGTGTGCGGATGGCAAGCGCCGCAGGCCGAGCATTTGAGGGACAAGCAAGACCTCTCTCCCGGTCTGCAGATACTTTCGGCGTCCAGACGATTTAACAGTCTATTCACACAAGTTGAGTTCAATAAAACGGATTTCTCTTCATCGCTGTTGACTTGTTAGGGCAGGATTGCAGTCGGCGACATCTGTGTGCATGAGAGGTTGGTAATTACTTGTGCCAGCTTAGGACAGCGCAGCCAGGTTGACGGGTTCTCACGCAGCGGCGGTCTTGTGGGCGGCAAGGAGGATTGATGCAGCAGGCTTTTAGATGGTTGTGCTTTGGGCTCCTCGCGGCTGCAATATTGGCCGAAACCGGTTGGGCTCAAAAAGCAATGACTTGGCAGCAGATTCAGGAGCGTTTTCATGCGAATAATCCCACGCTTCGCGCCGGACAGATCGGTATCGCAGAGTCCCGTGCGCAGGAAGTAACGGCCTATCTCCGACCTAATCCTAACCTGACGATTATTGCTGACCAGATTGATCCTTTTCCTGGCGGCCCGCCGCATGGAACATTTGCCTATTTTCTGCCATTGGCGGAGGGCAACTACCTCCTTGAGCGCCGGAATAAGCGTGAGTTGCGGCTGGAGAGTGCACAACAGGCGACCAAGATCGCGGTATCCAGCCAAGCGGACCTAGAGCGAACTCTTCTGTTCAACCTGCGCATGGCCTTCGTGCAGACCCTGTTGGAAAAAGCAGTTCTCGATCTCGCCAAGGAGAACCTTGCCTATTACGACCGCGTGTTAAATGTCAGTCGCGATAAATATCGGGTTGGCGGAATTGCGCGCGTGGATTTAGATCGCCTGGAGCTGCAACGGGTGACGTATGAGTCTGATTGGCAAACCGCCGAAGTAAACCTGCGAGCGGCAAAGATTCAGTTATTGGCATTACTGAACGACCGAACGCCGGTTGATCAATTCGATGTTACCGGTCCCTTCGATTTCTCTGAACAGCTACCTGCTCTCGATGACGTTCGCCAGTTAGCCGTGGACACCCGCCCCGATCTCAGGGCTGCTCTTCAGGCGGTGGAAAAAGCGCACACCGACCATCGGCTGGCGTGGGCAAACGGGTCTACCGATCCAACTATCGGATTTGATTTCGGACGCAATCCGCCCATTGATGCGTATTTCGGAGTCAGCGTTAGTTTCCCGCTGCGGATATTCGACCGCAATCAGGGGGAGAAGCAAAGGACGCAGCTCGATATCGGCCGCAACGAACAATTAGTGCAGGCCTCGCGAGCACAGGTCTTCAGCGATGTGGATTCTGCCTATGCAACTGTCAACAGCGCCGTGATTTTGCTCAAACCGTATAAAGATCGCTACCTGAAACAGGCCACCAATGTGCGAGACACAATCGAATTTTCGTATCAGCACGGTGCGGCATCGCTTCTTGATTTTCTAAACGCCCAGGCAGACTACCGGACAGTTCAGGTTACGTACCTGAATCTAATCGGTTCCTATCTGGATGCCGCGAACCAACTGAACCTTGCCGTTGGACGTGAGGTAATCCAATGAACTACACAAAATTCACGGCTGGGCCAATCTCTATCGTCTTGCTGACGGCCGTTACTGCCTGCAACAACGGCAAGAGCAATCCTGCAGCGGAAGCGCCACCACCACTCAAAGTGGAGAAGGTGGAGGACCGCAGTGTATTTCAGGTTGAGCATCCGGAGAAGTTCGAGCTGTCGCAGGCCGTCGAGCACCTTGCGGCTCCAGAATTAAAAGTCACAGGCACGGTTACCCCAGACATCTCGCGCGCAGTCCCTGTGATTTCACTGGCCACTGGGCGCGTCGTGGAAATCGAGGCACGTCTGGGAGACACGGTCAAGAAAGGGCAGGTCCTGCTCAAAGTACAGAGTGCAGACATCTCGGGCGCTTTTTCTGACTACCAAAAGGCGCTCGCTGATGAAAAATTAGCGAACACGCAGTTGGAGCGGGCCAAGATTCTCTATGACCGCGGCGCTATTTCCCAAAACGATCTCCAGGTCGCGGAGGATACTGAAGCTAAGGCCAAAGCCGACGTCCAGGCAACAACCGAAAGACTGCGCGTTTTGGGCAATACAAGCGTTGATCGTCCCAGCGGGATCGTGGAGATTCGGGCCCCCATCTCCGGCTTTATCACGGATCAACAGGTCACCAACGCAGCAGGTGTACCCGGTCTGGGCTCGCCCAACCCGTTCACCATTTCAGACCTAAGTTACGTTTGGATTCTCTGTGACGTTTACGAAAACGATCTGGCAAACGTGCGGCTCGGAGACAAAGCCGATATCCGGCTCAACGCATATCCGAATCAAGTCTTCAGCGGAACAATTAACAACATCGGCCCCATTTTGGACGCCAACATTCGAACCGCCAAGGTGCGCATAGAAGTGCCCAACCCAGGGCTGATGCGCCCCGGCATGTTTGTGACTGCGACCTTCCACGGCCGCGAGAAGGAGAAACGCGCGGCAGTTCCATCGACAGCGATCCTGCACCTGCACGATCGTGACTGGGTATATGTCCCGGAGCAGCAAGGAAAGTTTCGCCGCGTTCAAGTGGTCGGGGGCTACATGCTTCCAAACGGAATGCAGGAGGTCGTCTCAGGCATCGCACCTGGTCAGCAAGTCGTAGACAATGCACTCGCCTTCCAGAACACAGTGGAGCAGCAATGATTCGCGCAATCGTCGACTTCGCACTGAACGCCCGCTTCGTCGTTCTGGGTATAGCGATCTTCCTCTTCGCCTGGGGAATTGTCGCGTTTCACAACTTGCCTGTCGAGGCTTATCCCGACGTGGCGAATACTTGGGTGCAGATCATTACTCAATGGCCGGGGAGAGCTGCGGAAGAAGTTGAGCAGCAAGTCACGATACCGATTGAGATCCAGATGAATGGAATCCCGCATCTGGTGCACTTGCGCTCCGTCTCTCTGGCCGGACTGTCTGTGGTGAACCTGATTTTTGATGACACTTCCAACAACGACTGGGACCGCCAAAAGGCATTGGAGCGTTTGCAGCAGGTTACCCTTCCTCCCGGAGTCACGGGAGGCATTGGTCCTGACTTCAGTCCGATCGGATCGGTCTATTGGTACACGCTTAAGAGCACAAATCCAAATTATGACCTGATGGAGCTGAAGTCGCTTCAGGATTGGGTAATCAGCAAATACGTCCGCTCGGTACCAGACGTCGTCGATGACTCTTCCTTCGGTGGCTTGACTCGTGAATATCAGGTTCGCGTCGACCCCGAAAAACTCATTGCCTACAGCCTGAGCCTGGCACAGTTGGAACAACAGCTCACGAATGGCAATGCGAATGTCGGTGGCAGTTTCATTGAAGAGGGCACACAGCAAATCAATGTGCGCGGGGTCGGCTTGGTTAGAGACACCCACGATATCGAGCAGACTGTGATAAAGACACAGTATGGCACTCCGATTCGGATCAAGGATGTTGCAGTGGTCACGCAAGGACCGAAGATCCGCCTTGGTCAGATAGGAAAGGCGGTTCACCGGGCCGATGGGGTGGTTGAGGATGATGACGACGTGGTGGAAGGAATCGTATTTCTCCGCAAAGGAGCCGATACTGCCACGATGCTGGAAGGTCTTCATGCCACTGTCCAGCGGCTAAACGATCATATTCTTCCGTCGGGCGTGAAAATCGTGCCCTATCTGGATCGTGATGACCTGGTTCACTACACGACCCACACTGTCCTTCACAATCTCGCTGAAGGCATGATTCTGGTCGTCATCATCCTTTTCCTCTTTCTCGGAAACATCCGCGGCGCACTGATCGTTTCTTTGACCATTCCGTTTGCTCTGCTCTTTGCTTCCATTTGCCTGGACCTGCGTCACATCTCGGCGAATCTGCTTTCCCTGGGAGCATTAGATTTCGGCATGGTCGTGGACGGCGCGGTAGTGATGGTGGAAAACATCGTCCGTCATCTGAACCGTCCCGTTGAGGAACCGCGCCCGGTGCTGGAGCGCATCCGCGAAGCTGCCCACGAAGTTCAGCGACCCGTGTTTTACGCCATTGCCATCATCATTACGGCGTATCTGCCCATTTTCACACTGCAGCGAGTCGAAGGTAAGTTATTCAAACCTATGGCCTGGACTGTGGCCTTCGCCCTAGTTGGCGCTCTCATCTTCTCCATGCTCATTGCGCCGTCGCTCTCAAGTCTTCTGTTCCGGAAAGGCGCCAAACAGTGGGAAAACCCCCTGATGAAATTTCTAACCAACCATTACCGGAAGAGCCTCCACTGGGCGATTCATCATCGACCTTTTATTGTCAGCGCGGCGGTAGTCACGCTTGTGCTGGCCCTGATTCTGGCTTTTAGCGGCGCGATTGGTTCCGAGTTCCTGCCACACCTTGATGAAGGCGCCATCTGGGTGCGTGGAACGTTAGGCCCCAGCGTCGGTCCAACCGAGAGTGCTCGCGTAGCGGAGAGAACGCGCGAGATTCTAGCTTCTTTTCCCGAGGTTCCACAGGTCGTCAATCAGATAGGACGCCCGGACGACGGCACAGATACTACCGGATTCTTCGACATGGAATTCTTTGTTGATCTTTTGCCAAAGGAAAAGTGGCGACCCGTTTTCCACCAAGACAAAGACCGCCTTATTGCGGCGATGGATCGCGAATTGGAAAAGATTCCTGGAGTATTTTGGGGCTTCTCGCAGCCGATCTCTGACAACTTGGAAGAAGCGGTGAGCGGCGTAAAAGGTGCGCTGGCAGTAAAGATCTACGGTGACGATCTGAAGACGCTTGAGGAGAAGGCGAATGAGATTGCGGCCGTAATGCGGCCCATCCGCGGAGTGGAGGACCTCGGAGTTTTTCGAGTCCTCGGCCAACCCAACCTGAATTTCACTGTCGATCGTGCTCGAGCCTCGCGTTACGGAATCAACGTCTCCGACGTGGACGATGCCATTCAAACTGCGGTCGGTGGAAATGCCCTTACCCAGGTACTTATTGGCGAGCAACGCTATGATCTGGTTCTGCGGTACCAGCCAAGATACCGAGACACTAAGGATGCCATCGAGAAGATCCGCTTGCTGGCGCCGACCGGGGAACGCGTCTCGCTCGCCCAGCTGACTCAGGCGAACGTCGCCGATGGAGGCTCGGAGATCTATCGGGAGGCGAACTCCCGCTATGTAGCTGTTAAGTTCAGCGTCCGTGGTCGAGACCTCGGCAGTACCGTGGAAGAGGCGATGAAGAAGGTAGATGCAGCGGTCAAACTTCCGCCGGGTTACACGATCGATTGGTCAGGCGAGTACGAAAGCGCGAAGCGCTCGCAGCGGCGCTTATTGTTCGTCTTGCCGATGACGATTCTGGTCATCTACGTCATTCTGTACACGATGTTCAAATCGGTGAAGTGGGCGCTGCTGATCCTCACTAACATCGCCATGGCACCCATCGGAGGACTATTGGCGCTCTGGATCACAGGTACTCATTTCAGTGTCTCATCAGGTATCGGGTTTCTCGCCTTGTTTGGGGTATCGGTGCAGGTCGGCGTCATCATGGTGGAGTACATCAACCAGCTTCGTGCTCGCGGCTACGACATCGAGGATGCGGCTGTGGAAGGTGCGGTGCTGAGGCTTCGTCCCATTACCATGACCATGCTGGTGGCGACCCTCGGATTGTTGCCTGCGGCACTCTCGCACGGTATAGGCTCTGATTCCCAACGGCCATTTGCGATTGTGATTGTCGGAGGTCTCATGGCCGACCTCGTAATCAGTGTTATTTTGCTGCCGACGCTGTACACGTTGTTCGCTCGCGAAGAAGACCAACTTCCGGCAGTCGACGTAAACGAACCGGTTTAAGAAGTTTTGGCAAAGCAAGTGGCAAACGGTGGACTTGCAGAAGAGGGCTTCGAGTTATGAAAAAAGATGAAGTTTGCGCTCTGATCAGGAAAATAGGCGTGATACCCGCTGTCAGGGTTTGGTCTGGTGACGATGCTCATTTCGCCGCAGAGGCGGTCACGACCGGTGGAATTCCAATCGTGGAAATCACGATGACGGTTCCCGGAGCGGTAAATCTCATTTCGCACCTCTGTCAGGCCAAAGGCAAACTTCTGGTGGGCGCCGGCACTGTGTTGGACACCGACACTGCACAAAAATGCGTTGCTGCAGGAGCTCGGTTCCTCACTGCTCCCGGGTTCAATCCTGCGATTGTCGAGTTCGCTGCCAAGGAAAATATCGCAGTTCTGCCGGGAGCGCTGACGCCGACGGAGGTCCTTGCCGCCTGGAATTCGGGTGCCGATTTCGTCAAGGTCTTTCCGTGTGGACCTGTCGGCGGCGATACGTACATCAAGGCATTGCACACGGCACTTCCGCAGGCCCCTTTAATCGCAGCCGGTGGCGTAAATCAGCAGACAGCAGGCAGCTACATCCTGGCTGGTGCCACCGCGATCGGAGTTGGGACAGAGTTGATCCCGACCGAAGCGATCGAGAAACGGCAACCGCATCGCATCAATGAATTGGCTCGACGCTTCACCCGACAGGTAAAGGAAGCAAGGGAGGAGATAGAAGCCTGGCAAAAGAGTCTCGTAGTTAAAACCTACACGGGAACTGAGGCCTGCGAGAAGTAGCTCCTCTCAATACCATCACTCAAGAAGGCCGTTAACTCGATTCCAAAAACACGCAATCAACTAATCAACTCAGTTACTACTCGGCACGATCAGCAGTGGCCGACATTGCTCGCTCAATGCCGTGAAACAAACCGCTTGGGACCGTCACCTTTGCGTACCGTTGCCGTGTCGTCGAACGGGCGCCAAAACGCATGCGTCTGGCGACAGTGAGTTATGATGTAGCCGTTCTCACGATTGCATCGTGCAGAACACGCGAGTTGCTTCCGTGCGGGCAGCGAGGAGGAAACTCGTGAAGCTCTTTAGGAAACCGAAGTCCAAGTTTTACTGGTACGACTTCGCGGTGCGAGGCCATCGGTACCGTGGGTCAACCCAAGAGACGAAGTCAGTCAGGGCGCTGCAGGCGGCAAGCTTGAAACTGGCTTCAGTAATGGAGAACACAGATCAACTTCCAAACAAGCCTACTGCTCTCGGTAATTTTGCCGGGCGCTTCCTGGCTTGGGGGGACAACAGCAGGCTGGAAAAGAAAACAAGAAAGTCTTACCGGAACGGCTGGCGCCTCCTTAAGGCGACAGCCGTGTCGGATAAGCGAGTCGACCAGATCACGGGCGATTGCGCAGAACGGTTGAGATTCCCAGGTTCGGCAGCTAACGCCAACTGCGCTTTGCGGACGTTGCGACGAATGCTTCACAAAGCCGAGGAGTGGAAGATGATTCGCCACGCTCCGAAAATCAAACTGATGAAGGAGCATGGGCGGCATCTTCGTCTTGACGACAAAGCGGAAAGCAGATTGCTTGAAGGAGCCAAGACCTGCCGATGGAAGACTCGAACCTTTGAGCTGTTCCACGACATTGTGATCTTGATGCGCGATACGGGAATGAGAAATCAACGGGAACTCTACCGCATGCGCATCGAGAATCTCGATTGGGAGAATCGCGTGATCTTTGTGCCGGACAGCAAGACTACGGAAGGGCGACGACTCGTTCCAATGAGCCGGCGCGTCAGCGATCTTCTGCGTGCACGCTGCGGAACCAGGACCGAGGGCTGGGTATTTCCGTCGAAGCGCTCGGCTTCGGGTCACCTGTGTTCGATAGATCGTCTGTTCCGGGAGGCGCGGCAGCAAGCTGGCCTTCCGAAAGAACTGGTCCTTTATTGTGCCCGCCATGACTACGGCACTCGAGTCCTTACCCGGACCGGGAACTTGGCTGCCGTGATGCGGACAATGGGGCATCGAGACGTAAAAACGGCGATTGGGTAAACTCCAAATCGGCCAGTTCCCTCCGCCTCAGCCCGCAGCCAAGCAGGATCGCAAGAATCGCCCAATCTCGGCGGCCCTTGATCGTGTCAGGCGAGGGAGCCTGCCAGAATCGACGGGCCTCTTCAGCCGTCAGCCAGTTGCCCAGTCTGACGCCCAATTTTCTGACGCCTTTCACGCGCCGAATGCTGGCCGCCAACTCAGGGCTCAGCAAGCCAGCGTCGGCAGCCTCGTAGGCGAGCCGCCGCACTGCAGCGAGTCGTCCATTGATCGTTCCTGCCGCGAGCTGGCGATTCTCGAGGAAAATGCGATAACGGGTAACCACAACCTTGTTGAACGACAAGCGCGGCTCGGAGCAGTACCACTGAATGAATTCATCGATCGCGTGTCGATATCCGCGCTTCGACTCGGGCGAGCGAAGGCTATCCAGAACCGCCGATTTGCTGTGGTCCAGATCAGGGAGGCCGAGCTTTGTTTTCGGCCGCTTTAGTTGCCAGAGTTTCGGCTTGGTGTATCTGCTCATTCCAGCCGCCTCCACCGCGGCTGGCCAAGAGCCTATGCCTGCACCCAGACGCGTCAGCCGTTACGCAACCAAGTGGGTACTCTGCGGAGCTAGCGTTGTAGCATCAAGAAGGGCTGCAGTTGCCCCGAGGTCGCACGGCAACTATAGCCTTGGCTCAGTGTCAATACCCGTCCGCGCCGTTGCGCGTCCAATGTTTAGCGCTGGCAAGTGGCACCACACTCAAAGGTACGTAAATGCCAATCACAGCACTCCCAGCTATACCATCACCCTGCGTCACTTGATATGTGTGATTCGGATCACTGCGCGTTATGATCAACACGCTCTAAGATTAGGAGGCGGAGTGCGGGGGATACCTCCTATTCAGAGGGGTAGGACCGACCATACTCGGAATCGGTGGGGGGCAAATGAACCAGTCAGGTAGCGACGCGATTGGGTCCGTAACCCATCGACCATCGGGGCCGCTGCGGCGGATCCAGCTCCAGCACTACGCGCTTGCTATTCTTTCCGTCGGTGTCGCGTTAGGGGCATCGCTGCTCCTTGAGCATTTCCACTTCCGGGTCCCTTCCGCGCTTTTGCTGCTGTTTGCGGTGGTCATAAGTTCCTGGTATGGAGGGACGGGGCCTGCGGCGTTGGCGGTGCTCCTCTCCGCAATCACCTTCTACTGGTACTTCGTGCAGCCCGTCCGCACCTTCTACATCTACTGGTCCCAGGTCCCGTATTTCATCCTCTTTACGGCGTTCGCTGCGCTCGTGTCCCGGTTGGGCACGGTTCGGCGGCGCGTCGAGGCTGATCTGCGCCAGAGTCGCGATGTGCTGCGAGAGCAAGCAAGCCCTCTGAGTCCGGCCGTGAGACTTGCAGTTATTTACGCTTTCTTCGGGGCGCTGTGGATCCTCTTGTCGGACCGCCTTTCGTTCTACCTTGTGCCCGACATCCAAGTGGCCGAACGGCTGCAGACCTACAAGGGGTGGTTCTTTATCGCGGTGACTTCGGTGTTGCTGTGGTTGCTGGCGAAACGGTTCCTCAGCCAAGTTCGCGCGGCGGAGGAGGCGTTGCATGGTTTGAATCGCAAGTTGCAGGCGATCAGCAACTGCAACCAGAGCCTGCTGCGCGCCACCGACGAGCAGAGCTTGCTCGAAGAAATCTGCCGGATCGTCTGCGAGGAAGCCGGCTACCGCATGGCGTGGGTGGGCTATGCCGAGCACGACGAAGCGAAAAGCGTGCGCCCGGTCGCGTGGACCGGGGCCGAGGACGGATTTCTCGCGAACCTAGGCATTACCTGGGCCGACACGGAACATGGAAGCGGCCCCACGGGAACGGCTATCCGGAGCGGGAAAAGCTGCTGTATACCGGATTTCGCAACGGACCCTCGACTGGCGCCCCGCCGCGTTTTGCCGCCGGATTTTCGTTCCAGCATCGCTCTGCCGCTGAAGGATGAACACGGCAACGCCTTCGGCACTCTTACGATTTATTCCGCGCAGCCCAACGCTTTTACGTCAGAGGAGATTGGGCTTCTCGAGGAACTGGCTGGTGACTTGGCGTTCGGCATCGTCACCCTGCGCTCCCAGGCCGCACGCAAACGGGCGGAAGAAGCGCTGCACGAGAGCGAGACGCGCTTCCGCACGTTTGTGGACCACGCAGGCGACGCCCTCTTTGTCTACGATCTCG
>Ga0335077_10012410_pt1 | contig 10657 bp, 9 predicted proteins | sample Lox_Sample_31_FD_207151 | JGI IMG/M metagenome (GOLD analysis project Ga0335077, IMG submission 207151) | Soil microbial communities from Loxahatchee National Wildlife Refuge, Florida, United States - Lox_Sample_3.1 | ecosystem: Environmental > Terrestrial > Soil > Wetlands | place: USA: Florida...
GGTCGATTGTTGTGTTTCTCCGGCATCTTCCCCCGGCCGGCAGCCTGGGCGAGCCGCGTATCTATGCAGGCGAGGAGAACGACGATGACAAGAAGTGAGTGTGCGCACGCCGGCGAAACGGACGAGGGATCCTGCGTTCCATTGGATTCGTTGGTTCTCGAGCCGGGAATCGCGACCGAATATTCGTGGATTACTGAACTTCCGTTGCAGGAGTACCTGCGATCGCGTCGAACGCTCGATAACGAGCGTATCTATTTCCCCCTGGGTTATCCGGTGAGTGTGGCGTGCAACTCGGATCTTGTGCTGGAGGCGGCGGATCAGAGCTGGAGTGATTTTCAGGCGATGTTCCACGATGAGCCACTGGCGTTTCAGCTGGAAGTGAAAACCGGTGCGAAGTTAAGCGACGCGCTGCCTCCGTCTCCAACACATATGCTGCAAGGCTCGTTGCTGCTGCAAATGGCCGATAGGGAAAATTTCTTTATCGCGGACCTGAAGAGGGGTCGCGCGATGGGCAGGGTGACGCCGGGTGCGGCCGCGTGCCCCCGATACCTGCGTTATTTCTTCCTTGAAGCCGCGGCGTTGAGCATGATTTCTGCCAGGCGGGCGGTGGCGGTTCACGGAGCGTGCGTGCGCGCGGGCGGTAAGGGCGTGTTGTTATGCGGCGATTCGGGGGAAGGCAAATCGACTCTCGCCTACGCGGGCGCGCGGGAGGGTTGGACTTATGTGAGCGACGACGCGACTTACATTCCCATAGACCGGGAGGATCGGCTGGCGATCGGAAACTGTACGCGGGTACGCTTTCGCCCGTCCGGCGTAACGTTGTTTCCTGAATTGGCGGGACGCCCGATCACGCCACGGGCCGCAGGAAAGCCGTCCATCGAGGTTCTAACGTCAGAATGGCCAGAGATTGCAACCGCAAGTGCGACGCGCGTGGACCACATTGTTTTTCTGAATCGACGTTTTGCAGACACGCAGGATTTGGTCCCGCTGCGCACTTCGTCCGTACTGCCGTGGTTCAAGCAACACCTGATCTCGCCGCCGGAGTTGCGCCCGGCCCAGGAATCGACGCTGGATCGGCTCCTCAGCGCCGGAGTGTTCGAGCTGCGATACCGCGACCTCGGATGGGCAATCGAGCGCATCAATGAACTCGCCAGGAAGGGAAACTGAACAGGCATGCGCCCGTATCCGATCGGCAATGGAACTGTATCGCCACGTATCCCGCGCGAAGTGGCTGCGCTGCTGGAGGCATTGCAACTGGAGGGCGCGAACACCGATGCCCTGCTTGGCCTTGAGGATGCAGACTGGCATCGGCTGCTGGAGTTCTGCGATCTTGCGCACCTTGCACTGCCGCTCTCGCAGGCGAACACGGCGGGATTTCCGGGCTGGGTGGTGGATCGTCTCCAGCGAAACGTAGCCGATAATGGGCAGCGGTTCGAGCGCATCAAGGCAGCGTACATTGAGGCGGCCGATGCCATGTGGCGAGCGGGCGCATCTCACGTTGTGCTGAAGGGATTCGCGCAGGTGCCTGACTACGTCACGGATCCGCGGCTTCGATCGCAGTCGGACATCGACATTTACTGTCCGCAGGAACACCTGGAGAGGGCGCAGTCGGTGCTGATGAAGATCGGCTATGTGCAGACGGAAAGGCCGGATATTCATGCCGATCACCTTCCCTCGCTAAGCCGGCCGAGCGACTGGAAGTGGCGCGGGAATCCTTACGACCCAGAGATGCCTCCAGGGATCGAACTGCACTTCTGTTTCTGGAATGCGCGCGCTTCGCTCATCGAGATTCCCGAGGCAGAGGGCTTCTGGGAGCGGAGTCTCATCCGGCGCCTGGGGAAGATGGAGTTCTGCTCGCTTCATCCCGTGGATCAACTTGGCTATCTTGCGCTTCATATCCTCCGGGGCATTCTGACGGGAGACTGGGTGATTCATCACGTGCTTGAGCTGGCCACGTTCCTGCACAATCACACGCGCGACGTGGAGTTCTGGAGCCAATGGCAAGAGATGCACGGCCCGGATCTGCGCCGGATGGAAGCCGTGGCTTTCAGCCTGGCGCACAATTGGTTTTCGTGCTCGATTCCCGAGATCGTACGGGCGGAGGTTGACCGCCTGCCCCCCGGCCAGCACCGATGGCTTCAGCGATTCAGCGGCGGTCCGCTGGAAGTGATGTTCCGGCACAACAAGGACGGACGGCTTCTGCAACTGCTTCTGACGCGGACACGGACGTCCCGGCAGTCCGTACTGCGTAAAGTGATGATTCCGGCGCGCGTTCCGGGCCTTGATGCCCCGATGGTGCGAATTCGATATCGACGCGTCCTGGACGGAACTCAGAACAACAAGCTGGTCCTGTATGCAAGGTTCCTGGCGCGGACGGCTCTGGCCAATGCGGCAGCCAACCTCTCGTTTCTTCTTCACGGCGCCGGCTTGTGGTTCTCGACCAGGGCACTCACAACACAATTCTGGGCGTTCCTGGCAGTATGTTTTTTTTTGACTTCGGCGTCTCCATCTACTTCTTCTTTTTCAACCTATTCCTAAGCGGCCACGGATACTCCGAAGCGCAAATGGGCCTTTTGACGGGAACGATGGCAGCCGGCAACCTGGCCGGAGCCCTTCCCGTCGCACGCCTTATCCAGCGGATCGGGCTGCAAAATGCACTCATCTCAGGCCTGGTGGCCGTGCCGGCCGTGCTGTGCGCGCGATCATTGACTCCATCGTTCCCGATACAGATCGGGCTGGCCTTTTTCACAGGGCTCTCTTTGTGCATATGGGCAGTCTGCATTTCACCCATCACCGCGGCAATCACGACGGAACGCGAGCGGCCACGTGCGTTCAGTCTTGTCTTTTCGCTTGGCATCGGCGTGGGGGCGGCCGGCGCGCTGGCAGGAAGCAGAATGCCGGGATGGTTCGCGCGGCAGATGGGGAATGCAGGCTCGCTGGCGCCCGATCAACTTACCCTGATTGCCGCCTGCGTCATTGCCGCTCTCGCGCTGGGTCCCGCGATGCGATTGGGCAAATGCGGCAGTGCCGTGCCGCCGCGGCCGGGTTGGCTTTCGGCGCCCGCTGTGCGGCGCATTCTGCCTGCGGTGGGCATTTGGGGACTGGTCACCGGATCGTTCGCCCCGTTCGGCAACGTATTCCTGGCCACGCATCTGCACTTGTCGCTGCACAGCGTCGGCACGGTATTCTCCGCTTCGCAGATCTGCCAGGTCGTTGCGGTCCTGTGCGCGCCGCTTGTATTCCGGCGCCTCGGATTATCGAAGGGCGTGTTCACGATGCAACTGGGTACGGCGTCGTGTTTCATGACGCTCGCGCTCATGGCGCATCCGGTTGCGGCGGGCATGGTCTACCTGGCGCTTATGGGGTTGCAGTACATGGGCGAGCCGGGAATCTACAGCATGATGATGGATGTTGTCCCGGAAGAAGCAAGGGGGAGGGCATCGGCGTCTATTGCTCTGGTGCTGGGAGCCGCGCAGCTGGTCGCCGCCGCAGGCGCAGGATGGACCTTCACAAACCTTGGATATCCACGAGCGCTCGCGATCATCGCCATGATTGCACTCATCGCGGGATTGCTATTCAGGACGGCCGCGCACGCGGAAACGGGTGCGCTGCTTCCGGTTGAAAATGAAGCACGTGGAAAATGACGACCTGGCTGGCGATGGCCATGAATGAAATCAATAGCTCTGCGCCGGCTCCGGCCGGTAGTCCTCGCCGAACTTGTTCTTGTGATCCGCCAAGCTGCCCGTGACATATACACGAAGGGTGCCGAGATCGCGCTGCGACGATCCGATGTGCACGCGGCGGGACAATTCCTGAAGTTCCCTGGGGTCGGCCCCTTCCGCCCAGACGTGAAGCTCGTAGTCGCCGATAGGAACATCGTGCAGCTCCAGGGGTCCACTCCGGGTTCCGGCCGCGAAGTACGGAGTACGAAGGGTAACGATCACAGCGGCCATCTGGGAGTGAATATTGCAGAAGAGGTACGAGATACCTTCATGGTCGAAATGGACCACGCGGGTGCTGCCAGCCTCGTAGAGACCAAGGTCGAAGCGCTTGCCGTTGAATTGCGAGAATACGTTATGGAAAAACGGGTCGAGATTGGGAAACTCGACCGTGCTTCCCAACGGAATAACCAGCAGATGCGGGTTGAAGCTCTTGTTCTTCTGCTCCATGCGAAAATGCGCGGGCGTCACCGGTGGCTCGACGGACGCCATGGTCACGCCCGGCTCGGGCGAGAGCCAAGTGACGATGTTGCCCTGGTTCAACGGCTTCTGGGCATTGCCCTGCAGCAGCTCAACCCGGATCTGCACGTCCGATGTCTGGGACCGTGCGAAGCCGCCGGCAGCAACGGCGAACGCGCCCAGCGCAATTATGAGTGGAAATCTGGCCATCAGAAGATATACCCCGTCGCCACGCCGAAAACGCGGTCTTCGTTGCTCTGGCCACTGATCCACCGGCTGTTGATCTGGCGAAACTCGGTTGAGAGCAGCAAGTAGGTCTTGGGGCGGTAGATAACATTTGCGACAAGAGTTGCGTTGCGCGTAAGGCTGGCATAGGGTCCCGGTCCCACGGCCTGGTCGGAGTCGCGGAGATCACCGGCGTAAGCGTTGTCGAGCCCGGCACTCACGTTGGCTTCGAGCTCGGGTGCAAACGTGATCTTTGCCTGGGCCCAGCCACCTGCCGCGTTCAGGCCGTTGAGATAATGCTCCGTCGCGCTGCTCACGTAATCCTTGAAAGCACCCCCGCCCAGGCTGCCAATGGCGCGTCCGCGATAGAGTTCGCCGGAGAAACGAAGCGCCCGGTGAAGGGCCATATCCCAATCCGCTGACGCTGCCCACGCATCAACGTTGTGACCGTATGGATAAGCCTGGCGGCTGTAATACCCGCCCGCGCCTAGATGAATGGGGCGGTCGCGTACCGCGGAGGTAAAGCCGATGCGGGACTCGTAGCCGGGCTGCTTGCTTCGCTCCGATGCGCTGGGCACTCCGGTTTGACCCTGCGTGTACGAAGTGGGCGCGGGGGGATCAATCAGGCCAACATCGAAGTCGAGATGGCTCAGGATCGCGCTTTGCCTGAAGGCGAGTTGGGGCGCCCAGGTCCACAGATTGCCGGACCACGCGAGCGCAGGCGCCGCTACGGTGACCCACGATGTCGGCTGCCAGGGGGAAAGCACGGGCCGATCGAGCGCGACGCCCAATGAGCGATTTGGCCATTCCAGGCGCGCGTGCGCCGTGCGGAGCCGAAGCGGACCGGCGGCGGAAGTGTAATTTCCCGAGGACGAGCCGCTCCAGAAATCGACGGTCAGATCAGCGTAGGACTTCGCTCCCCAGAGGCGGGGACCCGACGCATCGAATCCGAGCAATGTCTGGCTCGCAGTCGCGCTCAGGCTACCCTCCCCGGTATACGGTGCCGGCGGCAAAGCAACGATGGGCAGGTTGAAGTCGTCGACATTCGCGCTGTTGAAGATAGAGGTAACCAGCAGCGCGCCGTTGATACGCACCGGGAATTTCGACGACGTTTCGATCTTCGTCTGGTCGTGTTGCTTTACCTGCGCCTGAAGGACTTCGGTGTCCTCCTGGAGTTGAGCCACGCTCGTGCGCAGCGTCTCGGCATCGCGGGCGCCCGCATCCGCCTGATTCTTTTCGGCGAGTTGTTGGCGCAGGCTTCGCAGCTCATTCCGGAGATCGTCCATCTCGGCCTGCGACTCGATCAACTGCTGCCGCATGCTATCCAGCTTGCTGGTGAGCTCGTCGAGATGGTGATTCAGGTCCGAATCCTCTGCAGGCAGTGCGGAGGGTTCGCGCACCGCGGTGCCCTGCTGTGCAATCACTCCGCATGAGCAAGGCAGGAGCGCCAGGGTGACGGTCAAGGAACGAATCGATCGTGCTCGAATGCGATTCATGTCGCTATCCCTCATGAATTGGAGGTGACGTGGATGTCTGTTCCGCCCGGTGTGGTGGCGGTCTCTTTCCTTTGCGCTGTCTCTGCAAGCCTTCGCAGAGTCGCCTTGGCGATGGAGAACTGAAACACGGTGCAGCCGGGGCGCGATTCATGCAGAATGACGCTGCCGCCGTGTTCTTGCGCTATTTTCTGGGCGAGCGTCAGCCCCAGGCCGGTGCCGTTTGGCTTGCCGACGCTTACAAACGGCTGGAACAGCGATTCGCGGATCGCCTCCGGCACTCCCGGGCCGTTATCGGTGATCAGGAAAAGAACCTGCTCGGCAGTTTCAGACAGGGCGATGCGGATTTCGGGAACTCCGCCGCCCTGCCGCGCGGCCTGGCAGCCGTTCAGGAGCAGGTTGTAGATGGCGCGCTCGACCTTGCGCGCATCGAGCCAGCCCTCAACCTGCGGCATGGGATCGACGATGATGTGCACGTTTTGCACGTCGGGATGAGCGTGCGCCATGGCGACGGCTCGTTCAGCCAGGAACGGGAGCGATTCGAAGGAGAGCTGCAGCGACTGCCCGGTTCGGCTGAAGAGCAGGAGCGAATCGATGAGGTCGGTCATGCCCCGTACGCCTTGCCGGATTTCCCCGAGCAGTTCCAGGCGCTCGTCGGGACCGATGGAATCGTATCCGAGGAACTCGGCATTGGCATACACGGCCGAGAGGTAGTGGCGCAGGTCATGCGAGATGGAACTCGCCATTTGTCCGATAGTGGCGAGACGCTCGGCCGCAACAAGCTCCTCTCGCGCGGCGCGCAACCGGCAGCGCATACGATCGAAAGCATCGCCCAGCTCACGGATTTCACGGGCGCCGGCACGCTGGAGCTGGTAGTCGAAGTTGCCGCCGCCCAAGGCGCGTGCTCCGGCCACAAGGCGATCGAGCGGGCGCGTAATGGTAGTCGAAAGGTAGACGGCCAGCGCGCCGCTGAACAGCAGGAGGACTACGCCGAGCGTGAGGAGAACACGGTTGAGCTGGGTGACGTAACGGCTCGCCTGGTCGTAGGACTTGAGCACCACCAGTTGCACGCGCGGCTCCCCGGTTCCGGAAAGCAAAACGGCGGCATGCACAAAATGCTCGCCGCCGAACCATGTGTCGGCTTCCTGGGCGCTGGAGGAGAGCAGATCGTCGCTGCGCCTGGCACTCTCGGCCCTGTAGCGATCGTCAAGTGTCGTGGCGACCATGGCCTTGTCGGCGTAGAAGATGACCTCGGCGGACGTGGCCTGGCTAACCTCCTCCGCCAGGCGGCGGTCGACAGAATAGCCCAGGAGAACATATCCAAGGCGGGTACCCGAGGCCGCGGCTCCGAAATACAGCGGCTGACCCGCAACTTCGAAGAGGTTTCCGCGAACCATGACGTAAGTGGGCTGCGAGGCGCCGCGGATCGTGGGAAGGATGGACTGGGAGAGAGCAGCCGGGTCGCGGGAGGCTCCCTCCTCATAGAGCGCCACGGGCTTCCCGTTGCCGTCGGCCAGCGCGAAGAGATCGCCTCCGCTCAGCTCGTAGAAGTCGGCCGCGCCGTCCCGGATGGTCCACGCGTCGGACGTGGTCATCAACGACTTGAGGACCGGAAGCGCAGCGAGCAGGGATACCTCGCGCGAAAGCATCTGCTGGCGCTGGGCCTGAATGTTGCGGAGGGTGGAAATCGACCGCTCAAGGTCTGCGGAAATGTCGCGGCGCACCTGTTTCTGCAGGATGTTGTGGACAATGGTCAGGCTGAGCGCAATAACGCCGAAGGAGACAGACACAAGGCAAACAAGCAGGGTCGTACGCATCCGAATAGCCACTGCTTCTTGCCTCCGAGGCGCGGGAATTACCTACTGTTGCGGCGCCTGCACGAATCGGTAGCCGGCGCCGTGCACAGTGCAGAAATGTACCGGATTGGCCGGGTCTCCCTCCAGTTTCTGGCGCAGCTTGAGAATCTGATTGTCCACCGTGCGGGTGGACGGATACGCGTTGTATCCCCACACTTCGTTCAAAAGTTCGTCGCGGCTGAGGACCCGCTCGGGATTATCGAGGAAGAAGCGGAGCAGTTTGAACTCGTGCGCGGTCAGCGTGATGGGCTTGCCGGAGCGGGTGGCGCGCATACAGGCGAAATCGACCTGCACATCGCCGAAGGCGACAGCCGGGCGCAGGCTGGACCGCCTGGAGCGGCGTATGGCGGCCTGAACCCGGGCAAGCAACTCGCGCGGGCTGAAGGGCTTGGTGACGTAATCGTCGGCGCCTAATTCCAGCAGAAGGACCTTATCGGCCACGTCGGAGATGGCGCTGAGAATGATGACCGGGATGTCGGGGTTGGCCTGCTTCATCGACCTGCAGGCATCGCGCCCGGAGATGCCGGGGAGCATGAGGTCGAGCACCACGGCATCCAGTCCCGGCGAAGCGAACATTTCCAGGCCCTGCTTTCCATTGCCGGCACAGCGGATCTCGTAACCCTCGGAGGAAAAGAGCCGCTGCAGCGCTTTCTGGATGCGCGCGTCGTCTTCGATGACCAGTATTGTGCCCATGGAATTTGCCTGCCGAACTGGTGACCGGAAGGGACCTTGTCACCGGTTTGTGTTAATTGTGCACCTTTTAGACGCATTGCCGGGCGCTAAGGTGCAGAAGTAACAATAGGATGACAAATCGGTGACATTGTGGGACTTCGGTAACTGCGAGGCTGATCCAGCGCAATGAAATCGCGAAAAATCTTCCTTCTAATAATGAAACGCGAGCGCGTGAAGATGCACTACTCCAATGCATATCGAACCTCCCGCGGCTTGGCTCGGATTCATCCAGCAGACGGGACAGGCCGGGGAGGCGCCTGCCGGAAGGCGCTCAGGGAAGGGATATCCGTTCGAATTTCGTTACCTGGTTTTGAGCCTTGGTTCTCTCTGCTGCCCACCCGCGATACGACCCGCGCTTCTAAATCAAATTACAAGGGCCGAAGCGGCAGGGCACGCAGAGCGCAGCTTCCCAGCGAAGGAGAATGCACCATGCGTTACGGTCAAGAGCGAGTCAGCGTGAAGCCGCATCAGTGCGTGAACTTTGGAGCGGTCAAAATGATCTACCGCGGGAACGGGTCGGCACAAATCCGCGGCCGCGTAACGGGGCAGGTTTACCAGTTTCCCCGGGAACAGCCCGTGCAGGCTGTGGATCCCCGCGACGCGGTGGAACTGATCCGGACGCGCCTGTTTTCGCCCGTGCTGTGACCTTGCGCCGGCTCAGGCGAACTGCTCGACGTTGAAGCCGAGTTCGTAGGTTTCGCCGTGGGCGAGCAGGTCGTCCCAGGTAACCTCACGCTTCTGGTAGCCAGCCATGCGCCCGAGCATGCAGCTGAGCGCGGTTTCCACGCCAGCGGCGATCTGGTTGTGGGCCGGACCGGTCGTAATGCTCTCGATGAATCCGCGGTCCTTGTCGCGATCGGCATATTTCAGGTTGTCCAGGAATGCGCCGTTGGCGGCGAACTTCGCTTCTCCCGGAATACTCGACGTAGACTCCTGCCATTCCCAGGCCTGGGCTCCGGTGATCTGCACGGGACCCGAATAGGGTACGGTCGCCGAGCCGCCGCCGCCGAACAGCTTCAGTCCCGCCTCGAAGCGACCGTCCGTACCGAACTGGGTGGATGCAAATGAGAAGTGGACATCCCCCGGGTAGGTGAAATCCACCTGGTAGTTGTCCCAGATGTCGCCCCAGTGAGTGAGGATGTTACGGCCGCCGGTTGCCGAAGCCTTGAGCGGCCGTGCGCCAAGCATCCAGTTGCACAAATCAATGATGTGAATGTTCTGCTCGACCAGGATGTCGCCGGATAGCGCGCGATCCCAGAGCCAGTTGCGCAGGCGGTACTCATCAGGTCTGGCGCCCGGGCGCACCTTCTCGGTGGAGGCCGGCGCGTTGTAATTGCCGGACACGGTTGCGATCTTTCCCAGCGCGCCCGCCTTGATCTTGTCGGCAACGGCCGCAATGGGCGGCGCCACGCGGCACTGGAAACCCACGTCCACGCTCTGATCGGGCTTGACGCGCCTGGCGATCTCAAGCGCCTCCTTCGCCTGGCGAATGTCAATGCCCACCGGCTTCTCGCAGTAGACGTGCTTGCCGGCTTCGACCGCGGCCTTCAGGTGCTGCACGTGGAAAAACGGCGGAGTGGAGATCTGGATGAGATCGACCTCCTTGCACTCAGCCAGTCGCTCGAATGCGTGCGGTCCGCGGAACATCAGCTTCTGGTCGATGGGCGCGCGGCCCAGGTCCGCATTGACCTTGTCGAAGTGCTGCTTGCCGGCGTCGAGTTGATCGGCAAAGATGTCCGCAAGCGCAACCACCTGTGCGGAAGTGTTCTCCGAGAACGAGGTCGCGACCGAAGTGCCGCGGTTCCCGCACCCGAGCAGGCCATGCCGCACGGTGGAATTGGCCGGGTAGCCGAAAGCGGTCTTGGCGTTGACGAGAAGCATCCCTGTAATCAATTGCGATCCGGCTTGTACAAACTGGCGACGATTCATATTGGCCTCGGGCACGTACGTCAGGGCCGAAACCCTGATTGATTTGGGGCGCTTACGGCACGACTAAAGTCGTGCGCTTTCAAAACTGGCGAGTTTTCTCGTCAAAAGCGACTACCCAACTACCTCGTTGAGTATCTTCTCAAGGTACAGCTTCTCCTGGCGCACATCCTCGATCTGCTGCGGGCCGGAGGTTTCGCGCTCGATGGTGACCGCGCCCTGGTAGCCGAGCCGATGAAGTTTTGCG
>Ga0335077_10012411_pt1 | contig 10656 bp, 2 predicted proteins | sample Lox_Sample_31_FD_207151 | JGI IMG/M metagenome (GOLD analysis project Ga0335077, IMG submission 207151) | Soil microbial communities from Loxahatchee National Wildlife Refuge, Florida, United States - Lox_Sample_3.1 | ecosystem: Environmental > Terrestrial > Soil > Wetlands | place: USA: Florida...
CGTCACCACGGCCACATTGTTCGGCCCCTCGGGTTACAACCGTCCGTCATACCGGGCGGCGCTCACTTATAAGATCCGCAACGACGAGAATACCGTTTTGATCTTTTCCTTTATGCGGAGCAATTATTTTTATCTAACGCCGCCCTGCAGCGCGCCGGGCAGTGGGTGTCTGCTGGCACCTCCGACGTCTACGCTGCTGACTCCCATCACCGACTATGACGAGCGGCAGTTTGGAGTCTCGTTCGTGTACAAGTTCGGCAAGCGCCGCTGAGGAGCCGGTGAAGAAAGTTCACGCAGGACGGGCACGGCACTGGAGAATGGCGCTCAAGCGCCTGGTGTTCCGGCGCGCCGACCTGCTGATTTCGATCCTGGTGACCGTGGCGGGCCTGGTGGTGTTCTGGCGGCTTGAGATCGCAGGCGCCGGTCATGGCGCGCTTTCACTCCTACAGACGGTCGAGCTGCGTTCGCTCGACACACGCTTCAAGATGCGCGGCGCCCGCCCGCACGATCCCCGCATCGTCATCGTAGCTATAGACGAGAATACCCTGCGCAAGCTGGGCGCGTTTCCCGTCGCCCGCGACGCATACGCCAGGCTGATCGACCGGCTGCACGACGGGGGCGCGCGTGTCATCGCCTTCGACGCGGACTTTCCTACTCCCGAAAAAAACGCTGCGCTCGACGCACTCCGGCGTCTTCAGTCAGAGCTGGGCCGAGATCTGGCGGCGCAGGAGAAGATTCGCGTCCTCGAGCAGACCAGCGACAACGATGCCGTCTTTGCCCAAGCCATGAAGAACGCCGGCAACGTCATCCTTGGGCACATCTTCCTCGATCGCGAGCGGACGGAGGGCACCGATCCCAAGGCGGCGCAGGAATATTACGACCTGGTCTCGCTGCAAGCATTTCCACAGGTGCGCAAGGTGACCCATAATGGCCGGGATTTCGACATGAAGGCAGCCTGGGTCGGCGACGTAGCCTGGGGTATCGAGCCCAATATCAAGTCGCTGGCCGATGCCGCGAAAACTTATGGCTTCTTCAACGCTACGCCCGATGCCGACGGCATTTACCGGCGCGAGCCGCTGATTATTCGCTATCAGGACCAGGACTACTTTCCATCGCTCTCTTTTCAGGCGGCGAAGGAATTTGAGCGCATCTCCGACCAGGACACCATCACCTTCATGTCGGAAAACGGCCTGGAGAGCGTCCAACTCGGGCCCCGGCTCTTCCGCACCGAGCGCGATGGAACGGCCATCATCAACTACGTCGGGAAATACAAGAGCTATCCCCAGTATTCGATGGTGGAGGTAATTAACGGCACGATTCCCGCGACCGCTTATCGCGACAAGATCGTCCTGTTGGGCGCTACGGCGATCGGCATTGGCGACCAGCGGGCGACGCCCTTCGAATCCACTGCGATGGGGGTTGAGATCCACGCCAACACCATCGACAACCTGCTTCACACCGGCGAACCGGGCCGCAGTTTCCTCCGCCGCGGGCTGACCCAGGAAATGCTCGATCTGGCTTTCATCCTGGCGCTGGGATTGGGCATGGGGATTGTCTTCTCGCGCAGCCGGCCCTTGCTCTCCACGCTCTCAGCGCTGCTGGCCTTGCTCGTCTTTGCGGTGGCGGTCTTTGAAAGTTTCAAATTCCTGGGCTGGTGGCAGTTGTTCGTTTTGCCGGCCGGCGTTCTGGTTGCCAACTATGCCGGGGTCACCAGCTTCCGCATGATTTTTGAGGAGCGCGAAAAGCGCAAGATCCGCAAGACCTTCTCCCAGTACGTTTCGCCCGGCGTGATCCGCCTGATCGAGCAGGACCCCGGCAAGTACTTCCGGCGCGGCGGCGAACTCAAAGAACTCACCATCATGTTCTCCGATATTCGCTCGTTCACCAACATTGCCGAGGGCATGAGTCCGGACGAACTGGTTTTCCTGCTCAACGAATATCTGGGCGAAATGACCGATATCCTGTTCAAGCGCTGGGGCACGCTCGACAAGTACATCGGTGACGCCCTCATGGCGTTCTGGGGCTCGCCCTATCCGCAGGACGATCATGCCGAGCGCGCCTGCGCCTGCGCGCTCGACATGCAGGCGCGGCTGCAGGAGCTGAACCGCAAGTGGGAGTCCGAGGGGCGCAAACAGCTTACCATCGGGATTGGCATCAACACGGGCATCGTCAACGTCGGGAACATGGGCTCCGACCGGCGCCTGGCCTGGACGGTGATGGGCGATCCCGTGAATTTGGCTTCGCGGCTGGAAGGTTTGAACAAAGAGTACCGGACCGGGATCATCATCAGCGAAAGCACCTCGCGGCAGGTGAGCCAGAAGTTCGTCTGCCGCGAGCTCGATTACACGCGCGTCAAAGGGAAGCAGCAGCCTGTGAGCCTGTATGAGCTGCTGGCGTTTTCTTCGGAAGCGCTGCGCTATGCGGACTTGCTGGCGCGATTCGCAGCGGCGCTGGCGGCCTATCGCCGCCGCGAGTGGAACGAGGCCATCGAGGGCTTTGAGGGCTTGCTGGCGCGGTATCCGGATGATGGTCCGGCGCACGAGTTGCTCAAGCGCTCACACGAGTACCGCCGTGAAGGGCCGGCGGCAGATTGGGACGGCGTCTACGTGATGAAGACGAAGTGAGCGCGCAGTGAAGCATGCGGGAGAGCGTTGGAGAGCGATGAGATGGGGACAAGAATGAGAGATGGGATTATCCGGAATGCGGCTACGTTGCTTATGCTGGCTGTTGCCGCGCAGGCAGCGCCACCCGACACCGCGGCTGCGGGACCGAAGGCCGGCAACATCACCGCGCTGTTGCCCACGGCGAACATTTTGCGCGGCCCCGCCAAGCAACCGGTTACGTCGGTGGCCAAGAAGGGCGACGACGTAGTCTGGAACGACCTGGTCCGCACTGACAAAGGCGGGCGCGCGCGCATCACACTGCTCGATCAGTCCGTTCTCTCCGTGGGCTCGCAGGCAGAGCTGCGCATTATCAAGAGCGACGCCAAGTCGCAGCAGACCTCCATCGAAGTCGGGTATGGCCGCGTCCGCGCCGAGGTCGCGCCTATTACCAAACAGGGCGGAAGCTTCGAAGTGAAGACGCCCACCGCGGTCGCCGGCGTCATCGGCACCACGTTCGGCATCGAGTCCGCCGTCGGCGCCACTACGTTTCTCTGCGTCTCGGGAACCACCATGGTGGGCAGTAACAATCCTTCCGTCCCCGGCCGCGTCGCCTGCACGGCGGGCATGGCGGCTGTGGTCAGCGCAGGCAAGGCGCCCACGACGCGTCCGGCTACACCGCAGGAGCTGCAGCAGATGGTCCAGGACACCGAGCCGGCGGTAGTGAGCGCCATGAATCCCAGCTCTCTGTCGCCGGGGTCCGTAGCCGACGCAACAATTAGCGGCACGCAACTCGGCAACATCAACGCGGTCACCTCATCCTCAACCTCGGTAACCGCCACGCTGAATGCGGGCGGCAGCGCCACCGCCGTCAGCGTACATCTTGTGGTTGCTGCCAATGCGGCGCCGGGTCCGGTTACACTCACGCTCGGCCGGCCTACCGGAGTTAACTCCGCGGCGGTGTTCAACGTAGTTCCTTCACAAGCCATCACCGCAGGAGGGGGCGCGCCTGCGATCCAGGGGCTCTCCACCACCACAGCCCCCGCCAGTGGCGGCGTGGCAGTGACCATCACCGGCGCCAATTTCGACGCGAACACGAGAGTGATGTTCGGCAACATCGCCTCCACCAACGTGACGTTCGTCAGCCCGACGCAACTCACCGTGGTCACCCCGCCAGGAAGCCCGGGAACGGTGGACCTCACCATCGTGAACGGAGGCGGCATGACCACCACGCTGTCCAACGGCTTCAGCTTCGGCGGGCCGGTGGCTGCGATTACGCCCCAGGACGTTACCGTGAACCCGGGTGCATCTTTGACGCTGGACGGCAGCCGTTCTTCCGACACGCTGGCCGGCACTACGCTGACTTATAGCTGGACTCTCTGCAGTCTGGGCTTCAAACCGCCTCAGACCGGCGCCTCGCTCCCCGCGACCAGCGCTCCCGTGTGTAATCCCGCGCCCGGAACCGTTGCGGGCAGCGATTCGCTCTTTGCCGTCGCGTCGCCGGCCACGCCCGGCCAGTATTCCGTTCGGCTGCAGGTTACGGACAATCTTGGGGCGGCCGCGGTCTTCTACAGTTCCGTGACCGTCAGCCAGCCGATCTATGACGATCCCGTGACCCGCATGAACTCGCTGGTGCAGTCGTTCTCCACGCTGCAGTCCGCGACGGTGCTGGGTTTCTTCGACCCAAGCTACACCGGGCTGACATCGCTCCAGCAGTCCCTGCAGACGGTGTTTCCCACCTACAGCAGCATGACGGTCAACCTGCTGAGCGTTACCCCCAACATTACCGGCACCACGGCGCAGGTTCAGGCCAACTGGCAGCTCAAGTACACCATCAAGAACGATCCGGCGTGCAAGGGCGTTTCGAATTGCCAACCGCCAACGTACAGCCCGTCACCCGAGACGCGAACCACTGTATGGACGTTGAACCCCAGCAAGGGCTGGTTCGTCACCGAATTCCGCCTGCCCAACGGGTTCACTCAAGGCACGCTGCCGGCTGTGCCCGTGACGACGGTCTCCCAACCTGATCTGGTACTGGTCGGCGTGGATTCTCCGGTCACGCCCGGATCACCGATTCCGGTCGGCACTGGGCAGCAGAGCTTCCGCGCGACCGTCAAGAACATGGGAACCGCAGACTTTACCCAGACGACGATGGTGACGTTTACGCTGAGTGTCCCTAGTTTTTCGCAGATTGCCTCCGTCGGCGTCCCGATAGGTCCCATCGCCGTAGGTCAGACCGCGCAAGCGACGGTTACAGTCACCGTGCCCGACAACATCGCGGCCGTTACTGCCGCGCAGATTACAGCCAGCGTCAACACCGGCTGCCCGATCCCGGAGAGCGCTTGCACCAACAATGCCGGCACCTTCCCGGTCGTCATCACGCCGGCCAATGTCGCGCTGCCGAACCTGGTAACGAAGATTACAAACGTCACCAGTGGCGCAACCCTGGGCACCGGATCGCAGACCATCCAGGCCACGGTTACGAACAGCGGGAATGCGGTGTTCACGTCGTCACCGCCGGTGAATTTTGCCGTGGTGGTTGCCGGTTCCACGGTGGCTTCAACGCAGGTGGCCATCACCGGACCGATCGCCGTGAACCAGGCCGCTCCCGTGCAGGCGACCCTGAACATCCCCACCACCATTGCCGCCGGTACGGCTGCCACGCTGAGCGTTGATGCCAGCCCCACCTGCCCCAATCCAGTTGAGCCCGATTGCACCGACAACACGGCCAGTCTGCCAATCATCATTGGAGTTCCGCCCAACATCATCGTGACTTCTTCCCGCGGAAACAATACTGCGGCCAATCCCGTGGAGTTGAATGGCATTCTCAACGAAGCCATGACACTTACGGCCACACGCTCCGACGGCGTTGCCACTGGTTCAGTTACTCTGACGCTTGCGGATTCAACAGGAGTCGGGGACAATCCTGCACAGTTCTCGTCAATTCCCTATAACGCGCCGCAGCCGGCGGAATTTTTTGCCACCCTGGACGGCAGCGGGAACGTTACCACCGGCCTGGCCACAGTCACAGTGACGCCGTCCAACGCGGTCCCGCCCGCGGGCCCGCAGACCACCACACTCTTCTATAACGTGGGCGACATTAATCTCAGCCTGCCAAGCGGAACCATATGCGTACAGATCGGGCCCGGAAGCCAGGCGCCGGTTCCAGGGTTCAGCATCAACGCGATCAGCGGCTTCAACCTCCCCAGCGTCAGCTGGCAGTGGGCGGGATTGACTGGGGTTACAGTCAACCAGGTAAGCGGTGTCGCAAATTTGTCCGGCGGCGTGTACGCTCTGCCTGCCTTCAGCTTCACCGTCAGCACGCCGGGAACGCCCACTTTCCTGTTTGCGGTGACCGTAACCAACGCGCAGGGATCGGCCACCAAGACTTTTGTCCTCAACTTCAACCTGAGCGCCAGCCCCTGCGGGGGCGTGGGAGGACATCTTGGCGGAGCCGGAGTCAGCGGCACCTGGTCGCGCGGCGGCTTGGGAGGCGGAATCGCCAGGCTCACCCCTCCGACTCAGACCGGCGCGCTGCCCGACCTGCAGATCAACGCCGCCAGCGTCTCCTTCTCTCCTTCCATTCCCATGCCCGGAGATACGGTCTCAGTGCGCTTCCGTGTGAGCAATGCCGGCAACGCCGATGCGCGGCAGGTGCCCATCGCGCTGGTGGTGGGTGGAGTCACCGTTGCTTCCGAGACGCTCGATCTCCGCGCCGGCGCCAGCACGATAACTGCGCTGGAATGGACGAATGCGCAGCGAGCCTCCGGAAATGGCCCTCTGCAAGCGGCGGTAATGGTTGATCCCAACCGCACCATCGTGCAAAAGAGCGCTCTCGCGAAGTCGGCGCCGCTGGTGCACTTCAGCCTGCAGCCCGGTCCCGGCGCGCCCGTCGGGACGCCCGCCGGTGGCGCGCAACACGCCACGCTCGAGCTCGCGGACGGAGGCTGCGTCGGCTTCCGTTTTGCCTCCGGAGCGGGTTCGGCGTGCGGCTCGGCCGACGTCGAAATTACAGTGGAGCAGATGTCCAGCGGGCGTTTCACGCTGGCGGCGCAAATCGGTATCGCCGACCTGGGCCCGGCCTTTGGCGGAGGCAAGCTGGCCAACGTTCAGTACCAGTCGGAAGTTGCGGCAGTCGCCGGGCACAGTTACGCCGTGCAGCTGCGCGGCGGCAGGACCGGAATCTTCCGCCTGATGGCGATCCGCAATTCCGGACAGACTTCTTCCAAGTCACGCCAGGTGTTCGGAGCGGGCAAGGTTGCGAGCAGCGTCGGTACTGGACAGACCAGCGGCCCAACCGAGACCGGGGATGTCTCCGGAGTCCACACGCAGAGCCAGTCGAAAGCTTATTTCGATGTGAGCTACCAGACGCAATAGCAGGATCGGCGCCCCCGTCTTCGCGCCGACTCGCTATTGCACGGTGATGCTCACGGTCGTTGTGTGCTGCAGGGTTCCGCCTGCGGTGCCGACCACTGTGACGGTGAACGTCCCCGGAGGCGTGCCTGCCTGCTGGATCGGGGTAACCATGCTGCCTCCGCCGCAGGAGGCCAGCACCAGCATCATTCCGACCAGCAGCAGGAGCAACAGCGCCGCCGCGCGCTTGCGAGAGCGCAACCGCACACCCAACCCCATCAACACAATGGCCGGCACCGGCATCCACAGCGTATAGAGCGGCGCCAGGTTGCGATGCTGTACGGGCCCGAGCGCTGCCGTCGTGCGCGGCGTGGTGCTGATGGTCATCGCTACTGCGGATCCGCCCGCCGACGCGGTGGGCGAGGAAAAATTGCACTGCGCGCCCTGCGGCAGGCCGATGCAGGCAAGCGAGATCGCCGGAGGGAACGCCCCGAACTGCTGGCTGGCGGTGACATTGAAAGTCACCGAACTGCCGGCACTGATGGTGGTCGGGCCGGTTGCGGTTGCTGCCATCGTGAAATCCGTAACCGTGATGTACTGAGCCGCGGGCGCCGAGTTGACTTCGCCGTCATTGACTACGAGCGTTACCTGATTGCTGCCTGGCGGCAGGGTGACCGTCGGGCTAACGCCGGTGATTACGCCGTTGCCCTCCGGGAACGGACCGGTCCAGCGGTAGGTAAGGGGATCGCCATCCGCATCGGAGGAGGCCGCGCCATTCAGCGTGACCGGGGCCCCCTGCGCGCTCGTCGCGGGGGTGACGCGAGCCACCCCCGGATCCGCCAGCGGTATCTGGTTGAGCGGCTCGAAGAGCGCAATAGGAGAAAGCGAGCTAACCACGGCTACGGCGTATCCGCCTGCCGGGTTGAGGGCCACGGTGCGGTCCACCCAGGCGCCATTTTCCAGATGGAACAGGCGGACCCTGGAAGCATGATGGAAGCTCACGCCATTGAATCCCAAAGCTACTCCGATGGCTCCCGAATATCCGGCGCTGGTGCTCAGGTTGTAGAAAACCGCCGGCGTGCCGGCGCGGAAGCCCGCGGGCGGAGCGGGTCCGCTGGCGGTGCTGGCGAGCGTGGTGGTGCCGCCGCGAGTGACGTCGGCGAAGGTCAGCACCGCCGGCGATGCGCTCGAGTTGCTGTCCGCGGGCTGCACCGCAACATCGGCGCCGGTCACCGTGTTTCCGCCCGCCGACTGCTTCTGCACCAGCGACGCATTGTTGAACGGGTTCGGATCCGGGGTTGCCGAGGTAACGCTCAGCGTATTTCCATCCCAACCTGCGACCTTCAGGTTGACCGTGATTGTGACCGTGGCGCTGGAGCCATTGTTCAAAACCGCCAGCGTGCAAGTGACGTTCGCCGTCGGCGCCGGGCAGTTCATGGTATCCGAGACGGCGGAGACAAAGGCGGCATTGCCGATAAGCTGGTCCGTCAACGTGACCGAAGCGGCCGCCGAGGGACCATTGTTAGTAATCGTGATGGAGTAGGCCACGGTGGTGCCGCTGGGGTCCGCAGGCGGAATCACGGCCACGGTGGTCGCCAGATCGGCCGAAGCGGCGACGATATTGGTGGGGTCGCTGACGGAGTCGTTGGCGAGGTTCACCTCGCTGCCGCCGGAAACCGTAGCGGTGTTGGTGACCTGGGCGGGAGCATTCGCTGCCACAGTGACCGTCAGGGTGATCGGCGGATAGCTGCTTCCTGGCGCGAGCGCGTCAGAGCGATTGCAACTCGTCAGGCTGGGGCACGTCCAGCCATTGCCGCTGATCGCCGTCGCTGCGAGTCCTGCAGGCAGGTTGTCGTTCACCGTTACCGTGCCGCTTGTCAGTCCGGCTCCAATGTTGCTGACCGTAATCGTGTACGTCGCACCTGCCTGCGCAAGCGCAAAGTCGCCGGTGTGCGACTTGGCGATGGTGAGGTCGGGAACGGCGTTGATCGTGAAGTTGAGGGGGTTGGATGCGCCGCCTCCGGGCGCCGGGTTGGCAACCGTGACGCTGGCGTTACCCGCGGCCGCAATGTCGGAAGCCAGAATGGACGCGGTGACCTGCGTCGCGCTGACGAAAGTGGTGGCGCGAGCATTTCCATTAAAGCTGACGGTTGAAGAGCTGACGAAGTTCGTGCCATTCACGGTCAGGATGAATCCCGCGCCGCCGGCAAACGTGCTGGATGGAGACAGGGAAGTGGTAGTGGGAACCGGATTGTTGACCGTGAACGTCGCGGAGTTCGACGTCCCTCCTCCGGGCGCCGGAGTGCTGACGGTGATACTGAAGTTTCCGCCAACCGCGATGTCCGAGGCCAGTATGGCCGCCGTAAGTTGCGTGGCGTTGACGAACGTGGTCGCACGCGCACTGCCGGCGAAATTCACCACCGAGGCCGAGACAAAACCCGTGCCATTTACCGTCATGATGAATCCCGCGCCGCCGGCTAACGCGCTTGTCGGCGAAATCGTGGTGATCGCCGGTGCCGGATTCGGTGCGTTGATGGCAAACAGCGTGGGTGAGGATGTGCCTCCACCCGGCGCGGGATTGGTCACAGTGACACTGGCGTTGCCGGGGTTGACGATGTCACTGGCCAGAATCGATGCGGTGATTTGCGTTGCGCTGACGAAGACAGTTGTCCGCGGGCTCCCGTTGAAGTTAACCACCGAGTTGTTGACGAAGCCCGCGCCGTTCACCGTCAGCGTGAAACCGCCCCCGCCTGCGACGGCGTTGGGTGGCGACAGGGAAGTGATCGTGGGCAGCGGGTTGTTCACCGTAAAGGTGAGTGCGGTGGAGGTGGCGCCGTTGGGCGGCGGGTTGCTCACGGTGACATTGAACGTGCCGGCGGTTGCGATGTCGCTGGCCAGAATCTGAGCCGTGAGTTGATTGGCGCTCACGAAGGTAGTGGCGCGGGCGCTGCCATTGAAGTTGACCGTCGCGCCATTGACGAAACCGGCGCCGTTCACCGTCAAAGTAAATCCCGTACCTCCCGCCGTCGCGCTCAAGGGCGAGATGCTTGTGATCGCGAGAGTCGGCGTGGTCAGGGAGAAATTGTCGATGTACGCGGTATCGTTGCCGCCGCCGAAAGTATCAAAAATGCTGGTTCCGTAGGTATTAACTGGAGTTCCCGCGCAAGCCCCGTTGTCGCCGCAGAAGGGAACGGCGGAAGCCAGCGTGACGCCATTCAGCTTGATGGCGTAAGTCTGGGCCGTCATGTTGAGCAGCAAATCCACGGTGTTCCAGTTGTTGTAGGTCCACGTCCCGATGTTCGGAAGGCCCGCGGTTATGGCTTGAATCTGGCCGCTGGCGGTGATGTTCACGCCACCCAGGAAAGCTGTCAGATTGGGGCCCATTGCGGCGAACTGCCACGCGCTCTGGCTCGGGCTGCTGGCGATGTAAATGCCGGCGGAGAGTTCGACCAGCGGGCCCGTGGTCGAGTCGCTATGGTAAGGACCGGACTGGCTGGCTGCCGATCCGCTCACCGAGACTGCCTGCGAACCCGACTGAACCAGGGTGTTTTCCACCAGGACCGTGCCCGGCCCGAAGACCTGCCACCCATCCTGCCCGGAAAGACTGCCGAGGGTAAAGGGAGGGTTCTCAAAGCCGGTGGCGTAGAGAGTCCCTGGCGGCAAAGCTACGCTCACGGTCAGAACAACGGAAGTGCTGTTGTAT
>Ga0335077_10012412_pt1 | contig 10655 bp, 9 predicted proteins | sample Lox_Sample_31_FD_207151 | JGI IMG/M metagenome (GOLD analysis project Ga0335077, IMG submission 207151) | Soil microbial communities from Loxahatchee National Wildlife Refuge, Florida, United States - Lox_Sample_3.1 | ecosystem: Environmental > Terrestrial > Soil > Wetlands | place: USA: Florida...
GCCCTAGCGAAGACCGCCTGAATCCGTCGCAGACAGCAGCGAGCAAGCGGAAGAAGGACTGTGCAGACCCGAACGTGATTTGGGTCACTAAGGTGTGGGGCAGTGCCACCAAGTCACGATGCTTCCCTGACACGCCCACTGTGACGAAAGCCGGTCCTTCATCGAAAGCGCTCGTCTCCCGCTTCGAGGAGATTGCCGTCGCAACCCGGTCTTGGGGCAGGCCTCCCGGGCACCGCAGATCGCTAGCTCATAAACCCCTGGAGGCAGTGTGTACGATCTGGCCAACGAAGGGGAAGAAAGTTTGGTTGGGAACCCAATCAAGGGATATCGTCGGCTCACGAGGAGCTAGCGTCGGCAAGACCAGGTACCGATGCGACACACCGTTCAGCTGTAGAGCCCTGCCGCACACATTGCCCGCTTCCGCCTCTCTGTCTTTTAAGCATTCGCTCCACGAGTACGCACCAACGCCGCGAAATGCGGCGAACGACCCGGCACGCGATCGCGTCCGTGGGAGGCCTCGGATGAAAAGACACAAATTCGTTTTGCTGGTCGTGGCCAACAATGACTATCAAACCGAACAGACGGTGGCCGCAAAACACGCCGCTCAGGAATGTGATGCGGATCTGAACATCATCGAGACCGAACACGATGCGGTCATGCAGAGCCAGGAAGTCCTGAAACTTCTCTATAGCCCGGCAGAAACCCGCCCGGACGGGATCTTGTTCGAACCCGTGGGAACGCCCCTCGCGCAAGCCGCAAGAATCGCGGCCTCGTCCGGCGTGGGCTGGGTAGTGCTGAACCGGGAGGTCGACTATCTCAGCGAACTTCGCCGCCACTCCGCCACCCCGTTGCTCTCCGTGACAACCAACCACGAAGAGGTCGGACGCATCCAGGGCGAACAGATCGCCAAGTTGCTTCCGCATGGTGGTGCAGTCCTTTATATCCAGGGACCCTCGGACAACAAGGCCGCCCTGCGGCGCGCCGGCGCCATGCAGGAGGCCAAGCCCGGAAACGTCGAAGTGCGCGTCCTAAAAGGACTCTGGACGGGGGAGAGCGCGTATAACGCCATAAGTTCCTGGCTGAGACTGAATGTCACTAAAGACCTTACATTCGGAGTCGTGGCCGCGCAGAACGACGCCATGGCCATTGGGGCGCGGCGGGCGTTCCAGGAACTTACTTCTGGAACCGACCGCGACCACTGGTTGGCATTGCCGTACATCGGCTGTGACGGCCTGCCGAACACCGGCCAGGCGTATGTTCATCGAGGCATTCTGAAAGCCACGATCGTCATTCCGACGAACGCCGGGCAAGCCATCAAGGCCCTGTCCAACGCGTTGAGGTCCAAGCAACAACCGCCGGAATGCATTTACGTCAGCCCAAGTTCTTTTCCTCAGCTTTCGTCGCTCACGCCTAGCCACTGACCGAAGATCCGGCAAGCAGGAGCTTCGTCCCGTTGGGCTCGATGATCGAATCGGTCCTGGCACCCCCCGTTCCTTACTTCCTTACTTCCTTACTTCCTTACTTCCTTACTTCCTTACGTCTTTGCTTCGTTGCTTCTATAATACGAGGCGGTTTGGACCCAGCCCGTTGAAGCTGTCGGCATGCGGAGTTGAGGCCGGAATGGCGAAAGCGCAAATGGCAAAGGCCAACGGAAAAGTGAAGAAGGAGGCGGAGGATCTGCGGGAGAAGATCCGGCGGCACGAATATTTGTATTACGTCGTGGATGAGCCGGAGATTTCGGATGCGGCGTTCGACAAGCTGATTAACCGGCTGAAGGAAATCGAAGCCGGGTATCCGGAATTGGTGACTCCCGATTCGCCGACGTTGCGCGTGGGAGGCTCCCCGCGCGAGGGCTTTACCACGGTGAAGCATGCGCGGGCGATGCTGAGCCTGGACAACGCGTTTTCCTATGAAGCCCTGAAGGATTGGGACCGGCGCGTGCGGGAGGGCACCGGGCGGCTGGTCATCGAATACATCGCGGAACACAAGTTCGACGGCTTGAGCATCTCGCTGCAATACGAACGCGGCGTGCTTCTGCGCGGTGTGACGCGCGGCGACGGAACCACCGGCGAGGACGTAACCCCGAACGTGAAGACTATTCGGTCGATTCCGCTGCGCGTGGATGCAGCGGCCCTGAAGAAGGCGAAAATGCCGGCGGATTTTGAAGTGCGCGGCGAGATTATGATGACGCGCAAGGCATTCGAAGCGCTGAACAAGCAGCAGGAAGAAATCGGCGGGAAAATCTTTGTTAACCCGCGAAATTCGGCGGCGGGGGCGGTGCGCGTGCTGGACCCGGCGATCACGGCACAGCGGAAGTTGGACTTTTTCGCGTACTACCTGTACGTGGACGGCAAAGTGCCGTTCGCCAAACACTCCGACTCGCTGTTGGCGCTGAAGCAGCTGCGCTTCCGGGCGTCGGATGACTGGAAATTGTGCGACGGGATCGATGCGGTGACGGACTACTGCACGGATTGGGACGGCAAGCGGGAGAAGCTGCCGTACGAGATTGACGGCGTGGTGATTAAGGTGAACGCGACGGCATTGCAGAACGAGCTGGGGTTCACGGCCAAGGCGCCGCGCTGGGCCATTGCCTACAAGTATCCGGCGCGGCAGGAACAGACCGTGGTGAACGACATCATCGTGCAGGTGGGCCGCACCGGGACGCTGACGCCGGTGGCGGTGCTGGAGCCGGTGCAGGTCGGCGGCGTGACCGTGAGCCGCTCGACGCTGCATAACATGGACGAGATCGAGCGCCTGGGGCTGCACATCGGCGACACGGTTCTCATCGAGCGTGCCGGCGAAGTGATTCCGCACGTGCTGAAGGTGGTGAAGGAAGGGAAGCCGCGCAAGGCGTTCAAGATGCCGTCGAAGTGCCCGGTGTGCGGCGGGTCGGTTCATAAGGCCGAGGGCGAGGTGGCGTACCGCTGCGTGAATGCGGCGTGTCCGGCGAAGCTGAAGGAGTCGCTGCTGCACTACGCCGGGCGGCACGCCATGGACATCGACGGGCTGGGCGACAAGATTGTGGACCAACTGGTGGAGAAGGGAATGGTGAAGGATGTCGCGGACCTGTACTCGCTGAAACTCGAGGAAGTGGCGGAGCTGGAGCGCATGGCGGAAAAGTCTGCGCAGAATCTGCTGGACGAAATCGAGGCGAGCAAGAAGCAGCCGCTTTCCCGGCTGATCTACGCGCTGGGGATGCGTTTTGTCGGCGAGCGCACGGGTCAGTTGCTGGCGGAACATTTTTCCTCGCTCGAGGAATTGGCGGGGGCGAAAGCGGAAAAATTGGAAAACGTGCAAGAAGTCGGGCCGAAAGTGGCCGAAAGCATCACGGAGTTTTTCAGCGAGTCGGCGAACCGCACTTTGATCAAGAAGCTGAACAAAGCCGGTGTGCGGCCCACGGCGGAAAAGCGCGAGGTCAAGAGCGACAAGTTCGCCGGGAAATCGTTCGTGTTTACGGGAGGACTGGCGAATCGTTCGCGGGAAGAAGCGGGCGCGCTCGTGCAGCAACATGGCGGCAAAGTCAGCGGCTCGGTGAGCAAAAAAACGGATTACGTAGTGGTAGGCACCGACCCAGGGTCGAAGTACGACAAGGCGAAAGAATTAGGTGTGACGATTTTGAGCGAAAGCGATTTCGAGAAACTTGTTGGAATAAAGTAGGGGCACGAGATGTCGTGCTCCTACGAGCACGGGGTAACGGATTGCGGAGAGTGCCGGTGGACGGAGAAGTTGAGGTCTTCGAGACGGAGCACCCTCTGGCGATCGTGAAACGGCTCGCACATTTCTTACGCTTGGTCATCCCCTCTGATCCTTGGCAACTTGTCTTCCTGGCGGGGATGGTTTGTTTGACGGTTGCGCCGGGGCTTCGCTGGACGGAAGTCGCGAATTCGCAGCAATTGTCCGCGATTGCCCGCGTGTATCAGCAATCCCTCACAACGTGGTACGCGTTTGCCTATGCGGCTTCCCTCCTGATTATCATCGGTGCGGCTGCGGGGTACGCGGCTTGCTTTTGGCCGGGGAAACGCCCTGTACGCAGGATTCTGCTCACCGTTTGCATCCCCGCCCTCCTGGGACTGGCCGCGCACGTTGCCCGGAATATCCTGCTGGAGAGATCGACAAAATCCGTCCTCGAAAGGACGAACTGGGCGGCCGTTAACATCCGCGGATCATTCGCCTACGCATGGGAACTTGGCCCTGGGGTTCACTTCTGCGTGATCGGCGCGGGTCTTGCTGCCCTATTTGCTCTGCGGATTCACCTCAGGCTAAGCCGGTTGCCGCTTGCCTTGCCTCTGGCGCCTGGCTCCTCAGGGGAAAACGTCGGACTGCCAGGTCGGCCAAAGATTCTGCTTTGGTTTGTGGTGGGGCCGCAATCCTGGATCCTCGGGCTCCCACTTCTGCCGCCGCTTTTGCTCATGACCTCGACCCCTTCTTTTCTCCATTGGGGAAAACTGTACCTGGCGCTGATGACGGCCCTTATGAGCGTTTTCGAACTCGGAGTCGCCCTTTGGGTCATGGGAGAAGAAGGCCGAATGGCGGTCAAGCGATACCTGGGCCGGCCACAAATCCGCTGGGTGGCTCTCGGGACACTCATGCCAACGGTGCTCGTTGTCTTGCCTAGCACTATCTATTTTCTTTACGAGCGCTCACAGTGGACCGCACATTCCTTCGGGAAAGTCGCACCGCCGGAATTTTGGGACCATCTCCCGATTCCGCATCTCTTGCCAGTTCTCACCTTCTTCTTCGCGGCCGCCTTTGAAGAGGTGGTCTTTCGCGGAATGGTGCAATCGCTATTTCTTCGCAGCTATGGTCTATTCTGGCGTACCATTTCTACTGGGATGCGAGTTCTCGCACACCAGTGACGGACCTCAGTGTGGTGTTCAGTCTGGTTTGGCGGATTGGGGTGTGTCTGGTGCTGGGATATTCGCTTAGCTGGCTGACCATTCGGTCGGAATCACTGCTTCCGGCGACCCTAGCGCACATGCTCTACAACGTGCTGCTGGGCACCCGCAGTGAGGGGGATATCGCCGGCGATCCCATCATCCGGGTCGCGCTGTGGGCGATCGTTGCCATGGCATTGTTCCGCTATTGGCCGCCGGCAGAGCATAAGGCGGACATTGAAGCGACTCCACCTCTGGAGCGGGCTTGAATTGCGTTTGGTCAACCGCGATGTCTTGAAAGCCAGCCCGACATGCAATTGCGCGTTATAATAGGAAAGGCGGGTGAGCCGGATGATCGCTGGCTCTCGTTCTTGGCGTGGCGGGGTAAACCCCCCGCTACAAGGCGAGGGTGGGAGGAAAGTCCGGACACCATTGGGCAGCGCGCCTGGTAACACCAGGGGAGCCGTAGCATAGACTTCAGTCTGTGGGGATTTCGGCACGAGAGAACGTACGTGCCGGACGGAAGAAGTCACAGGCTAAAGCCTGTGCTACGGTTCACGGAAAGTGCCACAGAGAACAGACCGCCAGCGAGGCGCAATCCGGTGATCGCCCGGAGGAAAACCTTCGGGATGTCGGCGAATGATGCGCAACGCAGGCAAGGGTGAAACGGTGGGGTAAGAGCCCACCGCTCCGTCAGCAATGGCGGAGGCAAGGAAAACCCCGCGCGGTGCAAGACCAAATAGGAGGGGAGAGCCCGCCCGGCTCGCTGAGTGTCATCGCGAAAGCGAAGGCGCTCCCGTTCGTGCGGCGCCACTTACCGTGGCAAATCGCGCGGACGGATGAACCCTCGGGTAGGTCGCTCGATCCCGGCCGCGAGGCCGGGGCTAGAGGAATGATCGTCGCGGCGCGCTGCTGCAAAGCGGTGCGTTGGACAGAATCCGGCTTACAGGCTCATCCGCCAAATCTTACTTTGTTTCAGTGATTTACAAAACCTCGTCTCACGACTGTGACGCGGATATGTCAGAATTGCCCCCCCCCACAACATCTACTGATGTCAAAGGGTGCTCGCGGTGATGGCTTGACAATTGTTGATATACACTTGACAATATAGATGATTAACCTTGACAAAGAGAAAAGGCGCCTTGGGCAAGAAGGCTTGACAGTTCCCGTAATAAACTTGACAATCATTAATATAAACCTTGACAATCTCCTGGTGGCTTCCTCCGTAAGGAGAGAGCAGCAGAGACCGGAGTCAATGAGAACGCCAACTGACGCCCGAGGGCAAGAGATCCGCCACTTTATCTTGGCGCGGGTTGATGAACATCCTCACGATATCGCTCAGTTGACCGCGAAGCGGTTCGGTCTGACACGTCAGGCCGTCAATCTCCATTTACAACGTTTGCTTGCCGATTCAGATTTGGTTCGACTAGGAAAGACTCGGCGAACGCGATACTTTCTTGCTCCCAAAAAGACTTGGCAAAAGCACTATGCTCGTAAGCAAAGCGAGTCCGATGTTTGGGAGAATGATGTGCTCCCGCTGATTTCAGATTTGCCTGACAACGCTTTGGATATTTGGCGGTACTGTTTCACTGAGATGTTCAATAACGCCGTGGACCACTCTTCGGGCACACGTATCACGGTGCAGTTGAAGCGCACCGCCGTCAACGTGGAAATTGCCATCATCGACAACGGCGTGGGCATATTTAAGAAGATTCAACGTGCGATGAAGTTCTCCAACGAAAGGTATTCAGCGCTTGAACTGGCGAAAGGCAAGTTCACAACGGACCCAGAACACCACACAGGGGAAGGCATCTTCTTCACCTCGAAAACGCTCGACGCCTTCGACATTTCCTCGGGCGGCGTGTACTTCACCTCAGTGTCGCCGTTGAAAAACCCGAAGGGCACGGCTGTCTGGATGAAATTGAAAAACACATCCGACAGGTCCCGCAAGGAGGTTTTTGATGCGTACGCATCGCCGGAAAACGACTATGCATTCAGCAAAACAGTCGTGCCTGTGAAAATGGCGGAGCAAAGCCCGAACGATTTGATTTCGCGTTCGCAGGCGAAGCGCCTTTTGCTGCGCGTCGACCGATTCCGAACGGTGGTCCTCGATTTTCAAAAAGTCAATCAAATTGGGCAAGCATTTGCGGACGAAATTTTCCGTGTTTTCGCGCTCAGTCACCCCGGCATAGATGTGCAGTTCACAAACGCGAATGAGGAGGTTCTCAAGATGATTCGCCGAGCGCAGAACGGTTAGAAAGGAGAGAAGTAAGGAACGATAGGGACTCCGCCCTCTGCTGACCTGCGGACAAGAGGGCGCAACTTCAAGCCGATTCGCTAACGAAAAGTCTCGACGCGAAGGCGAGTACGCGAAGCTAAAGTAATATTGGTGTTCGGAATTGTGACGCCGGTGTGACGCAAAACCTATCGACACTGCCAAAGCTGACATCATTGACAGTCAAAGATGATTGATTCCAAACATCTTGTTTATTTGCAATACCGCCGGGACAATCCGGCTTACAGGCTCATCCGCCATCCTTCCAGAAATCTGAGAATTCGCATCCACATCGGCTTTGGAGCTCCGACCACGAGGCGAGACTCATAGCTCCGCGTGATCGTGGTCACGGACGATCGGCCGGCTCCCCGTTACCTTGCTGACGAGACATCCCGAGTTTCTTCCGAACGCCAGCCGGCGGCGCGCGTCAATCTGGTCGCCGCAGTGGCTGGGAAGGGAGCCGCTGTGATCTGGTTGACGGTACTCGTTCTGATCGTATTCGTTGGGATTTCTGTCGTGGGGCTGCGCAGGGTGTTGGCGATCTTTTCCGGGGCCTGGCTGCTGCGTTTATGCGGCGGTGTGCTCTTTCTGGCGAGCGTGTTTGTAGCGCTCACCGCGATCGGCGGCGGTGTCACACTGGCCCTGGGAGTCGACAAGTTTCCGCCCGATTGGCTCGTCGGAACGCCTTTCCGCAGCTACGTGATTCCCGGCCTAATCCTGGCGGTGGTGGTTGGCGGAAGCGCGGCGGCGGCCACGGTGGCCAGCCTGCTCAAGCGGGACATGGGCACTCTGGTTTCCATGTTGGCTGGGGCGATCCTTCTCGGTTGGCTTTTGGGCGAAAGGGTGATTCTGCCGTCCAGGGCGTTCGTGCCCCAGTTCTGGTGGCTGGAAGCCCTGTACATCGCCTCGGCGCTCCTGATGGTGCTGCCAGCACTGGCCGTGTGGTTATCCACTCCCAAGAGATCGGAGTAGTCCGCCGCGCAATCCGGCTTTTCAGCCCGTGGTTGAAGGGTCGTGGGATCCAATCTTCACCGGTTGCAGACCGGGTGCGAGGAGTTGGATGACCGCGAGCGCGACCAGATACGCCGAGCCGGCAATGAAGAAGGGAATCAAGTAGCTCCCCGTCCATTGCAGGGAGTACGACACGACTTTCGCCATCAACAAGCCGCCCAGGGCTCCCGCCATGCCTCCAATGCCCACCATGGAAGCCACCGCCTTTTTGGGAAACATGTCGGAAGAAAGCGTAAAGAGGTTCGCAGAAAAGCCCTGGTGCGCGGCAGCGGTCAGGCCGAGCAGCAGAACCGCGCCCATCGTCGACTGGACGCGGGGAGCAAACACAACGGGAATCACGCTCACGGCGCAGATCAGCATGGTGATCTTCCGCGCGAAGTTCACGCTTCTCCCTCGTTGAATCAGGAACGAGGAAAGCCACCCTCCCGCGACGCTGCCTCCATCCGCCATCAGATAGATCACCACGATCGGCATGCCGATCTGCATGAGGGTTAAACCATGCTGCCTCTGCAGAAAATCCGGCACCCAGAACAACAGGAACCACCAGATGGGATCAACGATGAATTTGGCGCCCGAGAACGCCCACGTCTGCCGGAACGGAAACAACGACAGCCAGGGCACCGTTGTCTGCGGCTCGGGCGGATCGCTCTGAATGTACGCCAGTTCCTCGGGAGAGCAGAGCGGATGCTGCTCGGGCGAGCGGTATATCCACAGCCACAAAACCAGCCACACGAAGCCGATGCTGCCAATCAGATAGAATGACCAGCGCCATCCCCAGTGCAAGGTGATCCAGGGCACCAGCAGCGGTGTGAGCAGCGCCCCAATGTTCGTTCCGGCATTGGCGATGCCGAAGGCCAGCGCGCGCTCCTTTCTCGGGAACCACTCCGCAACGCTCTTCACGGTGGCCGGAAACACGCCGGATTCTCCCAGGCCCAGCGCGAAGCGGCCGGCGAGGAACCCGCTGAGGGAGCTCATGAATCCCTGGGCGATCGACGCCAGGCTCCAGACCGTCATGGCCAGGGCGTAACCGAGGCGCGTTCCCAGCCGATCCACGAAGCGTCCGACGAACAGCAGTCCCAGCCCATAAGCGGCCTGGAAAGCAGCCACGAGATTGCCGTAGTCGATTTCACTCCACGCGAATTGCTCTTGCAGGGTGGTCTTCAGAATCCCGATGACGTAGCGGTCCATGTAGTTCTTCGTCATACCCAGAAGGAGCATGGCGCAGATGATCCATCGGAATCGGCGCAAGGTATCGACCTCAGAGAAGAATCGCTCGCGGTATGAGGAAGCGGGTTCGCACGAAGCTCACTGGTTGACTCCACTCGCGAGAATTCCGCCATCGACAGCCAGCAAGTGCCCGGTCACGAAACTGGCGGCCTCCGAAGCCAGGAATACCGCGGCGCCGGCCAGTTCCTCCAACTGGCCAAACCGGCCCATGGGCGTGCGGAGAAGGAACTCCTCCCCGCGAGGGGTGCCGTTCAGCAGATCCGCGTTCAAGTCGGTGCGAAAGACACCAGGCAGGATGGCGTTCACGCAGACGCCGTGGCGCGCCCACTCGATGGCCAGGGACTTCGTGAGCGCCGCGACCGCGGCCTTGCTGGCACAGTAAGCGGCAACCTCATAGAGGGCCAGCGCGGAGCCAATGGAAGCAATATTGATGATGCGGCCATACTTCCTGCCGATCATGTGGCGGCCAAAAATCTGACAGGCGCGCAGAGTCCCGCTCAGATTCGTTTCGAAGATGTAATTCCAGTCGCTGAGTGGCACGTCGAGCGTCGGGGCGCGCTTCGTGACGCCGGCGGAATTAACCAGGATGTCCACGCCGCCAAACTCACTCGCGGCGGCCTTAAGGAGAGCTTCAAGGCTCGCCGTGTCCGTGACATCGCAAGGCACGGCCAGCGACTTGCCACCAATTTTGCGAATTTCCGCGGTTGCGGCTTCAACGAGGTTGGCACGCCGGCCCGTGGCGATCACGCTGGCCCCGGCTTGCGCCAGTCCTCTGGCGATGCTCAAACCGATTCCGGAAGTTCCACCAATGACGACAGCGGTCCTTGAGGCAAGATCGAGCGCTCGATAGCCCATTGCAGGAGAAATCCTCTTTTCTGAAGTAGCTCACAGAATCATAACAACGATTCTCCGGCCGCACGAGTTTCTTCTTGCGTTTACAAAAGAGTCCGCGCCACAAGGAAACCATAGCCTGAGTCTTGCCAACTACTCCAATGAAGGATGAATTTCGACGTAGTCCAGGCCGGCTCGATCCCTGCCATCGGGGGCGGCCTCGATCCGAATTGTGTCACCTGGCTTCAGTTTCACTGCCGGAATGTAGCGCCGCGTGGAGGTGTCCGCGCCGATCTTCGCGCCCGGCAAATCGTCGCCGGAGATCCATTCGTCGATAGCGCGATCGCCGACGAGAAGCTGAAAGCTGGCCTTGCCGTTGCTCAGGTCGAAGTATTGGACATCGAGGTCATATGTTCCCGCCGCACGGTCGAACGTGA